>Ga0209121_10001596_pt1 | contig 23753 bp, 25 predicted proteins | sample Cruoilmetagenom3_FD_187292 | JGI IMG/M metagenome (GOLD analysis project Ga0209121, IMG submission 187292) | Oil polluted marine microbial communities from Coal Oil Point, Santa Barbara, California, USA - Sample 3 (SPAdes) (version 2) | ecosystem: Environmental > Aquatic > Marine > Oil seeps ... | reverse complement strand
CAGTTATTTTAGTCGATACATTGTTTTATTTTTTTCTCCTATTTTTTCAAATAAACCTAGTTCAGCTCCTTTTTTCAAATCTCTACTTGCTGTTGCAGAAGAAATATCTTTAAAAATATCCATATAATCTTTTCTTGTAAATTCAGTTTTATTTAAGGAAACATAATATTCTAATCTGTCTTTTTCACTTAAGGTTCTATTATTGAAATCTAATAATTGGCTTATTGAAATGTCTATTACGTTTAGCATATATTCGATAAATTTAGTTGATTTTCCAGATTTATCACTTTCAGCCAAGGCTTTATAATATTTTTCTTGGTCGTTGCTAATTAAAGTTTCAAAGGGTAGAAACTCAAAGATTGGATATTTTTCCATTAAAATTAAAGTTTGCCATAATCGTCCCATTCTTCCATTTCCATCTAAAAAAGGATATATGAATTCCATTTCGTAATGAAAAACACAACTTTTAATTAACTCAATTTCATCTGACTTTTTTAAATATTCAAAAAGGTCTTTCATTAAGTATGGCACATTTTCAAAAGGTGGTGCTAAATGCTCAACTTTAGAGCCTTTTAGGATTCCTACACTTTGATTTCTAAATTTTCCAGAATTTTCAATCAGACCTTCCATTAAGTTTTGATGTGCTTTTAAAAAGGACTTTTCATTAGAAGGATTGTATTCTTCTAAATTTTCATAGATATTAATAGCATTTAAAACTTCAAGAACATCTTTTTTAGGACCAATAACTCTTTTGTTTTCGAGAAGTGCTGTTATTTGTTCTTTTGTAAGTGTGTTTCCTTCTATTTTTAATGAAGAATGAATAGTTTTAATTCTATTTTGTTTTCTCAGTTTCGGTGAAGGTTTGTTTAACAAATTAGCATTTACTTCTCCTATTTTCTCTGAAATAGAAGTTATTAATTTTAAAATAGAGGATGTTATTTCGTAAGGTGGTTTCATTTTATGATACTATCATTTGATACTATCAAAGATACAATCATTTAGCCTTAATTATGTAATGGAAAGGAATTTTTTAATTGGGCACAACTTAATGATATGAGTCCGTTTTAATACTTCGACTACGCTCAGTACAAGTTTTTTATATCAGACGTTACTGAAACAAGTTCAGTACAAGTAAGCGAAGTTAGTTTTTTAGAGGCAAATTATCAATACATAGAACTACGTATTTTCTACTTTTATAGCCAAAACTTATTAACGTTTATGCTTTACAACTCTTCAAATAAAAGCGTCATTTCAATTCCAAAAATCTTACAAATTGAGTAATTTTGCATTGCTTTTAAAAAACATAAAATCATGAATTACAGAATAGAAAAAGACACCATGGGCGAAGTAAAAGTGTCTACAGATAAACTTTGGGGAGCACAGACAGAGCGATCGCGTAATAATTTTAAAATTGGCGCACCTGCTTCTATGCCATTAGAAATAGTACATGGATTTGCATATTTAAAAAAAGCTGCTGCTTATGCTAACTATGACTTAGAGGTATTACCTAAAGATAAACGCGATTTAATTGGTCAGGTTTGTGATGAAATATTAGATAATAAACACAACGATCAGTTTCCTCTAGTTATTTGGCAAACAGGTTCTGGTACACAAAGTAACATGAATGTCAATGAAGTGGTTGCGAACAGAGCGCATCAAATCGCTGGTAAAGTTGTCGGTGAAGGAGAAAAAACAATTCAACCTAATGATGATGTAAATAAATCGCAATCATCAAACGACACCTTCCCTACTGGTATGCATATTGCTGCATATAAAAAAGTTGTAGAAACTACAATTCCTGGAGTAATTCAATTACGAAATACCTTGCATAAAAAATCCATTGAATTCAACGATGTTGTAAAAATTGGTCGTACACACCTTATGGATGCAACGCCTTTAACTTTAGGTCAGGAATTCTCTGGTTATGTATCTCAATTAGATCATGGTTTAAAAGCCTTAGAGCATACTTTAGCACATTTAAGCGAATTAGCATTAGGTGGAACTGCTGTTGGTACTGGACTTAACACTCCAGAAGGATATGACGTATTAGTAGCCAAATATATTGCTGAATTCACAGGTTTACCTTTTGTAACGGCAGAAAATAAATTTGAAGCTTTAGCTGCACACGATGCTATTGTTGAAACACATGGTGCATTAAAACAATTGGCCGTTTCTTTAAATAAAATTGCTAATGATGTTAGAATGATGGCCTCTGGTCCACGATCTGGTATTGGTGAAATTATAATTCCAGCTAACGAACCAGGAAGTTCTATTATGCCAGGAAAAGTTAATCCTACACAGTGTGAAGCATTAACAATGGTTTGCGCACAGGTAATGGGTAATGATGTTGCAGTTACTGTTGGTGGCACGCAAGGCCATTACGAACTTAATGTATTTAAACCTGTTATGGCAGCTAATATTTTACAATCTGCACAACTCATTGGTGATGCATGTGTTAGTTTTGATGTAAATTGTGCAAGTGGTATAGAGCCAAATCATGAAGTAATTAAAGAATTATTGAACAATTCATTAATGCTAGTTACAGCCTTAAACACCAAAATTGGCTACTATAAAGCTGCAGAGATTGCTAATACAGCGCATAAAAATGGAACAACACTTAAAGAAGAAGCAATTAACTTAGGTTATGTGACTGCTGAAGATTATGACGAATGGGTAAAACCAGAAGACATGGTTGGTAGTCTAAAATAATACATCATTTTACATTAATAAAACACTAACTAGTATGAAAAAAACGTTACTAATTTTTCTATCAATATTCTGTATTGCAATTTCTGTTGAGGCTCAAACTGTATTTGCACCTAAAGTCACTATTGATGCCGCAACAGGAAATAACCCTTATACAATAGCATCAGGTCTTATTGATGGTGATTCTAATCTTGATATCGTAATTGGTACAGATGCAGATCATATTATTGTTTGGTATAAAGGCAATGGCGATGGCACATTTATTAAGCAAACAGGCATTACTAATACACTCGAAAATATTGGAGGGCTCAAACTTGTAGATTTAAATGGAGATGGAGACAAGGATATTTTAGCAGTAGGTTTTGGAAGTTATGCAGGAGCAACTTACGGAGTTGGTTCACAGTTAGTATGGTTTGAAAACGATGGTAGTGGTAATTTTGGTACTGAACAGTTAATCTATGATGCTTTAAACGGTATGAGTGGATTATTTGTTGGGACTATTGATACAGGTAGTACACCAGATATAGCAGTTACCGCTTATGCAAGTGGACAAGTATTTTGGTTATCTAATGATGGCTCTGGTAATTTTAGCGCTCCAAGTATTATTGATAATACACTTTCTTCTCCTGGTATTGTGAATATGAAAGACATAGACAATGATGGCGATTTAGATGCATTAATAGGAACTGCCGCTTATGCTGGAGATGTTCTTGAAATATTTAGAAATAATTTAGTTCCAAGTGGTACTGTTTCATTTACTAAAGATGTGACTTCAGTTACTACAGGTAAAGTTGGATTTTTTAATGCATCATTCGAAGATTTAGATGGTGATGCTAACTTGGATATTCTTGCTACTGAGATTTCGTATGGAGGTGGTCCTTCGGGTAATCTGTATTGGTATGAAGATAATGGAGCAGGTTTTACTGAAACTACTTTTACAACTTCTACCAACAATCCTTCCGTTGCGCAGGCAAAAGATTTAGATAATGATGGTTTAGTAGATATTATACTTAGTAGTGGTGCATTAGCAGATGTTGTTGATTTAGTATGGTTCAAAAATAATGGTGACGGAAGTTTTGGCACCGAACAAGTTATAGATAACACACAATCACAAGTCTATGTTTATAATGTAGCTGATTTTGATGGTGATATGGATTTAGATATAGCTAGTAATGCTTATGGTGCAGATCAATTAAATTATATTGAAAATCAGTTTGAAACTTTAAGCATAATCGATAACGAATTATCTTCAGTTAAAATATTTCCAAATCCAACAAAAGGTATTTTAAATTTTGAAGGTTTTAACACACCTTCAATCCATGTTTCAATCATTGATATATTAGGAAAAAAAGTTCTTAAGAAAACAATTAATAATGGTGAAACCATTGATGTCTCTCAGCTAATGAATGGTGTTTATATTATAAAAATAAATAATGAATTTGCTTCAAAATTTATCAAAGAATAAATTTTCAACATAAAAAGTGAATTAAAACGCTAGAATAATTATTCTAGCGTTTTTTTATGTTCAAAAAAATGACAATCTTTACAAAAAGCCAACTATATGTCCATACTTATAACTAACATAAAACAACTACTTCAAGTTCATAAGCATAATCTTACTATACTAAAAGGTAAAGAGATGAAAAGACTTACTGTGAAGGAGAATGCCTATGTTTATATAGAGCATGATACCATTATAGAATATGGTGACATGAAAAATTGCGAAGGTATTGAAGCAGAAACCATCATCGATGCTACAGGTAAAATTGTATTACCTTCTTGGTGCGATTCTCATACTCATATAGTCTATTCAGGTAATAGAACTTCCGAATTTGTGGATAGAATTAATGGCATGAGCTATGCTGAAATTGCTAATAATGGAGGTGGAATTTTGAACTCAGCCAAATTGCTTCAAAATACATCTGAAGACGATTTATTTGATCAATCCATAAAACGTTTAGATGAACTTATAAAAATGGGAACTGGAGCTGTAGAAATAAAAACGGGCTACGGTTTAACAGTTGAAGCAGAATTAAAAATGCTTCGTGTTATTAAACGCATTAAACAAAAAAGTTTAGCCATAATTACTCCAACACTTTTAGCTGCACACGCTATTCCTGAGGCTTATAAATCAAATAAAAAAGATTACATTAAACTGATAACAGAAGAATTGATTCCAAAAGCCGCAGAGTTAAATATTGCTCATTATTTAGACGTCTTTTGCGAAGAAGGTTATTTTTCAGTAGCCGATACTGAAGCGATTTTAAAAGCTGGATTGAAGTATAACTTTAGACCAAAAATTCATGTAAATCAATTTAATATTCTTGGTGGTGTAGCTTTAGGTGTTAAGCACAATGCTCTATCTGTAGATCATTTAGAAGAATTAGATGATAAAGATATTGAAGCTTTAAAAAATAGCGATACAATACCTGTTGCATTACCTGGTTGCTCATATTTTTTAAGTATTCCTTATACACCAGCCAGAAAACTTATTGATGCTGGTTTACCATTAGCTATAGCCACAGATTACAATCCTGGCTCTGCTCCTAGTGGCAATATGAATTTTGTAGTCAGCGCTGCATGTGTGAAATTAAAACTTACACCAGAAGAAGCTATTAATGCAGCAACAGTAAATGGTGCCTATGCTATGGGAATCAGCAATATGTATGGCAGCATAACACGAGGAAAAAAAGCAAATTTAATTATTACAAAACCTCTAAACGATTATAGTGAAATACCTTACGCATTTGCTCATAATCCAGTTGAGCAAGTCATAATAAATGGTCAACTTTTATAATTAAAAAGTCCGAAAGTAAACTTCCGGACTTTTTTTGCTATTAATCAATCTAATAATCAATTCTTATTTCAGAGAAAACTCTGAGGAAGATATCAATTCTTTATCGTTAAATACATTTATTTTGTAACGTCCTTCCTCAAATTTAGAATCTTCTAAAGTTGAAAGATATTCGCAAATACTTAAGTTTCTGTTCTCGTAGTTGAATCTACTAATTAAACTATAGCTTAATACTTGGTCATCAAATTGTACTTGGTCATTAGAACCTAAAACATTGTTTTTAGGATCAATTACTTGCACATATAATTCTTTATCACCTGCTTCAGTTAGCATGTTTTTGGCAACAGTAAAGCAAACTTTAATCTTATCACTTCGTCTTGCACGCTCAGTAGGTATTTGCTTTCCACTGCTTCTTTCAATTACACCCATTCCTATTAATCCAACAGTTTGTAATGCAGCTGCATCCTTAACTACTGTAGATAACTCAGTATTTTGTACTAATAAAGAATCTGTAAACATTGTACGTTCAGCTAATTGTACTTGAGTACTATCTAAAGAAGATGCTAAATATTCATTTTCACCTTTTAAACGATCGTTTTCAGTTAACAATACATCCATTTCCTCTTGTAAGGCCATAAATTTCTTTTTATATCTCCACAAACTGTTTACACTGTTTTGAGATACTTTTAAAGAATCCATTAAGCCTTGAATACGATCTCTTGCTTCAATTAAATCTTGATTCTTTACTTCACTTTCTGCAATGGCTGCATCATAATCTTGAGCCATACTATTAAGATCATTCATTACTTGTTGCTTTTCACTAACCAACGTTTTTTCAGTTTCTTGCTTGTCTTTGTAAAGTTTTGAAGTGTAAAATGCTGTTCCTAAGAATAAAACCAATAGTATTCCTAATCCAACCTTTAGACCTGTGTTTGATTTCTGAGAGCCTTCCATAATTTTGTATTTTAATGTTATTGTTAATTCTTGTTTTTTAATTTAATTTGAGATTATAGTAACTAATAAATCTGTACTTTTATTTTATATTTTAATTAATTATCCAAATGCAAAATCTCAATTTATTTACTCTCAATGATCGCGATTCAATTTTAAAAGCACGAAAAGGAGAATCAAAATTTGGAGAACATATTCAGTTAATAACTAATCTCACTAACATATACGACAACATTGTTGATTTAGATGTTGACTATGTTATTTTTGGAATAAAAGAAGACATTGGTGTATATGCAAATCACGGTAAAACAGGAACTTACAAAGCTTGGGAAGCTGTAATAAAAGTTTTGTTAAATATTCAGAATAACAGATATACAAAAGCAAAACGTGTATTAATTCTAGGTCATTTAGATTATACTAATGAAAGAAATGACATTACTGCATTAGACGTTTCTCAGAAAAAAAACATTAATAAAGCCCAATCATTTGTCGAGACAATAGATAAAGATGTAACGCATATTGTTTCTTCTATTGTTAGAGCAGGAAAGATTCCTATAATAATAGGTGGAGGACATAACAATGCTTATGGTAACATAAAAGGTTGTGCTTTAGCAAATAACACAAAGGTAAATGTGGTTAACTTTGATGCACATACTGATTTTAGACCAGAAGAAGGCAGACATAGTGGTAATGGGTTTAGTTATGCATATGCTGAAGGGTTTTTAAAAAATTATTTCATATTTGGTTTGCATGAAAATTATACTTCAGAGAAACTCTATAAAACTATTAAGAAGATAAAACCTATAAAGTATAATACATATGAAGCTATTGAAATACGAAATGAACTAGATTTTAATGTAGAAATAGAAACCGCATTAAATCATGTAAGTGATAAAAAGTTTGGAATTGAAATAGACTGTGATGCTATTGAAAATATACCAAGTAGTGCAATGACACCAAGTGGTTTTAGTGTAAAACAAGTCAGGCAATTTGTGCATTATTTTGGAAAGCATGAAAATGCAAGTTATTTGCATATTTGTGAAGCTGCACCAAAAAAGAAGACAGCAACTACTATAGGAAAACTAATTACATACCTTATTACTGATTTTATAAGAGCCAATGGCAATTGAGATTATTGATTTTAACGCTAAGTATATTCGAAGCTTCTACGATTTAAATATAGAATGGCTTAAAACCTTCTTTTATGTTGAGCCTTATGATGAAGACGTTTTAAGCCAACCCGATAAATACATCATTAACAAAGATGGTTTTATATTCTTTGCTTTAAAAGATGACCACGTTGTTGGTACAGTGGCTTTAATGCCAACTGAAGAAACAGGAATTTTAGAATTAACAAAAATGGCTGTTTTACCCGAAGAACGTGGTCAAAAAATTGGACAGCAATTATTACAACATTGTATTGATTTCGGAAAAGAGCAGAATCTAAAAGCACTACTACTCTACTCTAACACTAAACTTAAAAATGCAATCTATCTTTATAGAAAATATGGGTTTATAGAACTAGATTTGGAGAAGGATAGTCCTTACGAACGTTCTGATATAAAAATGTATTTAGAGTTTTAGTTCATTATAATTTTCGCAATGCCTATTATAATCTAAACACAGAATTTCTAAGGTTTCTAAAAGTAGTTTATTTAACTCTTTGTCATTAGGTCTAATGGCATATGCTAATTTAAACTCTGAATATGCTCCGGAAATTCGGCCTTTATTTAATCGCCATTTACCAGATTTGAGTAAAAATTTAAAAGCCCTATTCTCTTTCTTAATAGCCCAAGCCACTTCTTGTTGATGGCGTAATCTAGCATTTTCCAAATAATGAGGAATCGCTAAAGTGATTACTAATACCATTACAAAGAATAAGATTATTCCAAAATTATATCCTCCATCATTTGTCGAATGCTGAAGTTTAAACTTTCTGGTATAAGTTGGAATAACTGTAAATGAGCCTTTTCGTTGCATAGAATATGGTTTACGCGGACGCATCGAATAAATCCACTTCTGCATACCAAATCCCATGAATCCCATAATAACTCTTTATATTATAGGTATTATTTAATGATTAAATGTTACATAAAACCAATCAATCATTAGGTCTTCTTCTTGTAAAATCTTTGTTTATCTCCATTTCAAGAGTTTTACAAAAAGCTTTGTAGAATTTATTATTACGATAAAGATTGTTGTCTAAATCCGTTAGAGATTTGTGTTGCATATTAATTCTAGGAATATAAATCTCTTCTACCTTAACAGTATAATCATCAATCAATCCCATAAATTTTTCCTTTTTAATCAGTTCAATCCATGGAAACTGTTTTGAATAGGTTCTTAATAACTGAATTATAAAGGCTCTGGAAGGATTATTATACGTACTGTTTTTATAAATAATCTTATCAAATAATGCTCTAACATATTGAAATAAATCTGTGTGTTTTGAGCGATTAACTTCATTAATAGTCTTACATTAATACAGAAAACCAATCCTTGTCTTGCTGTAAGTCCGTTACCTTAAAGTAATAATCTATATCATATCTTTTAAATAGATTGAAGAAATAACTTTTTGAGTCTTGAACCTGTACTACCTCTATAACGCCTTTATTTATTAGGTTTAATAACGTTAACTTAATTGTAGCTACTGTATGCCATTTCCAATTTAAGTCTTCTGAATTAGATAGCGCACCAAATTTTAATCTAGGATATTTACCAATAACATATAGACCTATATCATTGCAATGAACGGATTCAAATTCTAAACTTATTTTGTTTTCTAATAAACGTCTTCTTTCATACAAGCTTTGTCCAATAAACTTGTAGGATTTAATAATATTGTCTGAATTATTATCAATTCCCAACAGCTTTCAAAGAATCTAGTTGACGTTGTAAAGCATTTATTTTATCTGTATTATCTTCAACTTTTGGAATACTCATTATAGAATCTATAGCTTGTTCAATGATATCTTCATCTTTTGGTTGCTCATTGTAATAATAGCCAATGCCTTCACTTGCCCTCCAAGCCTCATTTAGTTGATTATATACTTCTTCGTCCCAAGTACTTGGATGTTTAACATCTATCCATATTACATCTCTATATTCGCTATCTATCAATACTAAATCTGGTGTGGCAGAACCATCAAATTGTTGTGCATCAGTGTCGCTAATAGAAGATATGGTTCCTAAGAAAAACATACGCTTTCTACCAGCAATTTCTTTCACATAAGGTCTAAACTCAACAGGTGTACTTGCATTCCAATCATACTCTTTTCTAGATTCTTTTACTTTTAATGGCATTGCCGAAACACCTGCATATCCTTGTTTTTTTGTAGCATGATCGTAATAATACATTTTATCTCTACCATCAGCAGGAATAAATACACTGTAACTTAAACTTGTACGCTCATCTCCTACTGGCTCTAATCCAAACCAATGGTATAATCCACTATAAGCATCAGAATTGCTGCCAGCAAAATCAAAATCAGTAACATATGGTTGTTGGTTTTGATCTTTTGGCATTAATGGAATTTTTACTGCCGTTTCCATATTCCAAGGTAATGGATCACTAAAGCCACCCAAGAATTTTAAAGACTCAGCTTGTAATTGCGATACTTCTTCCGCAAGTGTATTTTGTTTGTTTAAAAATGGATAATTTTTAATATCATCTGGATGCACAAATGTGCCTTTTCCAATAGTGATACGCTCAACATAATCGTTGAAATCGTGTTCACCATTTTCAATTATCATAACTCCACCAAATGTCGGATAAGGAAAAAAGAACCCTTTCCACTTAATTAAACTGACCACTTCTACCCATTCACCCAAATCGTTTTTCATGTAAAACGTATCGCTAGGCTCATAATTAAATAACATCCAAGGATTAAATCGTTGTACAACAGCATTGTACGTATTTCTACTAAACTTTAAGGATTCGCCTATAGAGAAAGTGACATCTATTCTATTTTCGTTTGAAAATCTAGGAAAAGGCGTTGTACTACTTACTGCGAACACCTCTTCTGTATTATCTGTAACCTGTTGCATTACATACTTTTCACTAGGCTGAATAGCCATAGTCCATTTATTCTCAGTTCCTATTCTTACTAAATGCGGTAATGACACATCTTTGGTTTCTCCAACACTTTCGTTTGCCATAGAAAATATATTCCGTAACGGTTGAATACGTTCATTTTGTGTTAATGGCAATTCGTTAATTTCAACTTTATTAAGACTATTAAAAACGTTATACGTTTTCATATAATCATACATTTTATAATGCCAACCAAAGACATATAAAATTCCGAAAAATATTATTAGTAACCCTAAAATTCCTAATCGTCCACCAGTACTTGATGTCTTTCTGAATTTTCTCAAACCCAATATCAAAATCAATAAACTTACAATGATTACGAATAGATACTTTCTTAAAAACAGTAATACAGGTTGGTAATCGTCTCTAAAAAAGAATAGTAATATTAGTAATAGTAAAACAACAAAAATTGTGACTCTTTTTTGTTTTGCTCCTTTATTCCAGTATGATTTTAGCATAGTATATGTTTGTCATTCCTGCGAAAACAGGAATCTTTTAGTTTATTAGTTTTAGATATCCCGAAACAATTAAAACTACGTTGAATCTTCGATTTCAGGATGACACTGTATTACATTAGACCCTTATCTTTTAATCGGTCACGTGCACTTGGTTTATCTACCTCAGATTCTGTTTCTATCTCCGTTTTTGTTTCTTCCACAACTTCTGCATCTTTAGTTTTTAAATCTTCTATGAAGTCTTTTCCTTTTTCTACAGCATCTTCTACCATATCGCCAAGGGAATCACTTTTCTCTTCAACTACCTCAGTTGTTTTAATTACAAAATTAGCTAAGTAGGTTCCTATTAAAGTACCAACAGCAAAAGATGAAAATGCTGAAACACCATTATAACTAGAAAAAACAGCAATAGGAGTTAGAAACTCAACTATTAATGCAACAATCATAACCATGCTAACAATAAAAATAATACGTGGTAATAATGCTTGTTTATAAACAAATCCTTTTGGATTGTCTGCACTCATTTGCAATTCTTTGCTATTCACTATCTTATTTAAAAATCGATATACATTATTACTGTTGGATTCTCTCCAATACAGAAATATTCCAAATAAAATAGCTGCTATAAATATGACGAGTTCTATTCCCATGGTTTTAAAGTTAGTAGTTTGAAGCACGAAGCTCGAAGTCTTGTGCTAAACTTATATTAATGTTCTTTTATTATTTAATTTTATTTCTAAATGCTATTGTCATGTTCATTAAATCAAAACAATCTTTATAATACTTTTCAAAAGTATCAATTTCAATATAATTTCTTCTTTTAGCTTTATGTAAGCAAGTTACCACTTCAGCAATTGATCGAATAGCATACCCTAAAAACCTTCTATATTCCGGTCCTGATTGTAAAATTGAACCTTCAGAAATATTTAAAGCTATCGAATCTGATGCTCTTCTCGTTTGAGATGATAAATTATAAATTTCTTTTTTAGGAAACAAGCCTGTTAATTTATCCATAGCATCACCTAAATCCATTGCCTTTTGCCATATTAATAAATCTTCAAACTTAAACTTCATATTATTAGTCTATGAATATTTTATTTCGTTACTATTTTCACTTCCAACTTCATACTTCAAACTACTAACTTCCCTCTTCTAACTTCATACTTCCGACTTCAACCGTTTTTATATATTGTTACTAATACGCTCAATTACCCAATCTCTAAAAGAATCATCCCAAGTTTCATAGCTCTTATAAAACTGCTCTTTATCATACCAATAAAGGAATAAAACATCTTTTGGAGAAATATTAATAAGCAACTTATGAATTAAATCGCGATGCTCTGCAGAAAGTGATGAATGTGGCTGATGCAAAGCAAAATACATGGATTGCTCTACCATATCTTCAACTTTATAAGTATTACTACGTTCAAGTTTTTCTAGATATAATTCTACACCCATTACTTGCTTTCGAGTTTTCAAATCTACTTTATTTAAATAACTTTTAAACAACACTCTATCAGTCAAAATGTCTTTTATTGGATGCTCGGTATCTTTAAGATTCTGTGCCAATTCAAACTTTTTTATTCTATCGTAATTTGGTGCGTTAACTATAGATTCTAAGTCGCATTCAATGATAATATGACTTTTAAGTTTTTCTACCAATTCTGGTTGAGAAATATGATAAATCAATACATCATGAACTGTATCTTTTATGGCTTCCTTATAAACATCCTTGCTTTCAAAAACGATTATTGGTTTTATAAAATCGCGTAAAAGATACACACCATCAAAGGCTCTTGTAAAAAATGAACCTGTAGAAAAATGCAAAGGATGCAAGCTTAAATCTCTATCGCGTAAGTCTCCATAAGTATTTGCAGAGTCTAAAAGTTGCTGATGAATTCCTTCATCTATGAAATTATTATCGGTATTAAATTTATCTATTAGTCTTAATTGTTCTTTTTGAATTTTTGTAAGATTATCTATTAATCGAAAAGTGATGCTAACATCCTCATATTTAAGCACATCTAGAGGCTCGTAAAATACATCTATATCTTGGTCGAAATCAATACAAATGGCAGAATCTCTAGTAATATCATTAATTTTTCTACCATGTGTTCTAAAAACATGTTGCATCATTTCTCTATCAAATGAATGAAAAGGCAGATATACAGGTTTTCCTTTTTGAAGTGGAGAAATAATAATTCCATGTGGATTTGCATCTCCATGATTAAGGTATTGCACATCTTTCTTTTCTTCTGCAACTTCGGGACTCCATCCTACTCCATCTATTGAAAACGATTTAAGTTTAGTCTCAGTAAAACCCAATGTTTTTAAGCATTTATTGTAACGCTCAACGAGTTTTCCACTCACAGGTATGAGTTCACTTCTAGATAAATTTGCTTGTTTAAGTTTGTTCATCTTAATCTAACAACTTGTTAATTTGAGCATATTGCAACAATATTATTGTTTTTGCATCAACGATTTTTCCAAACTTCAATTGCTCTAATGCTTCTTCAAAAGGCATTTCTAAAATTTCAATATCCTCATTTTCTGCATCGAGCCCTCCTCCTTTAGCCACTTTCATTTGGTCATTATATTCTCCAATAAAGCATGAAAATCGCTCTGTACTTCCGCCTGGTGTGGCAAAAGCATTGTAAACCTTATCTAATTTAGAAATCTTATATCCTGTTTCTTCCAGTAACTCACGCTTCATGGCTTCATCTGCAGAAATATCATTTTTATCTAATGTTCCTGCAGGGACTTCTAATAAAAACCCAGTTTCAATTCCATTTAAATACGCAGGTAAGCGAAACTGTTTTACTAAAATTATAGTACGCTTGCTCTTGTTATATAATAAAGCTGCTGCTGCGTTACCACGATCAAGAACTTCCCAGGTATTCTTAACCCATTCACCAGTCTTCATTTGGTAATCGAACTTAATTTCGGATAACTTAAAGAACTTTTCCGATAATATATGCTCCTCCATATTTTTAATACGGCTACTCATATTATTGCGCTTTTCCGAATTGTTCTCTTGCCTCAGTCTCAATATTTAATTGATTTACTCTGGCATCAACTTTTCGTTTAAAATCGGTATCTGCTATCGTAGCAACGTTATCTAAATATCTAATTACTTCTTGTCTTCTAATATCAGAGAAATTTAGACCTTTCATATTAGACTTCATCAATTCTTGAAGCATATTAAACTTGGTTTCATAATCCTTTTTGAAATACTTCTCAGGGTTTTCAAACCAATCTTTTTCCAAATCAAAATCCGTTAAACGTAATGAAATTGCAGATTGGATATTACGTACATCTCTTGAAGAGAAAAACGGAAATATCTTCTGTATCTCTTTATATAATGCCGCATAAAACATGTGGTCATCCGCTTCATGAAGCTTTTCAACTTTATCAAACGTCTCATGAACGCGCTCTTCCGAAGGCTTTTCTAATAAATTAAGAATGTCTCCCATACTTTTAGCCAATCCTTGATCTGCTAAATATTTATAAACTTCTGGATCGTCCATATTTACAAAATCTGGCATTGTACTTTGCAACTTTCGCCACCAGATATAATCTTGATCTAAGAAATCGTGCTCAGTACGTGCTCCGTCGATTTTAAATCGTCCTTGTACACGCGAGATTACAGCCTTATCTAACATTTCTGGTAAGTTGGTAAATAAACCAATAGAACTATTACCATAATTTACAGCATAGGCTCCTTCTGTATATCTTAAGAACACACCAATTACTTCCTTAACACCTGCAGAAACACCTTGCGCTGTACGTTCTTGCAAATTATTCTCTGCATCATCTATTGGTGCAAATATTAATTTTGAAGGATCTTGTAATGGTTTCATCCACTCTACCATTTTTTCGGCAGAACCACCTTGAAAGGTACTAATTAAAGTATCTGGCATAGGATGAAAAAGAAACGGAATATCTAAATTTTCACTATGTAATTTTAATCGGGTTGCAATGGCAGCAATAAGCATACTTTTTCCTGTACCGGGAATTCCATAACCCATAAATACTGGCATAAACCCGCCCAATTCTTGAAATGGATTCTTTTTAGCCTCAAAATCGTAACTCAACATGCGTTCAGTTAAACGACGTCCAAAATGCTTTGCATCTTTATTACCAACGATTTGTTCAAACTCTATTTTGTTAAATTCTACACTCTTAGCAGTACCTTGAAAAACATTTTCCCAGCCAGATACAGCAAAGTCACTATTTTCTAGCTTATAAGTTCTATCAGCAATGGTTTCGGTATATTCTAAGCTACTTTTACGTAATTGAATTTCATCAATTAATGCTTCAAAATAAACGACTGTAAAATCTATAACATCCTTATCTGACTTTATTATATCTGGATGCCCTAAATATTTATCATAATAAAATAGTTGACAAGAAATTCCTTTTAAAGGTGTCATAAACGACACTTCCGGAATACCTGCAAATTTCTGCTTCATAACCGATAAATCATCTGAAGCATGCGGTTTTAAATCGTGTAGAATTTTATAAGCAGTTGCAAACAACATAAAAGCTGTTGACGTATGCATTTTACTTTCATATTCTCGTCGTCCAGAACTATCTAAAGCAGATTTGTTTTCGCTAAGAGTTGATAAACCCGAAGCATCATAAAAGCTATCTTTAATCCATATACCTAGTGTTAAACCTTCTTGTACAGCATATAATGTTTGGTTTAGGTGAATAGGAAGTGCTACCGATTCTGGCAACAACCGTTTTTTTAAAGCTAGAATCGTTTTAGAAACGGATGTTACATTAACGTTACTGCCATTATTTGCTCTCGACAAATACAATAAAATAGATTCGTCTTTTCCATCGTTATCTTTGTTCTTTGCACGTTGGCTCTGCTCCCATTGTATAGATTTTAAATACGAAGTTGCTTCATCTCGAAGCATATCGAGTTCGTTCTGTTTTATAGGAAAAGTTGAGTTGTGTTCCATTTTTTTATAGTCTTCAGTTAGCAGTCTTCAGTCTTCAGTGTTTACTCTTGCGACTTATTATTGCTGACTTAATTTTTCAATTTATATTCCAAATTTATTAGGATTGTTCATCATATAATTGATGAGTTTACCTATTTCTTCACTCTTATAGTGTAATTCTTTCTTTTTATCTTCCGAAATATATTCACAAGCCATAGCAAAGTCTAACCATAATTGTGTTTCAGAATTTTCACTATCAGCATCAGATAATTTGCTTTTAAAATGCTTTTCATATTGTCGTTTTCGATAACCTTCGGCAATATTTGAGCAAACAGCTTTACTAGATCTTACCATTTGAGATGTTAGTCCAAACATTTCAGATTTAGGAAAATCTTTAGTTAAATGAAATATTTCCATTGCCAAACCGAATCCTTTTTGATAAGCTAATAATGTTTTAAACGACATATTTTATTCTATCTTACCTGACTATTGAAGACTGCAAACTGCAGACTTATTTCGTTTTTAATTCTGAAATTTGAATAGGTGCTTGTGCTAACTTATTCATAATTTCTGGTGCTTTGTTATATAACAGTTGTATCATGCGATGTGGTGCAAAAACATACCGTTGTCTAAAAACATTATCCCATTTCTGAAACGTTTGTTTACTAAAAAAACTACCTTCTTTAAATTCGCTACTTGACTTTAATTCATCTATCTTAAAAGAAATGGCATAAGATTCTATAGGAATTTCTTTATTTGCTATGCCTTGTAAAATAGCATGAGTCACTTTGTTCTCATCCTTAGCAAACACATTATGTATTGGCCCTAAATCTACACGTTTTATAAGCTTTGGTAGTACTTTAGGCAGACGTTTATCTATTCCATATGCCATGGTGTCTAATGACATCTCTCTATCTGCAATAGATTTTAATGCACTATATATTTCATCACGTTCTTTTAAAGGATTACTACCATCGTAATCAAAATACATGAAGCAAATGAATGGTCTATTATGTGATACATCATAAAAACTCCAGCTTACTAAATGCTCTGCAGGCGATCCTTCTGGTGCAGCAATCATTTTACCTTGAACAAAACGGTTAAAAATGTATTCCTTTTTAGCAGATGTATAATAGACTATCGAAGCTGCTTGAAAAAGTTTGCGCTTAGCAATTGGTTCTTTCTTTCGCATTAAGGTGTCTAAAAATTCTTCTTTTAAAGTATCTACATTCGTAAGTTTACCTAAGTAATCTTCGCGTAACTCTAAATCGTTAAATAAATAGCGAAACTCTAAGTAATTAGGAAAACTAGAATCGGTTAAATCTACCTTCATGTTTTCCTCCTCATCATACATGTATTTTACACGCATGGCTTCTATTGAATACAATAACAAATCACTGTATTGCTTAAATAACAGTACTTCTTGTTTATTTAGTATTTGCTTTTCTTGTACAGCTACAATTAGTTCCTTTAATGCGTAATCTACCATTTTGTGATAGAACACATACTGTTCTTTGGAATCTAATACAGCTGAATCTAATGGAGTAACTATCATTTATGACTATGCAGTTGGCAGTATTCTATTGGCAGTTTGCCACAAATACACGAATATTATATTGTTTTTGCGTTAAGGATTGTAACGGCATCCTTTTTTCTTTTTCCGAAAAAAGATATAGTGTAAAGCCTGACCTACTTTTGTCATTAAAACAAAAGTAGGTAACGCCATTATTAAATTATCCTAAAAGGTCGTCATCACTAGCTTCTGGTTTTGACTCACCTGCTGGTTCACCTCCACCATCACCTGAAGGTGCATTTGCATCTGCCGCGTAGTAATCTTCGAAAATTTCTTTCATATCGATACCGTAACGTTCTGCAAAATTCTTTTGAATAGACTTATCCTTCTCTCTTATTTCTTGTAAAGCCTCAGCATAACTTCCGTAAACACCTTGCATCACTTTTTCGTGAACAGGAATATTATCCATCATTTCTTGACGCGCTTTAGCACTTGCGGTATGCATTGCTGCTAAAGTTTCACCAATATGCTCATCCGTTTTAACGCCTAAATGTTCTAAGATTGCTGCAAATTCTTGATCTGTACGTGCTTTTAAAGCTACTACATAACCATCGTAATATTTAAGACGCTCGTCTGTATCACTCTTTAATTTTGCACGATGTGTTTGTAAGTTACTACGTAACGATGTTAATACTTTAATTGTTAAGTTATGTTTGTGTACAAAACTATCTTTAGATGCTGCTAAGGTTGTATATGCATTTTTAAGTCCTTCTAGTTCTTCAACTTTTTGTTCTAGTGTAGTCACTTTTCCTAAAGCATCTGAATATTCTGTAGATTGCTTGTCAGCTACTTCTTCTAAAGCTTGACGTGCTTGTTTTAATAAAGCATATTGCTCTTCGAGTTTATCTTCTACTTCTTTCTTCTTTTGAAGCGCTTTTGTATGATTATTTGATGCTTCAACAATAGCAGTTTTAAGACTTTCCTCAACTTCCTTAATCTCTAACTCTCTATCTTTTAAACGCTTAATTGCCGCCTGACTTTTAAAAGACAACTCATTTAATAACGTCTGAACATCAGCGGTTTCAATACGTTGCTGAAACATAGCCTTTGCTTTATTATCAGCCGCATCACGTACTTTTTGTGCGTTTTTAAGCTCTGCTTCGGCATCTTTAATTTTACCTTTTCTTCCCCAAAGATTATTCCACCATGTATCTGGTTTGTTATTAGCATCTTCGAGTTCAACTTTAGCACGTTCTAAACGTTTAATGGCATCATCAATGATTTTTTGTTCGGAAGCATTTAATGCTGAGAAGCCTTCGAACATAATACCAACTTCATCTTGATAATCCGTTAAATCCTTAATCGCATCAAGTAAAGTGGTTCTATCCTTTTCTGCCATATCCACAACGTTGTCTAATGTTGCGTTTAAGATTTTCTGACGACTTTCTGGATCATCTTCTTGAGCCAACTTAGACTTCATTTGGTCTATGGCTTTACCCCAGTTTACATCGACTTTTTCAGTTTTTTCTTGTGAGTTCGTTTCTAATAAATCAAAATCATCAGACATATTATGTTATGTGTTTAAGTTGAACAATTATTGGATAAGCAATTTCGGCAATTTTTTATGACTATAAAAACTTTACCGCCTAAATTATAAGTAGTTATTTCCTCGAAATTGTTACAATACTTCAATTATAAATTAATCTTAGGATATTTTTAAAATATATCTAGATTAGAAACTAGCATTTGTATGCTTATGGTAATTAAATTGATAGATAAAATTTAAACTATTAACAAGTTTCAAAATGGCTTCATTAGTCGGAAAACAACGTCTTTTGTCGGATTATAACATCACTTTGTCGGTGTTTTTGTGATAAAAATTTCGTAAATAATTTGAAATTAAGTATTTAGCTTTAAGTTTTTTTTTATATTAGCAGTATAGAACCCAAATCTAACAATAACAAATCATGCTTAACAACCTGCTTTCAAAGGCTTTAGTAGTGACGACGACACAACTTACTATGATATTAATAGCCGTAGCTTCCATTTTTTTAGTTTTTATTCTAATTGCCATAATTAAGATGTATAGACTTAAGGCAGAGAATAAAAAATTAATGGAAACAAATGCCTTTAAGGATGTTGATGAATCTTATAAAGATTTTACAAAAGGACACCTTTACGGAGATAACTAAACACTATAAATATTCATGGATTTAATTGCTCTACTTTTTAACGATGTAGTACTAGAAAATTCATCTGAAAAAATAACGACTATTTTGGTGATAGCTTTAGTAACCATGAGTAGCCTGTTAGTTTTAGCATTGTTTAAAGCTCATAAGCTTAGAAAGAAAATTAAACAATTGGAAAATAATTGATAAAAACAAAAACGCCAGCAAATGCTGGCGTTTTTGTTTTAATGAAGTCTAGATATTACCTAACTAACTTTCTATATTTAATTCGTTTAGGCATTAAGTCACCACCCAAACGTTTCTTTTTATTCTCTTCATAATCACTAAAACTACCTTCAAAGAAATAGACTTGAGAATCACCTTCAAAAGCTAAAATGTGTGTACAAATACGATCTAAGAACCATCTATCATGACTAATAACTACGGCACAGCCAGCGAAGTTCTCTAAACCTTCTTCTAATGCTCTTAATGTGTTAACATCTAAATCATTAGTAGGCTCATCTAAAAGTAACACATTACCTTCTTCTTTTAGAGTCATTGCTAAGTGTAAACGGTTACGTTCACCTCCAGAAAGTAGTTTTACTTTTTTATTTTGTTCGCTTCCAGAAAAGTTAAATCTACTTAAATATGCTCTAGAATTCACCTGTCTTCCACCCATCATTACCAACTCTTGCTCATCACTAAAGTTCTGCCAAATTGATTTTTCTGGATCAATATTAGAATGTTTTTGGTCTACGTATGCAATTTTAGCAGTATCACCGACTTTGAACTCGCCTTTATCTGGAGTTTCCTCACCCATTATCATTCTGAATATTGTCGTTTTACCAGCTCCATTCGGACCAATAACTCCAACAATACCTGCCTGAGGTAGATTAAAATTTAAATCATCGTATAATAATTTGTCTTCATAACCTTTAGCTACACCAATAGCTTCAATAACATTGGTTCCTAATCGAGGTCCATTAGGTATGTAAATTTCTAATTTTTCATCAAGTTGTTTCTGATCTTGACTCATTAATTTGTCATAGTTCTTCAAACGTGCTTTTTGCTTTGTTTGACGACCTTTTGCTCCTTGTCTAACCCATTCTAGCTCTCGTTCTAATGTTTTCTGACGTTTAGAAGCAGTTTTACTTTCTTGTGCCATACGTTTAGACTTTTGGTCTAACCATGATGAGTAATTTCCTTTCCATGGAATACCTTCTCCTCTATCGAGTTCTAAAATCCAACCTGCTACATTATCAAGGAAGTATCTATCGTGAGTTACAGCAATTACTGTTCCTTTGTATTGCGCTAAATGATGCTCTAACCAATGCACAGATTCTGCATCTAAATGGTTAGTAGGCTCATCTAATAATAATACATCTGGTTCTTTTAATAATAAACGACATAATGCTACGCGTCGACGTTCACCACCAGAAAGTACACCAATTTTCTTATCTCCATCTGGAGTTCTAAGCGCATCCATCGCAATTTCTAGTTTAGTATCTAATTCCCAAGCATTAGCAGCATCAATTTGATCTTGTAATTCGGCCTGACGATTCATTAGCTTTTCCATCTTATCGGCATCGCTATAAACTTCTTCTAATCCAAACTGATCATTAATACTGTTATACTCATCGAGTATAGCAACGGTTTCTGCAGCGCCTTCGCGAACAATTTCCATTACTGTTTTATTATCGTCTAATTGAGGCTCTTGTTCTAAGTAACCTACTGTATATCCAGGTTGAAAAACGACATCTCCTTGATAGTTTTTATCAACACCAGCAATAATTTTTAACAATGTAGATTTACCAGAACCATTAAGTCCAAGAATACCAATTTTAGCTCCATAGAAGAAACTTAAATATATATTTTTTAAGACAGGTGTGTTAGCACCTTGAAAGGTCTTTGTAAGACCAGACATTGCAAAAATTACTTTTTTATCATCACTCATAATTAAACACGTCCTTTTAAAGCATTAAACACCCATGCAATACAGAAAAAACCACCACCAACAGCAGCAAATCCCCAACCTGCAACTTCATCGTACCTAAATGCGCCAAGTGCAATTAGTCCTAAACCCACAATAATCATAATCGTGGTAGCCCAAGCCAACACCGTGTTTTTATTCATCGCCATAATTGTAATCTTAAATTTTAGTTAGTTAGTTAGTTAGTTGAAACACAAATATCGTGAAATAAACCAAAAAAGCACCTTAAATTAAGATGCTTTTAGGTATTACTCAAGAACATTAAAATCAGTTCATAGGAACCTCAATTATAACTAATTCTGAAATTTTGTTAGATTGTATTGAAACTAGATTAGTATCATAAACACCAATCGCATCTCTTTTATTAAGTGAATTTCCATCAATTTCTACTTCACCATCAACAACAAAAATATATAATCCATTGTTTTCTGATTTTAAACTCAAGTCTATTGTGCTATCAGAGCCTAAACTCGTTCTATAAATATAGGCTTGTTGACTTATTGGTAGTGCATTATCTATTAACTTTTCCTTTGGAGCAACTACAGACTGTAGTTGATTCATCTTTCCTTCAACAGGAAACGAACGTTGCTCATAATTAGGCTCAACACTCATTTCTTCTGGAATAATCCAAATTTGAAGAAAATTAACTTCATCCGTTTTACTATCATTAAATTCTGAATGCGTTAAACCAGTACCTGCACTCATTACTTGTACTTCGCTAACTTCAATGGCACGTTTGTTTCCCATACTATCTTTATGTGATAACGCACCTTTTAAAGGAATTGAAATGATTTCCATATTTTGATGTGGATGTGTACCAAATCCCATTTTTGGTTGCACAACATCATCATTTAGAACTCTTAACATCCCAAAATTCATGCGCTCTGGATCTTGATAGCTTGCAAAGCTAAAAGTATGGTGAGATTTTAGCCAACCATGGTCTGCGTAACCTCTTGTATTTCCTTTATGTATTATATTTTTCATGTTTACTGCCCACGAAAGTGGGTGATTTATTAATGTTCAATTAGAATGAGATTTCTCGTCACTCATTCTTCGTTCTGTCGAAATAACAAAATCTTTAATTTGCCGGAAGAAATCCCATTTTACCAATTTGGTAATCTCGCATTGCTTCCATTAACTCTGTTTGATTATTCATAACATATGGGCCGTAAGTTGAAACTGGTTCATTAAATGGTTCACCAGAAAGAAACAATAATAAACTATCCTTTTCAGCCTCAATTGAAATTCTATCTCCATCTTGATTGAACTGAATGCATTGATTTTTATTCAATTCTAAGGTTGTACTATTATTAATCCTTGCCTTTCCTTTAATTAAATACAACATGCCTTGATGCAAATTTGAATATGAAATTGTTTCTTTTCCACCAGCATTAGCTTCAATCATAAAAGCATTGACTGCTGTCTGTGTTGCAATTCTACCATATGTAGTATTCAATTCACCCGCTACTATTCTAGTTTTAACCTTAGTATCTTCAGACTCAACAATTCTAAAATCTTCATGTTTGGCATGCTGATAATTAGCTTGAATCATCTTCTTGTCCGCAGGAAGGTTTAGCCACAGTTGTATACCTTCTAATGTTCCACCTATTTGCACAAATTCCTTTGTTGGTCCTTCAGCATGTACAATTCCTCTGCCTGCCGTAGTCCATTGTACATCTCCATCTTTTACAACACTTTCGTTACCTAAAGAATCGCGATGTAATTGTTCTCCTTGTATTAAAAATGTAATAGGTTCAAATCCTCTATGTGGATGTGGCCCTAAATCAAAAGGATTACTATTCTCATTAATTTGATATGGTCCATAATGATGTAATAAAATAAATGGATCTACCATATCTATTTGTTGTGTAGGTAATGGTTGACGTAATTCAATAGGCCCCATTTTAACGAAATCACTTCGTCCTACATGCTTTATTGTATTATTTTTCATTTTAATAGTTTGTAATTTATTTTCCATGGAAAATATTTAGTTAAAAAAACACGTTTTAACAATTATAACATTCTGAAAGGACACTTCTGTACAAGTTAGCTAATTCGAGGACAGTTTTGATTAAATTTATTAGGTGCTTTGCCGTTTAAACTTTGATGAGGTCTTTCCTCATTATAATAGTAC
>Ga0209121_10001595_pt1 | contig 23768 bp, 23 predicted proteins | sample Cruoilmetagenom3_FD_187292 | JGI IMG/M metagenome (GOLD analysis project Ga0209121, IMG submission 187292) | Oil polluted marine microbial communities from Coal Oil Point, Santa Barbara, California, USA - Sample 3 (SPAdes) (version 2) | ecosystem: Environmental > Aquatic > Marine > Oil seeps ... | reverse complement strand
ACTCTTAAGTTCTCCTCTAATTTCTTATTATAAATAATCTCTCCACACTTAATGCATTTTGTCCATAAGCCATCAGGGATATCTATTTTATTTTTACTTCCCTTTATTTTATTATAAGTTCTTTCAAACCATCCCATTTTTTTCCTTTTAATTATTAATAGATATCATAATAAAGAAGTAAAAAATGTCAAAAACAAAAAATTGTGAAAAAAGGTAATTATAGTATTACGAGTGGAGGAGATCAAATATCTTTATTTTTCAAATATAACCTGAGCTATCGCATAATTCGCGGAGTGCGAAAGACTAACATGAATTCTCTTAATTTTCATCTTCTCAGTCAGTTCTTTTGTCTTACCAAAAAAATTAATCATTGGCTTTCCCAACTTATCATTCAGGATCTCTACATCTACCCATCTAAATCCCTTTTGCCAACCAGTACCCATGGCTTTGAAAACTGCTTCCTTTGCAGCAAATCTTGCTGCAAAATGTTGGTACTTCAACCTTTTTTTATTACAGTAGTTAGTCTCAAAATTAGTAAAAACCCGTCTTATGAATCTTTCTCCTCCTTTATTTATTGCTTCTTTTATTCTTTCTATCTCTATGATATCTATCCCTATCCCCTGGATCAACTGAATCTACTCCTTTTATATTATTGTTGAGAGCAGTAGGTCACCCAAACAACTCTCAATATTGATTTGCTTTACTTATAGCTTTCTCTCTTGAGGAAATGAGCCTTCTCATACTTAGCTGCCCGTGCTTGTATACTTTCTTATAGCCTTTCTCCAGAGATAGATACTCATTGTTCCTGAAACTAGAACTCCTGAAACAAGAGAAGGTAAATATATTATTACATTGTAATTCAAAAATGCCCTCACTGGCAAGTTTGCTATTAATAATATTGGGAAAATCCGTAAAAAGAAAAATCTAATTGTCCCTTTAAATATCTTTAATGGTAGTCTCTGTATTTGAAGAAAATCATAGAATAACGCCTGAAAAGCATATACTCTTATTATCCAGAAAGATGAGACAGATATTATAAAAGTTATAATCCATCTTAAATAAACACCGATGATGACGAGCAAAATATATAGAAGAACGCTATAAAGATGGTACGTAATTTGTATATTAGCCATAGCGAGAAAAAGTATAAATAGTGATATTGCTAATTGAAAAAAGTCATTCAAATTCGCTCCCCTCATAGATATGTTAAGCAAGGGTGAAACTGGTTTTACCAGGTAAAAATCGAAAGTCCCCCTCTCTACTTGTCGGGCTATATCTTGTAGTCCCCCCAGGGTCATAGTGTATAGAGTATTAATTAATTTAGATGTTCCAATTAAAAAGAGTACTTCGTAGTAAGACCACCCTTCTATATATAATCCATTAAAATACAAAATCTTAAAGAAAAGCATCGCTACAATAACTTCTAAAATTCCAGAAATTACACTTAAAATAAAATTCCCTCTAAACTGCATTGATGAACTTAACGATATGCTTGTTTTTCTAAGAAATAATCTCAAATATCTCATTTTTTAGCCACCGTATGCGTTATATCTCCTCATGCCGCTGTGCCACATTGAATATGTTAAGATAGCAAAAAGAGCTATCCATAAAGTCATTATAAGGATGTCTTTTGTAATATTTGCCGGACTAATTTTTCCCATAAAAATCTGTACTGGTTTTAGCACTAAGTACTGGAAAGGAAGGATTTGTATTATTGTTTTTATCTTTTCTGGAAATAGTTCAATAGGTAAAAGTTGGCCAGTCAAAAAAGGCATTATCAAGAATTGTATTTTGTTGACCGACGTTGTATAATCAATAAAAAAAGACATTAAGCTCAAAATAGTGGATATTTCTATGGATAAGATAAAGGCAAGGAAAACAAATGGTAGTCCATACAGACAATTAACTGAGAATATTCCAATAAAATACTCTTTAAATAGAAAAATTGCTATAGGAATAATGATAATTAATCCGGTAACACTGAATAATAGATTCCCAACTAGTATATCGAGAGATCGACATATTAAATAGTTTACAGGTTTAATTAAATAATGATTTAAGCCACCGGTGGAAATATCAGAAACTACTTCCATCCTCATCGAAGGCCCTAATGCTGTTGCAAGCCAGTTCGCCAAAACATAATATACAATGAGATTTCCCAAAGTATACCCTTTAATACTATCTATTCCGGTGAACCCGAAAATTGCTTTCCATAAACTTATTTGTATAATTAATGGTACAATAACTGATAAAAAACTGAGAAAGAAATTTAACCGGTATTGTAAAATTACCAATATTAAATTCTTACACCATATTACATATTTTTTCATTTTTTGAGTCTTGCTCAGTTTTCTTAGCAGAATATACAGGTTTTACAAGATTTGTCAGAAAGCCCACCTGCAAGGGGTGGGGAGGATGTCACTTTACTATGTGTTTAATTTTTCAAAGATTTCGGCGATTATATCCTGGATCGGTTCGTATTCTATACGGAGATTAAAAATTTCAAAGTCATCAATAATCTTATGTAATGTGTTTTCTACTTTTTCTTTACTAATAGTAATTGAATATGTATTACCATCGACATTTATAACACTATTGGGCACATTAAAATAATCCTTGAGGCGAGATTGGTCCACATTCTCTTGCACACTAAAAGTGATTTTCCGCTTCACATTATAATGATCTAAGAATACAGAAAGATAATCGTTAAATATTATATTCCCTTTATTTATGAGAATAATTTTATTGCATAATTGTTTTATGTCTTCAACATAATGCGAGGTAAGTATTATAGTTTTACCTTCTTCATGATTTAAGTGTCGGAAAAATTTCCATATGTTTTTTTGTGAATTTATATCTAAACCAATTGTTGGTTCATCTAAAAAGATAATTTCTGGGTTATGCAGAAGTCCGGCGAGCAGTTCACTTTTCATTCTTTCTCCTAAAGACAGCTCACGAACTGGTCGGTTGATAACAGAGCGAATATTAAGCAAGCCGCTCAATACTTTCACTCTCTCACGAAATGAAGAATTAGAAATATTATAGATTTCCTTATTGAGCAAGTATGAATCCATCGGCGGTAAAGACCAATCCAGTTGTGTTTTATTACCGGCTATGAATGTTATATCTTTCAAAAAAGATCTGGACCTCTTATTGGGTGTGTGTTTATTCACAAAGACTTCACCATTTGTAGGATATAGTATACCTGAGAGTATCTTTAACATGGTGGTTTTCCCGGCTCCATTTGGCCCTGCAAATCCAAGAAAATCTCCCTTTTTAACAGTTAAACTAATGGAATTCAATGCAATCTTTTCTACATACTTTCGATTAAACAAGCCTTTTATTGAACCAACAAGACCTGCCTCTTTCTTAAATGTTTTATACGTTTTTGTTAGATTTTTTACCTCTATTATATCCATTTTTAATGCATTTTAAAAAATTGAGGTTGTCCCAAAAAATCCAATTTTTTGGGGTCCACTTAAATTTATGTCCCCGTACTATGATAGTATTTTAGGCCTATTGACCAAAATATAAAGGCGACTCCTAACAGGGTTACGGCAACTAAGGGGGTTATATAGGGGAAAAAATCATAGAAAATGTGGACATCCAACTTAAAGAAATAGTGCGTTGGGTAATAGGCCATAAAAGCATAGGGAAAAATAAAGGTTAGAATAAATGGAAGCGCCCGACCGTAAATATGCGCTGGATAATGAGCTACTCGAAACAAAAAAATACTAGAAATACCTCTCAAACTGTCAGTCCGAACAAACCAAAAACTGAAAGCTGAAATAAAAAGAGAAATTGCCCATTCAATTACCGCGCCTGAGAATAGTATTATTAAAAGAAATAGAATACTGAAGAGATTCCAGGCAATTTTAACTTTGGAACACGTGATAATAAACATTGTTACACTGGGTACCCACTCTCCAATTGCTGCTAAAGAAAAACCGCTGCAAAGAATTTGAAGAATCGGATGGACTGGCCGAACTAATAAGCGATCGTACACACCAGTTCTCACCAATTCGTCATGACCCCAAAAGGGAATAAAAAGAGCCTGATGTATGCCGTGAGACATCTTCCACAGGGAAAACATAAAACCCAACTCCCAAAAACCCCAACCACCAATTGATTTAAAAGCACTTACCGGTATAACAATTAATAGAATATCCATTGCCCCAATGGAGCTTACACCTATTACCCCAATTAAAAAATTAAGCGGATATTGAAGTTGTGCTTTTAGTGATTTTAACTTTAATAAAAAAATTATTTTAAACAAATTAACCACCTTGCACAGCAAGTTTTTTCACTACAGAAGCATAGAACAAGCTACTAAGAGAAAATAAGATGGCTATCCATATAAGCTGAAATCCAAATTCTGATGGAATTTGATGTACATCTATCTTTCCTACCAAGATAGAAAGAGGAGTGTAATGAATCGCACGAAAGGGTAAAATAAGAACTACTTTTTTAAAAGCGGGAGGGAATATCCATAAGGGTATATATGCACCGGATAGAACATCAGTCATACTCCACTTTAGAAAACGAATTCCACCAATTTCAGTAATCCAAAAACCAGATAGTGAAGCAATAAAATCTATGAGAAAAGCAATAAAGAAACTTAAAATTAACGAGATCAAAAAAGCAGACCAAATAAGTACAGATGTAGGTAAAGCCGTCTTCATAGTTAAACAAATAAAGATAAATAAAGGAAGAGAAGAAGTAAAAAATCTCGCTAAGGACTTCCCCACTGTTTGAAAAAAGAGCAAATTACTATAATGCATAGGTCGAGCAATATCAAAAAGAACATTCCCACTTCTTATGCGAGCATTAACCTCGGGGATTAACGAATTAGGGAAAAGAGGATTAATTACCATACTCATAGTGATATAAGTTATGGTTTGCTCAATAGTTACTCCCGCAAAGACTTCACGTCCGGCATATAGTGCTATCCATAAATATCGGAAGACCAACACCTGAATAAATATTCTAACTATACCGATAATTAAATTAAAGCGGTAAACTAATGTTTCTTGAAAACTTATTTTGATTAAATAAAAAACTCTTTTTAATATTTTTCTATACCTCTTTCATAAATTTTGGTAACAATAGACTCAATATTTTCTTCTTGAATGGAAATCTCTTTTACGCTCCGATGCTTTCTTAAGGAGGTAATTAAATCATAGGATGAGATATGGTCTCTGTTGAATTGAATCCACAATTTGTTTTCTTCTTTTTTCACGATTTTCCCTTTAGATAAATTAATATCTTTAACTTCATTTTCAAATTCCACAATTAATAATCTCTGCTTACCAAAACGATTTAGAATCTCCGCTTGTGAATCATCTAAGATAATTTTTCCCTTATCAATAATTATTATTCTTGGGCATATTTTTTCTACATCAGAGAGATTGTGTGTGGTTAGAATTACCGTTGTTCCTTTTTGGTGATTTAAATCTTTTATGAATTGCAGCATCTTGTTTTTCGAGACAACATCCATCCCTATGGTGGGTTCATCTAAATACAAAATAGGGGGATCATGGAGTAGGGAAGCTACAATATCTCCCCGCATTCTTTGTCCTAAGCTGAGCTTTCTTACAGGCTGATTCAGGAAGTCTTGCATTTGCATTAGATCTATGAGGAATTCGAGATTGTCTTTATATTGTGATTCAGGAATTTTATACATTGCTTCCAGGATTTCAAACGAATCTATCAAAGGAAGATCCCACCAAAGTTGGCTTCTTTGCCCGTATACTACACCGACCTGATAAGCATTTTCTTTACGATTCTTATAAGGAGTAATTCCATTTACCTTAATTGAACCGGCAGTGGGGAAAAGGACCCCTGTTAACAATTTGATGGTGGTAGATTTCCCCGCACCATTAGGGCCAAGATAGCCGATAATTTCTCCTTTTTTAATATGAAAACTTATATCATCTACTGCCTTTATTACTTTGTACTGAGGGATAAAAAGGTTCTTTACCTTATCTGAAATACCCTTTCCTGGTTGGGAAACTTTAAAATATTTGGAAAGATTATCTACTTTAATCATATTCTTACTACTACCCTCAAAATAACAGTCTTTAACTACTATAACTGGATAACCCTTACCATTAGTGATTATCAAAAACTAAATTAAGGCTAAGTGTTATCAGAGTCTTTTTTCTTCCCTTTTATGTATGAAACCAGGGCGCTCAGAGTCTGAAAATTCTCTACAACCAGCTCGTCATCTTCGAATACAATATTGAATTTTTCTTCAAGTTCTACTATTAATTCGAGTAAGCATATTGAGTCCAAACCAAGATGGAAAAGTGGGCAGTAATAAGAAAATTTTCCCATCATAGTTTTTGTTGTTTTAATGTCACTACTCTTTCTATAAGAGGAAAATGCTTATCCCGATGAAGTAAAAGACAATTGTAATGTTCAGCCACCATAGTTATCAGAATATCGCTCAAAGGCATATTAATTCCCATTTTTCTTAGTTTAAATCCTATCTTGTAACTCTTCTCCCAGATAATATTATTTAACCTGAGTATAGGAAGAGCAGTAAAATCATCATATAGCTGATTATACTCCTTTTGCGATTTTGCTCCGCGTAAAATTTCCAGAATGATAATTTCTGTAGTTACTACTTTTTCTTCAAGGATTAGTGATTTTATTTTGTTTTCTAACTTTTTTTCTCCTCTAAAATAAAGGACCCAAATGGTGGTGTCTATAAGACACTTTTCAGAATTCATCTTTCCTTAACCCTTCTACTTCTTCTAAATCAATATCCAACACTGAACTTTTAAAGAGACCGATTAAATGTTCTCTTCTCTTCTTTCTTATTAATTCTCTGAGAGAGGAATTGATTAGTTCTTTTTTGGTCTTGGCTCCAATTATCTTTTGTGCTTCCTTTAGAAGTTTTTCATCTATGTCTATAGTAGACCTCATAACGCACCTCCTTATGGTGTATTATATACAAAAATTTTGTGCTTGTCAAGGATATCTCGGGACTTTTCCCCTCTCTCGCTGTATATCCGCTTCAAATTATTCTACTCGGCTTCTTCGCTACGGGAAAGATATAATTCATCTTGAGGGGGACATGCTTCACATTTCCCCCTCAACGCTAAAGCTGCTCCCTCTTAAAAACAGGCAAAGCAACTTGGAAGCTTCGCTTCCTTCGAACATAAATCTTTCTTTTTCCTTCGCTCAGAAACCTCGTTAAGGTGGCGTATATAATGCTCCTTCAGGGAAAGTCCCTCAATACTGTATAAACCTTCTAAAACCTAATACTTCCTTATATGATCAAGGATATTTTTACTTTCCCTGGCCATACTTTTCCTTATATCTTTTATGAGCTCTTTTTATTTCCTCTTCAGGAATTTGAAGAGGAGTCCCCCGAAGCATAGCTAAATATACAGTTTTTGCTATATCTTCTAACATAACTGCTGTTTTTAAAGCTGCTTCAGGAGATGGTCCTATAGTAAATACTCCATGATTTTTCATTAAAATAGCTGGGGAGGTCCCGATAGATTTTATTATCTCTTTTCCTGTTTCTTCCTCGCCAATTTGGGCATATTCCCCTATGGGAATAGGCCCACCAAATTCATCGGCTATAGCGGTAAGGCATACCGGGATAGACTCTCCTAAAGCAGCAAAACTGGTTGCATAATTAGAATGAGTGTGAACAATCCCATATACATCACCTCTATGGCGATAGATATAAAGATGAGTGATGGTATCTACAGAGGGTTTTAGTTTTCCTTCAATTATATTCCCTTTTAAATCAACTATTACCATATTAGACGCTCTTAAATCCTCATATCTTACTCCACTGGGCTTGATGACAACATAACCTGTTTTTAGGTCTTTGCCACTAACATTTCCACTGGTCATCTTCACAAGGTTATTTTTGGGAAGCTCTAAGTTCATCTTCCATACTCTCTCTCGCAATTCTTCCAGCATTTTTACCTCTTAATTTCTTTTTTTATTTTCTTTAATTTTTTCATAACCTTATTCTCGCCCCGGCCAAAGTAATTATGTAATTTTTCATATTCAGCATAAATTTTTTCATAAAGGCGATGATTTTTCTCATTAGGCGTAAAATTTTCTTTCTTGAGATGGGCCATATTCTTTGCGGCTTCTATAATATTATCATAACCCCCCTTATCTTTCCCAGCAGCTACTGCTCCAAACATAGCTGAGCCTAAAGCAGGGGTCTGAGAAGAGGCGGCTATTTTTATCTTTCTTCCAGTAACATCGGCATAAATTTGCATAAGAAGTTTATTTCTTTCTGGCAGGCCTCCACAAGCGTAAAGCTCCTTTACCTTAACTTTATTTTCCTCAAAGGTATTAATAATTTTATAAGTTCCAAAAGCAGTTGCTTCAATGAGAGCACGGTAGATTTCCTCTGGTTTTGTCTCCAGAGTAACTCCTAATAATAACCCGCTAAGATCAGTATCTACTAATACTGAACGATTGCCATTCCACCAATCAAGAGCAAGAAGTCCACTTTCTCCTACTTTAAGAGAAGAAGCCTTTTGTTCCAGGATACGGTGAACATTAACACCTCTTTTATTTGCTTGCTTAAAATAATCTAAGGGCACGCAACTTCTCACAAACCAGGCAAAAATATCTCCTACAGCTGACTGACCAGCTTCGTATCCATAATATCCAGGAAGTATTCCTTCTTTTACTACTCCGCACATTCCTGGAATTAAATGCAGGTTTTTATCCACCATCATATGGCAGATAGAGGTCCCCATTATCATCACCATTTTACCGGGTCCAGTTACCGTAGCTGCAGGTGCAGAAACATGGGCATCTACATTCCCTATAGCTACTGGCGTTCCTTCCCTTAATTCCGTAATAGAAGCCATTTTACTTGTTAATCCTCCTGCTCTTTCTCCTAAGGAGTAAATATTTCGGGACATCTTCTCATCTATTATATTCTCAAAACGAGGATTTAGCGCCCGAAAAAAATTTCGGGAAGGAAATCCTTTTTCAGGGTCCCATAAAGCTTTATAACCAGCAGTGCAGGAGTTTCGCTTTTCTTCTCCGCTAAGCTGAAGAACTATCCAGTCAGCTCCCTCTATTAATCTATCCGTGGCCTCATAAATTTCAGGTGCCTCATTTAATATCTGTAAGGCTTTAGAAAAGAACCACTCTGAGGAATATTTACCTCCATAGCGTGAGAGAAAATTTTCCTTTTTTTCCCGGGCAACCTGATTTATTTTATCTGCCTCTGGTTGAGCAGAGTGATGCTTCCAGAGCTTAACCCAGGAATGGGGATTATGGCGGTATTTATCCCGCATACATAAAGGAGTTCCCTCTTTATCAATAGGCAGCATCGTGCAGGAAGTAAAGTCTGTGCTCATTCCAATTATATTCTCCGGGCTTACTTTGCTTTTATTTAAAACATCAGGGATAATCTGTTTTAGAGCCTCAAGATAATCCAGAGGATTTTGTAAGGCCCATTCTGGCTCAAGCTTGATATTCGTCCCCGGAAGAAATTCATCTATAACTCCATCTTTATATTCATATACAGAGGCAGCTATTTCTTCTCCATTATCTACTCTTACCAGAACTGCTCTCGCTGATTCTGTCCCAAAATCAATACCAATAGAATATTTAGTGGACTGCATTTTATAATCCTCCCCCATTCACTGTTTGCTATTTATTATAGTTAAAGTTTAGTATTTGTCTACTTCTTTAGAATGTTACATAAGGACTTAAATAAAAAAAACCGAGCATAAGGCCCGGTTTTTTTATTAAGAATAGTTTTTTTACTTTTATTCAGATTCTGTTTTGCCGTACTTGGAAAAAACATCAGCTTTACCTCTTATCTTTATAGCCGAGGTATGCTCAGTAAATTGACAAATTAAAACTTCTCCTTTATCCAGTTTCTCTGTGTGATGAATCGTTGTTTCTTCCCCTCTTGTGAGACCTATAATCGTTACCCCACCTTCCAATGCCTTAATTACAACAAAATCAGCTAACACTACTTCATTCATTTATATATCCATTCAAAATTTAATGTTTTTATCTCTTAGAAGACTGAGGTTTGGCCCTTGCTCCTCTTAAACCCGGTTTCTTTCTCTCTTTCATTCGAGGGTCACGGGTTAAGAGACCACTACTTTTTAAAGGAGTCCTCAATTCAGGATTAATTTTTATGATATTTCTGGCAATTCCAAGTTTAATAGCTTCTGCTTGTCCGGTTAATCCTCCTCCTTTTACATTAGCTTCTATATCATATCTTCCAAGGAAATCCACTTTTTGAAGAGGTTCCTGGACTATTAGAGTATATGCCTTCCGAGGAAAATATACCTCAAGAGCTTTGCCATTAACTACTAACTTCCCTTCCCCTGGTTTTAATTTAACCACGGCTCTTGCCTCTTTTCTTCTCCCTATTGCTTGATAATAAAATTCTTTCGCCATTTAATTTTGCCCCTCTTAAGCTCCCTATATTATTGTTTATTATTTTGCCACAAATGGACACGAACGAACTCAAAGGAAGTTGAAATTCTAATGTTTTTATTTTATTGAGAAAGAAATTTTTGTCAAATTTCCGTGTTAAATAATAAATTTTGACAGTTTACACTGAATCGGCTAAAAGAATTCTAATACCTGATGGAAACATTCTTTGCATTAAATTTAACATCTCTCTAATTTTTGCTATAATAATACAAAAAGTCTTAGAGAAAGATAAACTTAGAGATTCGGATTATAAATTATCTTAAAAGGGTAATAAATGCTTGATTTTGGGGTTAGTGAGAAAAAACGAAGAACATTAGAAGAAGAGATGCGAAAGTTTAATATTCGCGAGGAAGACCTGGTTGAGAAGTTCGTTCACTCAAGGGGTCCAGGAGGACAGAATGTTAATAAGGTCGCTACTTGCGTTTATTTAAAACACCCGCCTTCCGGTTTTGAAGTAAAAATACAAAACTCTCGCTCTCAGTCCGTAAATCGCTTCTTAGCCAGGAGAGAGTTGGTGCGTAAGATTAAAAATCATATCCTGGGAGAGAAGAGTGAAGAAGAGAAACGGCGTGAGAAAATTCGCAGGGCAAAGCGCAGGCGCTCAAGAAGGGCTAAGAAAAAAATGTTGGAACAAAAGAAGCTGCAAGCTCGTAAAAAAGAACTGCGCACAAAACCTAATTTAGATGAGGAGATTGAATAAATCCCAATCCCTTTCGGTCTTTCTGTGACTTTGCAGAGATGTGCCCAGGTGGCAAAGAGGGTCATTCTTTAGTAATTAATGCTGCAAAGAAAGAAGGCTTCACCCTGTATCCGAAGGGATGAGCGTTGTTAAGTGACCTTCAGGGCATAAGAGATTAGTTATGCCGAAAGCAGTGTAAGTCAAATAATGTTTTTCAAGGTAAACCTGTGGGAGTGAGGCTTTGTCCAAAGGATAATGTCAATCGATGTTGCCAGGAAACAGCTCATTAAAGAGATAGAAGATTTAGCAATCAGTATAATAAATCAGGAAAAATAGAGTATAGAGCTAATCTGGAGAGTAAAAAGGGGGGAGTATGACCAAGGAACAGAAGTTTTATAATGCTTTAAGAGACATCTTTGTGGGAGCAAAGGTAGAGGGTAAATCCGGGTACATAAACTTAATGAAGATTAAATCAAGATATTATGAAAATGGTGTTTTTCCAAAACTCCAGAAGGATATAGAAGAAGCATTAAAACCGTTCCCAGAATTTAGAGAAGAACTTTTTGATAAACTCTACACCTTCTTTAATCGTTATTTTTCTGAAAGCGGGTCAATTTACTTCAGATACACGCCCATTCATCAGAATGTTTACGAGAAAGTATATACTGATGATAAGGATGTTATCTTATTCTGGAAAACCCACATGCTTTATTATGTTAAAACCGATAGATTGTTTAAGAGATTAGAGGTAGAAACACCCCGTCCTTCGGACACCCCTCTACGAGAGGGGAATAAAGATAGTTTCAAATTTTTCTTTGATGTTTCCACTTTAGAACACAAAAGGGCAAATGAAAAAAGAGAGATTGTTTATGAGTTTAAAGAGAAAAGGGAAGATGGGGTCCCTGTTTTTACTGTCTCATATTCTGAGCGAGGAAAGAAAACAAAGATTGTTGATACCTTAAGGGTATTAAATAAGAAAGGAGTAAGGATAACAGAAGATACTTTAGAGAGAGCATTTAGAGTTTTTGAAAAGCAAAGCGAGGTAGATTACTTTATAAATAGGAATGCAAAGGATTTCTTGAGAGAGCAGTTTAATATCTGGCTTTATCAGTATGTTTTTTCCGGAGAAAGCGAATGGACAGAGAAGAGAATAAAGCAGTTGCAGGTATTAAAGGATATTGCATTTAAGATAATTGATTTTATCTCTCAATTTGAGGATGAACTGGTGAGAATCTGGAACAAGCCAAAATTTGTCCTTAACTCTAACTATGTGATAACTCTGGATAAGATTTTTTATTCCCCTTTACAAAAGGGGAATTTAGTGGAGAAGATTATTAAACACCGTGGAATAAATGAACAAATTAAAGAATGGAAGGAACTGGGAATTATAGATGATAACTTTAAAATATCAGACATATTTATAACAGATTTAACAGGTAAAAAGTTAAATGAAAAATATAAATTTCTACCAATTGATACAAAATACTTCAAGGATTTAGAACTTGAGGTCCTGGGACTGTTTGATGATTTGGATAATGCTTTGGATGGTTGGCTTATAAAGAGCGAAAATTATCAGGCATTGAATACAATCTTGCCAAAGTTTAGGGAAAGAGTGCAGACGATTTACATTGATCCACCATTTAATAAGGAACAGGATGCTGATTATTTTTATTCTGTCAAATATAAGGATTCGAGCTGGATAACCTTGCTTGAAAATAGATTGCAGTTGGCAAAGGATATTTTGAATCCCAGAGGAAGTATTTTTGTGAGGTGCGATTACAACGGCAATACATATGTTAGGATGTTGATGAATGAAATTTTTGGAGAGCAGAATTTTAGGAATGAGATTGATATAAAAAGAAATCAAGCACTTCCAAAAACAGGAGGCGTAAATTTAGTTGAAGAAACCGAAAATCTTTATACTTATACTAAAAGTGATCAATTTAGCTTTTTAAACACTTTGGTCAAAAAAGATAAGCCGCAATGGGTTGATTTGGGAACGCGTCCTTCTGATAAAGAAAACAATCCCCCGAGAATAATAGAAGAAAAACAATTCTATCCATCGAAATTTAGAAGATGGTCTTATTCTCAAGAAAATTTGGAAGGAATGTATAAAAATAGAAGATTAAAAGTAGAAAATGGAAAATTAAAAATCTTATTAGATAAACGAAGAATTGGGAGTAATTGGACTGATATTCCAGGATATTCTACAACACCTACTTGGGGTTTAGTAACCGAGAATTCAGAACAACTTTTAAATAGAGTTATAGATTTTTCGTCTAAAAATCAAGATTTAGTTTTAGACTTCTTCCTTGGCTCTGGCACAACAACGGCAGTAGCACACAAACTGGGTAGAAAATGGCTTGGTGTGGAGATGGGAGAGCATTTTTGGACAGTGGTTTTACCAAGAATGAAGAAAGTCTTAGCTTATGATAAAAGTGGAATATCAAAGGAAAAGGATGTTAAAGATAATTATAACCAGAGTAATGCCGGTGGCTTCTTTAAATACTACGAACTTGAGCAATACGAAGACACATTAAGAAAGGTAAAATACGAAGATTCAGACCTGTTTGATAATCCTTATGAAGACCCATATAATCAATATGTATTTATGCGAGATATTAAAATGCTCGGAGCTCTGGAGATTGATTACAAAAATAATAAAGTGAATGTGGATTTATCAAAACTTTATGCCAAAATACCCCGTCAGGCTTCGCCTGCCACCCCTTTAAGAAAGGGGAATATAGACATTTCAGAAACCCTTTCAAATCTGCTTGGTAAGTGGATAAAGAGAATTACCCATGATTATGTAGAGTTTGAGGATGGAGAAAAGATAGACATCAAAAATTTAGATTACAAACTCATTAAACCTTTAATTTGGTGGTAATATACAAAAGAAAGTAGAAACGCAAGATTTAGAATTTAAACCAGACTGACGAGATGAGCATTTCAAAGTTATTTGTGCTTTTGCAAATGCAGATGGCGGTAACTTGATAATCGGAGTAGATGATTACGGTAATCCGGTAGGAATAAAAAATTCAAAGAAATTATTGGAGGATATTCCAAATAAAGTAAGAAATAAAATTGGAATTATACCATCAGTCAATATTGAGAAAAGAAAAAATAAAGAGGTAATTAAAGTTATAATAAAACCTTCATCAGTTCCTATTTCATACAATGGTAAATATTATATACGTAGTGGCAGCACTACTCAGGAATTGAAAGGAAAAGAGTTAGCTGATTTCCTTTTGAAAAAATTTGGTAAGACCTGGGATGAGATTGTTGAGGAAAAAGCTGAATTTGATGATTTAAATAGAGAGACTATCGTTAAGTTTAAACGACTGGCTGTGGATCGGATTCCTTCTATCGCAGAGGAAAAAAATTTGAAAACAGTTTTAGAAAAATTAAATCTGATTGAGAACGGCAATTTCAAGAGAGCAGCGATTCTTCTTTTTGGTAACAATCCACAGAAATTCTACATTCAGTCCTGTGTAAGAATTGGAAAATTTTTAACAGAGACAGACATACAGACGACTGACATTGTAGAAGGTAATCTTTTTGAACAACTTGAAAACACGCTTGAGATTTTAAGAACAAAGTATTTGAAGAGTAATATAAGTTATGAAGGTATCCATAGAAGGGACATATTAGAATATCCTTATGATGCCTTGAGGGAAGCAGTTATTAATGTTTTGATTCATAGGGACTATATTGGTACATCAAATATACAAATCAGGGTATATGATGATAAGCTCATTATTATGAATGAAGGTAAACTACCACCAGAAGTGCCTGTTGAGAAGTTGAAAACAAGCCATCTGTCCAAGCCCAGAAATAGATTGCTTGCCAAAATATTCTATGATGCAGGTTTAATTGAAGCATGGGGACGCGGCACAATAAAAATTGTAGAAAACTGTATAAAACAGGGACTTCCTGAACCCGATTTTATTGAAGAATATGGAGTGATGACAGTCAGGTTTTATAAGGACATCTATACCGTAGAAAACTTAAGAAAGATGGGAGTTAACGAAAGACAGATTAAGGCGGTGATGTATGTGAAAGAAAAAGGGAGTATAAATCTATCATTATTTAAAGCCATAATTCCCGATGTTTCAGAGAAGACACTATACCGTGACTTACAGAGCTTAGTAGACAAAGGAATCTTGAAAGAGATTGGAGAGAAGAAAGGAAGAAGATATGAATTGTTATAATAGACATATTTCGGACATTTCGGACATATTTCGGACATATAGTTTATAAGTGTCAAAAGAGGGTTAATGACTATGACAAGAGTATTTTTACAGGACATAATTGAAGACATAAGGTTTGAGGATTTGCCTCCTAACTGGAATTCTTTTGATTTGGAGAGTTTTTCCAAAAGCAAAAAACTCTGGGATTATCAGCAGAAAGCGGTAAAAAATGCCATAAAAGTTCTGTGGAGGTATTTTGAAGATTTTGTTGATTATCAACCAAACGAAAGATTGGAATTGAATCAGGAAAGAAAACAAAAATTTTTTAAGTGGTATAAAGATAATGGATTAGAGGAAAATTTAGATATTAAGTTGGACAGAAGAAAAAGGAGAGTCTATAATCTTCTCACAGAATATTATCCTCAAGAAAATGCCCCTGCCCCCTCTATGAGAGGGGAATTTAGAAAAATTTCTTATGAACACTTTGCCAACCGTATATGCTTCTGGATGGCAACAGGAAGCGGAAAGACTCTTGTTATTATTAAACTTATCCAAATCTTACAAAAACTAATAAAAAGAAAAGAAATTCCGCCAAACGATATTTTAATTTTAACTCATAGGGACGATTTGATAAGCCAGTTCAAAAGATTTGTAGATGAGTTTAACCGTGCAAATGAGGAAAAAATAATTTTGAAAGAATTAAAAGAATATCCTGAGGTTAAAAGGCAGAGAATGTTGTTTGGAATCCCTGTGTTTTACTATCGTTCTGATAATTTGAGTGATGAGCAAAAGGAAAAAATTATTGATTTCAGAAATTATGATAATGGCGGTAGATGGTATATCTTTTTGGATGAAGCTCACAAAGGAGATAGAGAAGAATCAAAAAGACAGCACATTTATTCCATTCTTTCAAGAAATGGGTTTTTATTTAATTCTTCTGCAACTTTTATAGATGCAAGAGATATTATAACCTGCGCGTTAGAATTTAATCTTTCAAGTTTTATAAAATCAGGATATGGAAAGCATATTGGTATTCTAAAACAAGAAATTAGGGCATTTAGAGGTGATGAAGATTACAGTGGTGAAGAAAAACAAAAGATTGTCTTGAAATCATTGATTCTTTTAACTTATGCGAAAAAGTTTTACAATGAGATAACAAAAATTCAACAAGGGTTATATCATAAACCACTACTTCTAACTCTGGTTAATTCTGTTAACACTGAAGACGCAGATTTAAAACTATTTTTTAGAGAGCTGGAGAAAATTGGAAAAGGAGATATCAAAGAGGAAGTTTTCAGGGAAGCTTTGAATGAACTCTGGGAGAAATTAAAAGAGAATCCCGAATTTATGTTTGAAGATGATAAGAGAATAAAAATAAATGAGGCGATTTTTAAGAATATAACTAAAGAGGATGTTTTATATAATATGTATAACTCTCAAACAAATGGAGAAATTGAGATTTTAAGAAGACCCTCTAACAGGAAGGAATTGGCTTTTAAGTTGAAGACAAGTGATAGGCCTTTTGCATTGATAAAGATTGGGGATGTCTCTGGATGGTTAAAAAATGAATTCGTAGGGTATGAAGTTCAGGAAAGGTTTGAAAATGAGAATTATTTTGAAAATTTAAATAGAGAAGATTCTGAAATCAATATTTTGATGGGTTCTCGTAGTTTTTATGAAGGATGGGATTCTAATAGACCAAATGTGACCAATTTTATCAATATAGGGATGGGAATAGATGCAAAAAAATTTATCCTTCAATCTGTCGGAAGAGGAGTAAGAATTGAACCAATAAAAAACAAAAGAAAAAGGTTACTTCAAATTTATAATGCTAAAGAGATAGAAGAAAATTTATTCAATAAAATTAAAGATAATGTCCTGCCAGTGGAAACATTGTTTATTTTTGGAACAAATAGGAAATCTTTGGAAACGGTTATTGGTGAGTTAGAGAAAGGAGGGGGAAAGAGGGAAGGAGAAATTCAACTCTCACTTTTCAAGAATTACGAGGCTAAAAAACATAAGCTATTAATACCAACTTACAAATCAGCTAATTACCCTCTTATAAAGAACAGAGAATTAGCAAAGTTTGAAATAGCTCAAAAGGAATTGAAAATTATTAAAAAGTATGCTGAATTTCTATTGGACGATAGAGTATTGCTTATGCTGTATGATACCGAACCAGAAAAGATTAAAATTTTGAGGGAGAGTTTAAATAATCCTGATAATTACAAGTATGGCGAAAAGAATTTTAAGAATATAGACTTACTTGTTCAAAGAATATTTGATTATTTCAGTGTTGTGCCAAATGAGTTTAAGGATTTGAAAGAATTAAATGAGGAGATAAGACATTTTAAGAGCATCAAGGTTTATTTGAAAGATATTAGCGAAATCCAAAAGAAAATTGAAACGGTGAGAAATTATCCGGATAAAAAGAAACAATTGAAAGGAGAATTATCTAAATTGAGTAATGAAACCCAAAAGGAAATTCAAAAACTGTTAATTAAAGAAGCCAGACAGATCTACGAGCACGAACATAAAAAAATTGAATTAAGATATGTGCCTAACCATTATTACATTCCCCTTATTTTATCTCCTGACGAGGAAGTAAATTATATAAAGCATATAATTAAGACCCCAAGTGAGGTAAAATTCATTAATGATTTGGAAGATTATTTAACCAAAACTGATAACAAGTTCAAAGAGTTTGATTGGTGGTTGTTCAGCAAATTAGATGAAAGTTTAGATGAGGTTTATATTCCCTATTATAACCCTAATGCAAATAAAATTAGCTCTTTTTACCCCGATTTTATTTTCTGGCTAAAGAAAGGTAGCAATTACTTTATTGTTTTTGTTGACCCAAAAGGTATAGAACATATAAGTGGGTGGACATATAAAATTGATAATGGTTATAAGCAGTTATTTGGAGAAAACAGAAGCAAAAGACTTTTTAAATACAACGGATTTAAAGTTGAAATAAACTTGGAATTTAGAACTGATGATATTTCAAAAGTTCCTGCTAAGTATAGACAATATTGGTTTGATAGTATTGAAAAGATGTTAGAAGGACTAATTCAAGATGAATGTGTATAGTTTGCACTCTAACGACCTAAAAAACTTAGACCCAGACAGAGCAGTTGAATTTTTCCGTGGACTTTTATGGGATGAGGCTTCAAGGGTTAGCATTGGTAGGCAATTGATAGATGTCCCCGATTGTATAAATGTAGGAGATGGAGGGTTAGATGCGGTAATTGAGGATGCCACTCCCTCATCTGATGAGGTGATTCCATCAGGGCTTCGGAGGAAAGGGGACGGTTCTATTTTTGTGATGACTTAAGAATAACAAGTCTATGTCAGGTTTGATAATCTTTTTAGTTTTTAAGTCGCTGAATGCTATTGCTGAATTTAGAGTAATCGGATTGGATACTCAACTTCTCCTAAGTATCTTATTCCCACTCTTTTTATTGGTTGTTGAATACATAATATATTCTAAGAAATGAAAAATGATCAGAAGGGACTGGATAGGTGACTTTGGCTAACAGCGGGTATACGACATTGGGACGGCTCGCTTAGAAAGACATTTAAATATCTTTGATCTTATTCTGTATATGGATAAAAAATTTCTTGCAAAGATTAGAAAAATGGCAGATTCTTTTATAATTAGAATGAAATAAAAGGCCACGGCATAGGATATGCATTTAACAAATCCTTAACCTGAGGTATTATAAGCCTGTGAAAAAATACCGGAGAATAAGAATTTTACTAAAGAGAAACATTTGTCTAAGTAAGGTTCAATGAAAACTAAGCAGGAGAATTAAATGGTTCAAAGAGCTCCGTTGAATGCAGTGAGAAATATTCTGAAGATTTCGTGGATTATTAAGAGAACAAGAGATTAGAAGTAAATCAAAGAAACTCTTAAGCGGTATGAAGAGAATATACAGGAAGGATAAAATGCAAAAGATAAAGGTAAGTTATAAAGATTATTTAAAAGAGACTTTTAAGGTGATGGAGGAGATTGGACTCCTTCTTACTTCGGTTAACAAAAAGGGAAAAATTAATGTTATGACCATTGGTTGGGGAACAATTGGCATAATATGGGGAATGCCTATGTTTTTAGTATTAGTTCGTCCCTCCAGATTTACCTATGGTTTTATTGAGGAAACAGGAGATTTTACCGTAAATGTTCCTCCTAAAAAACTTGGTGAAATAGTCTCCTTTTGTGGGAGTGTCTCGGGAAGAAATTATGATAAATTCAAAGAAAAGGGTCTCAATCCTATACCCGGGGAAAATGTAAAATCTCCAATGATTGAGGAATGCGTAGTGCATTATGAGTGTAAGGTTATCCACAAAAATGATATTATCCCGGCAGGAGTTCCCGAAGATGTGGGCTCAGAGTTTTATCCACAGGGAGATTATCATAGGATATTTTTTGGTAAAATAATCAGTGTATTTGCTGACAGTAAAGCTATCTAATATTTTCAAGGAAATACACCCTGAAGTTGGATATAGTTAACAGCGCTATGGTCTATATCTTCTTTTAAAACATCTTTGATTTCCTTCTTTGCGCTGAAGTAGATAACTTGCCACCCTAATTTAGAAATTTTTTTTAGCATTTCAATCTGTCTTTGCACTCTATCCAAATCGGCTTTTACAAACGGATCATCCATAATAAAAAATCCTTTCTTGCCTTTTAAGAGCTTTTCTCCCAGGGCGAGGCGAATAGAGAAATATAATTGGTCGTAGGTGCCTCCAGATAGTTTTTCTGCTCCCAACGTCTTCCCATCCCCATATTTGACTTCAATCTTTCCTGTTTCCTGATTAAAGATAACCTCATTATAAAGACTTTCGGTTATTTCACTAAAATACCTTGAAATGGGACTCTCCTTACCGAAAAGCTCAGAAACTTTTTCTTTTTCTTCTGTTTCTATTTCTTCAAAAATTTTCATAACTTCTAATACATTATTTCTGTTACTTTCATTTTTATCGATAAATCCCTGGAGACTATCTTTTACTGCCTTCAAATCCACCGATGTCTTACATTCCAGCTCCTCCTCCAATCGTAGAATCTCATTTACCTCTCGTTGCACCTCTTCCATTTCCCTTTGAATAGATAGTCTTTTATTATTTATCTCTTTTAATCCCTCCTCAAGATTATGCCTTTTTTCTTCCAATCCTGATACGGCAGACTCACTATATTTCATACCCTTGGCTTTATCTTTGTGTTCTTCCAGATTTGTGATTTCTTCATTCCAAAAGGAAATATTTTCTTCTGATATCTCACTTTTTTTTTCAAAGATATTCTTTAAAATGCTTTTTTGCTCCCCTATTGACTTCTCATAAACCTGGTTTAACTTGAGCTTATTAGCATATTCTTGAAGAGAGTCCACTTTTGATTTTTTTCTCAATTCATCTACCTTATCTTTTGTATCTCTTATTTTTTTTTCGATCCCTGAAATTTCCTCTTTCAAGTTTTTAATATTAGTTTCTAATACTTTTTTGCCCGTTCTTACCTCTTCTAATTCTTCAACTTTCTGAGAATATTTTTCTTCAAACCTCTGGATATTTGCATAGATTTCTTCTGGTTTCTCTGCGCCCAGTTCAAGTTTAGAGGTAGCTAACCTTATTCTCCCGAATACTGCAGTAAGGTGAGCTTTCCTTTGGGTAAATGAAAATCTTAGAACGGCAAGAATGCCGGTTGATATTAGAAAGGCTGTCAGTAACCCATAAAGTATAGGTGAAGGATTTATTATGACCCCTAGCATCGATATTGATAATAATACTACCGAGATTATGGCCGGTACTTTGTAAAACCTATTTTTCGTTTCCTCGCTTTTTACCTTTCCAACCTCCATCTCATAGTTCTTCAGGTCTGGTTTAACTTCGTCATCTAATTTTTTCCTTCTTTCATTAAAAACTCGAAAATCTCTTTCTGCCTCACTTAACTTTTCGCCTTTTCCTTTAAGTTCTTTTTCCTTTTCTTTAAGCATGGTAAGTAAATTTTCTCTTTGCTCAGCAGAGGTTTTCACTTCTTTTTCATAATCTCTCCACAACCTCTCCTCATCATCACTATAAATCTCTAATTGCTTATATCTTTCTAATGCCTCTTTGAGTTTATCCAGGGCTTCTTTTCCCTTTTCATATTTCTCTCTCTTCCTGGCCTCTTCAAGGCTTTTCATTTCCTGGCTAATTACTTCTATCTCTTCTCTTTGTTTTACCGACTCTTCTTCAAGTGCATCAAATTTTTCTTCTTCAATTTTCTCTTGCAAGCTATTTATTTTCTCGATTAGCTTGGAAGCTTTACTCAACCTGGATTTTATGTTTCCAAAATCCTTTTTGTCAGAGAGTTCAGCACCACTTTCTGCCCGCGTTAATTTGCCCAAGTCCTGAAGTTTCCTTTTTATAGAGGATATGGCTTTTGTTCTTAAACCCGTGAGCCGATCCGTTACATTAGTGTAAAAATCACTTTCTTGAGCAATATCACGGGCAATAGATAAATCACTATTTCTCACTATGAAAATATTGCGACATTCTGAGGGGGTCAGGTCTATAGCCTTTGTCAAGTTCCCCTTTTCCGGGAGTTTAATTTCTTTACCTTTATCATCTAATATGATTACATAGCCCTCTGGAATTTCCTCAACTCGATCTATGCGTTCAAAATCCCGAATATTTCGCCCTAATAGTAACTTTACCAGTGCATCTATGGTAAGGGTTTTTCCGTCTTCGTTTTTACCAAAAAATAGATTAAAATTATTTAGGAGAATTCTTTCCGTATCGGGTAAAGGACCGTAGCGTATTATGGCGAATTCCTTTATTCTCACAATCTTGCCTCCATCATTGCTTTAATTGCCACAGCGCGCAGCTGTTTCTTCTTTTCTTCATTGTAATCTCTTTGCCCAAGTTTCTCCATAAACCTTTTAAATAAATCATCCTCAACGATGGTATGTATATCCCTGAATTCAAGATGACATTCTTCTATGAGTTTTTCTTTGATGATTTTTTTTATTTGCTTCACAAGCTCAGATTCACTTATTTTAATCTTCTCACTGTTGATATATCCTTCAATGGTGAAAATAATATGTGCTTGAGGGTGAAATCTTCCTATATATTCTTTTACTATTTCAACTGGATTTTTCTTTATAAAAGGATCAAATTTTATGTTTACTTCTTCAAAATGAGGTGTGTCAAGAGGATATTCCTCAGGTGGCTTTCCCACTTCAAAGATATTTACTTTTCTCTGCCCTATTTCTCTTTTGGTTATTGAAATAGGCGAACCAGGGTAAACAAAGTATCCTCCGTTTTCTAATTTCCACAGATCAAATTTTGAATGAAAGTGCCCGGCAAGTACATAATCGATATTTAAATCTTTAAAGTAAGAAAGTTTAATGGGCATATACCCTCTCTTGCCTTCCTCTCCAAAATCTTTTCCGGAAAAGGACGCATTAAGCAGTTCTCCGTGATAGAGCAGGATATTTTTTTTATCTGGAGACAAATTATTTCTTAATGAGTGAAGCTTTTCAAGAATTCTTTCTTCTTCAATAGGTTCAAAGGGTAATCCCCAAATCCTTACCTCTTTGCATTCAAACGGTTCGTTTAGATGAGTTAAGATAATGGTATCTTCGCCAAAATACATCCCACTCTTATACGATTCGCTATCATGGTTTCCCGGGATTAAGATGATTTTAAAGCCGCTATTGGAGAAAATTTCTCTTATCTTAGGCCTTAAAGTTTCCGCATCAATTCCCTTATCAAAAAGATCCCCGCTGATCACGAAAACCTCAATCCTTTCCTTTTTTCCAATTTCAATTAATTTTTGAAGTGTCTTCCATCTATTGTCTTCGTATTCCCTTAAATGAATATCTGCCGTATGAAGTATCCTCATATTATTCTCTCATTCTTACCGTGGAAAAGAGGGGGACGGTTCTATTTTCTGCTCTCTTCTCTCCCCGGTTTTCCCCTTCTTTGTTTTATATCCTTTACTCAATTTCGTCTAATGTTTCCAGCATCTAAAATCATTTCATAATTTTCTTTGTTATCAAAATAATGGAAATGGCTTTTACACTTGCAGTCACTGGAGCCAAATCCTTGAATAGATTTTTTAGCGATTTTCTCGAGCATTTTAGAAATTTCACATTCCATTCTCTTCTCATTCTTAATCATAACGATTTGGATAATCAATGCATTTGGATTAACAAGAAAATAATCAATGTGCCAATGGAGTTTTCCTTCTTTTTCTCTGTTAAGTTTTTTATGTCTTCCTACCCTGTTCTCTAAATTTATGGTATTACCGAGAGCAGATCCAACATAACAATAATAACCTCTGGGAAAATTAATAAGACCGAGGTTACCGATCTTTATTTCCGAATCTTCCTTGAGTTTTATAATTAGAATGTAGGTTCCTTTCATATTAATTTGACCATTCTTTCCGAAGAAGGTAATCTAACAAGCAT
>Ga0209121_10001594_pt1 | contig 23774 bp, 13 predicted proteins | sample Cruoilmetagenom3_FD_187292 | JGI IMG/M metagenome (GOLD analysis project Ga0209121, IMG submission 187292) | Oil polluted marine microbial communities from Coal Oil Point, Santa Barbara, California, USA - Sample 3 (SPAdes) (version 2) | ecosystem: Environmental > Aquatic > Marine > Oil seeps ... | reverse complement strand
CGGTGATCCGCTGACATACAGCGTATTAAGAGCTCCTACCCACGGGAAATTGGGCGGACAGGCTCCGAACCTTACCTATACGCCCGACCCGAATTTCAGTTGGCTGGACAGCTTTACCTTTAGAGTTAACGACGGCAAGGCGGACAGTGTTCCGGCAACCGTAATGATCTCTGTGACTCCGGTTAACGATCCGCCGAAGGCCAATGATGACAAAATCGTTACAAAAGAAGATACCCCGGCGACGATTGATGTGCTGGCGAATGATATCGAGATGGATAACGAGCTGCTCGTAGTAAGTAAGGTAACCAGGAGTGCGGGCGGCTCGGTCACGATAAACCCCAACGGCACGTTAACATATACCCCAAATGAAAACTTCTATGGTACCGACGCATTCATATACACCGTTACCGACAGGGAAGGCGAAACGGATACCGCCACGGTGAAAGTCGAAGTCACCATGGTGAACGATCCGCCGGTGATTACTTCAAAACCCGTAACCAAAGCCATGGTGGATCTGTTATACAGCTATCAGGTTCAAGCTGCAGATCCCGACAGAGAAGATACACTGACTTACTCCTTAACCACTCATCCCGTCGGCATGAACATAGATCCGGTGACAGGCTTAATACAGTGGACACCTTATGCTGCTCAGGAAATAATTCATGATGTAACCGTCAAAGTCGTAGACAGCAACAGCATTCCAAATTCGGATACTCAGCAATTCAACGTCAGTGTAAATCCGACACCGCCCAAGACAGCTAACCTGACAGTCGTGGACGGCTATGACAGCAGGAGCAGAAAAATGTTGTTGGCGGAAGGTAAAATCGACGTTGTTCAAGCCAGTGACGACAAGCGGCAGGAAGTCAGGGGTGGTTCGTATATAGCATACAGTTTTTCAAATGTATCCATCCCTACGGGCGCTTCAGTGGCATCGGTTGCAATTTACGTGGAGCACTTCGAACAAGAACGGTTTGTTCCCGGACAACTGCAATGGAATATTGGAACAGGCTGGCCGAGCAAACCGGAGGTCTGGGTATCGATCAATGCTCCAATACGCAGCGGTCAGAAGAACGAGGCGGTTGACTCCCTGGATGTTACGAGTTTTGTGAATACACCTGAGAAGGTTCGCACGCTTCAGATACAGATTGCGAATAATGACACCGCTTCCAGAAAAACGGTTTCAATAAACTATATCTACGCTGTAATTGAATGGAGCTGGCCTGCACCGAAAAAGATAGTTCAGCCTAAAGTTGAATCTGACCTTGTCCAATATGGACTTTAGACTGTCAAGTAGTAACATCAGCAATATCGGGGTGTGATTCTAAAGAGGCATTGTGCGGCATAATCTTCTCTAAAGGATCCTGTGAAAACAAATCTTGCATCTTTTTTTCATGCCGGTTGTCGTCCAAAAACTCCATTTCTCGTGTCGAAACTACGGTTTATGCCGTCAATTCCATGGTCCGATATGTATTTCGAGCCTTATTCCTGAAAATAACGTAAATTCGCACATATTTTTTTTGACATTCCCGCATTAATCCGTTATATTATAGTTGTGAGAAGGGTGGTGAGATGGCAGAAGGTGTATATTGTCACCTCAGTTTTTCGCTCACCACATAGCCCGATTTTCACATAGTGCAAACTATAAGGGAACATTTTCGACGAAAGGATAGACCATGTCGAAACATAAAACAGGTTTGCACAAGGATGTGTCAGTTATTTTTGATGGAGTATGGAACCCGGAGGCAGACAATTTTCAACAGACTTTTCGTGAGCCTGTAGCGAGCAGCGAAGCCTATGTTCAACCGGAATCACTGGCTGTTGACAATTACCCTAAAGAAGCCGGACTTGCTAATATAGTAAAGATTGTCGTGAAGGCCCCCGGCTATCTTTTCTCTTCCAGATCAAGACGGGAGAAGAAAAGGCTTTTATCGATATCCAAACATCTATTAATTAATATGCCGAGCTAATACGCTGTATCCCGGATAGTCTTATATGTTTTTGCTGTTCAGTATGCGTAGAGCTGTTTGTAGGGAAAAAATATTATTTAGAAAGTTTATAAGCATTTCTATCGAGTCCTTGATATAATTAGCAATCAGTCCTATAAAAGCCCCACAAAACACCTTCTTATGTAATCTTCCACTTATTTTCGTTATCTTCATTCTATCCTTTTAATCCATTTTTCGTCTTATCTGTGAAAATTGCCTGTTTCTTTTCCAATTCTGAGTTGAGTACATTTGACATTGGATGCGCGAAGTTATAACATACTGAGTCCTGTTAAGATATGCTCGGCAGCGTAACCGAGCAGGTTTGAATGGGAAATAGTTGTTTACTTTTTGGGAGATTGCAAGATGAATAATTTAAAGTCACAAATATTGACTGCTTTACTTTTCCTGACAATTGCAATCATTGGACCGCTATCAATAGTTACTGGCGCGGAAAAGCCCGCGGTAGCAAAACCTGCTGCCGCAAAACCCAAACCAGATTATCCACCTTTGGACCAGGTTCTCAAGGATTATAAAAAGGTCGTATCCACCGCTGATGGAGAGAAAAGTCTCTATGACATTTGGACCCGCGAGAAGGATGGTCAGATGCTGGCAGCCTTACCGTCCGGTTACGCATCAAAAAGGTTCTTCATCGCGCTGACCGTTGCAAGCGGCGAAGATTTCGCCGGCTTGCAGGCCGGGGATATGTATGTGTATTGGAAACGGTACGATAAGCGTCTGGCCCTCATCGAGCCCAACATTCAAATCAAGTCCACCGGAGACCAGGAATCCAAGAGTTCCGTTAAACGGTTATTTACGGATCGGGTTATTCTGGATGTGCCGATTGTCACCATGTCGGGCGGCTCTCCGGTGATTGACATGGATGCCCTGCTGGTCGGTCAGGCTGGGAAGTTTTTTGGTCCTCGCGTTCGGGTCTCAAATACTCGATTGATAAAGATAAAAAAGGCCAAAGCCTTCCCGAAGAATGTTGAGCTGGCCTTCGAGATTCCCACGGAGAACGGACGGCTCCAGACTCTGCACTATTCCATCAGCGAGATCCCCGGAAAAACCGGCTACAAACCACGCAAGGCGGATGAACGCATCGGTTATTTCACGACCGGCTACAGAGACTACGGGCAGTTTAAGGATCCGGACACTATGGTGAGGTATATCAATCGCTGGAATCTGGAAAAGGCGGATTCCTCACTCAATGTCAGTCCTCCGAAGAATCCCATCGTTTTTTATATCGAACATACGACTCCCGTGCGATACCGTCGGTGGGTTAGAGAAGGACTTTTGTATTGGAACATAGCCTTCGAGAAGGTCGGTATCTCAAACGCGATAGAGGTCTATTATCAGGATAAGGGTTCCAACGCTCATATGGAAAAAGACCCGGAAGACGTGAGATACAATTTTATTCGCTGGCTGAGCAACAACAGGGGCACATCTATCGGTCCCAGCCGCGTCCACCCCGAAACGGGACAGATTCTCGATGCGGATGTCATCCTTACAGACGGCTGGATTCGTCATTTCTGGACTACTTATCAAGAGATCATGCCCGAAATAGCGATGGAGGGCATAGGTCCTGAAACTCTGGCATGGCTGCAAAACCATCCGAACTGGGATCCCCGTATCCGTCTGGCTCCGCCGGCTCAGAGAGAGCATCTGAAAGATGTGCTTGCCAATCGCGGACACCTGCCTTACGGGGGCCATCCGATCACACAGGTTAACTCAGATCTGATCGGCGATGATGAATATGATGGGCTGGCAGGTAGAACGTCTCAGCTTAACGGTATGTGCACATTATCACAGGGTATGGCCTTTGACGTTGCCATGTTCAGAATGAACATGGCTCTGTTGGCCGGCGAAGCTGATGAAGACGAGGAAAACAAAGATAAGGAAAAGGAAGAAGAGAAGGAGAAAAAGAAGGATGAGGAAAAGAAAGAAGAGAAGAAAGAGCCCATGATAGACGGCATTCCTGAATCCTTCATCGGCCCGATGCTGGCCGAGCTGGCCTGCCACGAAGTAGGGCATACACTGGGTTTACGGCATAATTTTAAGGCATCGAGCGTCTATACTTTGGCTGAAATCAACAGCAAAGAGTTTAAAGGAAAGAAACCGCTTGCTTCTTCGGTTATGGATTACATGTCCGCCAATATGAATTTTAAGGATGGTGAAATCCAGGGTGATTACACCATGATTAGCGTCGGCCCTTACGATATATGGGCTATCGAGTATGGTTATACCCAAAACGAGAAAGACCTAAAGCAGATACTGGATCGTGTTGCAGAACCTGAACTGCAGTACGCAACAGATGAGGATACGTTCGGCCCCGATCCGTTGGCCCGCCGTTATGATTTCAGTAAAGATCCGCTTGACTACGCCAATAACCAGATGCGCATCGTCAAGCACAATCGCCAGCGGATAATCGAAAAGCTGGTGAAGGACGGCGACAGTTGGGCCAAGACCCGAAGGGCCTATGAAATGACACTCGGCATGCAATTGCGATCTGTTAGCATGATGGCCAACTGGCTGGGTGGTGCTTATGTCTACCGGGACAAAAAGGGAGACAAAGGCGACCGATTACCCATAGAAGTGGTGCCGGCTAAAAAGCAGCGAGATGCGCTGGATTTTGTCATAGAAAATACGTTCAAGGACGAAGTTTTCGGCCTGACCCAGGATCTTTTGCGCCGGATGACCGTGGATAAGTGGTGGGATGACATGTCATCTGTTTTGACCGACTCGACATGGCCGATTCATGACAGAATCATGGGTATTCAGTCAAATGTACTGGCGATGATGATGTACCCGACGACACTTCGCCGGATCTATGATAATGAGTTTCTGATCTCGGCCGATGAAGATGCGCTGACTCTGCCGGAATTGCTGGATACGATCAGCGACAAAGTATGGAGCGAGCTGGACCAGCAGCCGGCAAAGAAATACAACGCGCGCGAGCCGATGATCTCCAGCCTGCGGCGAAATCTGCAACGTGAACATTTGGAGCTTTTGATTGACCTGAGCAGGTCGGATTATATGGGTACGGCGGCATATAAACCCATCGCAAATCTGGCCATAGAAAAACTCCGCCAGATCAAAGAAAAGAAGATCGATCCGGTTTTAGAGGCGTCTGATGAAAACCTTGATCCGTACACGAGAGCCCATTTGAAAGACGCGGGTATGCAGATTAAGAAGGCTCTGGAAGCCCATTATGTTTTTAGACAACTTTAACAGAAGAGGGCTTTTAACAAACTGTTTACGAAAGGAACTGAATATGAAGTCAACAAAATCAACGATTCTTTCTGCATTGCTGGCAGCCATCCTGTTGCTGAACGTAACTCATGCTCAGGCCTTGAGAGTCCCTGAAGTATCCAGAGATAAGGTCATTTGCTTCGCTTTATACACGGTTCAAAATAATATTATGAAGCTGAATGCCCAACTGTACCCGTTACAGCCTGACGAAGACAGGAATGTCCGACTCGAAATCAAGCAGCAGGGACAATGGAAGCAAATCGCCGAAACCCGGGTTATCGAAGACGGCTGGACGGCCCCTTTCCGGGTCGAACGATGGGATAATACGAAAGATGTCGAATACCGTGTGCTGCACGGGAAAAAAGCATCCTTTAACGGCACCATCCGCAAGGATCCGGTCGACAAAGAAACGATCATCGTGGCAGCATTTACAGGCAACTCAATCAATCCAAGACATGGCGGCGACATTTCCAAACACGATATCGTCGAGAACATCAAAAAGCTGAATCCCGACCTGCTGTTCTTCTCCGGAGACCAGGTTTACGACCACAACAAACATTACGCCGCCTGGCTAAAGTTCGGTAGGGATTTCAGTGAGATCATCCGCAACACACCGACCGTTACCATCCCGGATGATCACGACGTCGGCCAGGCCAACCTATGGGGCCACGGCGGCCGCCTCTCTCAATTCCGGGCCGGCCACGATGGCGGCTACGCCGCTCCACTCGAATACGTCAAGCAGGTCGAACGTGCCCAGACCAGCCACCTTCCCGACCCGTTCGATCCAACCCCAATCGAACGTGGTATTGGTGTCTACTATACATCCCTTACAATCGGAAGGGTCAGCTTCGCCATCATCGAAGACCGCAAATTCAAGACCGGCCCCGCGAGCGTCCTGCCGGACATGGGGTGGCGTCCCAAACGCCCCGATCATGTCTCCGTGCCCGGCTACGATCCGAAGGCCCTGGACGTCCCCGAGGCAAGATTGCTCGGCGAACGCCAGCTCAAGTTCCTCGGGAAATGGGCCGCCGACTGGCACGACTGTGACATGAAAGCCGTGCTGTCGCAAACCGCCTTCGCCGGCGGCGCGCATCTCCACGGCAGCAGGAGCAACCGTTTGTTGGTTGACCTGGACTCTAACGGCTGGCCCCAGACGGGCAGGAACAAGGCCTTGGCCGAGATTCGTAAAGCTTTCGCTCTGATGATTTGCGGAGACCAGCATCTCGGAACAATAATTCATCACGGCATCAACGATTGGAACGACTCCGGCTATTCTCTCTGCGTGCCGTCGATAGCCAATCTATACTTGCGATGGTGGGTACCCCTGGAGCCGGGCAAGAACCGCGAGCCGGGAATGCCCGAATACCTGGGTGAATTTCTCGATGGGCTCGGCAACAGACTTACCATGCTGGCGGTTGCAAATCCCGAACCGGAGGAAAATCATGATAAGCTAACGACAAGAGCAGCCGGTTTCGGTGTTGTCAAATTCAACAAAAACACAAGGGCAATCACAATGGAATGCTGGCCCAGGAACGTCGATATTACCGATTCGAATACCAGGCAGTATCCCGGCTGGCCCAGGGCTATCAACCAGCAGGACAATTATTCGCGTAAGGCCGTCGCATATCTGCCGACAATCGAAGTTCGAGGCATGACAAATCCCGTCGTTCAGGTCATTGACGAATCGAACGGCGAAATCGTATATACCCTGCGTATGAACGGGACATCATTTAGGCCCAAGGTTTTCAAGATAGAAGAATACACAGTCAAAATCGGCCGGCAAGATACCGGTCAAATGAAAACTCTCACAGGAATCCGGCCGCTTTCGGCTGGCGAGAGCGATAAGATAAGTGTAAAATTCTAACAATGTTCGGATAATTTAACCATAGATGAAAGGAGATGAGCAAGATGAAACGTTCGATTAAATTCTGGGTATTTATTATCGCTGTACTGGTGTGCCTGTTAGGAGAACAAGTCATAGCTAAGCCGGTGGTCTTAAAAGGCAAGAACGGCCCGGGCAAGGGAAAACACATTGTTTTTCTAATCGGCGACGAGGAATACCGCTCGGAGGATTCCATGCCCCAGCTCGCCAAAATCCTGGCGGTACACCACGGCTTCAAATGTACGGTACTTTTTGCAATCAATAAACAAACCGGTGAGATCGATCCCAAGACGCTGGATAATATCCCCGGCCTGAAAGCCCTGGAAACGGCCGACCTGATGGTGATGTTCCTGCGTTTTCGCGAATTGCCCGATGACCAGATGAAGCGTATTATCGACTACACCAACTCGGGCAAACCGATCATTGGTCTGAGAACCTCGACGCATGCGTTCAATTATGTAAAGCACAAAGACAGTCCCTATGCCAAATACAGCTTCCGGGACAAAGAATTTGACGGCGGATACGGGCGCCAGGTCTTCGGCGAGACATGGATCAACCACTATGGACATCACCAACAGGAAAGCACGCGAGGCCTAATCGCCAAAGGTATGGAAAACCATCCTATCGTAAAAGACATCGACGATATTTGGGGCGAATCAGACGTTTACGGCATCACAACCCTAACAGGCGACAGCAAGCCGCTTATCATGGGGCAGGTTCTTTCCGGCATGGACCCGAAAGACAAACCGAATCCGGATAAGAAACTGGTTCCTGTAGCATGGACCAAAACCTATACCGGCGAAAAAGGCAAGACTTCACGTGTGTTCACTACGACGATGGGGCATTCGTTTGATCTCAAGAGTGAAGGTTTCCGCCGGCTGCTCGTAAACGCCTGTTATTGGGGCATGGAAATGGAAGACAAGATTCCTGCCAGGAGCAAAGTCGATTTCGTAGGCCAATATGATCCGAATAAAATCGGCATGGGCGGGCATAAAAAAGGCCTGAAACCGTCGGACCACAAGCTCCCGTAAGGATCGCTGCCTGCTGCTACTCGTCGTGCCGGTAAAAGTTTTCAGGTTTGGTCGGCAACATTGGACGATCAAATTTGACAATCCGGCCCCTGCGATTGTCGATTGCCGTTACGTCGAGTATCTCAGCAGTGCCCAGATGTTTGTCCGAGAATTGTAAAGCTGGAGTCCTCTCGGATGTACTCAAAGTTACGGTTTGAGCGTTCATCCAGTTCGTTGGCGTAAACACAAGGTATTTCAACTTGATTTCTGGATTTTTGGAAGTGATCGTCAGAGAGGCCGGCTCGGTGGGAGGCATACGAAGAGCCACCCGGATGGCAAACGCACCATCGGTTTCTTTTCGCGGAGTGGAAATCCAAAGTGAATTGCAGCATCCGGGCAGCCAGCGTTGGGCACCGGATTCGTAGGCGCCGATGTCCGGCGCCTTGCCTCGATATCCGTCAGTTGTTTGTGCAATGAGCTTGCCGGCGTCGATTAGTGGAGAACCTGGTGCGGGACGAAAATCTCGCCCGACAGGATCAATAAGCATCGGATGCTCGCCCTGATAGTTGCTTTCCATACGTCCCAACGGCGGAGCTTTTGTTTTCTGCCACTTGAACGTTCCGCTTATCACTTTAGCGTAGTTGTTGGCGATAATTGTATTGGCATTCTGTTTATCGAGCAGGTACGGATGCTGTTTGGGTCGAAATGGTTTGAAAGGCTCGGCACGGCTTGGCGCCAGTATGTCGATCTTCGGATTATTCAGACACATGTTATTAAACACCCTGTTGTGGTCTCCTTTGACAATAATTCCCTTCTCGCGGCAGTTCCAGACGACATTGTGGTGGACGAGCAGATTTCGTGTCAGGTCGTCGCCGCGAATGCCGTTGCCGCCCCAGTTGAAGGCGTTGTGATCGTGGACCCAGTTATAGCGTATGACGGTATTGTTGAGATTGATGCCGTGGCACTGTATCAATCCACCGTCGCTTTGGAGCAGGCCTGCATTGTAGATATGGTTGTGTTCTACGATGGACGGCCCGTGGCCGCTAACGGTGAGGCCCTCGCTGGAGCCCATGTTGAAGATAGTGCAGTTGCGCACGGTGGATTTAGCACTGCCGGAGAGGCTCACGCCGTGTCCGCGGTCAAGCGCATTAAAGTCCACGTCGTGTATCAGGCAGTTCTCAAGCGTGTTATGCTCGCCCTGAACTGTCACGCCGGGACCGTCGCCGAATATAACGCTGGAATTGCACATCACGTTCCGGTTACCGTCGATGAGCGTTTGCGCCGTCGGTCCGACCAGTCTGGCCCACGTTGGGTATAACAGATGACAGTTATCAATGATACAATCGGAGCACGATTCGAACCTGAATGTAGTACCGAAGAAATGGAAACCTCGCAGCTCAATGAATTGCCGCTCTTGAACCTCGAAGGCGAACTCTCGAACCTTTGCCTCGATATTGTGACCGGCGGGATTTTCGTCGTAAGGCACCCAAAGATAAAGTGTGCCGCTGTCGCGGTCGAGATGCCATTCGGTCGAGGCATCTAAAGCTTCGAGTTTTCCTGCAAGGTAATAATGATCGAAGCCTTCCCATTTGCGTTTGGCTTCTACGTGCCCGGGCATGTTACGCTCGTATTCGAAGCGGTCACCACCGATTTTGTGGTTGCGGACAATGCGCCGGTAGGTCTGCCATGATCCGACATTAAGCGTGGCGACCGCACCGGTCCAGTTTATCCCGGTTTTCGCAAGAGCCGGATCAACCATCAGCCCATACTCGCTGCCTTTGCCGGCAGTGGCCCAGATATTCTTATCAAATCGCTGATCGAAATCCATGTTTGGCCAGCGGGCCTCGATCATCATCTGCCCATCGACAAAAAGCTGGTCAAATACTTCGTGTACTTTTATCTTGTATATTCTGTCCTTATGAATAGAGAAGTTTCCCTGGATTGATTCAGTTCCGCTGAGCACTACTACCTCACCCGGCCAGGCCTCGAAGCCTATTGGCTTGCCCCGGGTACCGGAGAGTTTTGGGCGAACGACCTGGCGATATAAGCCGCCGCGAACGTAGCAGGTGTCACCGGGTTTCATCAGGTCGGCCGACCTTTGGATAGTTTGGAAAGGCTGCTCCTTCGAGCCGCGATTGCTGTCGTTGCCGTTGATTGCAACAAAGTACTCGGTCGCTTGTGTATGTACAGCCAGCACAAAAAAAACCATGCCCAGGCTGAAGAAGTGTCTTGTTAGACTAAAAAATGACGGTATCATAAATCACGCTTTTTCGGGCCGATACTGAACAGTTGCGAATAGGTTCTCAGGTACATTCTACCGCCGGCCACGGCCGGTGCCGCATGGCTCGTTTCTCCAAGGGGATTTATCGCCAGCAGCTCATACGTATCGGCAGCTCTGACGACAACAACATCGCCATCCATCGTGATACAGTAAAGCTTGCCGTCAACCCATACCGGTGAGCTGAAGAATCTGCCGGCGGGCTTTTCTTGCCAAAGCTGCTGGCCTGTGGCGCTGTTCCAGCAGGAAATGTACCCGCGATCAAGAAACGTAAACAACAGGCCTCCCTTTGCTATAGATGTAGGTACATACGGCCTGTATCCGCTGTCGATTTTGTACGCTTCTTCGGGCTGAACCGATCCGTCACTTGAGCCGGGCCGAATGGCGATGAGGCGTTTACCGCTGCCGCCGTCGCCGCAGGAACCGATCAATAACTCGTCAGCAATTACAGGCGAGCTGACGACGCGGGCTGGGAAGGCCGAAGACACTTCCCATATAACCTTGCCCGTGCCGGGATCGACGCCGGTCATGCCATGGGAGTTGCTGTTGAAAATCAATTGCGGCGACCCTGTTGTCGGTGCATAAACACACGGCGTCGAGTATGAAGTCTTTGGGCCGGTTTTGCGATTCAATGTCCATCGCGTTTCGCCCGTATTGCGGTTTACCGCTATCCAGACACTCCTGGCGTCTTTACTGCTTCTGTTCTCGTGCTCGTGTGTAAATATGACCATGTCATGATGTATTATCGGTGAGCTGCCCGCGCCATGCTGGCATCGCACGCCTTCGAACGAGCGTTTCCAGATTTCGGCGCCCGAATGGTCCAGAGCTTCGAGAATTGTTTCTTCGGGGCTCGTCAAAAGAACATAGACATGGTCGGCGTCAACCGCCGGCGTTGCCGTTGCGAAGCTATTGAGTTTATTCGGGCGGTATTTGCTCAGCGAATATTCCTTTTGCCACAAAATCCTACCGTCTGAGGCATTAAGAGCCAGAAGCACGCTGTATCCTGCTTGTTGGTCCCCGCTTGTTACGAATAGCTTCTCGCCCCACAGCACGGGCGAGGAGTGTCCCCCTCCCGGCAGCCCGATTTTCCAGTTGTAATCTTTTTCCGTCCATTTGACGGGGATTGTCTTGGCGTCGCTTATGCCCTGCCCGTTCGGCCCGCGGAACCGCGTCCACTCCTGTCCCTGCGATACCGACGCCGAAATGATGATCATGGCTGCCAGACAACTTTGTTTTATCATAAGAAATTTTCCTGCTAATGTTTTAACCGGAACGCTGTTTTCGGTTGCCGGCTTTAGTCGCTTTCTTTTTCGGCTTTTTACGGCCGGCTCTCAAATCCTGTTCGGCCATGAACTTCTTCAACGCTTCCGGTGAAGTGCGATTCTTAAAGGAATTAAGGGCCGGATCGCCAGTTTTTTTCATCCAGTCGAGCATTGAGGCCCGCAACTCGTTGATATTTTTCTTATAATCCGGATCGTCAATCAGATTATGCAGACCATCGGGGTCATTTTTGAAATCGTAGAATTCTTCAACTACGCGGTATTGGAAGAGCTTGACCCTGGCTGCCACTGAATCGTCCTTTGGAGCCGCGGCTTTCATCGCATTGAAAGTCAGGCCGGATTGCGATTCGTTTTTGAAAACGCGCTTTCCGTCCGACCACGGATTGAAAATGTAGCCGAACCGGTGATTCTGCACGCATCGCATCGGGTAGCGATTGCGTCCCGATGTTTGGTGAAACTGGGTGAAGACCTTGTCACGTTCGGGCTGCTGTTTTCCCAGCAGAACCGGCAAAAACGAAGAACCGTCCATGCCTGCCGGAGCTGCCGCTCCGGCCGCATCGAGCGCGGTCGGCATGAAATCTATGCCGGAAACAAAGTGCATCCTGTCCACGCTACCGGGTTTTATCCTGCCGGGCCAGGCGGCAATCCACGGTGTCCGCGTGCTGTGCAGATAGCAGTTGGTCTTGGCGAACGGAAGTGCCATGCCGTTGTCCGATAGGAACATGACCAGGGTGTTCTCCGCCTGGCCGGATTCGCGCAGTGCTCGCATAACCGCGCCGACTGTGTCGTCGCATCGCCGGACGGAACTGTAATACTGAGCAATTTCCTTCCGAACGTCGGGCAAGTCCGGCAGAAAACCGGGCACCTCGATTTCCTCGCCATTGTAAACGCGCGATGGAGCGGGGATATCCTTGAGCACCTTGGCGAATTTCTTCTGCTCCTGCGCACTTCCGTGGAATGGTCGATGCGGATCGTGTGAATTGGCCATGAGGAAAAACGCTTTCTTCCGACCGGCGGCCTGCCGGAAGAAATCTCTGGCGTACTTGTAGTAGAGTTCCGGATTACGTCCACAGCCAAGGTCCTCGTAGTCTTCGACCATATCCCATTTGTACTTCTCAGGCGGTGCCAGATGTTTCACCTTACCGAGTATACCCTGCAAATAGCCTGCTTTGCGAAGCTGCTCCTGGAGTGTTGGAACACTCGTATTGATAGGTTGAAAGCCTTCGGCGCCGTTGCGGTGTGGGTATCGCCCCGTCATTAGAACCGACCGGGACGGTTGGCAGACTGCTATAGTTATATGTGCGTGCTCAAAACGCACACCTTCGGCGGCCAGCCGGTCGATATTGGGGGTAATACCAGGCGTCTTTCCGCCGAAGCAACCCGGGGCATCCCAGTTCATATCGTCGGCAGTGATTAAAAGAATATTCGGCCGCTTTTGCTGAGCTGCTCCTGATAATGGAAGCTGCCCTGCTGCTAACAATGCAGATCCAAGTCCCGCCGCCTTCAGGAATCTGCGGCGTGTTAGAGAAATATCGCTCATAAGTTGTCCTCCTGGTATCAAAGTTGTTATTTTGCTGTTGCGGCCAGAGACTCGTTGGCCACGTCGCAAATGTAGGCTTCATCAGAACCGCTCCGAGTGCTTTGAAGATGTTTATATATCTTCACAGCCTTATCCTTTTTGCCTTCCTTGAGGAGCCGCTCGGCGAGCAGCAGGCAAGCCTTGGCGGCTTTGACTCGCTCGTATGTTCCCTCGGCGTCCGCCGCCTTGAGAAGCAAATCCGCGGAGCCGGCGTCACCAATGTTCGCCAGCGACCAGCCGGCCGCCAGGCGAACCTCTCGGTCATCGTCGTCGAGGGCATTTTGCAGAGCGCTGACCGACTCGGTATCTTTGAACACGCCGAGGTTTTGAATAATCGTCAGCTTTGTTTTGCCCTTGGCTCCCGGTAAGGCATTTCGCAACTGTTCGGCGGCACCATTACCGATAGCCACGAGTGCCTGGGCGGCGGACTCGAAAAGCTCCTCGTCCTCGAGCATTTTACCGAGGGCACCGGCAACCTCTTCGCCGCCGGCCACCTGCAACTGCCGGATAAGATATTTCTGAACGGCCTTTGGCCGGTCCCCGCCGAGTTGCGAGGCCAGTGTCCTGCCAAACGCTCGCCGGATTCTTTCGTCGTCCAGCTTGCAGACATGTACAGCCAGGCAATGAAGAGCGTACCGTGCTTTGACATCGTCTCCCCGCCCGGGTTCGACAAGCATGTCAATCAGGGCACGAAGGCTCCTGCGACCGCCTTCAAGCAGCCTGGAAATAACGTTATCTACCGTTTCCTTGTCGATATTGCTGAGCAGGCCCCGCTGGTCCGGGTCCGGAAGCCTGCCGATGAGTTCTGAAAGAGCAGATGATCGTCTTGCCATAATAATGTCCTTTCTACAGACTGAATCTGTCCTGATATTCTCACAAGTGCCATGGCGCCCGCATCGGCTGATTGACGAGCCGGTTGGCTTCTTCATCGCCGACTATTTGTTCTTTTACAGGGTCGTAGCGAAGTTTTCGCCCGGTTCGGATGGCGATGTTTGCCAGATGCATCAGCGTTGCGCTTCGATTAGCCGCATCGGCGTTGCCGCCGGCACGTTTGCGCGTTTTAACCGCCTCGGCAAAGCTGACAAGCGGTTCAGGATCGGGCATATCCTTAATCTTCTTCCGGTCCTCTTCGCTCAAATCGCTGAGCAGAACTTCACGGGCCTGCTTACGGTTGTATGGCTCGCCCCATTCCCGGCTGTCGAAAACGAACGTCATCCCATCAGCGTATTTCAATTCGACCCAGCCCCACATCCCGCATGCTTCCTGATGCGCCGGCGGAGCATAAGCCTCGATCTCGACCGGACTGGTATCATCCTTGGCATAGACCCACTGTACCGGATCGTAATGGTGCTGTCCCATATCGGCCAGGCCGCCGCCTTCGTAGTCCCAATAGCCGCGGTGCGTGCCGCCATGGCGATGCGGGTGGTAAGGCCGAAGCGGTGACGGGCCACAGTACATGTCCCAGTCGAGGCTTTTGGGTACCGGCTGCGGCTTTGCGTTGACCATCCCGCTCCACTCCTTAACCTTCAGGCCGCCACTCTTGATATGCACACCCTTGCAGTTATTCTTCAACAGGCCGCTGGCCATAATCTTGTGAATCTCAATGCTTCTGGGGTCTCTGCTTCTGCCGAATCTTCCGAATGTCCCGACCTGGAAGATGCGCTTGTAGCGTTTCTCCGCCTCGGCCACGGCACGACCCTCGGCGATGAACCGGGTCATCGGCTTTTCGCAGAGTACATCCTTGCCGGCTTCCATTGCCGCGATGGAGATTAGCGCATGCCAGTGAGGCGGCGTTGCAATAGCGACTACGTCGATATCCTTTCGCTCTAAGACGCGGCGAAAGTCCCTGTAGATGGTTTTGTTGTCTTCCCTGCCGACAAATTTCACATCGCATATAGCAAGTTTTTTGGCCTCCAGCCCCATTGCGTTGAATGTGCCGTTGCCCCGGCCGCCGCAGCCGATCAGGGCACCGCCGAAAGTCTCGCTGGGCGGCGTATGGTTCGGGCCGCCGAGAACGTGTCTTGGTACGATTGTAAAAGCCGTAGCGGCTCCAATCGAACTTTTAATAAATTGACGCCTCGTTACCTTTTCAGTTTTTGGCATGATATGCTCTCCTCCGAATCTGGCAGAATGAATTTCACGCTCTCCAGGGGCGCCGCCGGTTTCCAATGGCTTTTAATGTATCGGCGGCAATGATAGAATCTTCGATTACCTGAAAATCGAACATTCCCACGCAAATGAAGTCTGCGCCATTATCGAACGCATACTTAAAGCCGTTTCTCGGATGGATGGCGCCGGCAGCCAATACCTTGAATGCAATCCAGGGTTTGTCGACCTTCTTCATAAACTCTATTGTTTTCTCGGGCGTCATGGACCAGTAATTGTCGGCGTTGTTGTCAACAACGTCCAGATTCTGGCCGGGTCTTCTTGCAGACCAATAGTCGCTCGAGTGCAATGTCTTAACATAGAAATCGGCGTTATACCTGCGTCGCTCGGACTCGACGATGACATCCAGCATGTGAGCACCGATACCTCCGGGGACGCCGTTTGATTTGATGATCTCGACGCAGTCGCCAAGCAGGTCGAGATGGCCGCTTCGCAGCCACTTGTCTCCAATCACGCCCTGGATGTAGATTGCCGAGGCTCCATAATCCAAAGATTGCTTTATGTCGGTATTGAGGTCTTTTGCAACCGGGTGGCCTTCAGCTATCCATTGAATCTTGCCACCCCTTTCATTCCAGTATTTCGGAAAGATTCTGTATGGCCTTTCACTCGGGTCTGCAATAATCGTGTTCACGCCCTGCTCTTCAAGCAGTTCCAAAGTGTCCATCACCTTCTCATCCGTGTTGTAGTGCCTCATCAGATGATGGACATAGATCAAATCTCTGGCATGTGACCAGCCGCTAATCAGATTCCCGCCGGAGATTAATCTGCTGACCTTTAGGTTGCCAATTTTGCCCATGGGGATTTTGGCACTACCCTGGTCCTTTTGCCTTTCTTTGTTTGTGTCGATTCCCTTTTGCGTCGCTGCGAATGCGATTTTCTCTTCGATGCCGGTCAAACTTACGGCTGCAGCACCGGCAAGCATTCCGTTGTTCAGGAACTTACGGCGATTTATTTTCTCTGACATAAGTAAACTCCTTAAATAATCAATTTAATAAAACGTATTATAATAGAAGCTATGATAAAACTCAACCACCGGCAGCCCAAAGATGAATTTATTGACCGAAAGTAACGTGCGCCTCGGCCATATCCGATGGCAGGATGAATTCGTGATCTACGAAGCTCGAAATCATACGGCCGTTCATGGTTACTTTCGCCTCCAATGATTCAGGCAAGCGCAGGAGAAAACCTTTCGGGGGTTTAGCCGTGCCGCCCAGATTTAACGTTGCTCCGCCCTGCGTTGGTTTCCACAGCAGATTCAGCTTTCCGAAATACGTTGGCAGGCCCTCAATCCTGATGCCGTCCCTATGGGTAAACCATGCTGGCGGGATGCCCGACAGCAGGACCAACCGCCGGTCGTTTTCGAACGCTAGGCAGTCACGCATTAAAAGCCAGAGCTCAGCGATAGCCCAGCCATGCGGCATAGCTATGTTTCCGTTCCATGTGGTGCGTACCCGGCCCCAGCCGCCGGAGCCGCTTTTGCCGCCTTCATCAAAGGCATACCATCCCCTCATCTGCTCGTGTTCGAGATGCCGCTGGAGTGTACCGTGTCCGGACTGCCGATTGCCGGCCAACAATCCCTGATGGGCTTTGGCAAGCGCAAAATATCGCCAGCCACCCGGCTTCTGCCCACCGGTTTTCCTGAATTGCTCGTATGCCCTGCCGCTATCTAACGGATAGAGCCGGCATGGCCACAATACCGAATAGCTGCCGTATTGTTTTCCGAGATTATCGCCGAAGTTCTTATCATACGTTTCGAGCAGACGTCCGGCGAGAGTTCTCCACTTAGCCGCATCAGTAGATTTTCCAATCGCCTCGGCGAGAATCGCCGCACCATACATGCCGGCGATATCGAATGCTTCGGTGTATTCCGGATGATTGCCGTCGCATCTTCCCGGCTTCAATTCACTGCATTTTTCCTCGGGCAGCACCGGTCCAAAACTTAGGCTGTCCATCAGCACCCAGTGCGGCCCGCTTGTCGTTCGGTAATATTCTATCATCTCTGCGATTTTACGCACCGACGGATAGATACGCCGGGCCCACTTTTTGTCTTGAGTAAATTGCCACTGCTGAGCCATGGCCCAGAGAATCTGGCCCGGATTATCCGCTTCGGGATACGACCGGCCGTTGAAAGGGTGTTTGGTGAAGTAGTCGATGGCCTCAACGGCGAGATCTATGTTGCCGGACTTCTGAAAAATATTCGCGACATAGACGCCGTCACGGTTAAAGACATTATAGTTCACCACGGCAACATCCGGCGCCCCTTCGTTCATCTCCATTGCGGCGTGAGCGATAATCGCGGCAAATGCACCCTCCCAGCGTTCATCCGGAAGGTCAAGACTTATTTTTTCGGTTAATTGCTTCCAGTACTCTTCGGCCTCGGCGAACAACGATGAGACACTGATTTCTCGATAATACTCCAATCCGGGGTTGGGCTGTAACGCCCCACCGGTAGATGGATTCAGTTGGGCTAAATCGAATTGTGCCCATTTGCTCACGCCGTCCCATTGGTGCCCCACCGCCCGGCGACCGGATAGGACCGGATAGATAAAACCGAGTGTTATATTGCCCCCCGGCGAAAGTCTCAGGTCATAATACAACGCCCCGGAGCAGTCGCCGGCCTTCGAAATTGCGAGCTTTAGATTCGGCATTCGTCCGTCTAAGGCAAGATCACCGACGGTATCGGCTGCCAAAACACCGGCCTGAGAGGGCCTTTCTGTTGCTACAATTGCGGCATGGCTGTCTACGAGCAAGGCGTCAGACTCGCTGCTGACATCAAGTTGTTTCACATCGAAACCGGCCGGCCCGAGCGGACGCAGAACTACGTAAAAGCCGGCATCTTTTGTTTCATTACCGGTGTTATTGATAGTAACGCGGGCGCCGACAACGAATATCTCTTTCTCCGAATATCTCCGTATAACCTGACAGATTTCAGTTTTGACTGTGATATCACCGGCAGACCATTTTGCCCATGGGATTAGAAATCGTCCATCGGCAAGGCCGTGCTCGCATTTTACGCCGTCCATTGTGGGAGCGACCAACCGCCCTTCTGTCTTATCGAAAATCCAGAAATAGACGCCGTAGCTACCCACGCCCGGCGAGAAATTACCTTCAGCTTCGACAAAGGTTTTGAGAGTGTCGAGACTATTGGCGATACCTATCGGGATATGAACTTTGCCGAGAGGATCCAACTCGTTGCGTTCGGTAACGCCCGCGGCGATGACACCACCGACCGGGACAGCCATAGTCACTATATATAAAACGATAGACCGAAAAGTTAGCTTTCCAAACATGAGTTCTTGTTGGTTTTTTTATCCGTTCAGCACCCAGCCTTTGCGGTATGTTTTTCGGATATACTTATCGGCTTCGGGGCAGTTTTTGACCCTGAGATTTTTAGCATCATATTCGAGTTTCTTACCCACACGGTAGGCGACCAGCGCCAGCATGTTGTTCTCTACCAGAGCGCCCGAGTAATCGAAGTTGCACGTTGTCGGCTTGCCCGTCTTGCAGGCAACGATCCATTCCTTGTGATGACCGAGTGACGGCGGAATCAGCTCTTCGGGCTTCGGTGACTTATAATGAGTCATATCACTCCCGCGTTGTTTGGGCATCAGTATCCGAAGGCTGTAGTCGGCCAGCAGCCAGCCCTTGTCTCCTTTGAATAGGACACCTTTGAACAGCTTCTCCCGGTTGAAAGCCTCCGAGGGCATGCCGGGCTTCTTGCCGCCGTCATACCAGTATAGCTTGATGGCAGGCCGCCAGTCGTTTGCCGGGTGGTCCCACTCGGCCGTGAGCCATTTCGGACACGTGTCCGGATTTATCTCTGTACCTTCAGCCTTACACGTCGCCGGAAGCTTTAAATCGAGCCCCCAGTATGCCATATCTATCATGTGGCTGCCCATATCTCCGATTTGGCCGCTGCCGAAGTCCCAGAAACGGTTCCACTTAAGGCACCCGCCGATGTAGCCGGGATTGTACGGATGGAAAGGTGTCGGCCCAACCCAAAGGTCCCAGTTGATATGATCCGGCACAGGCTTGACCTCCGGCAGATAACTTCCGCCCTCCGGCATCCGGCTGCACCAGACACGGGCCTCGCTCGGCGTCCCGATCGCGCCGTTGCGAATCAGCTCCACCATCCGCCTGTAATTGTCGCTGGCGTGAATCTGCGTGCCCATCTGCGTGGCGATTTTTTTCTTGTTCTTCAGATACGTCCGTCGGACCATGTGCGCCTCCTCGACCGAGTTGGCAAGGGGCTTTTCGCAATAGACATGCTTGCCACGGTTCATAGCCCAGATGTTTACAAAGGCATGAGTGTGATCAATTGTCGAGCAGACCACAGCATCAATATCCTTCTGTTCGAGGCACTTTCGCCAGTCTTCGTATGTTTTGGCCCTGGGGAAGTTTTTGGCTGCCCCGGCGAGATTGTTTGCGTTAACGTCACAAAGGGCAACGATATTCTCGCTCTTGACATTGTTAAGGTTGGCCCCGCCCCGGCCGGCGACGCCGATTACGGCGATGTTTAGTTTTTCATTCGGGGATTGGCCGGCTTTCAGAATGCCCGACTTGATAATCATCAGTCCTGCTCCGACCGCAGCACTGTTTTTAAGAAATGTACGCCGTTTGATTTGATGACTCATTGCTTATCTCCTTCGTTTATTTTTAATTATAATCTCTAAATACGTTGTTATCGGATTAGATATTATTCAGCCGTGTTTTATCAGCGGTATTAACCATTGAGTGTCCAGCCGGGGCGATATTTACGGCTGAGCAGATCGTTGCCCTCAGCACTGTTAGTTACGCGACCTCGATCACCGTCGTACCGGAGCTTCTTGCCGACGCGATAGGCCACCAGGCCCAGGAGCATCGTCTCTATCAGGTCGCAACTGTACTTGAAATCGCACGAGGTCTTAAGGTCACCCTTGCACGCATCGACCCATTCCTTCTGGAAGTGGCCCATGTCGGGGATGACCTCGTCTTCACTGCGTCTCTTATAGTAAGTCAGATCCGCGTCATCGCCAAAGGGCAGGACCAGCCGCGAGCCGAAATCGGCAATGACGTAGCCCTTTGTGCCTTTGAACATCACGCCGTGTCCGATCTTATTGAGGTCAACATACGGCTTGGGCGATCTGGGCATAGCGCCGCCCTGGTACCAGCCCAGCCGGATGGCGCCGCGCCAATCATTCGCCGGCATGTCGAAATGGGCTTCCATCTTAACGGGCGTAACATCGGGATTGAACGGGTCGCCTGTGGCCTGGGCCGTGGTCGGCAGAGTCGTGTCCATACCGTTCCATGCCAGGTCCATCGTATGACTGCCCATATCGCCGATCTGGCCGCTGCCAAAGTCCCAGTACATGTTCCATTTCAGGCAGCCGCCGATGTAACCCGGGTTGTAAGGATGCCACGGCGAAGGCCCAATCCACAGATCGTAATGGAGATTCTTCGGTGGCTCGCCCTGGGCGGGCAGGTAACCCGGCCGGGGAATCTGGCGGTTGCCCCAGGCGTAAACGTCCGTCAATGTGCCGACGGCCCCATCCAGAATCAGCTCGCGCACTCGGTTGAAATTGGGATTGGCATGCCGTTGCGTGCCGCACTGTGTGGCCAGTTTGTGTTTGTTCTTGAGATAGGTTGCGCGGACCACACGAGCTTCTTCCACGCAGTTGCCCATCGGCTTCTCACAGAAAATATGCAGCCCGCGGTTCATGGACCAGTTGGCAACAAAAGCGTGTGTGTGGTCCGTGGTACAACAGATAACCGCATCCAAATCCTTCTGGTCGAGGCACTTGCGCCAGTCGACATAATGCCTGGCTTTTGGGAATTTCTTGGCGGCTTTAGCGAGATTGTTCTCGTCCACGTCGCATAAGGCCACGACGTTCTCGCTTGAAATAGGCCCCTGGTGGGCCCGGCCCCGGCCCCCCACCCCTATCAGGGCTACATTGAGCTTGTTGCTGGGTGCGTTTGCGCCGGAGAGTGTACCGCTGGGGAGAATGACTAAACCCATTCCAACCGCCGCGGTGGATTTTAGGAACTGGCGTCGTTGTGTGATGTTTTTTTCCATCATTGCTTTGCCCTTCTTTGTATATTTATTTTTTACTATGAAACAACGTATGTTGAGTTTACAAATTAAGATAAGAAGATACAACAGAAAAAAAGCCCTGCTCTGTCAACAAGGTCTGCATATTATGGTATTATATTCGGCATTCTTTTAGAGTTTGAAATCGTTCGTGTTTTTATAAAGCAAATAAGGTCGAGGTATTCAGTAGAAATTGGAGACATTATGAAGCAAAAAATGATTATCACTCAATTATATGTCATTCTTGTTGCCATGTGTGTTGGCAGCACTTTGGCATACGCCGCCCCAGGCGCGGAATCCAAAACAATCACATTTAAATCGTTGCTGGAAGAAATGGTCGATCGTGATTGTATAGCCCGGCTGCCAAAACCGGCATATACATGCAGGCAGTTCAGCAGTTATGACCGCAATTCGACCGAACCGGGTTCTCCTACCTGGTGGGCCAATTCGGATCGAAGCTACTTCATTCGAATTGAGGACAACAATGGCAGAAAAGAGCATGTGCTAATGGATACCGGCGGCCCGGGCGCCGTCGTGCGTTTCTGGGCAACATGGCACGGGCCGGGCGGCGGCGAATTCAGCAACGGAACGTTGCGTGTTTACCTTGACAAAAATGCAGAACCGGTAATCGAAGGCCCTATGGCCGACCTTATCAGCGGGGGAAAGTTGGTTGCCGAACCGTTGTCGCAGGGTGTGTCGCCTGAAACCGCATACAGGCACCGGGGCCATAATCTATATCTGCCCCTTCCCTATGCCGAGCACTGTAAGATTACATACCAAACAAAAAGCTTTATCGACAAGGGTGCACGCAAAGGTGAAGCTCTTTACTATCAGATAAACTATCGCAGCTATGAGCTGGGAACGGAAGTCGAGTCTTTCACCATGAACGCACTACAGCAGTCACGTTCTACCCTAAACCGAGTGCAACGGATGCTCGGACAAAATGAACGTACCGGCCTAAATAATTTGAACAAAGATACATTAGAAGGGACTATCCAGCCATCCGGTGAAAGCTCTGTTATCATAAACGGACAAAAAGCTGTTCGTGCTCTGGAGTTCCAGCTACAGGCCGATGACCTGGCCCAAGCGTTACGCTCCACAATCATTAAAATAGATTTCGACGGCAAAACCACAGTCTGGTGCCCGATTGGAGATTTCTTCGGCACCGGTTACCACTTGCGTCCTCATTCGACCTGGTACACGAACGTATCCAGGGACAATACATTATCGTGCTATTGGGTAATGCCATTCCGCGAGCAGGCAAAAATCAGTATCCTTAACCTTGGCGCCGAATCGGTTAAGCTGACCCGCGGGCAAATTCTCAGCAGTCCCCGGGATTGGGATAATCGTTCGTGCTATTTCCACGCCGCATGGAAACAGTGGGCCGGCATAAAAACTCAGTCCAATGAGAATACCAAAGATTTCGGGGCATTTGATCTAAACTGGATTACTATTGAAGGTCAAGGTAACTACGTCGGCGATGTTCTGACGCTCTTTAATACGGCCAATACATGGTGGGGAGAAGGTGACGAGAAAATCTACGTGGACGGCGAGACGTTTCCTTCTCATATCGGCACAGGCACCGAAGACTACTACGGCTATGCCTGGTGTAAGCCCAACTTTTTCGAATCTGCATTTCATGCACAGCCGAGTGGCGACGGCAATCTGAAACCGGGCTTTACCGTCAATTCCAGGTTCCGTTCTTTGGATGCGATTCCCTTTGGAAAATCCATAAAGTTCGATATGGAGCTATGGCATTGGGCAAAAACTGCTATGAATTATGCCCCGACCACTTTATGGTACGCCAGGCCCGACGCAAAATGGGATGTCAAACCCGATCCGAAAGAAGCAAAACATCCCGTCCCCCGATCCGTCGAGGACATAATCAAACCGAGACTGGTTAAGAATGCAATCGAAGGCGAGACTCTAAAGATTCTTGAACGAACCGGAGGAACCACGGAAATCCAGAACATCCCGAACATTGGCTGGAGCAACAACCGTCAACTGTGGTGGAAACATGCAAAAGAAAATGGCCGCCTCATCGTAGAGTTCGGTGTCGACCAGGCAGGAGACTATGATGTTACACTCGGTATCACCAAGGCCGTAGATTATGGCATTGTACGTATTGACGTCAACTCGGAAACAAAGTTGGATTCGATTGATCTGTACAATCAATCCGTGATTGCTGCGGATGTGAAGCTGCCCGCGTGCCGGCTCGGCCGCGGCAGGAACAAACTCCAGGTGACAATCTTGGGCGCCAATCCTTCTGCCGTGAAAA
>Ga0209121_10001593_pt1 | contig 23784 bp, 9 predicted proteins | sample Cruoilmetagenom3_FD_187292 | JGI IMG/M metagenome (GOLD analysis project Ga0209121, IMG submission 187292) | Oil polluted marine microbial communities from Coal Oil Point, Santa Barbara, California, USA - Sample 3 (SPAdes) (version 2) | ecosystem: Environmental > Aquatic > Marine > Oil seeps ... | reverse complement strand
CATTGTAGTAAACTCTAACCCATAATGTGTCTTCATCATTCTTATCATAAACCACTATGGAACCTTGAAAGCGCAATAAATCTTCATAAAAAATCGGCAATCTTATATTTCTATGATAACTTTCAAGATAGTTATTCAACTTACTACTTATTAGGTAAGATGGTTTTCTTTTTGAAATTTTTAAATCGTCCATACTATGAAAATCTAATCTAAATTACTACTTTCTATTTTTATGCTGTAACAATATTCAAATAAGTTCGTCTTATTTTCAACTAATCAATCTATATTATTTTGGAGCCAATCCTTACGATCAACAATCTTACAAAGAAATTTGGTTATTTAACAGCTGTTAAAGACTTAAGTTTTACTATTAACAAAGGTAATGTTTACGGCATTTTAGGACCTAATGGAAGTGGTAAGTCCACAACTTTAGGTATAGTACTAAACGTTGTCAATAAAACTAATGGAGACTTTCATTGGTTTGATGGTAATACCTCAACCCATGATGCCTTAAAACAAGTTGGAGCTATCATTGAACGTCCTAACTTTTATCCATACATGACCGCAGAACAAAACTTAAAGTTAGTATGTAGAATAAAAGGTGTTGATCACAGTAAAATTTTAGAAAAATTGGAAATCGTAGGTTTACTAGATAGAAAAAATCATAAATTCAGAACCTATTCTTTAGGGATGAAACAAAGGTTAGCCATTGCTTCTGCTTTACTAAATGATCCTGAAATTTTAATATTAGATGAACCTACAAATGGATTAGATCCACAAGGTATACACCAAATTCGTCAAATTATAAAAGACATTGCAGCAAATGGAACAACAATTCTATTAGCTTCTCATCTTCTCGATGAAGTTGAAAAAGTGTGTTCTCACGTTGTTGTACTTCGTAAAGGTGAAAAATTATATTCTGGCCGCGTTGATGAAATGATTAATAGTCATGGTTTCTTTGAACTAAAAACTGAAAAGCATCAAGAGTTATTAAATGTATTAGAAGAACACTCAAATATTGGAAACGTAAAAGTTGAAGGCGACTTAATAACTGCGTTTTTAAACGAACCAATGTCTGCTTCAGACTTTAATAAGTTAATGTTCGATAAAGGAATTCTTCTCTCTCATCTTGTAAAACGAAAAGAGAGCTTAGAAGAACAGTTCTTACAGTTAACCGATAACCAAGAACCTAATCAAAAAACAGCATAATTTCTATTAATTTAGGATTATGTAAAACCAATCAGCATATGTTACGTCTTATACAATTAGAATTACAAAAACTTTGGCTTAATAGATCGAGTAAAGTTTTAATAATTATATCTTTTATATTACCCTTTACTGTTTTAATCTTATCGTCAATTAAGATTAATTTCTTTGGAATTTTCACTTTAGAATTAGGCGAGTTAGGTATTTTTAACTTTCCGATAATATGGCATATAACCACGTTCTTTGCAGCACAGTTTAAATTTTTCTTTGCGATAGTTGTTGTAAGCATGATTGGAAATGAATACAGTAATAAAACCTTGAAGCAAAACCTCATTGACGGTTTAAGTAAAAAAGAGTTTATACTTACTAAGTTCTACACTATTGTATTCTTTTCTGTATGCGCAACTATTTTAATAGGAGTAGCATCATTTTTAATAGGACTTTATTATTCTAGCTATACCGAGGCATCAATTATATTTAGGGAAGTAGAATTTTTACTGGCCTATTTCGTAAAACTTGTTGGCTTTTTTAGCTTGTGTCTATTCTTGGCGATGCTAGTAAAACGATCTGCATTTGCTTTAGGCTTTTTATTTCTTTTATTTATTACAGAAAGTATTGTTTATGGTTTAATGAAGTGGCAAATTGATGGAGATATTGCAGACAAAATCCATAATTTTATGCCCCTACAATCAATGTGGAATCTTATCGAACAACCGATACAGAGGATAGTTATGACCAAATTCCCAGAAAAGACAGACATGGCCTATGACTACGCTGTACACTGGTATGAAATAACCATTGTACTTGGATGGACTGCCCTTTTTATCTTTTTATCTTACCGATTACTAAAAAAGAGAGATTTATAATATATTTGGTAACAATTGCTATTTAGTTTCTTTTAATACTAATCAGAGGACTTTTTGAGTTCTAACTGTTATATAGTATTAACTAGTGTGTTTGCTATACGCCAAAGCTATTATGAAAAAGATATGTTTTATTCTTCTTTCACTTTCATTTTGCTCCCTTTTATTTGGGCAAAATGAGGCCTCATATTGGTATTTTGGACAAAACGCAGGTTTAAGATTCGATGCAGCAGCAGGTACTGTTACTGCTATTACTGACGGACAAATTAACACCTTAGAAGGTTGTACTTCAATTTCGGATACTGACGGTAATTTATTATTCTATTCCGATGGCATAACCGTTTGGAGTGGTCGGAATACAGTAAATGGAGTACATCAGATTATGCAAAATGGGACTGATCTTAAAGGTGATCCATCTAGTACTTCATCAGGTCTTATAGTACCAAAACCGCAAGACCCAAATGTCTATTATATTTTTACTGTAGATGAACCACACCATTTTAACACTTCTGACCCTGCTTTTGCTGGACAAACAGATGGAGATGGTACAAATGATGGTTTAATGTATACTAGAATAAATATGAGTAATAATGGTGGATTGGGTGCTGTTGATCTTGTTGAAAAAAATATTCCATTAATAACCTATAACCCAACGAATCAATTAGAGTCTGAAATAAAATGTTCTGAGAAAATTACAGCAGTTAGGGCAGAAGACTGCACATCGTTTTGGGTAATCACACATTTTATTAATAAATTTTATGCTTTTAAAATTACAGAAAACGGTGTTTTGATTGATGAAGCAGGAGTAGATATAGATCCAGTAGTTACTGAAATTAGTCCTACAGTTAGTGCGTTAGGCTATCGAAAAAATGCTTTAGGTTATATTAAAGCTTCACCAAATGGCACTAAATTAGTCATAGCACACCATGGTATGGAGGAAAATGAACCAGGTGTAGACGCGCCTGGTGGTGTTTATTTGTATGATTTTGATAATGACACTGGTGAAGTATCCAACCCCTTGGAACTTTATAGCCCTTTGGAAGGAAATAGCCCTTATGGTGTTGAATTTTCAGCAAATAATAAAAAGGTTTATGCTACCATTGGAATTGGTCCTATTGGTAGTTTAGGAAGTGAGATTATTCAATGGGATTTGGAAGATACTGATATTATAAATTCGGCATTCACAATACATACCTCAATGTCCTTAAGTGCTGGCTCACTTCAATTAGGTATTGATAAAAGAATTTATAGAGCACAATTTAACTTTAGCAATCCTCTTACATCTGGTCGTTATTTAGGTGTTATTAATAATCCCGAAGCTGATGCTTTATCTGTAAATTATGATGAACAAGGTGTGCTTTTAGATATTGGAAACGGTCTAACTGAAAGTAGAAGTCGTTTAGGTTTACCACCATTTATTCAATCACTATTTAATTCTGAGGTTGATATTATAAGAAATGATCTAAGCACAACAGAATTAAGACTTTGTACAGGTGATAGCTATACACTACAAGCTGATGATATTGCTGGTGCTGATTATATTTGGTCTTTTGATGGCAATCCTTTAACTGAAGATTCTTTTGAGCTATTTGTAGATACACCTGGCTTTTACGAAGTATATATAGAACCTAATAATGGTGATTGCCCAATTGAAGGTAGTGCTGTGGTTGGTCTTTATGATATTCCTGTTGCAAATTCTGTTACAGATGTTATTGTTTGTGATGATGCTGGTAATGATGGCATTACAGCTTTCAATTTTACTCCTAAAAACAGTGAAGTTTTATTGACTCAAAATCCTGAAGATTATAATGTGCGTTATTTTGAATCACTAGATGAAGCCAACAATCTAGAAAACGAAATTACGTTTCCTTATACTAATATTAGCAATCCACAAACTATTTATGTTCGTGTAGAAAACAGCGGAAACCCAAATTGTTTTGATGTTACAGATTTTGAACTCGATGTTTTTAATACTCCACAAATTGTTCAAATAAATAATATAGAATTCTGTGATAATGAAGACGATCCTATGGATGGTATTGCAACTATAGATTTAGCAGAACTAATTCCAAATATTATTGGAGCGCAACAAAACACAGAGGTTAGCTTTCATGCATCACAAGAAGATGCTGATGATAAAACTAACGCATTGCCATTAAGTTATACTAATTCAAATGCTTTTAACGAAACTATTTTTATTAGAATTGAAAATACAACTAACACAACCTGTTATAGTATTCAAGATTTTAATCTCACCATAAATGATGTTCCGGCCACTAATGACATCAGTATTTTACAATGTGATGAAGATGGAATTCCTGAAGGTTTTACAACGTTTAATATGTCGCAATTTATTGATGACATAATAGGTAGTGGTACAAATTCTGCTATTCAATTTTACCTTTCAGAATCTGATGCAGAAAACGAATTAAACGAAATTACTAATCCAGAAGCCTTTGATAATTTCTTAAATCCACAGATTATTTATACAAGAGTTACCAATACCAATACTGGCTGTGTTAGCTATAGCGAAGTTTCGCTAGAAGTTAGTTTAACCTCATCTAATAATGCCAGTATAGAAATATGCGATACTGATGGTACCGAAGATGGATTTATGAGCTTTAACCTCTCTGACACTAATGCCATTGTTTTGGCTGGTGCACCTGCTGGTTTAGATTTGCAATATTTTGAAACTTATGAGGATGCATTGGTTGAAACCAATCCATTGTCTTCAACCTTTACAAATACGATTCCATATAATCAGACTATATATGCACGTGTAGAAAACTCTAATGCTTGTTATGGTATTAGCGAAATAGAACTCACCGTTTTTGAATTACCAAATATTGAAACTGAAGCAGAAACGCATTATTGTCTTAACTTCTTCCCAGAACCAATTGTACTCGATGGTGGTGTAATAAATGATTTACCTAGCAACTATTCGTACTTATGGTCAACTGGAGAAGATACTGCTACTATTGAAGTGAATACACCAGGAAACTATACCGTTAGTGTATTTAATGCTAATGGCTGTTTTAAAAACAGGACTATAACCGTTTTACCTTCTAATATTGCTACTATTACCGATTTTGAAATTATAGATGCATCGCAAAATAATTCAATTTCTGTGTTTGTGAGTGGTGAAGGTGATTACGAATATGCCTTAGATAATAGTAATGGTCCATACCAAGATTCTAATACGTTTGAAAATTTACAACCTGGTTTATACACCATATTTGTACGTGATAAAAACAATTGTGGTATCTCAGAAGAGTTAGTTTCTGTTATTGGATTTCCTAAGTTTTTTACACCAAATAATGATTCTAAAAATGATTATTGGCAAGTAAAAGGTATTAGAAATCAGTTTCAAGCAAATTCATCTATTTATATTTTTAATCGACATGGAAAACTCTTAATAGAATTAGACCCTTTAAGCTCAGGTTGGGATGGCACATATAATGGTGCAAAAATGCCAACTAGCGATTATTGGTTTAAAGTTATCCTTGAAGACGGAAGAACATTTACCAGCCATTTTACCCTAAGACGATGATAATAAAACCAAATCTTTTTTTAAAACCTATATTACTCTTTTTCATCTGTTTTGCATCAGCAATAACTTATGCTCAACAACCAAATGACTGTCAGTTTGCAGTGACTGTTTGCGGAAATTCAAATTTTAGTCTCGACGTTAATGGTATAGGCGTACAAGAGTTATCTAATTCTAATACCTGCTCTAGTCAAGAAAATAATAGCATTTGGTTACAAGTTAATATTGCAAATTCGGGCACATTGGCATTTACATTAACTCCAGCTAGTACAGCAATTACTGAAGACTATGACTTCTTTCTTTTTGGCGGAAATGATGAAAATGGGCAACCTATAACTTGTAATAATTTAGGTGATTCTGTAAACAAAAGATGTTCTACAACTAATCCTCAAGCGGCTGGTCAAGCTAACAATTTAACAGGAATGAGACCAAATAGTCCTGGAACAAATCCAGAAGAAAATGAAGGACCTGGAAATGATGGTGATAGTTTTGTTGATGGTTTAGATGTACTTGCAGGTCAAACTTATTTCTTGGTCATCGACAGACCTATTGGAAATAGCCCTTTTTCTATAGAATGGACTGGTACAGCTACATTTCCGGACGAACCTTCAAACCCAGTATTGACAAACCCTAATTCCACCAGTTTACCAGATTTAGATATTTGTGACAGTCAGTCTCCTTATGATGATGCCATTACCGAAATAGACCTTACTACACTTACACAAGATATTATCAATGGTGCAACTGACGTTGCTGTAAGTTATCACAATTCTGAGAGTGACGCCAACATTAATGCCAATCCTTTAGGTAACACATTTAATACAACCAGTGCAAGCCAAATGGTTTATATACGTATTGAAAATACAACAACAGGTTGTTTTATTATCAATGATTTTGATATTAATGTAATACAGTTTACCAATTTTAATACTCCTACAGATTACGAAGTTTGTGATGACGACACAGATGGTGATGACCAGAATGGTATGACCTCTTTTGATTTTAGTATTAAAAGCCAAGAAATTGTTAATGGTATTGCTGGTGCCAACTATGACATTACCTATTATTTAAGTCAAACAGATGCAGAAGGTTTTACTGCTCAATTACCTAATAATTATACAAATACTGCGCCTACTCCAACAGAAATATTTACTAGAATTGAAAATCTAAATTCTGGCTGTATTGGCTTTACAACATTCAGCATTATAGTTGCAGAAAAGCCAATTGCAAATGATGTATCACTTATACAATGTGATGAGGATGGCATTCCAGAAGGCTTTACAACTTTCAATATCACTGAAGCTTTTGATGCTATTACAGATAGCAATTCTAATGCTTCTATAGAATATTATCTCTCACAAGTAGATGCAGAGAATCAGAATAATGCCATAAATGGCAATTCATTTGATAATTTCTTCAATCCGCAAATTATTTATACGAGAGTTACCAGCACTAATACAGGTTGTGTCAACTTCAGCGAAGTCTCTCTCGAGGTGAGTACAACCTCTTCTAATAATGCCAGCATAGAATTATGTGATACCGATGGTAATGAGGATGGTTTTATGAGTTTTAATCTTAATGATACAAATGCTATTGTTTTGGCTGGTGCACCTGCTGGTTTAGACTTACAATATTTTGAAACTTATGATGATGCTTTGGTTGAAACTAATCCATTGTCTTCTACATTTACAAATACGATTCCTTACAACCAAACCATATATGCTCGTGTTGAAAATGAGAATGCTTGTTATGGTATCAGTGAAATAGAACTGACTGTTTTTGAGTTACCAAATATTGAAACTGAAGCTGAAACCCATTATTGTCTCAATTTCTTTCCAGATACTATTACTTTAGATGGAGGTGTAATAAATGACTTACCAAATAACTATTCTTATCAATGGTCAACCGGAGAAGATACTGCAACCATTGAAGTTAATGCACCAGGAAATTATACCATTAACGTATTTAATTCTAATGGTTGTTTTAAAAACAGGACTATAACCGTTTTACCATCAAATATTGCAACCATTACTGATTTTGAAATTGTAGATGCTTCGCAAAATAATTCTATTTCTGTACTTGTGAGTGGTGAAGGCGATTACGAATATGCTTTAGATAATAGCAATGGTCCATACCAGGATTTTAATACTTTTGAAAATGTGCAACCAGGTTTATATACCGTTTATGTACGCGATAAAAACAATTGTGGTATAGTAGAAGAGTTAGTTTCTGTTATCGGTTTCCCTAAGTTTTTCACACCAAATAACGATACAAACAATGATTATTGGAATGTAAAAGGTATTTCTTCCCAGTTTCAAGCAAATTCTGCTGTTTATATTTTTGATCGTCATGGAAAACTCTTAACAGAATTAGACCCACTAGGTTCTGGTTGGGACGGAACTTTTAATGGTGTAAAAATGCCAACTAGTGATTATTGGTTTAAAGTGAAGCTACAAGATGGACGCACTTTTACTAGTCATTTTACTTTGAAGCGGTAAATTAAAAAAACGTAATTTAGTCCTACCTAACCTCTACTGTGAGAAAAGCCCAATACATACTATGCCTCCTTTTATTTGGTATAATTACACCTCTATTTGCTCAAGATATATCATTATTTCAGCAATTTAATGGACGATACGATTATACTGCTATTGGCAATACCTTAAACACAATTGAAAACGGATCTGGTGGAGCTTGCTCTATACTAACATCCTCTTCTGCAGATTTAAACCTCAATCTCAATCAAAATGTAACAGCTGCTTATCTATATTGGGCAGGTTCTGGTAACGGAGATTTTGATATCGCTTTAAACGGCATACCTGTCACTTCTGACCGAACTTTTAACGATGCTTTAGATGTGACACGTGTATTTTTTGCCGCTTTTGCTGATGTTACTGATATTATAACCAGTCAAGGAAATACAACTTATACGATTTCAGATTTTGATTTATCTACAATCATTGATCCTTTTTGTCCAACAGGTACTAATTTTGGAGGTTGGGCAATTACAATTATATATGAAGATGTAAGTTTACCATTAAACCAGCTTAATGTTTATGATGGTTTACAAAGTGTTCCTACTTTTTTATCTATTACTTTAGATAACCTAAATGTTCTCGATAATGAAGGTGCTAAAATTGGTTTTGTTGCATGGGAAGGCGACCGATCATTAGCCGTAAATGAATCGTTGACACTAAATGGAAACGTAATTAGTAATTCACCTCTAAATCCAGGTAATAATGCCTTTAACGGAACAAATTCATTTACTGGTGCAACTGATTTATATAACATGGATATTGATGTCTATAATGTTCAAAATAATATAAACATAGGTGATACCTCAGCGACAATTGCTTTAACTTCTGGGCAAGACTTTGTTATGATTAATAATATCATTACCGTATTAAACAGTCAACTACCAGATGCTACAATAAGTATTGACGATTATACAGTTTTTTGTGGCGATAATAATATTGAACTTTTTTACACCGTATATAATCTTAACAGTACAGACATATTACCTGCAATTACACCTATAGCATTCTATTTAGACGGTATTTTAATTGGGCAAAGCCAAACCGAAAATGACATTGCAATCGGTGGAAGTGAAAGCAGTTCTATACTAGTTACAGTACCTGACGACATGAATCCTGAATTAACCATTGTCGCCATTGTTGATGATGATGGTAGTATGACAGGGACAATTACCGAAACTAATGAAGATAATAATATCACTTTTGAAGATATTGAATTACTTGTCATTCCTGAAATTATGATATTGAATAATCTTATAGGTTGTAATGAAGGCTTCGAAACCTCAACTTACAATTTATTTGATGCGTTAGCTGGTTTAAATTTTAATGAAGAAGACATTAGCTTTTACCATTCAATAGAAGATTTAGAAACAAGTTCTAATGAAATTTTAATTCCTAGTGCTTATAACAATTCATCTAACCCAGAAACAATTTATGTAAAACTGGTTAGCCCTCCATGTTATGAGATTTTTCAATTCGATTTAAACATTGAGAATTGCCCTCCCTATATTCCTCAAGGATTTTCACCAAACAATGACACCTTTAATGATTGGTTTAACATTCAAGGATTGTACGATATATTCACTAAGCATAAACTTGAAATTTATAACCGCTATGGTGATATAATTTTTGAAGGTGATAACGACAAACCTTGGTATGGCCAAATAAACAGAGGATTAAATAATCATGGCAGCAATGCACCAATCGGAACTTATTATTACATTCTAAATCTAAATGACCCTAATTATCAACCAATGGTTGGTTGGGTGTATGTAAATTACTAAAAATGTTAAAATTTTAGTCCGTTCATCTTATTTTTTTGCAGTTGTGTAAGACTTAGATTATTTTTAAGACATTAACAAGATTTACCGTTAATTCCCTCCATTTAGCACATTATTTCCCTCATAAAAATAGAGTACCAATTAAAAGAAAATTTATAGGTTAAGCAAAAATTTTCATTTACTTTTTAAAGTATTGAGTTTGAGGTTAAGAGCATTTTGTACAAAATTGCAAAGTTCTTAGAATTCAATTTGGGAGAAAAGGCCTCTAACTGAGGTCTTTTTTATTTATTTTTGTAAGGTATTACTTTCCCTGTGTTAACATTAAATGTATTTCATCGTGTTTTTTTGTATTTCACCCTTATTACACTTATTTTTCGCCCACATTTAAGAACATATTAGAGTTAGCTCCAAATCTACCCTAATTATAGACTTTAAACTTAATCGAAACAAATGAGACTCATTAACCATTCCCTCTGCCTATTTCTATGTTTTTTTTGTAGCGCAATTTATGCTCAACAAATTACCGTAGATAATTCTGTTTCACCTCAAGATTTAATACAAAACACCCTAATACAAGGCTGTGTTGAAGTTTCAAATATATCATCACCATCTAACGGAAATTCCTTAGGACTTGGTAGTTTTGGTTATTTTGATCGTGGTTCATCAAATTTCCCATTTCAAAACGGAATAGTATTAACTACTGGTAATGCAAACTCTGCAGGTAATGGACAAAACAACACCATTTTAAATGATGGAGATGCTTCATGGACTACAGATAGTGATTTAGAAACAATATTAGGAATTTCAGATACCTTAAATGCCACTTCAATAGAGTTCGATTTTATCTCGCTCTCAAATCAAATACAATTTAATTATATACTAGCGTCCGAAGAATATTTTGGAAATTTTCCATGTGATTATTCAGATGGTTTTGCCTTTTTAATTCGCGTATCTGGTACAGGAAATCCTTATACAAATATTGCACTAATTCCGGGCACATCTACTCCTGTAAACACAAATACAGTACACGATGAAATTGTTGGATTTTGTGCCGCTTCTAATGAAGAACATTTTGATGGCTATAACTTAGGAGACACCAACTATAATGGTAGAACTGCAGTTCTTTCCGCTACAGCAGCTATACAGCCAAATGTACAATATCAAATAAAATTAGTAATCGCAGATCAAAACGATGAAAATTACGATTCCGCCGTTTTTATAGAAGGAAATAGTTTTAATTCTTCGGTAGATTTAGGTGCCGATTTTTCAACTTGTGCAAGTAATGTAGTATTAGATGGAGACATTAATAATACAAATGCTACATATTCTTGGTTTTATAACAATTCACTTATTCCTTCTGCAAACCAAGCAACTTTTAATGCTGTGCAAACAGGAAATTATCGTGTTGAAATTGAAATTCCATTTGCTAGTGGAACCTGTACCATTGAAGATGAAATAAATTTAACCTTAAGTTCTACACAATCATCAGACCCTATTTCTGATTTTAATATGTGTGACGATTTAAGCAATGATGGAATAGAAACTTTTGACTTGTCTACCAAAAATGCAGAAGTGTTAGGTTCAGTACCACCATCGAGTTATACTTATTCTTATCATTATACAAGCGGAAGTGCATTAAGTAATACTAATGCTATTACAACTCCGATTCAAAATACTTCAAATCCACAAACCATATTTGTAAGAATACAGGATACTAATGACGGATGTTTAGCATTTTCTACAATAGATTTAAATGTTTATCAATTACCTACTATAATTGACCCTTCACCATTGGAAGTATGTGATGATGAAACGCCTGACGGATTCACAACAATGAATTTAAATGTCTTAAAGGACGACGAAATTACAAATGGGCAAACTGATTTAGTTGTTACGTACCATAGTAATGCCGCTGATGCAGCATCTACGAGTAATGCTTTACCAATGCCTTTTGTTAATACTAGTACAAACCAACAAGTATTTGTTAGTGTAACAAATCCTCTAACGGGTTGTAACAATACAACTACTCTAGATATTTCGGTTCTTGAAACACCAGTAATAAACAAAGACCCTCATTATATTGATGCTTGTGACACTGACCATGATGGCAATGCTGATTTCGATTTAACTTCTATTATTCCTGAAGTACTAGAAGGATTAACAGGTGTAACTGCTACATTTCATACAAGTAATGAAGATGCCCTTGCTGGCATCAATCCAATTGCGGATGACACTAATTATGATAATATCGATCCTAATGAACAAAATGTATATATAAGAGTAGAAAGTAATTCTACTGGTTGTGCTTCGGTAACACCAATTGAAATTCACACTAATCTTTTACTGACAGCTACAAATATTAGAGATGTTACTTTATGTGACATTGATGACGACGGAACTGAAGAATTCGATTTTGCAAACATTGCAGTAGGAATTATAAATAACCTACCAGATGTAACTGTTGTTTTTTATGAAAGTGAAAACGACAGAACCAATCAAACAAATGCAATTAATCAAGCAATTTCGTATAATTCGGTAAGTAATCCACAAACAATATATTTAACTTTAGAAAGCCCTACATGTACTGAAGAAGCTGAAATTGAATTAATATTAGCACCTATTATTGAGTTTAATTCTGTTGTGAGCCTAGTATCTTGTGACGACGATAACGATGGTATTACAACTACAGATTTATCTTCATTCGACGAGACTGTAACTAATGGTTTAGAAGGGTTTAGTGTAAGTTACTTTTTAACAGAAAATGATGCAAATGATAATATAAATGCATTACCTAACTTATATACCAACACTTCAAATCCATTTACAGTATATCCTAGAATTAGCTTCGATGAAACAGACTGTGCAGATATCAACTCTTTTGAAATTGAAGTTTTGCCAGCACCTGACAGTGAAAAACCAGATGATATTATAATCTGTGATGCAGATAGAGATGGTTTTTCTAATCTAAACCTTAATAATAGCATTCCTGTTTCTATTTTAGCAACACCAAATAGAACGGTAACATTTCATAATAGTTTTGAAGATGCCGATTTAGATACAAACCCTATACCTAATTTTTCTAGCTACGAAGCTCAAACAGAAACGATATACATGCGTGTTGAAAACAGTATATCAGGTTGTCACGCTATTGAAGAATTAAGCATTATTGTAAATACACTACCTTATGTAGGTGACTTAACAAATTATATTGACGAATACAATTTTTGTGAAGATGAAACTGATGGTATTGGTGAATTTGTTTTTGAAAATAAAGATATAGAAGCCTTAGATGAACAAATTGGCAAAGATGTTTCGTATTATCTCAATTTAGCTGATGCCGACAATAAAGTGAATGCTATTGATAAAACAAGTATTTATGAGAACATAAGTAATCCTCAACAGATCTATGTAAGAGTAGAAAATATAACTGACGAAACTTGTTTTACCACCTCTTCGTTTATTATTGAAGTAGGCACTAACCCAGAATATAATGAGCCAACAGATTGGTTTGTTTGTGATGATATCTCTAATGATGGTTTAGAAATTTTTGATTTAACCACTAAAGTAACAGAGGTATCTGCAGGTATTACGGACATAGAAAATGTAACATTTTATATCTCAGAGGAAGATGCAATAAACAGCACAAATGCAATTCCCTTACAATTTGCAAACACAGTTAATCCTCAAGAAATCTATGTACAGATTGATAATGGTACTATTTGTAATTCTATTACCTCATTTGTAATAAACGTAATTCAAGTTCCAGATATGAGTCCTGTAGAGGCAATGATAGAATGTGATGACGATACAGACGGTATTTTAACATTCGATTTAACTATCGCAGAATCTAATATTTTAGACGTACGACAAGAAGATATTGTTATTGCATATTATACAAGTATAGATGATTCAGAAGCTAATACTAATTCTATCTCAAATCCTGAAAATTTCAATAATACATCTAATCCACAAACAGTTTACATTAAAGTTACTAATACGGTTTCAAATTGCTATTTAACACTCCCTATTGATTTAATTGTTAATCAACCACCTGTTATAAATGATTTTATGACCTATAATATCTGTGCTAATGATAGTAATAGTGTAGATTTAACTGAAATCAATGAAGTAGTAGTCGATAATAATTTCAATGTTTTGTTTAGTTATTTCTCAAATGAGGCCGATGCAATTGCCAATACCAATGCACTAGACACGAATTACACATATATTACTAATAACGACACCTTATATGTAAGAACAGAATATAGTACTACACATTGTTCTGAGTATTACGAGTTTAGTTTAAATGTAAACCCATTACCTATAGCGAATATACCTAGTAATTTAGTAGCTTGTGATGATGATTTTGATGGCATTTTAGAATTTGACTTGTTACAACAAAATGCTAGTCTCTTAGGCAGTCAAAATCCTAATTTGTTTTCAGTAACCTATCATAATAGCGAATTACAAGCAAATGAGAACAACTCTCTTTTAGATACTAATTACATGGCATACGATAGTGAAATTATTTATGCTCGTGTTGAAAACAATAGTACAGGTTGTTATAGTATTACTCAATTTTCAGCTATAATAAACCCATTACCAGTAATTGATATTGAAGACCAAATTATATGTTTAGACAATTTACCTTTATTGGTTTCTGCAAACACAAACAACCCAACAGATCAGTATTTATGGTCTACAGGTGAAACTTCACTTGAAATCGAAATATCAGTTATCGGAACATATTGGGTAACTGTGACTACAGAATTTGGTTGTGAAAACACACGTGTTTTTGGAGTTTCAGAATCTGAATCTGCTACAATAGAAGTTACTGAAGTAGTTGATTTTTCAGACCCAAATAACATAACAGTTACTATTAGTGGTATTGGAGATTACCTCTATCAATTAGATGATAATGAACCACAAGAATCAAACGTTTTTGAAAATGTAGCAATGGGTTACCATACAGTTACAATTATAGATTTAAATGGTTGCTCTGATATTACTAAAGAAGTATTGGTTGTTGATATTCCTAAATTCTTCACACCTAATAATGATGGTGATTTTGATACATGGCATATCGTTGGTATAGAAACACTACCAGGTACCAATATTAATATTTTTGATCGTTATGGTAAGTTTATTAAACAACTGACATCAAGCTCTCCTGGATGGGATGGTTATTATAATGGATCCAAAATGCCAACTAGTGATTATTGGTTTGTAGCTGATGTTGTACGTGGTAATATCACTTTTCAAGTAAAAGGACATTTTACCTTGAGACGTTAATCATTATAATTATTAACATTTCAAAAAACACAGTTCGGTACAATTTTCGTGGCTTTTTAGTATCTTTATAACAAAAAAGAAAGCTATTGCTTTCCTGCTTGCTATAATATTTTCTAATAAGTTATATGAAAAAGAAAAGTACTTTTACATTTCTACTTCTTTTTATGCATTTGTGTCTCACTTATGCACAGCAAATTGTTACGGACGGTTCTTTACAAGCAGAAGATCTTATTCAAAATCTTATTGGTAGTGAATGTGCTACGGCTAGTAATATTTCGTCTTCCATAAATGGAAGTATTAATAACTTAAATAGTTTTGGGACTTTTAATCGTGGTACTTCTAGTTTCCCGTTTGAAAGTGGTTTGATTCTTTCAACAGGTGATATTTCTTCTGCAGGAAATACTTTAAATCCCCAAAATTTAAGTGAAGGCGAAATAGATTGGGAAACCGATCCTGATATTATTGATGTTCTTGGAATAGATCAAACACTTAATGCGACTTCTATAGAATTCGACTTTTCTTCTGCTAATAATTTTATTGCTTTTAAATATTTATTTGCATCAGATGAATACCAACAAGAATATCCTTGTAATTTTATAGATGTTTTTGCTATTCTTATTAAAAGGGCAGGAACAAACGACCCATATGTAAATATAGCTACAGTTCCAGAAACCACAACAGTAATAAGCACAAATACCATTAGACCAAACATTAATGGATTTTGTGATGCTTTAAATGATGATTATTACCAAGGGTATAATTTAGGGCACACTAATTTCAACGGTAATACTGAAGTACTAACTGCTTCTAGTGATATTATACCTAATGAAACCTATCATATAAAATTAATCATTGCAGACCATATTGACGAACGTTTTGATTCTGCCGTATTTATTTCTGCCGAAGGATTCGGTAATTCTATAGATTTGGGATCTGACCAAAACATTTGTGGTAGTGACCTGACTTTAAATGCCGAAATTAATAACTCATTAGCAACGTATACATGGTTTTTTAACAATGAAATCATTACCGGAGCATCAAACGCTACATTAGAGGTTTCAGAATCTGGTATTTATTCAGTAGAAGTAACCTTACCATTTGGTGCTGAAAACTGTGTACTAACAGACTCTATTGAATTGGAAATAATACCATTTCAAAATGCCGCTCCAATTGCGGATCTTTCAATTTGTGATACAATACCTAGCGACGGCTTTTACGATTTTGATTTTCATCAACTAAAAGACGATGAAATTTTTTCAGAGTTACCGTCTACAAATTATAGTATTAGTTATCACTTAAGTCAATCAGATGCAGAGAATAATATAGCACCAATTAATGGTAGTTATCAAAATACGGAAGAAACTGAAACCATCTATGTGAGAATTGAAAGTTTAGATGGAGATTGTCTTCAAATCGGAAACTTTAATATTTCAGTATATTATTCACCAAACACTTATGAGTTAACCGCTGAAATTTGTAATAACACTTTTTCTGATCCAGCATATACAACCTTAGGATTTTTTGATTTTGCTGTTTCCAATTTTGAATTTAATACGACGGTTTCTTACCATATCACTGAAGAAGACGCCATAAATTTTGATAATTCACTCACTGAAATTCCTGATTTTCAATTAGAGCCTGAAGCATTTTATGCAAGAGTCGTTAATGACTTTACGGGTTGTCCTTCAATAGTCCAAATTAATTTGTTTTATGCAGAACAACCTGATATTGGTCGGTATGTCCTTAATCAGTGCTTACCATCTTCTTATGTAGAAACCATTGATGGAGAAACCTACAATTACGAAACGCTACCCGTAACCTATAATATATTTGACATATTTGACGAACTTGAAGCAGAATGTCCAGAAATTGAGGCGCAATTAGAAACGTTGATTATTGGTATACCTCCTATTATCACTACATCTTCTACAAGTTTATCTATACCTATAAGCATTAGATATGTAGGTAAAAACTGCCCTACATTTATGAGTATTGAGATACACAAAAACCTTCTCTATAATTTATTAGAAGATGATTATCAAATAAGGCGTTGTGATGATAATACTAATGATGGAATTGTTGATGTTGATCTATATGAGTTATCCGAAGAATTAAAAGATGGATTTGATATTGATATTATTTTTTATCTCACAGAAGAAGACAGGAACAATCAAACAAACCCATTAGATATAAATAGTATAGTTTCTCTTGCTAATAATCAAAGTCTACACTTATTCTCTTCTTATAAAGGCTGTACGCTTAGATCGCAAATAACTTTAAATACCGATTCTGGATTAAACTTACAACCAGTCTCTATTGATTATTGTGGTAGTACAGATATTGAAAATAACACCTCAAATATTACCTTACCTCCACTTAAAGATATTTTTCTTAGTGATTTAACAATTACTGGTTCTGTAGAGTTTTATCTGAATTTACTTGATGCCGAAAGTCGAGAAAATGAAATTAATGAAACCTATAATGTCGCTGGAAATCAACAAATTTTCTATGTACGACTGACTAATGTTTTTACTGGATGTTATGATATTACTACAATGCAAGTGAATATTACCAATTCTTTTAATGTTTCTAATCCAGAACCTGTAATCATTTGCGATGCAGACCAAGATTTAATAACGACTTTAAATTTAGAAACAGTACTCGAAGGTCTTTCTAATGATAACATTAATTTTTTATTCTTCGAATCTTTTGAGAATGCATTAGATAATAATAACCAAATTGAAAACCCAACGAACTACACAACTGCGAGTAAAGAAATATTTTTGAGAGCAGAAGATGAAACTTTAGGTTGTTTTTCAATTTTCAACTTTGATGTGTCTGTTAATTCTGAGCCACAACTTAACACTATTACAGATTATATTAATTGTGAAACTGACCCTAATAATCCTTCTGGTTTCTTATTAATTAATAAGGATTTTGAGATTATCAATAACCAGAGCGATATGGAAGTACTATATTTTGAATCTGAAGATAATGCTATTAACAACGATAATCCTATTGATAAAAACAATCCATATTTTACCAGTTCTAATCCTCAGACTATTTATATCCGATTAGAAAATAGCAATGAAAATAGTTGCTACAAAATTTCTCCTTTGCAAATTGAGGTTAGACAAGCACCAATTTACAACCAACCAAACGATGTATATGAATGTGATATTAACGACAATAGCCAGGTTACCACTAATCTAAATGAAAAAATATCAGAAATCACAGATGGCACATCCCAAAACCTCAATGTAACTTTTCACATTACACCTCTAAATGCTGAAGTTGGATCTAACCCATTACCACTTAACTTTACGACTACCGAGAATCCACAATTGCTTTATGCACGTATTGAAAATACAGATTCTGGTTGTTCTGAAACAGCGCCTTTTTATGTTAATGTGCTTACTTTACCAGAGGTTAACAATGAGCAAACTTTTATAGCATGTGCCAATAACAATAACACGGCTTTGGAGTGGGACTTAACCTCTAAAGAAATAGAAATTTTAGATGGTAGGCAATATAATATCGACTTTACATATTTCACTTCTCAAAGTGATCTTATTAACGATATCAATGAAATAGAAAATCCAGAGACTTACATAAATTCATCTAATCCTGAAACCATTTATGTGAGAATACGAAATGCCTCTACCAGCTGTTATGCTTCCATTCCTATGGAATTACTTATCAATATGCCTCCTCAAACTAATCCTTTTGAAGAATATAATGCCTGTAATAACGAAAATAATACTGTCGATTTATCTGAAATTGATGAAGTTCTTTTAGATAATACCTACAACATCAATATATCATATCATTCTAATGCTGTTGATGCTGAAGCCAACCAAAATGCTTTGGGTACGGACTTTATCTATACCAACAATAATACGACACTTTACGTTAGAGCGGAATATAACACAACGCACTGCTATGTTGTATATCCTTTTCAATTGGTTGTGAATCCACTTCCTATAGCTAATCAACCTAGTGATTTGATTGGATGTGACAATGATTTTGACTCATTTTTACAATTTGATTTATCAATGCAAAATGCTTCTATTTTAAATGGTCAGAATCCTAATGATTTTTCTGTAAGTTATTTCAATTCTGAAAATAATGCCATTGAAAATCAGGAACAACTCAATTATAATTATTTGGCTTATAATGACGAAACTATTTATGTGCGTTTAGAGAATAATATTACTGGTTGTTATGATATTACGCAGTTTTCAATAATAGTAAATCTTTTGCCTGTTGTTATTATTGAAGACCAAGTCATTTGTTTAAACGACTTACCATTATTAGTGTCAGCTGAGACTAATAATGCTTTAGATACTTATTTATGGTCTACAAATGCAACTTCATCCGAAATTGAAATCTTTGAAATAGGAAGCTTTTCAGTTACTATTACCAATCAGCATGGTTGTGAAAACACTATTACTTTTAACGTAACAGAATCCGAGTCAGCGACTATAGATGTGATAGAAACCATCGACTTTTCTAATCCAAATAATATTACCGTAACTGTAAATGGTATTGGAGATTATCAATATCAATTAAACAATGGAAATGTACAAGTATCTAACGTATTTGAAAATGTACCTATAGGCTATAACACAATTACTATTATAGACCAAAATGGATGCTCCCAAATAACACGAGAAGTTTTAGTTATTGACACTCCAAAACATATGACACCAAACAACGATGGAGATTTTGATACTTGGCATATTGTTGGTGTAGAAAATTTACCAGGAACTGTTATATATATTTTTGATCGCTATGGTAAACTTTTAAAAGAACTTAACCATAATTCTTTGGGATGGGACGGAACATACAACGGCAACAAAATGCCAACTGGCGACTATTGGTATATTGCTAAGGTTATTCAAAATGGATTACATTTTGAGGTTAAAGGTCATTTTACCTTGAGGCGTTAGATATAGCCCAACATTAACATCTATTATAAATTCTAATCTGCAAAGGATGCTTATCTTTGTTCTCCCTTAATTAAGAAATGAAGCAATCCCATTTAATAGCTGCCTTATTACTTTCACTATTTTCATATTCTCAGAATATTTCAGTAGATAGCCAAACCTATACACCACAACAACTTATTGAGGATATATTAATAGACAGTGATTGTATAGAAAATGTGGTTATAACAAATGTTTCTGGTGGTGATTTTAATGGCACTGATCAGAGTTATGGTTTTTTTGATGCTACGGGAACAGCTTTCCCTTTTCAAAATGGTATTGTAATGAGTACTGGACGACTAGCAAATGTTCCAGGTCCAAATAATAATTTAAGTGATGATGATGCCACTAATTGGCAAGGAGATTTAGATTTAGAATATGCATTAAATGAATCTGGAACAATTAACGCTACAATTTTAGAATTCGATTTTATTTCTGTAGCATCACAAATTAGTTTCAGATACATTTTTGCTTCAGAAGAATATCAAGAGAACGATCCTAACAGTTGTCAATACTCTGATTTATTTGGGTTTTTAATACGTCCTACAGCAAGTCAAGATCCGTATGATAATATTGCATTGGTTCCCGGAACTTCAACTCCCGTTAAAGCCACTACTGTAACACCTGGTGTTCCTGGCAGTTGCCCGCCTCAAAACGAAGCTTATTTTGGCAGTTACAATGATTCTAATGCACCAATTAATTTCAATGGACAGACGGCAATTTTAACAGCAACTGCGAATATCATTCCAAATGAAACCTATCATGTAAAACTAGTAATTGCTGATGAACAAAATTACAGATTTGATTCAGCAGTGTTTTTAGAAGCGGCAAGTTTTCAATTGTCCACAGATATAGGTCCTAATCGACTTATCGCAAATGGGAACGCTTTATGTGAAGGTGAAACTTTAAATTTAAGTCCTTTTCAGCAACCAGATCTATCGTCTTACAATTGGTATAAAGATGATGTTTTAGTACAATCAACTCCAAGTGGCTGTTTAAACTGTGGTTCTTATACTGTCTCAGAATCTGGTACATATACTTTAGAAGTTGGCTTAGCCAATGACTGTATCTCTTACGGTGAAGTTATTATTGAATATGCTCCTTTACCTATTGGATTAGATTCCGTATTAATTGAATGCGACATTAATCAAGATGGTATAACAACTTATAATTTATTTGATGCTTCAAATGATTTAACTAATAATGACAATTCACTAAGTGTTTCAGACTTTTTTCTGAATGAAGCAAATGCAATAGCAAACGAAAATTCTATAATAAATCCTAATAGTTTTGAAAATGAGTTTCCTTTTCAAACTGTTTTTGCCAGAATAATAAATTCTGCCAATTGTGTTGACATTGCGGAATTAGAATTACAAACATCGAATAATACTGTCATCATTCCAGATTTAGAAGCTTGTGATGGAGACATTTTAGACGGTTTTGCAATTTTCTCATTAGATGGAATTGAAAACTCTATTCAAGCTTGGACTCCAACAAATGCAGAAGTGACCTATTATGAACTAGAAGAGGATGCTTTTAGTGAATCTAATGCGTTACCTAATACTTACGAAAATATAAATGCAGATTCGCAAACCCTATTTGTAAAAATTATAAGCAACAACCAGTGCTTTAGCATATCTACTGTAAATCTTAATGTACTATACACACCTGTTTTAGAAGCAGACGAAACCGTAATTTATTGTGCAAACACATTTCCAGAACCCATCACAATTTTTGGAGGAATAGTTAATGATTTACCTAACAACTATTACTATGAATGGTATTTTAATGGTGCATTAACTGATGAAACTAATTCTTTTAATGAAGTTAATGAAATAGGGACTTATACAGTAATTGTATCAGATCCTAATGGGTGTTCATCAAGCAGAACGATTACTGTTAATCCATCAAGTTCAGCAACTATAGAAAGTGTTTCTGTGGAAGGTATTTATCCTAACAATACTATTACTATTAATGTTTTTGGAGATGGGGATTATGAATATGCTTTAGATAATAGCACAGGTTTTTATCAAGAAAGTAATGTGTTTTCAAATATAACTGGAGGTTTTTATACCGTATTTGTTAGAGATATTAATGGCTGTGATATTATTGAAGAAACAATCTCTGTTCTTGGTTTCCCAAGATTCTTTACGCCAAATGGTGATACTCAAAACGACATATGGAGAGTCGTTGGCTCTAATACACAATTCAATTTAGTAGAGACTGTTCAAATATTTAATCGCTACGGAAAATTAGTTACAAAACAAATCTCATTGAATAGTGGTTGGGATGGTTCTCTCAATGGAGAAGAATTGCCAAGTGACGATTATTGGTTTATTGTCAAATTCTTAGATGGCCAAAGGTATACTGGTCATTTTGCGTTGAGACGCTAAGCATAGAAAGTTATAGCAAATCAATATGTATTTGGCTTTGTTTTTCTAAAAACATACACGATGTAACATATGTAACAACAAATGTTACATAATCACCAAAGTTAACTATCTCATATTCTTAATATTGCCTATATTTAAATTACTACAACGGCAAAAGTTATGAGTCCTAAATTTATACTTCTTTTCTTATTCATCTCTTTTTCAACTTTTGGGCAAACAAAAGAAATTGATTCTATAGTTCAATTAATTGAAAACACTTTAGATTTTGTGTTGAAATCTTCACATGAGAGTGACTTAGCCAAGCTGTATAGAAGTTCAGGTCTTCCAGAAAAAGCAGAAAACACTGCATTATTATCCATTGAACATTTAAAATCTTATGATAAGCCAGAAATATTAGCAAGAGCATACACAGTATTGGGGAATTTAAATTATGACAAATGGAAAAGTTCAATTGCTTTGTATTATTATCAAAAAGTAGATTCAGTTTTAACTACTAATAAAATAACAAACGAAAGCCTATATAGTGCTAGACTTAATATAGGAAGTGTGCACCTTAGACTAATCGAAGATAATAATGATAAAAAAAGCTATCTAAAAGTTAAAAACTACTACATAAATGCTCTAGAAATAGCGAAACAGATTAAAGATTCCTCTAAAATTGGGTATGCTTACATTAGAATTGGCCATGTTGAAAAATCGCTTAAAAATAATAATGAAGCATTAGAAAATTTTAAGATTGCTGATACGTATATTTCTGAAAATAGTAAATATATTAAAGATTTATATTATGCACTTGGAGTAGGTCATTTGCATGTTGGTGACGAAAAAAAGGCTACTTTTTTTATGCGCAAATATTTTGATCTTAGAAAAAATTCTGGGATACCTCAGGAAGTAGCAATTGGACATTGGAGTTTCGGGCGACACTTATTTAATATTGGCAATTATAAGGAGTCTATTCTTCATGAAAAAAAGAGTGCAGAACTATTTAATTCATTTGAATCTATTGACTACGGAAGGTTATCATCAGTAAATAAAATAACCTACAATTCCTATGAAAAGCTTGGAGATTATAAAAATGCTTATAATTATTTTGAGTTAGTCATTTAGTTTCCGTATCTTATTGCTTGAAAAACATGAACTATGGAACATTTTGAAGGACAAGATATATTAAACTTTATAA
>Ga0209121_10001591_pt1 | contig 23799 bp, 22 predicted proteins | sample Cruoilmetagenom3_FD_187292 | JGI IMG/M metagenome (GOLD analysis project Ga0209121, IMG submission 187292) | Oil polluted marine microbial communities from Coal Oil Point, Santa Barbara, California, USA - Sample 3 (SPAdes) (version 2) | ecosystem: Environmental > Aquatic > Marine > Oil seeps ... | reverse complement strand
GGACGGCGCAGATGACCAGCAGCGCCGCAATCAGCACGAAAGTCGGACCGTAACCCCAGGCTGCCACCAGCAACCCAGCGACCATCGGGCCGGTCGAGTGGCCCACGTCCATTATGCTGGAGAGCACCCCCAATGAAGCGCCGTATGCGGTGGCGCGACTCAGGTCGGAGACGAGTGCCGAAGTCGAACTGGTCACCGCCGCTACGCCCAGCCCGAAGAGCGCGGTCAGCGCCGCCATCGGCCACCAGGCGTGTATCCAGGGCATAGCCGCCATTGCCCCTGCCCCCACTAGCAGACCAGCCACGATGGGCCACCGGCGGCTCCAACGGTCAGACAGGCGACCTATCAGCGGCCTGGTCAGTGCCGTGATCAGCACCTGCGCGGTGAAGAGCGGCCCGATGACGCGCGGCTCCCAGCCCAATCCCTTGAGGTAGAGCGGCAGAAAGGTCTCCACCGCACCGAAGGAGAAATACTGCGCTGCCTCTATCCCGCTGGTGAGCAACAGGCTGCGGTTAGTGAGGATGAGGTGGAGTTCACGTCGCATTGTCGTCCAGCGTGCGCCGGAGGCTTTCGGCTGCGCGATCTCGCCCAGCCGGGGCAGTTGCAACGCGGCCAGCAGCGCCAGCACGCCCGCCGCTCCGCAGCCCAGGTAGACCCAGCGGAAGTCCTCGCCGAAGATGAGCACCCCGCCGACGGTGGGGGCCAGAAAACGCCCGACCATCGTCGCGCTGGAATACCACCCCATCCGCTCGCCGCGCCCCTCACGGAATGTGTCGGCGACGGCGGCCAGTGCTACCGGGCCCAGCATCGCCGTCGCCAGCCCGTGGTAGACCCGCACCAGCACCAGGTGCCAGGGGGTGCGCACCAGCAGGTAGAGAAATGGGGCCGTGGCGAAGACGGCCACGCTGAACAGGATCACCCGCCGCCGGCCCCACAGGTCGGAGAGCACGCCGGCCGGCAGACTGGCGACGACGCCCACGACGGTCGAAGCGGCGGCGATGAAGCCCAGTGTCCCTTCGTCCACCCCCAGGCTGTAGATGAAGAGTGGCAGGGCGGGGTTCTTGCTCATCGTCGAGGAGAAGATAGCCAGCCCGCCCATGAGGCACAGCCATAGGAAAGGGGTCACGTCGGCGTCTCCAATACCTCGGCTACCAGTTCCGCCAGCCGGGCGCGGGCCTCGGCCAGCGCCGCCTCACCGGCCGGCGTGGCGGTGTAGTACCTCCGCTGGCGTCCCTCCACCACGCGCTTCTCGCTGGTCAGATACCCTGCTCGCTCCAGACTGTGCAGCGTAGGGTAGAGCGTACCGGGGCTGACGGTGTAACCGTGGCGGACCAGTTCCTCCATCAGCCACAGCCCGTAGATTGGCTGCTGGTTCGCGTGGTAGAGGATGTGAATCTTGATGAAGCCCAAGAGAAGATCACGCACCATTGTATCGGCTTTCGTTATCGGACACCGATATTATAACCCAAAACCCGCAGAAGTCAAGTCTACCAACCCACCAACGCCCTATTGACACTTGTGCCCGTCCCTGTTATACTGAAGGTCAGGAGGTACGGTGATGAAACGGACAACGAGACACACCATTACCCTCTTACTGATCTTGGTCTTCTCATTGGGGTTGGCGTCCCTTGTAGCCGCGACCCGGCCTGCCGTTGCCGAACCGGTCAGCGTTACCCCACTGCCGCCGGTCGAGAATACGGATGGGCGGGCAGGGGCGTGTTACTCCTTCGATTACGACCCGCCCGAGGGGCCCGACCGCCCCTTCATTCAAATGGCCCTCGACGCCGGCTCCCGCTGGGACCGCTTCGATTTCTATTGGACGGACATTGAGCCTGCCAACAACAACTGGAACTTTGGCCCTCATGACACTCTGGTCAACGACTTGCACAATGCCGGAATGGCAAACATCGTCGGCATCCTTCTTCGGACGCCGGACTGGGCTGCCACCAGTGGACTGTCCTCACTCTCTCCTCCCCCCCAATGGGGAGGGGAAGAGGAGAGGACGTCCGGCTGGTACGCTCCTGCCGCCCGCGACTCCCTGGTTCCCCTGGCCGTAAGCGCCACCTCTTCCCCGCCTCAGGGTCTCTATCTCCCGTGGAATGACCCCAATAATCATTGGGGCGATTACGTCTACACCGTCGTCTCCCGCTACAAGGATCGGGTGAAGCACTGGGAGATGTGGAACGAGCCGGAGTGGTCTTATTTCTGGACTGGCACGTCTACCGATTACGCTCAACTTCTCAAGGTGGGCTATCAGGCGACCAAGGCTGCCTGCCCAGACTGCACCGTCCTTTTCGGTGGGCTGCACTATTGGTTGAACACTGACTACTACAAATGGGTGTTGAACGTCCTCAGCGACGACCCGGCTGCACCGCAGAACAACTACTTTTTTGATGTAATGTCGGTTCACCTCTATAGTCGCTCCTCCAACACTTACGACGAGGTAAACAATATCCGCAACGGGATGGGTGCTTATGATGTGGGCGACCATCCTATCTGGCTCACCGAGACAGGCGTGCCGGTGTGGGGCGATGATTTGGTGAGTCCCAAGCCCAAGTACGACTACGCCGCCACGCAGGAGGAGGCCGCCGCCTACGTCATCCAGTCCTACGCCAACGCCTGGGCCTCCGACGTCGAACGGTACTTCTTTTTCCGCACGAACGACGCCGGCCTGGGGGAGTACTTCGGCCTGATTCGCAACGACCATTCTCTGCGCCCCGCCTACCTCGCCTACCAGGTTGCCACTACGTACCTGGTTTCTCCAACCTTCACCACTCGAGTTATCAGTGATTCTAATCTGAATGTCACGTTGTGGGGCACGCCGCGCGGCAAGGTCAGCGTGCTGTGGAACGACAGTCCCGCCACCGGTGTCTACACACTTCCGGCGGCGATGCCCACGGCCACGCTGGTGGACCGTTGTGGTGTCACCGAGACCGCCGCTGCAACTAGTGATGTCTATACCTTCACCCTGCCGGGCGCTACTGCGAATCGGCCTTCCCCTAATCAGAATGACTACATCATCGGTGGCGACCCGCTCATTGTGATTGAGACCGAGGCACCCAACGAGCCGCCTACCTCCACCATCCACTCCTTGCCCACGGTGATCTATTCCCCTACTTTCACAATCACCTGTGAGGGACACGATAATCAGGCAGGTGTCTGGCTTTACGACATACAGATGCGTGATGGTGCTGATGGCGGGTGGGTCGACTGGTGGCACTCGGACTCCCCTTCTGGTCAGTTCACCGGTCAGCATGACCACACCTACTATTTCCGCTCGCGGGCCACCGACCGCGTCGGCAACCGCGAAGCCTGGCCCGAGGAGCCCCAGGTCCACGCCACACTCGATCTGTCCAGCACGCTCCACTTCAGCGTTGGAGTCTTCTTTGCTGACGATAACCGTAACGGCATCAGGGATATATCTGGCACCCTGACTACCGAGATCACCCTGATCCAGGTAACGTTGCATTTTCTGGACGAGGCTGGACAGGACGTGGTCAGTCCCACCGTGGACAGCAGCTCGTGGGCATTCACCACTACCATCTACGCCGGACAGACTTACCAACTGTGGGCTACCAGCGCCGACCACGAGCGTATCCTGTCGCTTACCTGGCCTCGGGGTGGGAAGGTGTACACGGACACGTATCTGGAGTTAGGCCTGTGGCCAATAACGCGGTCTTACTTGCCGCTTGTCTTTAAGCAAGCGAGGGTCTCGTCCCATGGGGCGGGTGATGCGGGGACTTGACGTAGATTGTAGAGGCGGGTAAAATCAGCCTGGAGGTGATGTAAATGGGCAGGCGCAGGGCCAAGTACCAGTGGGATGCTGGATCCATTCATGCACTGCGAGATCACATGGATATGACCCAGCAGCAGATGGCCGAGGAACTCGGCACGCGTCAGCAGACCATCAGCGAGTGGGAGACTGGGATGTACCGCCCTCGTGGTGGGATGAACCGGCTGCTCACGCTCGTCGCTGAGCGAGCAGGTTTTGAGTACCGGGCTATGGCGGAAGTGCCCGCGCCTGAGGAGGAAGGAGAATCCGAACCTTAAAATTTGCTCCTGTATCTTGACAATTCACACGTTTTCGTGTATAATGGAGGTGTCATCTGGGGAGCGCGAGCTCCCCTAGTTTTAGGGTTGGTTCACACGTCAACGTGTGGAAGGAGTGGATGCATGGGTACTTATGGTTTGGAGGGCGTGCTCCGGGCCTGGGAGCAGGAGCACTTGACGACTGAGCAGGCTGTCGGCCAGATTCTGTTGCTGCTGCAAGAACTGGAGGAGCGGCTGCGCCGCCTGGAGCGCCACCTGGAGCGATACGGAGAGCGCGTGCGTCGCCTGGGGCGACAAAAATAGCCCCGGTCGAGGCCGGGGCTCTGAAGGATTCCCTTCTTATCTTATCCGTCGTGCTGGCGCATTGCACGCCTAGCCCGCCGGTGCGTGGAGCGTCCGGGCTTGTGCCCGTGTGCGCAACCGCACTACTACGAATACGATTGCCCCCACCACCGACGCGATGGACACGAGGGACCCCAGCGCTGCTGCGCCGATCATTATCGCCCGTCGCAGCCGCTTCGTCAGCGCGATCTGGTGCTTGGCGTTATCCACCAGTTCTCTACCCAGGCTACGCGCGAAGGCCGCCGACGGCTGCACCGGCTGCATGCTTTGTTGTAACCGCTCAGCCAGTTGAAACAGCGGGGACAGCCGGCCATACTCCTTGGCCGTCACGTTGAACCGCTGTATAGCCTCCGGCTGGCCAGTCAGTCCCTCGGCGTGAGCCGCCAGCACCTCAGCCATTCGTCTCTTGTTCATCCTTCGTCCTCCCCGTGATCTTCTCCCGCCCGTTCCCTTCGCTGGCCAATTCCTTGCGCAACGTCACCAACGTCCGGTGGTAGAGCGACTTGATTGCTCCTTCTGTCCGTCCCATCACCTGCGCAATCTCAGCGTTGCTCATCTGTTCAACAAACTTGAGGATGAGCAGTTGTTGCCGCTCTGGCGGCAACCGGCGGACTACCTGGAGTAGCAGATCCTGTTCCTCGCGCTCCTCGGCCAGGGCGGCGGGTCCTTCTCGCTTCAATGTCCCCGTCACCAGTTCGTCCAGCGAAATGATCTGTCGCCGGCTGTGGTCCCGATGCCAGTTTGCCACCATATTGTGTGCAATGCGGTACAGATACGCCGAGAAGGGGGCTCCCCGATCCACGTAGTGCCAGATGTGCTTCATCGCCCGGTAGAACGTGCGTGCTGTCAGGTCTTCCGCATCCTGGTGGTTGCCTGTGCGGTAGTAAATGTAGTTGTAGATGTTGCTGACGTACCGCTCGTACAGGAGGCCGAATGCCTCTGGGTTCTCCTTCGCACGGGTGATAAGCGCCGCATCGCTCTCTTCGTGCATACTGCCCACCTCTGCTCCCCCTTCTCTCCCCTTATAAGGGGTGGGGGATGAGCGAACGGCATCTCAATTATGAGAACACCGTTGCACTCTCTCGGTTGCGCCACCTCATGGTGATGCGAGATCAGTATAGCAGAGGAACGGCGGCTGGTCAACCTGGACTAACCGTTAGCTGTTGGCAGTTGGCGGTGAGCAAGAGGCTATCGGTCAATCCTGCTAACTGCTTCTGCGCACCTTGTCATTCTGGCTCTTTCATGTTACACTTTTCGTCTACTCAAACTCATTGTGAGGGAGACCTATGCACAAGCGCGCGTTAGCCATGGGGGTGGCACTGGTGGTGATTTTGCTCACTATGGGCTCGCCAGGCCGCGCCGCGCCGCTACCCCAGGCCCGTTCGGTCATCACCTACCCGAGCGACGGGATGACCATCAGCGGTGTGGTGGAGGTCGCAGGCATCGCCACCCATCCCAATATGAACTTTTACCAGTTGCGCTATGCCGCCGGACCGGAGGAAACTGGCGGCTCTCAATGGGTGGATTTTGCCATCGTCGAAGGAAAGCAAGTGGAGAATGATGTGCTGGGCGCGTGGGATACCACTACTGTCCCCGACGGCCAGTACACGTTGGCACTTGCCATCTGGGGGCAGGGAGACGACCCCGGCAATCCCTATCTCTTCTTCGTCAGGCACCTGATGGTGAACAACGCCCAGCCCGTCGAGACGCCGACGCCCGAGACACCTACATCGGAACCGATGCCCACCGCCGTGGTCGGACCGATGCCTACGCCGGTCCCTGTCGAGCAGCCAGCTACTCCGACACCACGACCATCCCCCACGTCCAGTGAACGGGGGGATGAAGGGGTCATCGCACCTGTTGCGGGCGAGGGCGAGCAGTCCGGTCCTACATTCAATGTTGACGCATTGCGCAATGCTTTTTGCGATGGCGCCTTGATCACCGTGTCGCTGCTTGCGTTGTGGGGGTTGTATCTGTTGGCGAAGGCCAGCGTGCGTTGGTTCCTGCGCTGGCAGCACACGAAACCGCCGGAGTGAGCCGTTGTCAGGCCGATAGATACGCAACGCGTAACACGCCCTGCGTGTTGCGTGTTATGTTGGGATGTAACGCAGGACACAAGTCGTGGAATCCTACCTCATCGTCGGGCTGGGCAATCCAGGCCCCCAATATGTTGCGAGCCGGCATAACATCGGGTTTCGCTGCCTTGAGCGACTGGCCGCAGCCCATGACCTGGCTTTCCACAAGCGGCAGAAGCAGGCCCAGGTCGCCCGGGGCACCATCCACGGGCAGCCTGTCATCCTGGCTAAGCCTCAGACGTTTATGAACGAGAGCGGGCGCGCTGTCGTGCCGTTGGCCCATTTCTATCGAGTGGTGCTGGAGCGATTGCTCGTGGTCTACGATGATCTTGACCTGCCTCTGGGCGCGGTGCGTTTGCGGCCGGAGGGGGGCAGTGGCGGGCACAAAGGGATGCGTTCCGTCATCGAGCATCTGGGTAGCCAGGACTTCCCTCGCCTGCGCATCGGCATTGGTCGCCCGCCGGGGCGAATGGACCCAGCCGCCTACGTGTTGCAGGACTTCTCGGCAGACGAGGAGCCACTGCTGGAGGGGACGCTGGAGCGGGCCGTGGTTGCTATTGAGACCTGGCTGCGCGAGGGGATCGAGGCGGCGATGGAGCAGTGCAACCGCCGCCCAGGAGAAGGGTGAACGCTGTAACCCGCTCAAGGCAGACGGCAATCCGCCGTCGGACAGTCCGGCTGGGCTCGCCAAAGTCTGTTGCGCGGCGGTGGCGGCAGGGAATTATGAATAGCCGTAGGCCCTTTGATACTGAGCGTCTTGAGTTCGGTCTGGGCGAAGCCTGGGATGAGATTTCGGTTGCCAGCCGGATGAACGATAACGGTTTCTGGAAGAGATGAACGTCTCCGGATTGCTGGCTTGGTTCAACGCGCTTGAGGCCTACCGGACCCTGCGGGCGGATCTGCAGAGTGGTGAGATGCCGCCCCCGCAGGGCTTGCTGCGCGCTGCCCGTCCCGCCCTTCTGGCCGCGCTTGCCCGTGACCTGAAACGCCCGATGTTGATCGTCGCTGGCTTGGTGGAGCGCGCTCAGGCGTTGACCCACTCTTTGCGTGACTGGTTCCCTGTCCCGGAGTGTGTCCTGCGCTTCCCCGAACCGCTGGCCCTCTTCTACGAGCGCGCCCCCTGGACCGACGAGGTCATCGCAGGTCGCCTGGGCGTCCTCTCCGCCCTCCATCCCTCATCTACCCATTCCTCATTTACTCATCCCTCCTTAGTCATCGCCTCGGCTCGTGCGCTGATGCAGCGCACGTTGCCACTGCGCCAGTTCCACACCTCCATTCGTGAGTTCCACGTGGGTCAGACGCTCGACCTTGAACGGACCATCAGCCGCTGGGCGGGGCTGGGCTACGAACCGGTCAGCGTCGTCGAGTCCCCCGGCCAGTTCAGCTACCGGGGTGGCATCCTCGACATCTTCCCGCCGGCAGACTCTCTGCCCGTGCGCGTCGAGCTCTTCGGCAACCAGATCGAGTCGCTCCGCCGCTTCAATCCCGCTACCCAGCGCTCGCAGGAGCGGGTGGAGAGCGTCACCGTCACCCCGGCCCGAGAGGCGCTCCCCCACCACGGCCCGCGCACCGCCAGCCACGTCGCCGCGCAGTTGGTCCGCGACTTGCCCGCCGATGTGCGCGCCGAACTGGAGGCTCATCACCGTGACCTGGCGGCCGCCACGCCGTTCCCTGGTCTTGAGTTCTACCTGCCTTACTTCTACACCGGCTCCGTCACGCTGCTGGACTATCTCCCACCCGATGCCATCATCGTCGTGGATGACCCGCAGGAGTTGGCGGATGCCTGGGCTGGTCTGGAAGAGGAGGCCGTGAACCTGCGGGCCGCCGCCGAGGAAGCCGGAACTCTCCCGCCAGACTACCCGCTTCCTTACGTAACCTGGGACGAGTGGTCGGAACCGCTGACCGACCGGCCTGTTCTCACACTGGGCTACGGCGAGGGGGGTACGACTTCTCATCTGGCCCAGTGCTTCATCCCCGGCCCTCACTTTGGCGGCCAGCTCAAACCCGTGCTGGGGCATATCCACACTGCGTTGTCCTCCTCTCCCTCTGGAGAGGGGGCTATGGGGGGTGGGCAGGTAGTCGTCGTCAGCCGGCAGGCCCGCCGCCTGGCCGAACTGTGGGGCGAAGAGCACGATTACCTCTTGCCGCTTGATGAGCTGTGGCAACTCCCGCAGGCCCCCCTTACTTTCGTCCAGGGTGCCCTCACCGAAGGCTGGGTCCTCCGTTTCTCTCCCTCTACTCCCTACTCATCTGCTCATCTGCTCACAGACTCGGAGATCTTCGGCTGGCGTCGCCCGGAGCCCCGGCGTCCCGTCCGTCGCCGCAGGGTAGCCCCTGAGTCCTATTTCTCCGACCTCACTCCCGGCGATTTCGTCGTCCACGTTGAGTACGGCATCGGCATCTTCCGCGGGCTGGTCACCCGGGCTCCCGAAGGGGTTGAGCGTGAGTACCTGCTGGTGGAGTACGAGGGCAGCGACAGGCTCTACGTTCCCATCTACCAGGCGGATCGGCTCGGTCGCTACATCGGGGCCGGCGACCGCCCGCCGAGCCTCAGTCAGCTGAGCGCGGCCGGGTGGCAGACCGTCAGGGCACGGGCCAAACGGGCCGCCGAGGACGTAGCCCGCGAACTCCTGGATCTCTACGCGGCCCGCGAACTGGTCACCGGTCACGCCTTCGGCCCGGATATGCCCTGGCAGGCAGAACTGGAGGCCGCCTTCCCCTATTTCGAGACCGAAGGCCAACTGCGCGCCATCGCCGACGTCAAGGCGGACATGGGGAGGCCCAGGCCGATGGATCGTCTCATCTGCGGCGACGTGGGCTACGGCAAGACTGAGGTGGCGCTGCGGGCCGCCTTCAAAGCGGTGATGGACGGCAAGCAGGTCGCTGTCCTGGTGCCAACCACCATCCTGGCCCAACAGCACTACGCCACTTTCCGCCAGCGGTTGGCCCCTTTCCCGGTCGAGGTAGAGATGCTCTCCCGCTTCCGCTCCCGTGCTGAGCAGACGAGGATCCTGGAGGGGTTGCTCACCGGTCGGGTGGATATCGTCATCGGCACCCACCGCTTATTGCAGAAGGACATCGCCTTCGCCGATCTGGGCCTGCTGGTCATTGACGAGGAGCAGCGCTTTGGCGTCACTCACAAGGAAAGACTGAAGCGCATGCGCACCGAGGTGGATGTGCTGACGATGACCGCCACCCCCATCCCGCGCACTCTCTACATGGCGCTCACCGGCGTGCGCGACATCAGCACCATTGAGACCCCGCCGGAGGAGCGGTTGCCGGTCACCACCTATGTGGGCGAGTACGACGCGCGACTGGTGCGGCGGGCCATCTTGCGCGAACTGGAGCGGGGCGGGCAGGTCTTCTATGTCCACAACCGCGTGCAGACTATTGAGATGGTGCGCCACCGGCTGGAAGGAATAGTGCCGGAGGCGACCTTCGCCGTGGCCCACGGCCAGATGCGGGAGGCTAGTCTGGAGCGGGTGATGCTGCGCTTCGTCGCTGGGGAGATTGACGTGCTGGTTTGCACCAGTATCATCGAGAGCGGCCTCGACATCCCCAATGCCAACACGCTCATCGTCGAGCGGGCCGAGCGCTTCGGGCTGGCGCAACTTTACCAGTTGCGGGGGCGCGTGGGCCGGGGCGCGCAGCGCGCCTACGCCTATTTCTTTCACAACCGGCTGGCCCGCCTGACGTATGAAGCGCGCCAGAGGCTGGAGACCATCCGCGAGACGGCCGACCTGGGTGCCGGGTACACCATCGCTATGCGGGACCTGGAGATCCGCGGCGCAGGCGACATCCTGGGAACCCGCCAGTCGGGCTACATCGCCGCCATCGGCTTCGATCTCTATACCCGGCTGCTGGCGCGAGCGGTGCAGGAATTGAGAGCGCAACGCGATGACCAGCCTCCACCCCCGGAGCCACTGGGGGGCATCAGGATTGATCTGCTCATCCCGGTGCGGTTGCCCGAAGATTACGTCCCCGACGTGCGGTTGCGCCTGCAGATGTACCGTCGCCTGGCGGGGCTGGGTTCGATGGCGCAGATTGAGGAAATGGAGCAGGAGTTGGCCGACCGCTTCGGGCCACTGCCCGAGCCAGCGCGGAATCTGATGTACCAGTTGCGGTTGAAAGCACTGGCACGCGACGCGGGGGTGGGGACAGTTGCTATCGAGAACGGTCGCCTGGTGCTGCGATCGGGTAGGGAAGATTACCCTAACCGTGAGAGGCTTCAGCGGACCTTGGGCGAGCGCACCATCGTCGCCCGCCGCGAGATCTGGCTGCCGCAGGAGCGCGGCTGGCGGGAGGAGTTGGTGGCTGTGTTGGAGGAGATGGCGCGCGCCGCCGGTTGACGGATGGCGCTGGCGTTTGAACCACGAAGGGCACGAAAGTTCGCGAAGAGCACGAAAGCCTTTCGCGTGTTTCGCGCTGTTTCGACTATTCGTGATCCAAGCTTGACTGGGCTGGCGGGAGGAGTTGGTGGCCATTCTCAAGGAGATGGCCCGCGCGACGGGCGGTTGACGGATGGGGCAAGAGAGGGTATACTGACCGAGACCCTTTCATAATTCGTTCACAAGACTTCGGAAGTCTCCCATCAAGCATTCCGAAGGCACAGTTAGCTCAATATAGCGTCAAAAGTCATTGGCAAAGCACTTTTGAGACTTCCGAGGTCTGGCTGGTTTAAATTACGAGAGGCTCTCTAAGCAGACAAATCAGGAGTTGACATTATGTCCCTCTTACGTGACTTCTCCCTCATCCTCCTCGCCGGCGAGGCGTTCGTCATGGCCCTGGTGCCTCTGGCGCTGCTGGGCGGGGCGGTTTACGGCTTATGGTGGCTCCGGCGGCACGAAAACCTGCCCAATTGGCTCCGCTTGGCTCAGGCGTACCTGGCCCTGGGCTGTGCCTACGTCGAACTGGCGATGCGGGCTGTGGTCAGGCCGTTTATGCTGATCCATTCCACTCTGGCGATGGTCCAGGGCTGGCTTGGTGCAATCGCGAAATTTACAAGGGGAGGCGATAGATGAACTTACGAACGCGAGTTATGATCATCGGCGGCGCCCTGGGGGCGCTGCTGGGTGTGGGCGCTGCCTACCTGTACCTGCGCTCGGCCCCCGTCGAGGTGGATGAGGAGGGCCAAGAGCGGCTGCCCGCCATCCAGCCGGGCAAGGCCCTTACGGCCACCGTGGGCGTGCTGACCGTGCTCAAGCAGATCACCGGCCTGGGTCAGCCTCAGGAGAGAGGCCGGGGCCGTGGGCGAACGAGGTGAGGCAGGCGTCCATACGAGCACAGTTCCGGGTATAGTTGGTCTCGTTTTGTGATCTTGTCTCTTCAAACCCAGGGCTGGGAGCCTATCTGGGCTGCTCTCGACGCCCTGCCCGAATTCTGGCGCATGCCGGAGCCGGTTGTCCTGGCCTGGGCGGGCGCGCTGCGGGAGGCCGGTGGTCGCCAGGTGCTCGATCTGGGCTGCGGGATTGGCCGGCACACGGTCGCCCTGGCCCGTCTGGGCTTCACCGTCACTGCGAACGACGTCTCTCCATCGGGTCTGGCGACCTCCGCCTCGTGAGTGAGGAGTACATCGGTGAGGATGGCGTCAGCTACGTCAGTGCGCACTATCACGTCCAAGCTCGGCGGTTTCAGTCCTCTTGTGCCAGCCTGGGATTGGGTATATCATGCATATAGCACGCTCAAAGCGAGAATCATACACAAGGAGGAAGACCGATGACATTCAAATTCCCATCTGACGAATGGATCAAAGAACTCAGCCGTCAACTCAACGGTAGCGAGGTCTACGAGAAGTCGGCTAAGGACTGGGAGGGGGACTTCGACTTTGTCGTCGAGCCCGACGATGCTTTCCAGGGCGAGCCGGTTCATCTGTACCTCGACCTCTATCACGGCAAGAGCCCCAGCGCGAGGCAACTGAGCGGCCCCGACGAGAAGCGGGCTGCCTACGTCCTCTCGGCCTCCTTCAGCGCCTGGCGCAAGGTCATCGAGGGCAAACTGGACCCCATTCAGGGCATGATGACGCGCAAGTTGAAGTTGCAGGGCAACATGATGAAGGTCATGCGCTATCCCAAGGCGGCCAAGGAGATCGTCTCCTGCTGCGCGCTCGTGCCCACCGACTTCGGCGACTGACATCTACTCATTTACTCATCTACTCATCTACTCATCGCTCATCTACTCGCCTACTCACTAGGAGGCAACAATATGTGGTACTTTGTATCGCCAGAGATCATCTTCGGCGAGGGGTCGCTGGATGCCCTCGATGAGTTGGAAGGCCGGCGTGCCCTCGTCGTCACCGATGCTACGCTGGTCCAACTGGGCCTGGTGGATAAAGTGAAGGCCCACCTGGATACGGCGGGCATTGAGATGCGCGTCTTCGACCAAGTCGAGCCCGACCCCAGTGTGCAGACGGTGCGCAAAGGGGTGCAGATAGCGCAGGAGTACAAGCCCGACTGGATCGTCGGCCTGGGCGGCGGTTCGCCAATGGATGCCGCCAAGGCTATCTGGGTGCTCTACGAGCGGCCAGATCTGGAGCCGGCTGAGATCAATCCCTTCATCCGCCTGGGCCTGCGCCGGAAGGCACGCCTCATCACCATCCCCACCACCAGCGGTACCGGTGCCGAGGCCACCTGGGCCATCGTGCTGACCGACACGGAGGAGCAGCGCAAGATGGGGCTGGGCAACCGCGAGAACGTCGCCGACATCGCCATCGTGGACCCAGGCTTAGCAGCAGGGATGCCGCCTCAACTGACCGCCGACACTGGCCTGGACGCGCTGACCCACGCCGTCGAAGGCTACACCTGTGCATGGCACAGCGACGTGACCGATGGCCTGTGCATCAACGCTGCCCGTCTCGTCTTCAAGTACCTGCCCCGCGCCGTGGCCGACGCCCGTTCGGCAGGCTCAGGGCAGGGCTCCGATATAGAGGCCCGCGAGAGGATGCACAACGCTGCTACCTGCGCCGGCCTGGGCTTTGGCAATGCCATGGCCTCAATGGCCCACGCGATGGGGCACGTGTTGGGCGCGGTGTTCCACGTGCCCCACGGTCGCGCCGTGTCCATCTTCCTGCCCTATACCATCGAATTTGTCGCCCGTGAAGCGCCGGAGCGGTTCGCGGAACTGGCTGAGATCGCCGGTTGTTCCAATGAAGCCAACGCGGGAGGAGAGAAGGCGGCGCGATTGCTGGCCGACCGCATCCGCGACTTGTGCCGCGAGGTCGGCAACCCCATCAGCGTCGCTGAGGCCGGCATCGAGCGTGCGGACTACGAGGCGCAGTTGGACAAGTTGATAGATGATGCCTTCAACGACACGCAGATGATCACCGCTGCCCGTGCTCCCTCCTACGACGAACTGCGCCAACTTTTCCTGTACGCCTACGAGGGCAAGCCGGTGGATTTCTAACTACGTGGGAACCCACCGCCGCACCAGCGTGAAGCGCGAAACGTGAGGATTGCTACCTTGCGTTTCACGCATCACGTTTCATACCTTCTTGAAGGAGTAGACGATGAATGGCTACATGGGCAAGATCCTGCACGTTGACCTCAGCGCAGGGGAGCTTTGGGATGAGCCGCTCAACGAGGAGTACGCTCGTGCCTTCGTCGGTGGCAGTGGGCTGGCTGCGCGCATCGTCTACGATGTGGTGGACAGCGACACCGATCCGCTGGGACCGGACAATCCGCTCGTCTTTATGACCGGCCCGCTGGTCGGCACGGCCATGCCCTCGGCCGGCCGCTGTAGCGTCTGCGCCCTCTCGCCCCTCACCCGTATCTGGGGCGAATCCAACACCGGTGGCTTCCTCGGACCCGAACTGCGCTTCGCCGGCTACGATGGTGTCATCATCACCGGGCAGGCCGAGAAGCCGGTGTGGCTTTCTATCATTGATGGCCGGGCCGAACTGCATGACGGGGCCAGCCCCTCGACTGCGCTCAGGGCAGGTCTGTGGGGACTGGACTCGTATGCCACGCAGGAGCGGGTGCGGGAGGCTCTCGGCGAGCCGAAGGCCCGCGTCGCTTGCATTGGCCCGGCGGGCGAGAACCTGGTCAAGATGGCTGCCGTGATGAACGACCACGGGCGTGCCGCCGGGCGGACTGGCATGGGCGCGGTGATGGGGGGGAAGAATCTCAAGGCCATCGCCGTGCGCGGCTCTGCCAAAATTCCCCTGGCCGACCCCGAGGGGTTCAAGGCTGTGGTCCGGGAGATCATCGCCAACCTGGACGAAGACTTCGCGGCGATGTCTATGCAGTTGGCCGGCACTGCCTGCTATGTGGACATGGCGCTGATGTACGGCGATATGCCCGTCCGCTACTACCAGCAGGGCGAATGGGAGGGGGCGAGCAATCTCTCCGGTGTGCTGATGGTGGAGCAGTACCAGAACCGGAACACCGCCTGCTACCGCTGCCCCATCGCCTGTGGCCGCGAGACGCGGGCTCCCACCTATGGCGTGGAGAAGGTGGACGGCCCCGAGTACGAGACACTGGGCGCGTTCGGTTCGCTGGCGATGGTGGACGACCTGGAGGCGGTCATCTATGCCGGGCACCTGTGCAACGTCTACGGCGTGGATACGATTAGCACCGGTGCTACCCTGGCGCTGGCCTGCGAGATGTTCGAGCGCGGTATTCTCACCGCGGCCGACACGGGCGGCCTGGAGATCCGCTACGGCGACGTTCAGACGACCCATCGGTTGATCGAGATGATCGCTCGCCGTGAGGGCTTCGGCGACGTGCTGGCCGAGGGGAGCGCTACGCTAGCCGAGCGGTTCGGTGTACCGGAGTTGGCGGCGACCGTCAATCGGCTGGAGGTGCCGATGCATGATCCACGTGCCTTCAGCGGCATGGCGGTGACCTATGCCCTCTCCCCCCGTGGTGCCTGTCATATGGAGGGCGACATGTACAGCGTGGATACGGGCCAGGGGCCAGCCTTCGAGTTAGGCATCCTCCCTGGCGACCGCTTCGAGGCGACGGAGGAAAAGGGCCGCATCGCGGCGCGGCAGCAGGCGTGGCGCAACCTGTACAATGCGATGATCCTGTGCCAGTTCCAGAACCCCGGCGTTGAGCGAGTGCTGGCGGCGCTGAACGGCGCGACGGGGTGGGGCCTGGAGGCCGACGACCTGATGACGTTGGGCAAGCGTATCGTCACGCTCAAACGGATGCTGAACGTGCGGCGTGGCCTCGCCCGCGCCGATGACCAGTTGCCCGACCTGCTGCTACAGCCGCTGCGTGATGGCGGAACCGAGGGGATGGTCCCCGACGTGAGCGTGCTTCTTTCCGGTGCTTACGCCGAGTACGGGTGGGACCCAGAGACGGGCAGGCCCACACGGGAGACGCTGGAAGGGCTGGGCCTGTGATTCATCGCCGACGAGTTGTGGGGCACGGCCCGAATCGGAGGAGAATGGGATGAAATATCCTAATGAAGCCCTCGAAGGTCAGCCGCTGCATTGAGTGCCCCGATCCGTCCGATCTTCGACTGGACGGCTTCTCTGTGCTGGCCAGAGATCGCCACAAATTACAGAAGAACTCTCCCTAAGAAATCTTAAAATCCCCCCAGGTACTAGACAAGAATGAAAAAATAGTGTATAATGTGGGCACTTGTGGGGAAAAGTGGGGTGAAGTGGGAAAGCGCCCTACAAAGGTGCTACATTGTTGCTCCCACGTGGGGAAATGCAACGCTATGTTTCTGGGAGAGTTCGTCCACACCATTGATGAGAAAGGGCGGTTGACCGTCCCCGCCAGATTCCGGGACGACCTGGACGTGGGTCTCGTCGTCACCCGTGGAATTGATCGCTGCCTGGCGATCTACCCCTTGGAGGAATGGAGACGGCTGGCGGAGCAGGTGAGTGGCTTGCCGATGACTGACCGGCGTGCTCGTGCCTTCCGCCGCCTGGTCTTCGCCAACGCCTCTGATTCTGTCCCCGACAAGCAGGGCCGCGTGCTTATTCCCCCGCGCTTGCGTGAGTATGCCGGCCTCAATGGCGAGGTCGTCGTTACCGGGCTCAATACCTACATCGAGGTGTGGAACCCAGATTCCTGGGGCGAGGAACGCGAGCGCGTCGAGGGGGACGAGGCAAGTGTTGAGGAATGGGCGGCCCTGGGCATCTAGCCTATACGGGGCGCCGACCCAGCCGTTGTGCTGGTGAACCCGATACGCCGCAAAAGGGGGGGGCGGGGGGTGTCCACATCCCTGTCCTTTTCCAAGCAGTGCTCGATGGCTTGCAGGTCAGGCCAGACGGCCGGTACATAGATGCGACGGTGGGAGGCGGTGGGCACGCAGCCGGGATATTGGCGTCCTCATCCCCCGATGGGCGTCTCCTGGGCCTTGACCGGGATCCGGCAGCGGTGGAGATTGCCCGGACGAGGCTCTCTCCCTTTGGGAAGCACGCCACGCTGATCCACGGCTCGTTTGTCCGCCTGGGTGAACTCGCCCGCTCTCACAGTTTCTTCCCCGCCGATGGCATTCTGTTCGACCTGGGGTTGTCCTCACTCCAGTTGGCTGACCCTACCCGTGGCTTCGCATTTAGGGCGGATGGACCGCTCGACATGCGCTTCGATCCGACGACGGGCGGGCCTACTGTTGCTAATCTGGTCAACGAACTCTCGGCGGAGGAACTGGCGACCCTATTATACCGCTATGGTGAGGAGAGGCAGGCGCGCCGCGTCGCGGAGGCGATTGTCACTGCCCGCCCGCTCCGCACGACAAAGGAACTGGCCTCTGTCGTCGAGATGGTGGTAGGGCGGCGCGGCCGCATCCATCCGGCCACCCGCACGTTCCAGGCGCTGCGCATCGCCGTCAACGACGAACTGGCCGCGTTGGAAGCGGCGCTACCTCAAGCTGTAGAGGTACTTGTGCCTGGTGGCCGGCTGGCGGTGATCAGTTTTCACTCCCTGGAGGACCGTCTGGTGAAGCGTTTCATGCGCCGGGAGAGCCGCGATTGCATCTGCCCGCCGGAGGCGCCGGTTTGCACCTGTGATCATCGAGCCACGCTGCGGTTGGTCACGCGCAAGCCCGTTCGTCCGGCGGAGGGCGAGGTTGCCGCTAATCCGCGATCTCGCTCGGCGCGGCTGCGGGTAGCAGAGCGGGTGGGGTAGGGAGCAGGAGTAAGAGTGCGATGTCTGATTTTATGCAATGGGTGACGCACGGGATCAAGCGCGGCCGGTTCGAGATGAGCCCCCGCGCGGCTCTCTACTCATTCGCGCTCGTCGCGGGGCTGACGCTGGTAGTGGCTCTCTACCTGGTCTTGGTCAGCCGGACGGCGGCCTGTGGTCGTCACATCGAGCAGTTGCAGGAAGAGTTGTTTGGGCTCCAGAGAGAGAACGAGCAACTGGAAGTGGAGATCGCCAGGGCGGGCTCTATCTCTCGCCTTCGGGAGCGGGTGATTGAGTTGGGTTTCGTACCGGCTGAATGGGTGGAGTTTCTGCTTCCGGCGGCTGGGGGGCCATAGGAGAGTAAAATGGCGGAAGGACCACGACGTCGCCTGCGGTTGTTGGCCACGCTGCTGATCGGTATCCTGCTTGTGATCGTGGCTCAGTTAGCGCAGGTGCAGATTGTGAATCACCGCTTCTACAAGGAGTGGCGCGATGAGCAGGGCGTGCGGACCATCGTGGTGGCCGAGCCCCCACGAGGCGCGATCCGTGACCGTGATGGTCACTTGCTGGCGGGGAACGCGGTGTTGTATTCCATCGAGGCATCTCCCCCCTTTGTGGTGGATGTGGAGGCAACAGGCGCGGCACTAGGACCACTGCTGCATGCGCCTGCCGCTCACATCGAGCAGTTGCTGGACAGTGATGACAAGTGGGTCAAAATCGTTTCTCCTGTGTCAAAGGAGGTGGGGGAGCAGGTAGCAGGCCTGGGGCTTCGGGGTATCACCATCCTACCACTGTGGGCGCGGGAGTATCCTGAGGGCACACTGGCATCGCATGTGCTTGGCTTCTGTAACGACGTCGAAGGCAAGTGTTTCTATGGGGTTGAGGGGTTCCACGATGCGCTGCTGCGGCCGGAGCGGGTGGAGTGGGAAGGGCCAGTGGACCTGTACAGCGAGCCGATTCCCTGGGCTGTGGGTCACGGCGTGCTGCCCCAGCGGGGGACCGACCTGGTGCTGACGCTTGACCGGACCGTGCAGGCACTGGTCGAAGAGGAACTGGCGCGGTCGGTGCAAGAGTACCAGGCCGAGGGTGGCACGATCATCGTGATGGATCCACGCACCTTCGAGATCCTGGCGCTCGCCAGTCGGCCCAATTACGATCCGGGGAGGTACATTGATTTCTTCAGCCAAAAACCACCCCCATTTGAGGATCCGGCTGTGAGCCAGCAGTACGAACCGGGCTCTGTGTTCAAGGTGCTGACAGTGGCGGCCGCGCTTGATGCAGGGCTGGTAACGCTGGAAACGATCTACTACGACCCGGGTTGGATTGAGGTGGGGGGGCAGGTGATCCAGAATGCCTCTCACGCGGCGTATGGTGAGCAGACGGTGGCCGACATCTTGATTGAGTCGCTCAATGTGGGGGCGGCGTGGCTGAGCACGCGGATGGGGCCCGACGTATTCTATCGTTACGTGCAGGCATTTGGCATCGGGAAACCGACGGGGGTTGATCTGGCAGGCGAGATATCCGGTCAATTGTGGCTGCCGGACGACTACGAGCACTGGCATGACGCGAACCTGGGGACGAATGCTTTTGGGCAGGGGGTGGCGGTGACACCGCTCCAGATGATCGCCGCGTTGGCGACGGTCGCCAATGACGGGGCACGGCTACGGCCTCGCATTGTGGCCCAGCGCATTGGGCCCGATGGTACGGTCTCTATCCTTCAGCCAGTAGTCGAGGCGCAGGTGATTTCTCCGCAGACGGCGCGCATGCTGATGGAGGTTATGGTGCGGGTGGTGGAAGAGGGAGTGCCTCAGGCCAGGGTGGAGGGCTACCGCGTCGCGGGCAAGACGGGCACGGCGCAGATTCCCGTCCCCGGGGGGTACGACAAGGAGGGCACGATTACTTCCTTCGTCGGGTTTGGGCCGGTGCCTGACCCGCGCCTCATCATCCTGGTCAAACTGGATCGGCCGAAGACCTCGCCCTGGGCTTCACAGACGGCAGCGCCAGCGTTCCAGAGGCTGGCGGCACGGCTGTTCGTCGTCCTGGACATTCCGCCCGAGGGTATGGCAGTGGCGGAGGCTGCAAGGTGAGTGTGGTGACGTTGACGCTGGCGGACGTGATTGAGGGATTAACAGGAAGCCGGCCGGCGATGCTGGATCAGCCTATTTCGAGGACGGTGATTGACTCGCGGCAAGCCGGGCCTGGCGCGCTGTTCATCGCGCTCAAGGGCGAGCACGCGGACGGCCATGATTACGTCGCCGATGCCTTCTCGCGGGGGGCGGTGGCGGCTATTGTCGAGCGGGATGTGGGGGTCGAGGCGTTGACGATGGATCTGGCCGACCTGGACCGGACACAGCCGGGCATCTGGGCACTGCCGTTGGTACTCAAGACGGCCGGTAGCCTCCAGGCGCTCCGGCGAGTGGCGGCTTTCTGGCGGCGGCAGCACGAACTGCGTGTCGTCGGCATCACGGGTAGTGTGGGCAAGACGACGACGAAGGAACTGACAGCGGCGGTGCTGGCGCGCCGCTACGTCACGCTCAAGAGCGAGGCCAGTTACAACAACGAGATCGGCCTGCCGCTGACGTTGATGCATCTGACGGACGAGCACGAGCGCGCTGTGCTGGAGATGGGGATGTACGACATGGGCGAGATCGCCGACCTGGCCCGCATCGCGCAACCTCAAGTCGGGGTGGTGACCATCATCGGGCCGATGCACCTGGAGCGGGCGAAGACGCTCGAGCGTATCGTGCAGGCCAAGACGGAATTGGTCGAGGCGTTGCCACCGCCCCCCGAAGGGGTGGCGATCCTCAACTACGACGACGAGCGCGTGCGGGGGATGGCGCAGGCGACGCGAGCCCGCGTCTTCTACTATGGCCTCTCGTCCAAGGCGGACCTGTGGGCCGACCGCATCGAGGGCCTGGGGCTGGATGGGATTCGCTTCCAACTCCACTACCGTCCCCCCTCCCCCAGAGTTGGGGGAGTGGCCGGGGGTGAGGGCGAGACGTTGCACGTGAAGATTCCGCTCCTGGGGCGGCACTCTGTCCACACCGCGCTGCGGGCGGCGGCGGTGGGCTTGGTTGAGGGGCTGACCTGGCAGGAGATCATCGAGGGGTTGCGAGGACCGTCGGCGCAACTGCGACTGGTGGCAGTGCCGGGGCCGGAAGGCTCCATCATCCTGGACGATACTTACAACGCCAGCCCGGCCTCGACCCTTGCTGCGCTCAACCTGCTGGATGAACTGGATGGGCGCAAGATCGCCGTCCTGGGCGACATGCTGGAACTGGGCGATTACGAGCGGAATGGGCACGAGAAGGTGGGCATGCGGGCGTTGGAGGTGGCCGACGTGCTCATCACGGTCGGGCCACGGGGGCGTATCATTGGCGAGACGGCGCTGCGCTGGGGTATGCCCGCCGAACAGGTGTACGTCTTCGAGAGCAATATCGAGGCGGTCGCCTTGCTGGAGGGGATGGTGACGGGCGACGACGTGATCCTGGTCAAGGGGTCGCGGGCGATGCAGATGGAAGAGATTGTCAACGCGCTGGTGAGGGCGTGATGAAGATGGATTTCGCCCTCATCCTGGCGAGCATTTCCTTCCTCCTGGCGGTGGGGTGGGGCCCGCTTCTCATTCGTATCCTGCGCTACTATAACATCGGCAAGCGCATTCGTATCAATGGCCCCAGCGGTCACAAGACCAAAATGGGAACGCCGACGATGGGCGGGCTGATGATCGTCGTGCCGGTGCTGCTCATCACGGTGGCGCTGAATATCTACAACCTGTTGGGGCGGACGGTGATCGGGCGCTCAATCCTGGTGCCGTTGGGGGTGATGCTGGTCTATGCGGTCGTCGGCGCGATGGACGACATCGCCGGGGTGCGTGGGGTGCGGCGCGGCGAGGGATACCCGGCGTGGCGTAAACTCTTGTGGGAGGTGCCACTGACATTGGGGGTCGCGGCGGCTATGCTGGTGACGCGCATGCAGTTTGCGGGACAGGTGGGCGTGCCGGGAGTGCACCGGATGGTTGATCTGAGCTGGACGTGGGTGCCTGTCGCGGCGTTTGTGATTCTGGGTTCGGCTAATGCGGTCAATCTGACCGATGGGCTGGATGGACTGGCGGGGATCATCGTCGCCAGTGCCTTCGCCGCCTACGGCGTGATCGCGCTGTTGCAGGGGCAGGATCACTTGGTGAACTTCTGCTTCACGGTGGTAGGGGCGTGCTTCGCCTTCCTGTGGTACAATGCCCACCCAGCGCAGATGTTCATGGGCGATACGGGCAGCCTGGCGCTGGGGGCGACGTTGGGGACGGTAGCGTTGATGACTGGCCAATGGCTGCTGCTGCCGGTGGTGGCGTTGGTTCCGGTGGCCGAGACGCTTTCGGTCATTTTGCAGGTGGCCTATTTCAAGTACACCAGACGCAAGTTTGGCCAAGGGCGGCGACTGTTTAAGATGAGCCCGCTGCACCATCACTTCGAGTTATTGGGCTGGTCGGAGACGCAGGTGGTGCAGCGGTTCTGGCTGGTGGGGCTCCTGGCGGCGATGGCTGGTGTGGCGCTGGCGCTGTGGTAGTCTCAGTGGATGAGTGAATGAGGAACCAGGAATGAGGGACAAGGAGGAATGCGATGAAAGTCGGATTGCTGTGGTTTGACGACGACCCGCGTAGACAATTAGAGGAGAAGGTGTTGCGGGCGGCGACGCACTACGAGCGCAAGTACGGGCTGCAGCCCAACCTGTGCTTCGTCCATCCAAGTGCCTTCAACGGCAACGGGAAGCACCCGGTCAAAAAGGCTGGTGGCGTGGAGATCCGCCCCGGCCGCTCAATCCTACCGAATCACTTCTGGCTGGGTGTGGCCGAACATAGCCGTGGGCCGTCAGCCGTTAGCAGTTAGTGGCCAAGTGAAAACCGATTCGCGAGTTCACAGTTCGCAATTCGCAATTCGCAATTCGTCTGTCGTGATCCTCGGCTTGGCGCGGCAGGGGACGGCGTTGGCGCGTTTCCTGGCACGGGCTGGGGCTGAGGTGACGGTCTCTGACCTGCGAGACGAAGCGGCGCTGGCCGACCGGTTGGCGGAGTTGGCGGACCTGCCCATCCGCTACGTGCTGGGAGAGCACCCACTCAGTCTACTGGACAAGGCCGACCTGCTGTGTCTCAGTGGAGGGGTGCCGGTGGATGTGCCCATCGTCGTAGAGGCGCGGCGGCGCGACATCCCGCTGAGCAACGACGCGCAACTCTTCCTGGAGCGCTGCCCGGCCCCCGTCATCGGCATCACCGGCTCGGCCGGTAAGACGACGACGACGGCGTTGGTAGGGGAGATGTGCCGTGCGGCTTCCCTCCCTTCATCCCCCCCAAAGTTGGGGGGGACCGAGGGGGGGCGTAGGGTCTGGGTGGGGGGCAACATTGGCAACCCGCTCATCGCCGACCTGGACCAGATCGAGCCCGGCGACTGGGTGGTGATGGAACTCTCCAGTTTCCAGTTGGAGATTATGATGGTGAGCCCGCACATCGCGGCAGTGCTCAACGTCACGCCCAATCACCTGGACCGGCACGAGACGATGGAAGCGTACATTGCCGCCAAGCGGAACGTCGTGGCCCATCAGAGGCCGGAGGATTTCGCACTCCTGGGCTATGACGACGCCAACGCCCGCGCACTGGCGCTGGAGACGGCGGCGCATCCGCTCTTCTTCAGCGGTGGGGCCGAGGTGGACGAAGGGGCGTTCAGGACGAACGGCGAGTTGACGCTACGGATGGGCGGTGTAGATCGCGTGGTTTGCCAGGCCTCGGAGGTGCGGATGCTGGGGCGACACAATCTGCTGAACGTGCTGGCGGCGTGCGTGCTGGCCGGGGTGGCCGGCGTGCCGGTGGAGGCGATGCGGCAAGTCGCCACCACTTTCACCGGGATCGAGCACCGGCTGGAGTTGGCACGTGAGCTGAACGGCGTGCGCTGGTATGATGACTCCATCGCCACGGCCCCGGAGCGGTCGCTGGCGGCTTTGCGTTCGTTTGAGGAACCCATCGTATTGCTGGCCGGTGGGCGGGATAAGAAACTGCCCTGGGATGAGTTCGCCGACGAGATAGCGCGGCGGGTGCGGCAGTTGATCACCTTTGGCGAGGCCGGGCCGATGATCGCGCGGGTGGTGGAAGAGGGAGTGGGGAGACAAGGGGACAGGGAGACAAGGAGACAAGGAGACAAGGAGACAAGGAGACAAGGAGACAAGGAGACAAGGAGACAAGGAGACAAGGAGACAAGGAGACAAGGAGACAAGGA
>Ga0209121_10001589_pt1 | contig 23821 bp, 23 predicted proteins | sample Cruoilmetagenom3_FD_187292 | JGI IMG/M metagenome (GOLD analysis project Ga0209121, IMG submission 187292) | Oil polluted marine microbial communities from Coal Oil Point, Santa Barbara, California, USA - Sample 3 (SPAdes) (version 2) | ecosystem: Environmental > Aquatic > Marine > Oil seeps ... | reverse complement strand
TTGGAAAACGAGAGAATTCTCGCTTCCACCCGTCGGCCCGCCTGGATCGGTCCGCCGCTTTGCCAATGCCGCCCAGGTCGCGCAGGTAGGTCCGGAAGCGACCTTCGGTATTCTGGGCCGACCCATTCCGCGGCAAGCAAGGCGCCGCCGCGAGAGCCGAATTTGTCATTGTCGGGAAACGGCGGTTCGATTGAACCGTGAAATCGCCCGCCGCGAGAGATACCTGCGGCAAACGCCTGCAGCGCAGGTTGTGGAGCAAGGCGGGGCTTTGAGGATCGGGTTGCGCAGTATTCGTGGAGTCCCGGCCATTGCTCGGCAAAGCGGCCGTTGGGGATCGGATGAGAAGCCTTGATCTCTTGCGGGCGATTGCCGCACCCGCATCAAAGGTCGCAATGCGAAAAAACCGGCTCGAGGCCGGCGCGGAAGATCCCCTCTCGCACACCCCCGCAGCCCTTGCAGCTGTGGGATCGACCTCGCGAGGACGCAACGAGACTTCCCCGAAGTGGTCACCCCGACCAGGCAATTGCCGAGGATCCGATCCGGTCGTGCCCTACGTCGGCGCCGGAGGCTTCCCAGTCGGATTGACCTGCGCTGAGGGTCGGGCATGGATCGCGAGGGTGCGACATATTTCGAAATGGCGGCGCACATCGGAAATCGGCATGGTCGCCCGAACCAGCAGGCAAGCGGCGCTGAATTCCCTTTTGCCGCTGCGAACGTGCCGGCGGCACACGCCCTTGCGCGACATTTTTGGCAATGAATGGACATGAGATGATGGCGCGAGACCCTGCATCAGAGATCGAGGCGCTGAAGGGTGAATGGCCCGCCAACATTGCCGTGCAATGCTTCGATCCGGATTATTTCGCAACCTTGCCGGACGACCGGAAATCCCGGTTCCTGAAATGCCTGAATTCGGGCATCGAGAACCCCGACAGCGAGATGGGGTGTTATGCCTGCCAGCCGTCGGATTACGATGACTTCAAACCTTTCTTTTCAAGAGTTCTGGCCCGTTACCACAAGGTTCCCGACAACGCGCGGCACGTGAACGATTGGCGGCTTGAAAGTGTCGCGCGTCTACCTGAGGATGGCGTGCTCGACGTTGCCAGGCTGGGGCTGCCGGCCCTGTCGATGCGCGTGCGCACGGCGCGCAATCTGAAGGACTTTCCGCTGCCGGACAGCATGACGAAGGATGACCTGATCCGGCTGGAAGAAAAGATGATGGCGGCATTCGAGATCCTGATCGACATGCCGGACTTCGGCGGACGCTACTATTCCCTGACACCCGGCAATCCCTGTTTCATTGATGACCAGACCTACCAAGACCTGGTTGATGCCCACATCATGTTCAAAAACATGGATGCTGACCGGTATCTGACCGCGGCCGGTATCGCGGCAGACTGGCCATTCGGGCGGGGCTGTTATGTCTCTGCCGACAAACGGGCGATCATCTGGGTCGGCGAGGAGGATCACCTGCGGATCATGTGCATGCAGACCGGCACCGTGCTGGGTGACGTCTTTGACCGCCTGAAAACGACGCTCGACCTGGTCGAAGAGATTGACGGTCTCGCGTTCGCCTACTCGGCGGACTATGGCGTGGTCACCTCCTGCCCGACAAATCTCGGCACGGGGATGCGGGCGTCGCTTCATATTCCTTTGCCGGGCCTCACAGCCGACGGAACCGACGCGCGGGTCAAAGCGCTCGCCAGACCGCTGGGCCTTTCGGTGCGGGGTGTCGGCGGCGAGCATACGCCAATCGGGGCGGACGGGACTGTCGACCTTTCGCCCAGAGCAAGGTTCTGCGTCACCGAGGCGGAAATTCTCGTGAGGCTCTACGACGGAATCCGGCTGTTGGCGGCCGAAGAAAGCAAGGTCGGTGAAAACTCACCGGGCGCGCCCGGCTAGGATCGCCAAGGGGACGCCTTGGCAACCCGCGACGCTTGATCCAGTGGCAAGACACCCGTCGCGGCATGATCGTGCTGAAGAAATCGGGCTCGATCCGGTCATCCGACACTTCCGCTCGGTCATGAACGGCGCTGCTGTGGCTCCGAGGTCGGCGGCGCGCAGAGGCTGCCCAAACACACCGTTCAATGGGCGAATTGAGCCGCGCACCCGGGACGGCGGCCCGCAGATGCCAACGGGTGTCCTGGGGCACGGGTTTGGCAAACAGGCTCACCAAGAGAGCGCAGCTCTTGGTATCCACCCGGCCTGCGCGCGCGCCTAACGCGCGCAACGCACATGCAGGGAGCGGTTTTCGTGGGTTTCAAATCGTCACCTGGCCCGAACCGCCGGCAAGGTCGTGAGCGGTCAAGTACCCTGAGGCGGCCCAGCGGTTTGCCGGTGCTTCGGTCCGGGCCCCTCAGTCGGCGCTGCCGGAAGACTTGCCGATTATTTTCTGCAGCCACCGGGCCCGCTCCTGCTGCTCGCGCAAGAGCTCCAGCTTGCGTTTCAGCCGCTTGATCTTGCTGTCTTTCTGGGTGTCCGCAATCTCTGCCAGGAGCGACTTTTCCTTGGACTGGAGTTTGCTGATCACCTTCTCGACATGGGATGGCTTGATTTTCTTCGCCTTACCTTTTTCCAGCCGGCCGTAGTACTTGTCGAGCGTCTCGATGCTGCTCTTAAAATCCATGCCATCCACCCCCATGTGACAGCCCGTGATACGGGCCGGATCTACCTGATTTGTGACAAAGATCGCGGCTCATCCCGGTTGCTCCGCATCACCTTGGTCAAGTGCCGTCAGAACCATTGCGCTGAGCTCTTCGTCTTCGAGCGCCAGGATCCGTTCGACTTCGGCCATCGCGTCCTCGGTTTCGATGTAATAGGCCCGGGCCGCCCCCAGAAGATCGCGCATCGCCGAATAGGCATAGTTGGAATCGTTCAGGAACGACGTGGCCATGAACGGATCAAGGCTGTGGTCGCGGATCAATGTCTCGATCGCGCTGTTGGTGCCTGCGCATCGCTTTCCACCTGGACGCGCTCCTGATCCAGCCAAAGGCTCGACCTATCCTCGGGATCGGTCAGGTCGAGTTTGCCAATCTCGACCAGGATCCGGGCGATTTGGGTGCGCAGGACGTTGTAGAGGTCGGTGATCACGCCCTGGGGCTTTTCGGTATACTGGGTGGCGTTCCGCCTGAGATGTTTGACCGCCTTTACCGCCCGCACGACCCGGTCCGACACGTCACGCATATTGTAGATCTCGTCGACCACATCTTCGGGCAGGTCCTTGGCGCCGACCCGGGTCGCGAACTCGACGATCGCCGCATAGAGCGTCTTGATCCGGGCCTCGTAACGTTCGTCGATATCGAATTCGACCTGGGTCCGGCTGGCTTCGACCATTGCGGCGATGTCCTTCGCCTCGAACAGCTCATGACGGTGCAGATTGAGCCCATGCACAATCAACTCGACCGCGTTGTCGTAGAGATGCTTGACCTCGCGGCGCATCGCGATCTCGATGGTCTGCGGAAACTCGTCGACCGCCTCGGAAAGGAACTTCGGTTTGCTCAAATCCTCTGCCGGCTGGGCGATGGTCTTTTCCAGGAAGGCGATCAGGCGGCGCAGCAGCGGCAACATGATCGCCACGCCGAGCACGTTGAAAATGGTGTGGAACACCGCGAGTTTCAGCGCGGTGTCGGTGTCGGCAATGCCCACACCGGCGGACACGACACGCTCATCCGGATCGGTCCGATGAAGATCAACGCCACGCCGGCGGTGACCACATTGAACATCAGGTGCGCCAGGGCAAGGCGCTTGCCCTGATAATTGGCGGTCATCGCTCCGATGATCGCGGTGATCGTGGTGCCGATATTCGCCCCGATCGCCAGCGCCAGCGCGTTTTCACAGGATATCTGCCCGGCCGCCAGGGCGGTGATGATCAGGGCCATCGTGGCATGGCTGGACTGCATGACCACCGTCGCGGCGGCGCCGATCAGGGTATACACGACCAACCCAAGCAGGCCGGTCATCGCGAAGCGGGTCAGGTCGAACTGATCCTTGAAGGCTTCGAACCCCTCTTTCATGTGGTGGATACCGAGGAACAGGAACCCCAGCCCGGCCAGGACGAACCCTGCGCCGCGCAGGTACTTGTTCTTCTGGAAGACCAGAACGATCGCGATCGCCAGCATCGGCAGGGCATAGGCCGAGATTTTCACCTTGAGACCGAACCCCGCCACCAGTCAGGCGCCGGTGGTGGTGCCGATATTGGCGCCGAAAATGATCCCGACGCCCGCGAGCAGCGAAATGAGTCCGGCCGACAGGAAGGAGATGGTGATCACTGAAACCAGCGAGCTGGATTGCATGATCGTCGTGGTGAAGATCCCGAAACCGAGAGACTTCGGCACCGATCCCGTGGCTTTTTCCAGAGCATTCTCCAGAAACCCACCCGAGAACAGTTTGAACCCGTCTTCCAGCATCAGCATGCCGAAGAGGAAGATGGCCACGCCGGCAGCGATCTCCTGGAAGTCGCTGCTGGTCCAGAACCCCAGGCTCAGGACCAGCAGAATGACTGGAAGCAGAAGCCTCTTCATCATGTGTGGCAACCGGCTCCTATGGCAGCATCATACCGCGAAGCACGAAGTAGAACAGCGCCGCGACAATGGCCGAGACCGGCACCGTGATGATCCAGGCCGACACGATCTTGAACAGCGACGTGCGGTGCACGAGCTGGCGCTTCAGCGCCTTTTGCAGCTCCTTGCGTTCAGCCGCGTCGATCACGGCTTCCGGCCCCATCTTTTTCAGCTTGTCGAGGATGCGCTGCTTGTCTTCGGGCGGGGCGTTCTGAAATGTCATCAGAACCTGTTCGGTCATGGCGAAATCCTTGTCGCCCTTGTGCTCGGTCAACACGCCTTCGACCACTTTGCTCAAGCGGGTTTCGAGGAACTCGCGCAGGAAGCCCACGCCGAACACCGCCCCGAGCGCCACGTGCGTCGAGCTGATCGGCATGCCGAGCTGGCTGGCGATGATCACGGTGATCGCCGCGGCGAGCGCGATGCAGAAGGCGCGCGAGCGGTCCAGCTCGGTGATCTCGGACCCGACCGTGCGGATCAGCTTCGGCCCGAACAGCGCCAGGCCCACCGAGATCCCCAGCGCACCGATGACCATCACCCAAAGCGGGATCGCGACCTTCGAGGAACCGCCCTCGGCATTGGTCAGCGCGTCGACGACACCGGCAAGCGGGCCGACCGCGTTGGCCACGTCGTTGGCGCCGTGGGCAAAGCTCAACAGCGCGGCCGAGATGATCAGCGGCACGGTGAACAGCCGGTTGACCCCGTCACGGTTGTTCTCAAGTTTTGGCGCGGCCCTGTTGATCAGCGGCCGCGCGATGACGATCACGATCAGACCGGCGGCGAGCCCGAGCAACATGGCGACGGGGAAGTCGATCTTGATAAGCTTCTTGATGCCTTTCAGCACGATATAGGTGGTGAAGGCCCAGGTCATGATCCCGATCATGAAGGGCACGACCTTGCGCGCGGACTCGACCGGGTTCGCGCGGAAGAAGATCGTTTTCTTGAGGAAATAGAGGAACAGGGCCGCGATGATCCCCCCGGTTACCGGCGAGACGATCCAGCTCAGTGCAATCTTGCCCATCGAGCCCCAGTTGACGATATCCCAGCCCGCGGCGGCGATACCCGCCCCCATCACGCCACCGACGATCGAGTGGGTCGTCGATACAGGCGCACCCAGCCAGGTGGCCATGTTGAGCCACAATGCGGCGCCGATCAACGCGGCCATCATCACCCAGATAAAAACATCCGGGTCGGCAACATCGGCGGGGTCGATGATCCCCTTCTTCACGGTCGAGACCACGTCGCCCCCGGCGATGATCGCCCCTGCGGCCTCGAATACCGCTGCGATGACAATCGCACCGCTGAGTGTCAGGGCGAAGGAACCCACCGCCGGCCCGACGTTGTTGGCCACGTCGTTGGCGCCGATGTTGATCGCCATATAGGCGCCGATCACCGCCGCTGCGATAAGCAGATAGAGCTGTTCGACATGATCGAATGCCGTGCCGGTGTAGATCACAACGGCGACGATGAAGAGAATTGCGGTTCCCAGCCGCCCAACCTCGGAGCGGCTGATATCGGCCGCACTCTCGATCTTGAGGTAGTCTTTCACTTTCATGGCTTTTCCCCGTCCCTGCCCAGCATCGCGCAGTACCTTCCTCCTCCCGCGACTCCGGAGAAGAATCGAGGCAACCCGTGCTGGTTCCTGCCAAAAGCAGACCCCATCGCCATGCGCCCCGAAATGCGCGAGATCAATGCGTGCCATTTAACCGTCGAAAACCGAGACACAAAGTGGCGCGGGGCGCCGGGGGGACCTGCCCTGCCCTGCCCGGCCCTGCCCGGCGACAACTGAAATGGCCGCTCGGGAGTCCACGGCCGATGCACTCGAAGCGGAATGCCGCGTGGCAAAGCAACAGGCAAGATCGCTGTGTTCTGGGTGATGGCGTCCGGCCATCAACTGGGGCTTCAGATCAGGTGACCGCCCCGTCGCGATGGGCTGCCGTTCGCGACGGATAGCCCGGACTTCCGACCTTCAACGGCACCGTCTCCCGACACAGGACAGCGGTTGATTTCGGCACAGGATCCGGGTCGCGGGCAAAGCCGCCGTCCAGCGACACCTGCGCTATGGCGACGGACGGCCCGTTGCCGACTTCGGCTGGGCTGACCGCGTTGCAGCTCGACCAGCCACGCGCCGCCGTTCAGGTCTCTTTCGGCATTTTGGGGCCGTGGTTCTTGCCGATTATTCTCGTTGGGTTCGTTTCGAACCGCCGCCAAGAGCGGGCCGCGCCTGACCGGCGCACGCCCCTCACGGCGGCGATCCAAGACGTCAAACAAGCGACATGATCGAGGTTGTATCCAGATTGTGTTTGCCAGAGGATCGGCGCAAACGCCCGGGCGCCCAGAGAGGCCAAGCAGGACTCCGACGCGGCCGCCACGGGGACTCCAAGGAGACGATCACCGTGAGCCGCAGATTCCAGGCGCAGGCGGTTTGGCCGCCGTACCCGCACCGAGACACCCTTTGGTGCGCTATCCAGGGAGAAACCGAATGACCCCATTGGAACGTCTTTCGCAGGGGTTGGTGGTGTCTTGTCAGCCGGTCGACGATGGGCCGATGGACACCCCCGCGATCACCGCCGCCATGGCCCGCGCTGCAGAGGCCGGCGGAGCGGATGGATTGCGCATCGAGGGGCTCGACAACCTTGCGGCCAGCCGGCCAACGACCGCGCTTGCGATCATCGCGATCGTGAAGCGGGATCTGGACAACAGCCCGGTGCGGATCACGCCGTTCATTGACGATGTGCGTGACCTGGCCAGACACGGCGCCGACATCATCGCCTACGATGCCACACAGCGCCCGCGTCCGGTTCCGACCGCCGATCTGGTGGACGAAATCCATTCCGCCGGCAAGATTGCAATGGCGGATTGCGCGACGCTGGAGGATGCCCGGATCGCCCGCGCCCAGGGGGCCGATATCATCGGCACCACCTTGTCGGGCTACGCCTACGAGATCGCGCCCGACGGCGCTGGGCCGGACCTCGAGCTGGTCACGGCATTTCGCGACCTCGGCGGGTTCGTGATGGCCGAAGGGCGCTACAACACGCCCGAGCTGGCCGCCGCAGCGATCCGGGCGGGTGCCGATTGCGTGACGGTTGGCAGCGCCGTCACCAGGATCGAGCACATCACCGGGTGGTTCGCCGCCGCCGTCGGGGGCGGCTCGAATGGCTGAGCCGACCCTGCCAAGCGGCGTGGCGGTCGATTTCGGGGGCACCAAGATCGCCGCCAGCCGAGTCAGCTCCGGGCGCATCGTCACATCCGCCCGGACCACCACCGACGGCGACGCCCCCGCGGAACGCCAGATCGAAGCAATCTGCGGGTTGTTGAGCGAATTGAACCTCGACCCGACCGAGCCGGTCGGCGTTGCGCTGGCGGGGCGTGTCGACGCAGGCGGCGTCTGGCACGCGTTGAACACCGAAACGCTGACCCGGGTCCATGCGGTCCCGCTGCAAGCGTTGCTGTCAGACCGGCTCGGGCGTGTGGTCACCGTGCAGAACGACGCCATCGCTGCCGCGGTGGGCGAGCATCTCGCCGGGGCGGGCCGGGGCAAGCAGCGCTTCGGGTTCATCACCGTGTCGACCGGCGTGGGCGGCGGGATCGTGCTCGACGGTCGACCGGTCATTTCGCCCAGCGGATTGGCTGGGCATGTCGGCTTCACCACGTCGCGGCAGTCTTCGGGGCGTTGCGGGTCGGGCCGGGTCGGCACAGTCGAGAACGTCGCCGGCGGGCGGGCGATTGCCGCCGCCGCGGGTGGGCTGGGACACGAAGGATATGACGCCAAGCGGGTGTTCGAGGCGCATTTGTCCGCAGAGATCTGGGCCAGCGAATTGATCACCCGGTCGGCGCGGGCCGTGGCCGAGCTTTGTGCCAATCTCGTTGCGATCCTCGATCTCGAGCGCATCGCAATCGGCGGCAGCATTGGTCTTGCGCAGGGCTACGCCGCGCTGGTCTCGGCGGCCCTGGCCGAGGAGCCCGCGTTGTTCCGCCCCGAGATCGTCCATGCCGAGCTCGGTCCCGAGGCCGCGCTGATCGGCATCCTCTCGGAGCTGGCCTAGAGCGTTTTGCGCACAATCGCCCTCACCGACCGTCGCGAACGCGTTGTGCTCTGCAAACGCTGCCGGGCCACGGCCCTTGAGAACATGGCCCCCACTAAGCAAAAAACGCTTTAGCTGCCCCCCGCAGGCGGGGTGGCGTCGGTCCCGCTCCCCGCATCGCCCCTGTCGCGTTTCCAATCCGGCAAGAGAGGATCCGCCGTCTGCTCAAGAAAGGCGCCCAACTCGGCGCGCAGCGCGGTCAGCCGCGCGTGGTGCGCGGGCGCCGCGGCGAGGTTCACACCTTCGCCGGGGTCGGCGGACAGGTCGAACAACTCGTGCCCCATTTCGCGGTGCCAGACATATTTGAACCCGTCCGCGCGGATCATTCGCCAGTCGGCGGTGTGCATCCAGTCGCCCAGCGGCCGGTGCATCGCGAAGACGGCCGGCCGATCGGGTGTATCGAGATCGCCGGCAATCAGGTCCCTGCCCTGCCAATCCGGGCCGCAAACCCCGCACAGCGCCGAAAGCGTCGGCGCGATATCGACGAGGCTCGCCTGCGCCGTGGCGCGCACCCCGCCCGGGCCACCGGGCAATCTCAAGATCAGCGGCACGCGAATGCTCTCCTCGAACGCCACCATCTTGTGCCACAACCCATGCGCGCCCAGCATCTCGCCATGATCCGAGGCGAACAGGACTATCGTATCATCGGTCAAGCCCTCGTCTTCGAGCGCGCCAAGAAGCCCGCCGACGAAATCGTCGATCATCGTGACAAAACCCCAATAGACGGCATAGCTCGCCCGCCAAGCGTCGAAATCCTCGCCGTGGTCCTCGAACAGCCGCCGGTAATAACTTCGGGCATGCACGCCATGTTCGCCCGGTTGTGGCCCGAAGTTCGAAGGGATCTCGACCTGGCCGGGGTCGTACATGCTGAAATAGGGCTCGGGGATCATGAAGGGGGGATGCGGGCCGTTGTAGGACACGACCTGAAAAAACGGCTGGTCGAGTGCGCGCGTGCGGATCATGTCGATGGCGAAACTCGTGATGTAGGCTTCGTTGGTCTTGTCGACCGGCAGATCCTGGAGATGGACCCGAGGCACCGACATCGACGGCGTGCGGTGGGTGCGCGTCGCGGGATCGTTGAACATCCAGCCGTCGATCAGGCCTTGGTCGCGGCACCAGCGGCTGTAGTCCTCGGTGCTGTCGCCCGCGTGCCGGTCGGTGAACGCGCCGATATTGCCCTCGCCCATATGCCACTTGCCGGCGTAGTTGACCTGGTATCCGGCCTGCCGAAACGCCTCCAGCATTTCGCAGGACCGAAGACGGCCGGATTGGTTCGACATCATGCCGTTTTGCGTCGGGTACCGGCCGGTGAACAGCGCGGCGCGCGCCGGCAGGCAGAGCGGACAGGGAGTGAAGGCATTGTCGAAACTGATGCCCTCGGCGGCGATCCGGTCGATGTTCGGCGTTTTGCAGGGCGTTTGAGCGCGCAAGCCCAGCGTGTCGGGGCGCTGCTGATCGGTCAGGACCAACAGAACGTTGGGAGCTGTCATGCGCCCGCGGCCCGGCGCCGTCGCTTTAGCGCCTCCTCTGCCTGCGCCGAGCCGTCGTGGAACGAGCCAAACCATTTGTCGAGCGGGATCGAACCGTCGGCATAGTTCACCTCGAACAGCCGGTGGTGCAGGTAGTGGGCGTAGTAGGGCAGATGCAGGGTTGTGGTGTCGCCGGTCACGACACGGTCGAACCCGGTGTGCCCCTGCGCAGGCGAAAGACCCGCGGCCATGCTGAGATGCAGAAAATGAAGCGGATGGGCGGGCACGATCCAATAGATCAGAAACCCCGAGAAGTAGATCAGATGCTCCAGCGGGTGCATCGACAGGCCCGACCAGGGCCCTGGATTGATGTTGCGGTGGTGCACCTTGTGGGCCCATCGGTAAAGCGGCGGCCAGTGGATCAGACGGTGCACGCAGTAGAAATGAAACTCGTGCAGGAGCGGTACGAAAAACCACAAAACGAAGAACCAAACCGGGCTTGCCGCGATGCTGATCCCGGCAATATGACCGCCCGCATAGAGCCAGAGCGAGGTCACTTCCCAAGCGGTCCAGATCGGAAGCCCACTGCAGAAGGTCCAGAACAGGTTGTCTCTGAGCTGGGTGCCGAAGGTGAAGCCGGGGGTCTTTCCGTCAGGCCATTTGCGGTTGTACTTGAACGCGGCGCCCTGTGCGCGCCGGACGTAGAGCCAGTAGTGCTGGCCGCCGACGATCAGCACGGTCAGGGCGGCATTGCGCAGCAGGATCAACAGGATCCAATCCGCAGAAAGGGTCTGCATCCGCGCGACCGAGGGGGTCGCCCAGGTCCAGACGGCGAGCGCCAGCAGCGCATAGGCGATGCCCCAGGGGAACAGGTATTTCGGCAGCCATTTGAGGATGCCGGTGAGCTGCGGTGGCCAGACGAAGACATCCGGGTAGCGGATCAGATCCTTCGGCTTCCAAAGCCCGCGCCGGTCTTCGGTTCCGAAATCGCTGTCATCCATGACGCCGTCTCCTTTGATGCGGCCTCGGGCTACGCCCCGTCTGGCGCCGGATCGGTCAGATAGGCGCTTGTCGCGTCGAACTGCCCCGACCCTGTGCGCCACTGGCCGTTGAACTTGGCCACGCAATCGCGCAGCGGATCGTCGAACCTGGCGGTCTCGGCCATCAGCGCCGCCCGCAACCGTGCGAGTGTCTCGGCGGCCTCGGGGGCGGGTGCGAGGTTGGTCATCTCGTGCGGATCGGCGGTCAGATCGTAGAGCTCATCGTCGTCGCCGGGCGAAAAGACGTATTTCCAGCCGTCTTGCGAGACCAGGATGCGTTGCGAGTAGAGGAACCGCAGCCCGTGGTACTCGGCAAGCAGGTATTCGCGGCCCGGACTGCCCGGGTCGCGGACCTCCGCCGCCAGATCGCGTCCGTGGCGTGGCTCAAAGCCGACCCCCAGGAGCGACAGCGCAGTCGGCAGGATGTCCATGTTGAGCGCCAGCCCATCGCGTTCACCCGGCCCCAGGCTCGGGTGGCTGAACACCAGCGGCACCCGCATCGCTTCCTCGTAGGGCAGGCCCTTGTCGATCAACCCACCATGCGCGCCGGTCATGTCGCCGTGGTCGGACGTGAAGACCACCAGGGTGTCATCCACCAGCCCGATCTCGTCCAGCGCCGCGTGCAGACGCCCGATCTGGGCGTCCAGCATGGCGACGTGATCGCAATACAGGCCAATGTAGTCCACGAGGTCTTCGACGGTGCGCGGATGCCGCCGGTAGAAATCGTCGCGCTCGCGCCGGACGCGGACCGGCTTTGTGCTGAGATCGTCGGCGAAGTTCGCCCACGGCGCAATCGCCGCGCGGTCCGTGTGCTGCCAGAATTCGTCGCAGATCAGGTGGGGTCCGTGCGGATCCCAGTATTGCACGGTGAGGTAGAACGGTCTGTCCCCGGCCGCAAAATCCTTGAGCATGGCGATTGCCTGCTCGGTCTGGAAAGAACTCGGTGTCGAGGCGGCCGGCCCGTGCCAGCGCCCGCCCGCCATGGTTTGCCGGTCGGGGTTGAAATACAGCGTCGGCTCGACCCGGTAGCTCAGCCCATTTTCAGCGAGATAGGCTTGGAACGCGGCGGTTTTCGTGAGGTTGCCGTAGCCCGCCGGCACATCGCCCTCGAAGCCGTAATCCGCCGGGCCCTTGGTGACCCCGACGTGCCACTTGCCGACGAAGCCGCAGCGATACCCGGCCGCCGCGAGATCGTGGTTGAGCAGGCGCTCGGGCTCGGCAAGCTCGGTGCCCAGCGCGTGGTACATGTCGCAATTCGTGCCCATGCCATGTCGAAAGGCGTAGTCGCCGGTGAACATCGAGGCGCGTGCGGGGGTGCAGAGTGGGCAGGTGGCGTAGCTGCGCGGGAACGACACGCCGCCGGCGATCAGTTTGTCGAGGGCGGGGGTGTCGGTCGGGAGCACCTTGTGCGGCCCGACGCTGTCGAAGCGCATCTGATCGACGCCGATGAACAGAAGGTTTTTCATGCCGGCGCGAAGTCGCCCGCGAAATGGCAGGCGGCGAGATGCGGCGCGCCTGCGGATTGGTGCGGCACCAGCGGCGGCACCTCGGTACGGCACCTGGCTTGGGCATGACGGCAGCGCGGGTGGAACGGGCAGCCGGGCGGCGGGTTCATCGGGCTGGGTACATCGCCTTCGAGCACGATGCGGTCGGTTTTCTTGTCGAGATCGGCCACCGGGATCGCTGACAGAAGCGCCTGCGTATAGGGGTGCAGGGTGCGGCTATATATGTCCTCGGTCTTGCCCAGCTCGACGATCCGCCCGAGATACATCACCGCGATCCGGTCACAGATATACTCGGTGACGCTCAGATCGTGAGTGATGAAAATGTAAGTGAGGTCGCGTTCTTGCTTCAGGTCCATAAGCAATTTCAGCACCTGCGCCTGGATCGACACGTCAAGCGCGCTGACCGCCTCGTCGCACACGATCAACTCCGGCTCGACGCAAAGCGCGCGCGCGATGCCGATCCGCTGCCGCTGGCCACCGGAAAACTCGTGCGGATAGCGGTCCATGTATTCGCGGCGCAGGTTCACGGCCTCCAGAAGGTCGCCGATGATCTGCCGGCGTTTCGCCTTTGGTCGCACGCCGAAACGTTTCAGCGGGTCTTCCAGGGAGCCGAAGATCGTGAACGCGGGGTTGAGCGAGCTGTGCGGGTCCTGGAACACGATCTGCAACCGCTTGCGGTATTCGGCCATCTCGTCGTCTTCCAGACTGCGCAGCTCGACCGGGCCGTCTTCGCCGATGTAATTGACCTCGCCGTCGGTGGCGCGCACGAGTTGCAGGATCGCCTTGCCAAGCGTGGTCTTGCCGCAGCCGCTTTCGCCGACCAGGCCCAGGACTTCGCCGCGCACCACGTCGAGATCGACGCCATCGACCGCCTTGACGTGGCCGGTCACCTTCTTGAACACGCCCGAGCGCACGTCGAACCAGGTTTTCACACCGCGCAAGCTGAGGATCAGATCCGGTCCGTCAGGCATTGTCGAGGATCTCCCTGTAGCGCCAGCACATCACCCGGTGGGTCTCGGTGATGAATTCCTCGGCCGGCATCTTGTTGCAGGCCTCGGTGGCGAAATCGCAGCGCGGGGCAAACTGGCAGCCAGGTGGCCGGTCGAACGGATCGGGCGTCGCGCCCCGGATCGACTTCAGCTCCTGCGCCTTGCCGCGACCAAGCACCGGAATGCTGTCGAGCAGCGCCCGGGTGTAGGGATGACGGGGCGCACGCAGCACCTCGTCGATGGTGCCGGCCTCGACGATATTGCCCATGTACATCACCGCCACCTCGTCTGCGAGTTCGGCGATTACCCCCATGTCGTGGGTGATCAGCATGATCGCGGTGTCGTGCTCCTCCTTGAGCTTGTTCATCAGGGTGAAGATCTGTGCCTGGATCGTCACGTCGAGCGCGGTGGTCGGCTCGTCGGCAATCAGGATCTTCGGGTTGCACGACATCGCCATCGCGATCATCGCCCGCTGGCGCATGCCGCCGGAATAGTTGTGCGGAAACTCCCGCGCACGTTGCTCCGGCATGGGGATGCCCATGTCGGTCAACAACTCGATCACCCGTTGCCGACGTTCCTTGCGCCCCAGATCGGTGTGGTATTGCAGCGCCTCGGCGATCTGGAACCCGACGGTGTAGACCGGGTTGAGCGCGGTCATCGGGTCCTGGAAGATCATCGCGATCTCTTCGCCGCGGATGCCGCGCATCTCGCGGCCGTCGCGGTCGAGCTGGTCGATGCGGATCTCGCCCCGGTCGGAATGGTAGATGATCTCGCCTTCCTCGATCCGGCTGAGCCGCGGCAGGAGCTGCATGATCGACGAGGCGGTCACCGACTTGCCGCAGCCGCTCTCGCCGACGACGCCGAGGGTGCGGCCCTTCTTGATGTCGAACGACACCCCGTTGATCGCCTTGTTGCAACGTTTCTCGGTGTAGAAGAAGGTCTTCAGATTGCGCACACTGAGGGCTATGTCGTTGCTCATGCGCTTATCCCTGCAACGTCGGATCGGTCGAGTCGCGCAGACCGTCGCCGATGAAATTGATGCTCAGCACAAAGAGCGAGATCACCGAGCCGACCGGCAGCCAGAGCCACCAGTTGTTCTGCAACACCCGCAAATCCTGCGCCACGTTGAGGATGTTGCCCCAGGTCGGGATCGACAAGGGCACACCGAGGCCGAGGAAACTGAGGCCCGCTTCGGCCAGGATGAACATCGCAGTCGACAGCGTGATGTTGACCATGATCGGCCCAAGCGCGTTGGGCAGGATGTGCTTGTAGCAGATCTTGACCGTCGGCACGCCGAAGCTTTGCAGCGCCTGGACATATTCCTCTTCGCGCAAGGACAGCACCCTGGCGCGTGCCATCCGGTACATCGACGCCCAGCCGGTCAGCACGAAGATGATGATCAGGTTCGTCAGGCTCTGGCCGGTGATCGACACCAGAAGCAGGACCAGGATGATCTGCGGGAAGGCCATGAAGATCTCGGACGCTCTGAGCGCGATAATGTCGATCCAGCCGCCTCGATAAGCGGTGTAAGCGCCGATCCCGACACCGATCACGGCGGCGATCAGGGCCGAGCCGAGGCCGACCAGGATCGAGACCCGGCCACCGTAGAGGATGCGGGCAAACACGTCGCGCCCGGTGCGGTCGGTGCCAAGGATATGCTCGGCCGAGGGCGATTGCAGCATCGAACGCAGATCGACTTTCAGCGGGTCATGTACCGTCAGCAGGGGCGCGAAGACCGACGCCAGCAGGATGACCGCAAAGATCACGACCCCGGCCATCGCCAACCGGTTCGACATCATCTTGCGCAGCGCCCGGCTGCCGGTCGCGGGTTTCAGAAGGCCCGCCTCTTCCTTGGCGCGGATCTTGTCGAATTTGCGGTTGAGGGATTTGTCGCGCAGCATCTCCGCCCTCCCCTAATTCAGCCGCACGCGCGGATCGATCAGCGCGGTCAACACGTCAACGATGAGGCTCGCCATCAACACGGCGAACACGGAGAGGAGTGCGATCATCATGACCAGGGGGTAGTCCGAGCCGCGCACAGCCTGAATGAACTCGTTGCCGACGCCCGGCCACTGGAACACCTTCTCGATGATCACCGAGCCGCCGATCAGGGTCGGCAGACGGAACCCGATCAACACCACCACTGGCGTCAGCGCCACCCGAAAGCCGTGGATCAGGTGGATGCGCCACTCCGGAAGGCCCTTCGAGCGCGCCGTTCGGATAAACTCGCGGCTCAGGCTGTCAAGCATGGCCGAGCGGGAATACCGCATCACCCCGGCGGTCATCATCAGAGACATGACCAGGCCCGGCAACACGATGTGCGGCAGACGGTCGATGAAGGTCTCGTATCCGGGCAACAGGCGCCCGCCGACCGGCAGCCAGCCAAGGTTCAGCGCGAAGATCAGGATGGCGACGAGGCCGAAGAAAAACTCTGGGATCGACACGCCCAGCATGCCGATGACGGTCAGTGCGCTGTCGGTCGCGGAGCCGCGGCGCAGGGCGCTGATCGTCCCCAGGACACAGCCAAACAGCGTCGAGAAAAACAGCGCGAATATCGCCAGTTCCAGCGTTGCGGGCAACCGATCCAGAACGATCGTCGAGATCGCGACACCGCCGGAAAGAGAGTGCCCGAAATTGCCTTGCAGGATATTGACCAGCCAGATGCCGTAGCGTTCGAGGAACGACTTGTTGAGGCCCAGCGCTTCGCGCATCGCGGCGAATTGCTCATCGCTCATGCGGGCGGCTGCCTCCGGGTCGATCATATACGACACCGCATCGCCGGGGGTCATCTCCAGGCCGAGATAAACCAGGAAACTGATGACCAGGAGCATCGGGATCGTGATCAGAAGACGGCGGGCTATGAAGGTCAGCATTCGGGTCGTCTTTCCCTGGTGGAAAATCCGCGGCCCCGCATGGCAGGGCCGCGGCAGTCTTGGGAGGACTTATTCGCTGATCATCGGATAGGCATTGACCCGCAGCGACCGGGTGTAGGGAATGTTCGCCGGGATCACCCGCATGTGCTCCATCTCTTCCAGCGATTGCACGTCGGCCACCGATTTCGTGAAGCCGAAGTCAAGCCGGCCGGCGGCCGCGTTGGTGATCACGTTGCCGTCGTTCTCGCCGCTCGGGAAAGCCACGATCTCGTCGATGTTGGCGACGCCGCCGTGGTAGGCCTCGAAGGGCACGAAGCGCACGTAGTCGTTCATCTGGACTTCCGCGATCTTGTACGGGCCCGATCCCACCGGGTTCTGCCAGAACGGGTGTTGCTGGAATTCGGCCGGGTTCAGATCCGTGAACAGGTGCATCGGCAGCGGCGCGAACTGGCTGAAGGTCAACAGCACGTTCGGGTCGAGCTGCGACATCGTCAGCGTGATCGTGCTGCCGTCGACCGCGATGTTCTCGATCGCCTCGAAGGTCGCGGCGAACACCGCGTTGATGCCGGGCACGGTCTTGGCGGTTTCGATCGACCAGACCACGTCTTCGGCTGTCAGATCGTCGCCGTCATGCCAGGTGAGGCCGTCCTTCATCGTGAACGTCACGGTGAGCCCGTCGTCGGACACCGAATAGTCGGAGGCCAGCTGGCCACCCTTCGGCGTCAGGTTGCCGTCTGCCGTCAAGAGGTGGTCAAGGCCGATTTTCGAGAACACGTAGATGCCCGGGTTGAGCCACGGATGATCGAAGAACGTGCTCGGGGCGGTGTTGGTGTAGAGCACCTCTTTGCCATCCGCGTCCGGCTCGACCGTCCAGTTGACGATGTTCCAGTCATAGGTGAACTGGTCGTTGCCGTATTCACCGCCGTTCCGGCTCATCCGGCTGCTCTCATAGATGAACAGCTGCTGGTAGTAGAGCGCGATGTCCGACAGCACGGTGTTTTCGAACCGTTCGAAATCCTTGAAGGCGTCTTGCTGAACGGCCGGATCGGCGCTCGCGTTGATCCGCGCGATCAGCTCGTCACGCTCGGGGTCGCCCGGGGCGTAGGAGCTGAGACCGGACTTGTAGCCGTTGTAGTATTCCTGCAGCGCCAGCGCCGCCCTGGCGCCATAGGCGATGTCCCAGGTCACCGCAGATGTGTCGGAGCCCTCCTCGGGCAGCGCGTTGAGCTGCCCGCCCACGTCGCCTTCGAGCTTGCGGTAGGTCATCTCGACCCCGACCTCGCCGAGGTAGGCTTGCAGCGCCACCATCAGGTCGGCGGTGAGCTGGTCGCCGTAGTAGTAGACCACGTCAAGCTTCTGGCTGCCGTCCCAGCCGGCTTCGTCCAGCAGAGCGCGCGCCTTGTCCGGGTTATAGCCATAGGGCTCCAGCCCCTCGGCCTTGAAGCTGCCATTCGGGATCATCGAGTCGGCAACGATCGCTTTGCCTTCGAACAGGGTCTCGACGATGGTATCCATGTCGATCGCATAGGCGATCGCCTGGCGGACGCGTTCGTCCGACAACAGGTTGGCCCGATCGGCGTAGGCGAATGACGATGTCATCGACACCGCGGCCGCAATGGCCAGTCCAAACAGTTTATTCATGAGTTTCCTCCTCCTGGATCGATGAATTGAGTTGCGCAGTCGCCTCTGCCCTTTGGTCGAGCACAAGGCGGAAATACGTGCCGTAGTTGCGCGTCAGGTGCTTGGTCAGCACCTCGACCGCCCGTTCGGCATCCTTGTCGAGTATGGCCTGCAAGATGGTCCGATGTTCGTCGTTGCTGATCTTGTTGCGCTCGCGGAAATCGGGCAGGGCCGGCCGGTTGCGCATCAGCTTTTCCACGAAAGTATCGTGAAGCGCGGCGAAGATCGGGTTTCCCGGCACTTCGGCAATGGCCCGGTGAAACTGCACGTCGCCCTCGCGAAAGCCCTCGATATTGTCGAGATTGGCGTCGCAGACCCGGCTCGCCTCCAGCATCTTGGCGATTTGCGCATTGGTCGCATGGACCACCGCGTAGCGCACCAGGCTGGTTTCGAGAAACAGCCGCGCCTGTTCAAGATGCGCGAGGCCTTCGCTGCCGGAGAAGAAGAACTGCGCGGCCTCGCGGGTGCTTTCCATAACGTTCTGCAAGGTGGGGGTGACCACGCGCGGGCGTCTGCCCTTCTCCTGGACGGTCAGACCCATCCCCTGAAGGATCGTGAGCGCTTCGCGAATGACATTGCGGCCGACGCCGAAACGCTCGCAAAGATCGCGTTCCGCAGGCAGCATCTCGCCCGGACTGTGGGCGCCCGCGTGCACCTCTGAAGCAATCAGCCGTGCAATCGAAGCTGCCGTAATCTGCTCAGCCATCGTCTCCTCCCGATGCTGTCAGCATAGGCGCGATTCCCTTTTGGTGTCTACTATTTCGTTTTTGGTTGACCAAATTCAGCCTCTTTCATACCATTCAAGGGCGACGGAGACTCTGTTTGGCCCGGGCCAACTCCTCTTTCGGCGCACCAGAAATCACGGTTAGGACACACAATGCACAATCTGGGTTCGATCCTCGCGGCAATGCTCACGCCCATGCGGCCTGATGGTTCGGTCGCGCCCGAAGCAGTCGCGCCGCTGGTGGACTACGTCCTGTCGAAAGGCGTTGGCGGCCTCTACGCCAGCGGCAGCACCGGCGAGAGTGTGTTGCAAAGCGGCGAGGAGCGGGCTGAGGTCCTGACCGCTCTGGCAGAACACGCCAAGGGAAAATGCACCCTGATCGCTCATGTCGGCGCCGCTTCGACGCGAGAGGCGACAAAACTGGCCCGTCAAGTTGGCGACGTGGGCTTCGACGCGGTCTCGGCGGTGCCACCCTTCTACTACAAGCACAGCTACGAGGACATCGCGGACTATTACCGCGCCATCGCCGACGCCGCCGGGCTACCCTTGATCATCTACAACATCCCCGCACTCAGCGGCGTCGACCTGTCGACCGAGAAACTTCTCGAGCTGTTGCAGGACGACAGGATCGCCGGGGTGAAATTCACTGCGCAGGACCTGTTTCAATACGGTGAGCTGCGCAAGGCCACGCCCGACAAGATGTTCTACTTCGGCACCGACGAGATGTTTCTCGCAGCGGCGGCCAGCGGCACCGACGGCGGCATCGGCTCGACCTACAACCTGATCGGCGACGTCTACGTCGGCATCGAACAGGCGGTCGCGTCCGGCGACATCGCCACCGCACGCGCGCTTCAGCGCAAGGCCAATGACCTGATCGCGATCCTGCTCAAGCACGGCGTCATACCCGGGCTGAAATACGCCCTGAACCGGATCGGTGTGCCGGTTGGACCCTGCCGGGAACCGTTCCGCGCGCCGTCGGCCGAGGGTGAGCGGGCACTCGACCAATGGCTCGCGCAGAACGGGTTTGCGGCTGAGATGGACCGCGCGTCGTGATCTGCGCGTGCGGGCGGTCAGGCGGGGGGCGGGCGCACCCGTCGGATCGGTAACCGGATGAACCGGCTGGCGCGACGCGAGGATGAGGTGACGCCCCCGAATATCGTCTATCTGATGTTCGACCAGGCCAAGGCCGCGGCGATGTCGTTCCTCGGCAACGGCGACATCGCGATGCCGTATTGCGACAGCCTCGCGAAACGCGGCTGGGTGTTCGAACAGACCTATTCCGCCGCCCCGATCTGCACGCCGTCGCGCGCCTCGGTTCATACCGGCATGTATCCGCAGGTGCACGGGGTCACCTGTCACCAGAACCGCGCCCCGTTCAACCTGCCACAGCTCGCCGAACTCATGCAGCAAGCGGGCTACTACACCGCCGCCGCAGGGCACTACGAGCCCGAGCGCAACCTGTGCCGGGGCTGGCACGAGCAGGCCCCGATGCACGAGCGCGGGCCGCTGTTCGAGAGCTGGCAGGCGCATATCAAGTCCGGCCGCAAGGACGTCGCCTGGTCCTCTGGCGCGATCGACTGCGACGCGAAGGACGGCAATTCCGCGCGGTTGACCGACCGGGCGCTGCGGATGCTCGACCAGGCCGAGGCGAGCGGACGGCCGTTCTTCCTGCACCTGTGCTACGACGACCCGCACCCCCCCTATTTCGTACCCCGCCCCTACGACACGATGTTCGACCCCGACGCGCTCACCCTGCCCGCACAGGGTGACCTTGCCGAACTGCCCGCCTGGCACGAAGCGGCCCGCGCCGAAGTTGGCACCGACAAGGCCACCGAGGCCGACATGCGCCAGGTGCTGGCCGTCTACTACGGCATGATCCGCTACATCGACGACGAGATGGCGCGGGTCGAGCGGGCGCTCGAAGCCAAGGGGCTGATGGAGAACACCTGGATCATCCTTGGCTCGGACCACGGCGATTACACCGGCGAGAAAGGGCTGTTCAACAAGTCTGAAGCGCTCTACGGCTGCCTGTTGCATGTGCCGCTGGTCATCGTGCCCCCGCGCGGGTCCTCGGAGCCCGGTCCGCGCCGGATCGCCGATCTGGTCTCGACGGTGGATCTGTTCCCGACCATCCTCGCGATGGCGGGGATCGACCCGCCGGTGAACCAGGGGCACGATCTTCTCGATTGGGTACGCGCCGGCCACGCGGCCCCGATCCGCGACGCGGTGTTTGCCCAGATCGGCGACTACCACGGCTTCATTGGCACCAGCTGGCCCACGGGAATGCCCGCGTCGGGCCGTCACAAGAGCCTCATCCACGGCATCCGCACCACGGAGCGCGCCTACGTCATCGACCCCGACAACGGCGACGAAGCCTATGATCTCGTCGCCGACCCGAACGAGCTTTGCAACCTGACCAACCCGGGCACGGCCGAATTGCCCGAAGAGTTCACGGCGCTGAAAGCGCGGCTCGAAGGCTTTATGCAAGACTGTTTGCGGATGCGCGATACACTCGGGGTCGTCCCCGGGGACCGCGGCTTCGTCAAGGGATGGGAATGATGGGGCGGCTCGGGACGCTACAGAAGTGTCGCGTCAGGCCAACCGCTGGCACAGCCGTCGGTACGCCAGCGGGGTGCGGTTGCGCGTTCGTTTGAAGGCCGCCGAGAAGCTCTCCGGATGCGCATAGCCAACGGCCTTCGCGATTTCACGCACCGACATCCCTGTTGTCGCCAGCATTCTTTCAGCCGCGTCGAGCCGCAGGGTCTGCAGATGACGCCCGGCCGAACTTACGTACTCTTTGCGGTGCAGCGCCCTGAGCGCACTTTCCGACAGACCCGCCAGCGCTGCCACGTCGGCGAGGCCGCGCATGTGCTCCAGCTTGGCTTCAGCTTCGCGCCAGAGCTTGTCGAGCCGACCATGCCGCGCGCGCCCATGTGATATGGGTCGGAACCCGTCCAGGATCGCCGCCAAGAGCCGCTGGCGAACGTCGGCCACGTCCCCGCGACGCGCTTGATCCATTGACAGGTTGACCATCGCCTGGAACGCAAGCGTATCGCGTCCGCGTGCGCAGACAAGATAGCCGTCGCCGGGGGGGGCTGCGTCAAATGGCCCGCCAGTGAAATGCGTGACCGATGCGTCAACGCCGTCGCCAAGCGCCCGGCCTTCGAAGGCAGTACCTGGGAAGATCAAGATCCCGCCCGGCGCCTGGAGCTCCAGAACGGTTCGCCCGGGGTCAAACCACATCCGAACCGCGCCGCTGTGGATCCAGAGCAGGTCGAAACATGGCCAGACGGCGGGCCCGATCCCGAAACGACGATCAAAGCGGCCAGTTTCCTGTTTGATGATTTCGATCGCCACGTCCGATTTTCTAGATTTTTCTGCCATCCTAACCGGAAATCTATCGGTATTCCTAGTTATCCACCAGTTCTATCACTTCGTGTGATCCAGCTGGCCCGCTACGATGATCCGACCAGGCAACCCTTCAAAGCGCTCAGGAACCAAAATGGATCAGGCCGCCCACGCACCCGACGCATCCCGGCTCGAAAGCTTTCAAAGAGATGGCTATGTCTGCGAGCGCCCGCTCTATTCAGCGGCGCAGATTGACGATCTGAATGCAGAAATCGCCCGGTTCATCCGCGACGTCGTTCCGACCATGCCGGCGGCTCAGGTCTACTACGAAGACAAGTCGGACAAGACCAGCCTGAAGCAGATCCAGGCGATGTTCGAGTATGACGGCTATTTCCGCGACCTGATGGAAAACGGCCCGGCCCGGCGCATCGCCGAGGAGGTGCTGCAGGATGAGGTCGTGCCCGTGAACATGCAGTACTTCAACAAGCCAGCCGGGATCGGACAGCCCACCCCGCCGCACCAGGACGGGTACTACTTTCACCTCTCGCCTTGCGAGGCCGTGACCGGGTGGCTGGCCCTGGAAGAGGTCGACGACGAAAACGGGTGCATCCACTACGTGCGCGGCTCACACCGGGCCGACGGTTTCCGCCCGCATGGTCAGACCGGGGTGCTGGGCTTTTCGCAAGGCATGACCGACTTCGGCACTGCGGATGACCGAGCGGGCGAGGTCGCCTTTCCCGGCCCGGCCGGCACCTTCCTGATGCACCACGCCAAGACGATCCACTGGGCCGGCGCCAACCGGTCGCAATCCCGCACGCGCCGCGCCCTCGGGTTCATCTACTACGCCAAGAAGGCAAAAGTGGACCAGGCCGCGAAGAACGCCTACCAGGCCCGTCTCGATGCCCGCCTCAAGGGCGAAAGCAAGATCTGACCAAGTCCGGGGCCCAACGAGCCCCCTGGAGACATTGCTGGCTTGATCCGCGACAAGGTTATCGGGTGTCGGCTCCAGATGCCTTCGGGGTGAGCCCAAGCCGCTGCGCCGACGTTCCCGTTTGCGGGTTGTGAGCAGGATGCTGCAGATTGCGCAAAGGACTTGGACAGGCTCGGTGCTCTCGGTCCGATCCGGGTCATCTGACCCCGCTCCTGACGGCCCGGTTTGAAGCTGTTGCGGTGACGTGCTGCGGAGCGCGAAGCCTCTGCGTCCGACGAAAGGCCGCTTTCTGAGCGCAGGTCAAGCGATGTCGAGCTTGGCAAGGGCTGTCTCGATGTCGTTCCGAAGGTACAGGAAACGCGCCGCGAAGGTCTCGCCGATTACCCGCAAGCGGCCTCGCTCTCGCCGTCGAGACGGATTGTCACTTTCGGCTCGATTGTCGAGCGGCGGACCAAGAGCCATCCGTTGGGCCAGACCAGGCGGACGCCGTCGATCATCTGTACTTCGGCCCCCGCACGGCCCTCGGCGCTCGCCGAGGCCCTGTCCGCCAGCAACCCGATATCGTCGGGCCGCGGCGGCATTTCTCCGTTCATCACCTTCAATCCGTCCCAGTTTGCCGGG
>Ga0209121_10001588_pt1 | contig 23830 bp, 17 predicted proteins | sample Cruoilmetagenom3_FD_187292 | JGI IMG/M metagenome (GOLD analysis project Ga0209121, IMG submission 187292) | Oil polluted marine microbial communities from Coal Oil Point, Santa Barbara, California, USA - Sample 3 (SPAdes) (version 2) | ecosystem: Environmental > Aquatic > Marine > Oil seeps ... | reverse complement strand
TTGAGTGAGTGAAACGAACGGGCGAGAGAAAAAGCTTTACCTCTCGCAGAGCCGCAGGGAACGCGAAGAAAAGCTGAAACACAGTAATGGGTAATCAGTAAAGAGCAATGAGAAAGAGCAAGTGGAGTTGATGTTCTAAGCTGATTGCTGACGGCTGAGAGCTGATAAATCCTTGGCGATCCCAGCGTCTTGGCGAGAGAACGGGGCTTCCCTGCCTGGCCGGCAGACAGGTCACGAAAATGGGGATTGGCGATCGTCGCACAAGAAACCGGGCTTTTTCCTGGTTTCCTCAGGGGGAGAAGAGCTTGATTCACGAGAGCAGGCCAGTTCCGATGCGAGAGTGGCTGATTACTCAGACCTGCCTGCAACACCTGTCTACCGCCAGGTAGAGGCAGGCCAAATAGAGAGGAGCCTGAAAAGCACGCTTGAACATCCCCGCGTTCTTCTCGTAAAGTTTGCTAGGTGAAAAATACGATGCGAGAGACTCTTGAGAAGAGGCAACCAGTCGATGAGGCTCAATCCTCCGCTACCACGGATATCCTTCGAATCTACTTTCGTGAGATCTCCCGCTTCCCCCTCCTCTCTCAAGCAGAGGAACAGGACCTTGCCCGTGCAATGTCTAGCGGTGTCGATGGGGCGCGGGAACGATTGATCACGTCCAACCTACGCCTGGTTGCGAAGATCGCACAGGACTACTCCGACGTTGGACTTCCCCTCATCGACCTCATCCAGGAGGGGAACATCGGCCTGATCGAGGCGGTTGACCGGTTCGACGTCGAACGCGGCTACAGGCTGAGTACGTACGCCTCCTGGTGGATCCGCCGGACCATCCTCACTGCTATCACCAATTACTCGCGTATGATCCGCATCCCTGACTACTTGTTCCGTGCCGTGCGTCGGTTCGAGCAGATGCGCAGCCTCTCCCGCAACGGACGTGTCGATGAGGAGGAGATCACCCAGGTTCTCGGTGTATCGGTCGAACGCCTACGCCAGATCGAAACACAGGTGAATGAGATCCTCTCCCTAGATCAAGTTGTCGGGGGTGATGGCGATGAGACGCGGGAGGAGTTAATCGCCGATTCCACAGCACTCTCGCCGGAGAAAGAGACACTCCGCCTTCTGTTCCACGACGAACTGGAGCGCGTATTCGACCGTATTCCTGCTCGGCAAGCGCTCGCTCTACGCCTACACTACGGTATTGAGGATGGCTGCCCGTACAGCCTAGCCGAAGTCGGTCGGACCATGAAGATCACTCGTGAGCGCGCGCGTCAGCTCGTTAAAGAGGGATTAAATCGCGTCACCGAAAACTGGGGACACGATGCCCTTAGCTACTACCGCGGTTTGCTCAACGAGTGAGAGATTGATGGATTGAGTGATTTAATGATTTAGCGATTGAGTGATTTGACTTACCGATCATTCAACTTGATGATTCCCTGTAGTCTTGCTACAGGGTCACGATAGTGGCATCCTGTCCCTATGGGGCAGGATGGAGCTCGAAGAGGATGTCTCTGTGCGCATCACCTCTACTATCATAACGTCTTTCCCGTTAAGTACAGGAAGGCTTTGCTCTTCAGGGAGGCTACGGCTTTTATGCCTTTCATACCCTGCGCTCTTGGCGCAGGGTTCTTGATTCTTCCGATCTCTCAATTCCTCTGTGAGCGGGCGCGCAGCTGGCCGCATCCTGCTTGGATCTTTGTTCCTCTTCGTACTCGTACCGTTACAGGAATGCCCATCTTCTCCAGAACATGTGCGAACGCCTCCGTTCGCTCACGGGAACTCGGGCGAAAAGAAGAATCGGGGATCGGATTAAGAGGGATCAGGTTAACGTGACACAGGAGCCCAGAGAGGAGCACGGCAATCTCGCGTGCCTGCTTGGACGAGTCGTTCATCCCATCTATCAAAGCAACCTCAAAGGTAATCCGTCGATGCGTTCGCTCTATATAAGAGCGGCAAGCATGGATGAGCTTCGCAAGGGGATAGCGATGGTTAGAAGGAACCAGTTTGTTCCGCAGTTCGTCACTGCCTGCGTGCAGGGAGACCGCCAGGTTCACCTGTAGGTCCTCTTCCATGAACCGTTTGATCCCTTGAATGATTCCCACTGTTGAGACGGTGAACCCGCGCGCCGCAAGTGAGAACCCTTCATGATCGTTTAGGATCCGGATCGACTTCATCGTCGCCTCGTAGTTTAAAAACGGTTCACCCATACCCATGTAGACGACGTTGGTCAGCCGCTCATCCTTCTCACGCAACCAACGTGCAAAGTGAAGTGCCTGTCCCACAATCTCTCCTGCGGTCAAATTGCGCACAAACCCGCTCTTCCCCGTGGCGCAGAAGGCGCAAGCGATCGGGCAGCCAACCTGGGTGGAGACGCAAACAGTCCTTCGTCGCTCGTAGGACATTAAGACCGCCTCAATCGTCTCGTCATCAACGAGGCTAAAAAGAACTTTGCGCGTAAGCCCATCCGCACTGATTATACGATCGATCGGTTGCAGTGGATCAAAGGGAAGATCTCTCTCAAGCGCCTCACGTAGGACACGTGGTAGGGTGGTAATCTTTGTATAGGAAGGCGACAGATCGCGGTAGACCGAACGCCAGATCTGCTCAGTCCGAAAATCTGGCTCACCGCACCTAACCAGGTATTCTGCCAGTTCTTGACGATCAAGGTCAAGGAGAGTTGGCCTAAGCATCGGCTTTAAGCAAAGCCAAGAACTCCGCCTCGGTGAGGGTCGCTACCCCCAACTCGCGTGCCTTGTCGGCTTTTGCCCCTGGGTTTCCCCCAACGACAACGTAGTCAGTTCGCAAGCTGACCGATGAGGAGACCTTACCCCCCAGCCGCTTGATCCGCTCCCCCGTCTCCCCCCGGGGCATAGACACAAGCTTGCCTGTTAACACAAACCGCTTGCCTTCCAGAGTACGCGCCGAGGCACTCTTTGAAACCTCAGTGATCTTCACCCCGGCGTCGAGGAGCTCTAAGATCATATCCTTGTTAGGCTGATTGGCGAAAAAGTCAACGATCGCTGTTGCAGTGCGCGGGCCGATCTCCGGAAGGGCACACAGTGCCTCTTCTGTCGCCTCCATAAGTTCCTGCAATCCTTCAAATGCCTCGGCAAGGAGCCCGGCCGTGTGCTCTCCCACTTCAGGAATCCCCAGGGCGAAAAGAATCTTGGGCGGTGCGATCAACTTGCTCTCCTCAAGCGCAGAAAGGAGGTTACTCGCCGACTTTTTCCCCATCCGCTCCAGCCCGATTAACGTGTCGCGATCAAGGTGAAATATATCACTGACCCGCTTGACGATCCCCTTGTCGACCAGTTGATCAACGAGTTTGGCCCCAAACCCATCAACGTCGAACCCGCCCTTGGAGACAAAGTGAAGGATCGACTCCTTAATCCGCGCCGGGCAGGAGAGATTCAAGCAGCGGTGGGCAACCTCCCCTTTGTATCGCACGACGCGGCTTCCGCATACCGGGCATGTATCGGGCATTACAAACAACCGTTCCTCACCGGTACGCCGTTCCACCAGCGATCGCACAACCTGAGGGATAACGTCCCCTGCGCGCTGCACTACCACGGTATCACCGATGCGAATATCTTTTCGTCTTATCTCATCCTCGTTGTGCAGAGTGGCACGGGAGATCTCCACCCCCCGTACGCGCACCGGCTCAAGCACCGCCACCGGGGTCAGGGTTCCGGTACGGCCGACCTGAACGATGATATTCTCTAATTTAGTGATCCCCTGCTCAGCGGGAAACTTCCCGGCAATCGCCCAGCGGGGACTGCGCGAAACCTCGCCCAAGATCCGCCTTGAGGCAAACTCGTTGACCTTAATCACTACACCATCGGCTTCATAGGGAAGCCCTTCCCGCGCCTCTTTAACCTGCTCGTAGAAAGCGATCGCCTCGTCGATCCCTTTGCAGAGCCGATAAAGCGGATTAACACGGATCCCCAACTGGAAAAGCGTCTCCAGGAGCTCCGCTTGCGTATCAATCGCCACTCCTTCCACCCGGCCGATGTCGTAACAGAAGATCTTCAAGGGGCGCGAGGCTGGGACTCGCGGGGCGAGTTGGCGCAACGACCCTGCGGCCAGGTTGCGCGGGTTGGCGAAGAGAGCGAGGCCTTCCTTCTCGCGTTGACGGTTAAGGCGGGTAAGATCATCTTTATCGATGTAGGCCTCGCCACGTACCTCAAGGAGCGCGGGGCCACTCCTACCAAGACTTTGTAGGCGCAGTGGAATACTGCGAATTGTGCGCAGGTTTAAGGTGACGTCCTCCCCGTTTACTCCGTCACCTCGTGTCGAGCCTTGTACGAACAAGCCATCCTGATAGACGAGCTCTACCGACAGACCGTCGAGCTTCGGCTCGGCTAGATACGTAACCTCGGCCGCATCGAGCAGCTTGCGCACGCGGCGATCGAAGTCCCTCAACTCATCAACGTTAAAGGCATTTGCGAGACTTCGCATGGGTACTGCATGGGGCGCTGTGGCGAACCCCTGAGCCGGGGGGGCACCGACCCGTTGAGTCGGCGAGTCTGGAGTAATGAGATCCGGATGGGCCTCCTCCAACTCTTGCAGCTGGCGAAAGAGCGCGTCGTATTCGGCGTCGCTTACCTTCGGCTTATCGAGAACGTAGTAGAGGTAGTTATGCCTCCGGATCGTCTCCCGCAATTCTTCGATCTCACTTCGTACATCCCGTGCCATTTCACCTAAAGGGTCGCAAGGAGTGATGAGATTGTCAAGCCTGGCGTTGGTTTTCCTGCCGTAATTAAATAACGTAGGTTCTCAAAGAGAAGCTCCCTTCTCGACAGGTTTACTGCCCCCAAGAGCCACACCTCTTGAAGCAAGTCCAATCCCACTACTTCACGGGGCCGTCACCTGTGCAAAAGCCGATGGTAGACCCCAGCCCTCACACGTTCCTCTCTCGATGCTTGAATAGTTACTATGGCGCAAACATTTGATATTCTCCAATGTATGCCACAAAATGGCAACAAAGAGTGGTGATGATTCTCCCTGGCGAACATTGGAGGGTGTCCAATGAACACGGGTCACAAGCCAAAGAAGTCCCAGGTCGGCGTTGAGCTCGTCCGGCTCTTGGCCTCCGAGGGCAACCGCATCTTCTCGACGGAACGTGCTCGTGAGCTTAGCCCTCGCGTAGGCCTCAGCGACTCGTACCTGTTGGAGGCGCTCTACCACCTACGCCAAAACGGATGGATCGTCTCTCTACGGAGAGGGCTGTATGCGATTTCCTCAACGATCCCCGGCGTAGCCTCCGCTCACGAGTTCGAAATCGCCATGGCGCTGGTCGACCCCGCTGCCATTGGCTACTGGTCAGCCCTGCACTACCACGGCCTGACGGAACAAGTCCCAAGAAAAGTCTTCGTGCTGACGACCACGGAGACCTGCGTTCCACGAGTACGGCGTACCAAGATCACGCGGGCTGACCGCGGCTATCCGGTCGGCGAAACGCTCTATCAGTTTGTTCAGATCAAGCCCGCGTGCTTCTTTGGCACAGTGAAAGTCTGGATCGGGGAGGCCCGTGTGACGATCACCGACCCTGAGCGCACGTTGCTCGATGGGCTGTCCAGACCGGAGTACTGTGGCGACTTTTCTGAGGTTCTCCATGCGTTCGAGGTGAGGGAAAACCGGTTGGATCTCAAGCGAATCACCGCCTACGCCGAGAAGCTGAGTGCAGTCACCTCCAAGCGCCTGGGATGGGTGCTCGAAGAGCAGGGCGTCGATCCAACTCGCCTTGATCATCTTGCGCGGCTTCCGATCAACGGATGTCGAAAGCTCGATCCGACCGGACCGCGCAAGGGGCCGTACAACCGTCGATGGATGATCCAGGAGAATCTCCCTGGGAAGGTCGGGGCATGAAGCCCCTCCGCCTGCGTCTTCTGGAAGCGCGAAGGCGGCTCGGCGTTTCGTGGGAGATCCTTGAACGGGATTACCTCCTCTCGTGGATTCTCGCTGGCATCTGTCAGGTCGGATCACTGCGCGACACACTCGTCTTCAAAGGCGGAACCGCCCTCAAGAAGTGCTACTTCGGCAAGTATCGTTTCTCCGAGGATCTCGACTTCTCCGGGTTGGAAGGCGTCCCCACCGGCGACACGATGGAACGGGCAATCCGAGAATCCTGCGATACCGCTATGAAGTTGTTAGACGAGTATGCCCCGGTGGAACTCGTGTATGAACGGTACACCGAAAAGCAGCCACACCCGAGAGATCAGGAAGCCTTCGCAATCCACGCTCGCCTTCCGTGGCACAGGCAACCACACACGCGAGTCATGATCGAAATCACGGTGGACGAGAAAGTGCTAAAGCCTGTGCAAAAACGGAAAGTGATTCACGAATACGGCGAGCCGCTCGAAGCGCAGGTTCCAGTCTATGCAGTAGAGGAGATCGTTGCCGAGAAGCTGCGCGCAATCCGTCAACACGCTGAGACCCTTGAAAAACGCGGATGGAGCCGGTCACGCGCCCGTGACTATTATGACCTCTGGCGCGTGTTGGGGGCCTACAAGAACCAGATGGACCTGTCCGGCTTCGTGTCGTTCCTCCACGAGAAATGTGCCGTGCGGCATGTCGACTTTGAAGGACCTGAGGATTTCTTTCAGGAGGGGATGCTCGTTCAGATCGAGAAGACGTGGTTCCAGTGGCTCGGTCCGCTGGTTCCCGGGCTGCCCTCATTCGAAACCGTAATCGGCGAGCTGCGCCCACAGATTGAATCTCTCATCTCGTTGTCGAAGTGATACGTGGCTTTTTGCCAGAGCTGCTAGAACATCAAGAACCCAAAACGGACGCCAAAAGACAAGGCTCCCCCCGCTTTCCCATGGCCGTAAGATCGATGGTGGAGTGGTCCCGCCCGTCGATCGTCCTTAAGTCTTGTTTCTCATTGCCTGCGCCGAATTATTCTCCGTGCGGATGGGAGGAATGGAGATCAGGCTTCATGCTGCTATTAAGTGTCAAGTGCAGAACTTACCCTGAAACTGGGTGGATGGGGGCTGGTTGGGTTGGGTGAAAGTTTTAGTTGTCGCTGATCAGAGGAAAATGGTACAGGTGATGGGGGCGTACGCTCTACAACGTGGTACAATTGGGCAGAAAGCGAAGACCTAAAGATACAACTAGAAGGGGCTGTTGAGAGAATGTTACGCAAAGAAAGCGAAAGAGATCCGAGACAACGGTGGCCTGGATTGTGCGAGTACTTGGATGATCGAATAGATGCTTTCATCCAGCAAGACCCCGCTAGACAGGTTCCACCAAGTCGTATCTTGGATTACTTGGAGGATTCGCTTGCGTTTCTGCCCAAGATTGATTGCTTCAGCAAAAGGAGGCTTCGCTTGCTCCTTGATAAGTACGAGAAGAATAGTGACGACTTCCTTGATATCCGCACTGAGATTGAAATCATCCGACACCTACACTCCTATGGAGTCTCGCCGATTTACTGGGAGCCAAAGGATGAGAAATGCCACCCCGACGTAGTCTTCAATTTCAATGGTTCTCCTGTCAACATCGAAGTTACACGTATTCGCCGCGCCCGGGAAGAAGAACAGCTCGACGAACAATGCAGAGTTATCAAGAGGCGCGTCGAGCAGGCAAACTCACCTTTCGGAGTTCTTCTGTTCCTGGATACGACCTGTCTAGGGGAGCGTCGAGACCTAGAAGGGGTAACCGAGGGAGTGATTGAGCATGTTCGTAAGGCAATTGATAATCTAGTCAAAGACAAGGCCCGGATGACGGATCTTTCGAGCACCCATTTAACCTTCCTCAGACGGAAGGAAAAGGCAATTGCCAAAGTTCTTCAAGAAAACCGGAGCCTACCGCCCAAGAAACTCCTGAAAGGCTTTCTTGATGTTCTCTTGGAACCGAGTCCAGCAGAGGTTGAAGTTTCCCTTGATCCCGTAAGAAAAGGACTGGGAACGGCGACGCTTGAGTTGCGCGACATGTCAGGCACCACCTGTGAATGCGTGGTCCAGGGCCAACTGCCGGACCAAAGCAAGAAGATGTGGGATACGCTCATCACGGAATGCCACCAACTGCCCCAACAGCAATTGGGGATCGTGCTTCTTTGGGTCGATCGTAACGCGTGTCTTGTTGACCTTCTTGGGCTGGAGGGTAGCATTGTACTCCAAGCGGGCAGACCCAAGGCAGTTCAGTGGCGCTCGATGCTTGAGCATTTGTTCAAGTCTGAACGAAAGAGGCTCAGTGGCGTGGTCTTTTTTTCGGGATTCGAGAAGGCTCTCATCGGGAACCCAGTTGCTGTGTGCCCGATTAAGTCAGATTTAGGCCACATGCTTCAACAGGCTCTGAAATTGGATCGTATTTGGGGTATAGCGTCTACAGATAGTTAGTGTACCGTCTCCAAAATGTTGGGGTCTATCTTGGGGGGCCTTGAATCGGAGCGAGATACTTAGCTCTCGTCTTCCAGATCTCTGAGATCGAAGTTTGTCAGCTAGCATCTGTCAAAGCGGGGATGCTGGCTATCGCTTTGGCCAGGAAGCGGAAAATAAGTATTTCAGGCCCCTTCGTGCTGTTCCGTGGGCGTCCTGACTTCCGAGGAGAAGACGATGTCGAAGGCAAGGCACGAAGAGGAAGCAGGTAAGATGTCTCCAGGATTTCCAGATGTGATGACTCCTTCAGAAAGATGCTCGAAAGCACGGTCAGTTGGGGCGACTCCTTAGACGACCCTCCACCAAGCTGTTCCTAGATAGAGCATAGCCCGCTCCTAAGTCTTGCCCCAACCGGAGCACATTGTGGGCTGGCCGGTTGCATCGAGCGTGATGGTTGCTGGCCATTGATAGAGGTATTGACCCACTGCTTGAAGATCGGAATCGCTGCATAGATCAGCCGCACCGAGAGCTTGCGCTCGCGTGGCCGCCACTCGCTCGTCGGTTGGAGGGTCATGTCAACCTGATTGCCGTGACGCGTCACCCGGTACATACCGGCAATGCTTCCCGTTGTCTCGTCGCTCTCGATGAGAAACCGTCCTTCAACGCTGGCTCCATCTTTCGAGCAGGTCACGACCGGCACAGCCGAGGAGAAAGAGAAGTTGACCTCATGATCGCCGTTTCCGGCGCTTATCCAACGAATCTCATAGCGCCCGTCGTTATCAGTTAACTTGTACACCACTCCGTTAGCCCGAAACTTGCCTTCCCTCCTCAGCTAGACAATCTGTACGACAGGAGCATGCCCGTCACCTATGCAGGATTTAATGGTGAATCCTAATGATTCCAACGCTCGCATATAGCGATATAGTGTTTCCATGAGATGATTCACTGGCTTGACGAATGAATAAATCGCGTCTATCCTATTTTTTGGAGGGGATGGAATGTGGCGGACTAGAATTTGGCGGGGCGCAAAATACTACATAGCATATTTAGTAATTGCGGGTTTTCTCTCTGGTCTGTTTGGCATGTTCTTTTTTTCAGAGCTGTGGGAAATGCTGTGGAGGTTTCTATTTCTTGGCCTGGGGATTCCACTTGCGTTAGGTGTGTTATGGGGCATACTCGGCTTTGCTCCAGATGTATTTATGGGAGCCGTTGGTCTAGGAACTGCAGCACCTATCGCGGCGTCCTTAATTAACGTTATTCCCCTGTGGGGAGTAGTGTTGATTATTATTGTTTATTGGGTAATTCTAGTTATAATGCGACAAATAGCAAGAATATTGTGGAACCACAAAAGCCTACGAGGCATATTTTGGACTTTAATTGCATTAGACTTGATATTGCTGGTTTCACAAAGCGTTATTTACACGCAGGAGTTCCCGCGGTGCACCATACATGTGCAGGCTGGCGAATCCATTCAGGAAGCGATTGATCGGGCACCAGAGGGGGCAGTGATCTGTTTGGCCGCTGGGATGTACGAGGAAAGTGTGGTGATTCAAAAGAGGCTTACCTTAAGAGGAGAGGGTAGTAAGTATTACTCAGAGGGGGTAGAGATTATTGGAGTGCCTGATAAACCGATAATCCAGGTGGGGAGCGATTACGAAATTGAGGTAAGGATCCAAGATGTAGGTGTTAAGAGAAATAGGGGCTCGGCAGGACCACTGATTCAGATAAAGGGGATGGCAGAAGTCTTACTTTACAATGTCCAGATTTCAAATGGCGGAAAGTATGGTGTTACTGCCAAGCAAGAGTATGGACTTGCGGTGCAAGACTCAACCAAGGTAACTCTTATAAAGTGTGCTATCTCTGGAAGCTGGGCAGGCGGACTCTATGTAGAAGACCGGGCTAGAGTGACTCTTCAGGATTCTACAGTCAGCAATAACGGAGGCAGTGGTTTGCGGGTAGTAGACGCAGCTTACATAACTCTCACAAATTCTGAAGTTACTAAGAATGATGGTAGCGGACTCTATGTAGAGAACTGGGCTCAAGTGATTTTGCAGGATTCTATTGTTAGCAATAACGGGGGCGATGGTTTAAGGATGGGCGACTCAGGTCAAGCGACTTTGACAAATTCGAAAATTGCTGCGAACGGTGGTAACGGGCTCTATTTGGAAGACTCCAGTAGGGCAACCGTTGAAGATAACCACGTCTTGAATAATGGAAAGTTTGGCATAGTTGCTTGGGATAAGGAGGTCCACCTATGCGGTGCAAATAACGAGATGTATGGAAACGGAGTAGATCTAGCGGCTTTTGTGCCAGCATCTGTAAGGAAACCACTTGTTTCTCAAGGCGAAAAAAACGACATCTATGTCCCGAAAGACATTGCAAACCTCCAGGAGGCTATCGATATGGTCGCACCTGGGGGAACGATTAGTGTCGCTCCGGGGATGTTCACTGATGGTATTACAATTTGGAAGTCACTAACAATACGCGGGGCTGGGCCCGAAGAGACACAACTAATAGCCGCATCCAGCAAGAGACAAACGTTGATTTCTGTCTTAGCAGAAGCCAAAGGCGTAAAGCTAGTGGGATTGGGAATCAGCGAAGCTTCGCAGGAAGGGGCTGTCTTGATCTATGGAGAAGAGGTGATGATCCAAAACTGCAGCCTTTCCTACAATGAAGCACCTGCACTCTACATAAGAGGTTCGGCTCAGGTAACGGTTCTAGACTCCAGTGTCTCCGACAATTTCGCAGAAAGCATTGTGGTGGAAGGTTCAGCTGAACTGGACATCCAAAACTCCACTATTTCAGACAACGAACTCTGCGGCTTCTACATATCGGACTCAGCCCATGCGAACCTTCAAGATTGCACTGTATCCGGTAACAAGTCCACCGGCCTTGATATAGGGGGCTCGGCGCAGGTGAGTATCAATAAGTGCACTATCTCCCGCAATAGAGAGGATGGCCTCTCACTGAGAGGTTTGACGCAAGTGAGTATCTCCAGTAGCTTGATCTCGGATAACGGGGAGCATGGGATCTCCCTTCAAAACGGTGCTGATGCCCAGATCAGAGGAAGCCGTATTTTGCGAAACACAGGCTACGGTGTGGGGGTCTATCTACCAGACTGCATAGAGCATTATTACAGCGGTGACAAATTCACTGGTCGAATTACTGGTAGTGGCAACGTGATCCCTGGTCCCGACGAGCCGGACGGAAACCAACGAGGCGCCTTCTGCCCGTCCTATCCCAGGGAGCCCTGGCCAGAAGGGTTCTTAGCAAAACCGTAACCCGCGCGTCTCGCTCCATAAATCTCCGGAGCCATCTCTGAAAGCGCGCCGGGTTGCCAGGTCTTCCTCACAGCAGTATCCTTGCCTGTACCTTTGTCAAGACCGCATCTTCGGATCGAAAAGCCTAAGGAGGAGCGATCATGCGCATAGCCGTTCACCGCTTACCGGGCCTCGTGCTCACCGACCACGAGTTCACTGTTCCATTGGATCATGCTCGACCCGATGGTGATACGATCAGCGTCTTTTGCCGCGAGGTCGTAAAGCCGGATAAAGAGAACGCGCAGTTGCCGTGGCTCGTCTTCTTCCAGGGTGGTCCCGGAGGAGCTTCGCCCCGGCCTAAGAAAAGGAGTGGGTGGCTAAAAAAGGCGCTTAAAGAGTACCGCGTGCTGCTTCTTGACCAGCGCGGCACCGGTCGCAGCAGTCCGGTGACCCACCAGACGCTCGCCTGCTTCGACACACCACAGGCCCAGGCCGACTACTTAAAACACTTCCGCGCCGATGCCATCGTGAAGGATGCGGAATCGATCCGAAAAGAGCTTGTGGGACAAGATGAACCGTGGAGCGGCCTGGGCCAAAGCTACGGCGGCTTCTGTCTCGCGACCTATCTGTCTTTTGCCCCCCAGGGTTTGAGAGAAGCGATCTTCACCGGAGGGCTGCCGCCCTTAAAGCGGCCAATCGACGAGGTCTACTGCGCCACCTATAAACGGGTGATAGAGAAGAACAACCGATACTATGAGCGCTATCCCGACGATACCGAGCGCGTCCGCGAGATCGTTGACTATCTGGAAGGCCACGACACGCGCTTGCCCAATGGCGACCGTCTCTCGCCGCAGCGGTTTCAGCAACTGGGGATCGCGTTTGGCACTGATGACGGCTTTGAGAAGGTGCATTACCTGATCGAGGACGCCTTTTTACAGGGTGAAACAGGCCGTGAGGCAAGCTATGTTTTCCTGCACGGCTTTGAAGATGCCTTGCACTTTGACACCGCTCCGATTTACGCGATCCTGCATGAGGCGATCTACTGCCAAGAGGAGGCATCGCGCTGGTCGGCGCAGCGCGTGCGCGCTGAGTATCCCGAGTTCGACCTCGCGCCGGGAAAACCGGTCTTCTTCACCGGAGAGATGATCTATCCGTGGATGTTCGACGAGTACAAGGTGCTGCAACCGCTTAAAGAAGCGGCGGAGATTCTGGCCGCCTACGATGGCTGGCCGCGGCTGTACGATCCGGATGCATTGAGGAAGAACACCGTGCCCTGTGCAGCGGCAATCTACTACAACGATATGTACGTCGAGCGGGCCTTCTCCGAGGAGACCGCTCAATCTATTCAAGGGATCAAGACCTGGGTGACCAGCCAGTACGAGCACAACGGGCTGCGGTCCGACGGAGAGGTGGTCCTCGGCCGACTGCTCGGCATGCTGCACGGAGAGGCGTAGCGCTACAGTTGATAGCGTGGTCACATACGGGGATAACGACCCATAGAGCAAGGATCAGGCGCTTGGTAAAGAACCTCGCAGCAAACTGCAGGGCATTAAAAGGCAAAAACCTAGAGGGCTAAGCGGAGTTGGTCCTTATGTTGCAGTTTGATGTAGCGCTGTGTCGTGCCAGAGATAACATGCTGCACGGAGAGGCGTAGCGCTACAGTTGATAGCGTGGTCACATACGGGGATAACGACCCATAGAGCAAGGATCAGGCGTTGATGGAGAAGGCCGCCGCGTTAGGCAGGAAGCTATTCTTTAACGGATAGCAAAAGACCCGTCTTTTTTTGCCTCAATCTACAAGGTAGATGTCCAAGATGTCGCGCAGCATGGTCGCTGCAGACGGAAGCGGGGTGGGCTCATCGATGATCGCGGTGATCGTTCCGTAGATGTCGGTGTAATAGACAACGCCAAGCTCGTAGGAGCCAAGGTGGCCAAGCGGATGATTCGCAGGAAGTGCCTTCGGTCCCACATGAAGGGTGTAGCGGCCGTCTTTTGTTTGTTCGGCGACGGCCAGAAGTCGGATTACCTGGCCGCGAGCAGCTTCGCTTCGGATCTTCTCTGAGGAGATTCCACTGATCCCTTCCTGCTTAACATCCTCCAACTTTGCGGGGAAGCCAAGGACTGCATTTGCGAGGATGACGAGTTTCGCTGCGGCGTCCCAGCCGTCCACGTCCCAGCTCGGATCGGCCTCGAGGTGTCCACTCTCCCGAGCGCGAGAGAGGGCGTCCTCCCAACCGGTGCCCTCGGCGAGCAGATCGAGGATGTAGCCGGTGGCGAGGTTCGGCACTGCCTCGATGCGCTCGATTATCGCACCGCGCAGATCGCGCGTGCCGAGGTAAAGGGCGGGAAGCCCCCCAGCTACCGTGCCGTCGAATCGAAGCTTAACCCCGTGTGCTGAAGCCGCCTCAACCAGTTCTTGGTAGGCGAGCACAATGGGGCCCTTGTTGGGAGTAACCACATGCATCCCTCGGGAAAGTGCTGTTCGAATGCATGATAGCCCCGGTTCTCCCCCTTCTTTAAGGTGCACAGGAGAGGCCTCGCAGAGCAGATCCGCCTTTACCTCGCGCACGAGCTCGGTGGCCGTAACATCCATTTGGCCTGCGTTGTGATATTCACCGACCGAGCGTTCCTCACTCTTTAAGCGGACAACGATCTCCGGATCGAGTCCTGCTGGGTCGCGAGCCACGCCGCGGGAGTCCGCGATCCCAACCAAGCGAAATGCAATGCCATAACGGGTCTTTAGGTAGGTCGCCTTATCGGCGAGAAGCTTTATCAACCGCCGACCCAGGTTTCCCACTCCCACCAACACGATGTCTACGGTGCGTTCGTCCATGTCAACCTCCCGTGCGTGATGGCCCTGTTTGTACCGCAGTGCGGTCATCTCGTCAACGTGAGGCAAGGGTGCGGACACTACGAGGGAGTGCAGACATGGCACGTGGGCCCCAAATAGGCCTTCTCATTGACCCTTTTCACCCGTTTAAACTATTATTTAGCACCATGCGCATCGGCTACGTACAGATGGAACCCATTTTCGGTGAAGTAAGGCGCAACCTGCGCCATGCAAAGAACATGATGAGACAGCAGAACGCCGATCTGTGGGTGCTGCCGGAACTCTTTGCAACGGGTTATCAGTTCACCGCGCAAGAAGAAGCCACGGCGCTCGCCGAACCTGTGCCCGAGGGGCCGACCACACAGGATCTCATCACCTTTGCCCACGAGCGGCGCTGCCACATCGTTGCTGGGCTTGCGGAGAGCCACGAGAGTAACGTATATAACAGTGCGGTTCTGGTCGGCCCTTCCGGCTTTCTTACTCGCTATCGCAAGGTCCACCTCTTCTCCGAGGAAAAGTGCTGGTTTACCCCAGGCGATATCCCCTTTCCCGTAATCGACATCGGTGAAGCCAAAGTGGGGATGATGATCTGTTTTGACCACTTCTTCCCTGAGGTTGCGCGAACACTGACCCTGCAAGGTGCACAGATCATCGCCCATCCTGCAAATCTGGTCATGCCTGTATACGCTCAACTGACAATGCGGGCAAGGGCGATAGAAAATGGCGTGTTCACCGTCACTGCGAACCGCGTTGGCAGTGAGGCGCGCACTGACAAAAGACTTCGCTTCACTGGAGAAAGCCAGATCGTCTCCCCAAGCGGGGATATCCTTGTGCAATCCTCAAAAGATAAGCAAGAGGCAAGGGTAGTGAAGATCGATCCCGCTGTGGCACGCGACAAGTCCCTAAATCCCTATAACGACCGCCTTGCCGATCGCCGAGTGGACTTCTACAACCTATGATCTCTTGAGCCGCCAGACCAGGTGAAATATCATGCGAAACACAGATCACAAAAGGGGATAGGCGAGTGATCAAACCAGGATTGACAAACGAAATGACGTGGCTGGTAAAAAAAGAGCATCTAGCGAGCGCCTTTGGCAGCGGTTTAGTTGATGTGTTGGCGACCCCGGTCCTTGTAGGATTCTGCGAGGAGTGTGCCCGACTCATGGTTGAACCGCGGCTTAAAGAGGGTCAAAAAACGGTGGGGATATCTATCAATTTAAAACACCTCGCCGCCACCCCATCCGGGATGCACGTAACCGTCAAGGCAGAACTGGTCAAAGTAGATAAACGTCGGCTCAGTTTTCGGATCGTGGTGTGGGATGAGAAAGAGCGCGTTTGTGAAGCCGAACACGAGAGATTCATCATCGACGCTGACCGCTTCGAGCAGCGCATCAAAGAAAAGGCCAAAAAAGCCAGACAAGCCTCAAGCCTCGGTTTTCAATCATCACGATAGCGGAATCTCAAGGGTTACCCTCATCGCCCCTCGATCAGCCGGCAGGAGATCTCGTTATGTCGCGGGATAAGGTCATAGAGTGATTCATCGAGCAGTCGCCCATTGCGCACGCGCATCTCGCCGTTCACCATCGAAAGATCCACCCGATCAGCCCCGCAGTGGACAATCGCCGCCAATGGGTCGGCGTGTGCCCCGGCAAACTCGATTCGGGAGAGGTCAAAGGCGATCAGGTCAGCGGCTTTCCCCACCTCGATCGAACCGATCTCATGTTCGCGGTGGAGAACCTGTGCCCCGCCCATTGTCGCCATATAGAGCGCCTCCCTCGCGGAGAGCGCATCAGCTCCGTAACGAACCCGTTGAAGGAGCATTGCCTGACGCACTTCACGAATCATGTTCGAGGTATCGTTACTTGCCGAGCCATCGACCCCCAGGCTCACCTTTACCCCGGTATCCTTCAACAAAGCGACCGGCGCGATCCCCGAGCCGAGGGTCATGTTCGAGCTAGGGCAGTGGGACATCCCCACCTGCGCCGTGGACAGCTTGTCGATATCTGCCGGGCTTAGGTGAACAAGGTGGGCAAACCAGACATCCTCGCGCAGCCAGCCCAGTCCTTCGATGTAGTCAACGGGCCGTATCCCGAACTTCTTAAGGCAGAACGCCTCCTCATCAGCCGTCTCGGCGAGGTGGGTGTGCAACAATACCCGGTATTTGTCAGCAAGTTTCACCGACTCCCGCATCAAGTCCGGTGTCACCGAAAACGGCGAGCAAGGGGCAAGTGCAACCTGGAGCATGGAGAAGGGCTGCGAGTCGTGGTAGCGCTCGATCACACGCTGGCAGTCGGTAAGGATCTCCTCTTCGGTCTGGACAACGCTATCCGGTGGAAGGCCGCCGTCCTTCTTCGAGAGAGACATCGAGCCGCGGCAAGGATGGAAGCGGATCCCAGTTGACTGCGCCCCTTCCACCACTGCGTCAAAGATCATACCTTGACCCTGGGGAAAGAGGTAGAAGTGGTCAGAGGTGGTAGTTGCACCGGAGAGAAGAAGCTCGCAGCAGCCGATCGCGGCGCTTGTGCGCACTGCCTCCTCATCGATTCTTGCCCACCGTTTGTACAGAAAGACGAGCCAATCGAAGAGCTTACGATCGGCCGCGCCAGGTACATTGCGAAAGAGCGTCTGATACAGGTGATGGTGCGTGTTGACAAAGCCAGGGAGTAGGACCTTGCCCGCCCCATGGATCACCTCGTCAGCAGCGATCCTTGGGGGATCTTCCCCTACATCAACGATCCGATTCCCCTCGACGAGGACGTACCCACCGTGGATCTCGTGCCACTTAGCGTCCATCGTGGCAATGATGTCAAAGCCTTCAAAGAGCGTTCTTTTCACCATGGATTACAACGTGAGATCTACTTGATCCGCCGTTTCGAGGAACGCTACCAGTAAGTCGATCGCCGCTTTGAGGTCAGCAGTGTGCGCCATCTCTACCACCGAGTGAACATAGCGAGTGGGAAGTGATAGCGTGATCACCGCTGCTCCCTCCTGGGCCATCTGCAGTGCACCGGCATCAGTTCCTCCCCGAGGGAGAACCTCCATCTGGTAGGGGATCCCCCTATCTTCGGCAAGGTTGCGCATCGCCTTAACCAATCCTGGATGAGAGATTGAGGCAGAATCAGTCAGCTTGATCGCCACGCCGCTGCCAAGCTTTGTTACCTGTTGCGCGTCGGGGACACCTGGCATATCGGCGGCGATCGTCACGTCGAGGGCGATCCCTATCTGTGGTTTAACTGTAAATCCAGCTACCCGCGCCCCGCGCAGCCCCACTTCCTCCTGTGTCGTGCCGATAAAATAGAGATCACAGGGTATCTTACCCGCCCGCTTGATCGCTTCGATTCCGATGTACACCCCAATGCGGTCGTCGAGTGCTTTCCCCGAAACGACGTTCTCGTAGGCGAGAAAGTCCTGGAGAAGTGTAACCGGATCACCCATCGTCACACGCTCTCTCACGGTCTCCTCGGGGAGCCCAAGATCGACGAATAGGTCCTTCAACTCAAGAGGCTTCTTACGCTCCTCCTCCGTCAGGATATGCACCGGCTTGCTTCCAATGCAGCCAACCAAGTCCTTCTTCTCCGCGTGCACGACCACCCTCTGCGATATCAGCGTCTTAGGATCAAAACCCCCGAGCGGCTGGATGCGAAGAAAACCGGTCTCCTTTTCGATGAAGCTTACGATGAACCCGATCTCATCCATGTGGGCAGCGATCGCCACCACCGGTCCCTCTCCTTTCCGACGGGCGATCAAGTTCCCTAGATGGTCGGTCCGGAGCGTGTCCATATAGTCACTTAGTGCCTCCGTGATGATTGCACGGATCTCTGCTTCATGCCCAGGGACACCAGCAGCCTCACTCAATCGCTTCAACAGTTCCATAAAAACCCCCTTAGTTGTCAGTAACTGTCAATTGTATCGATACCGGCCATAGGATCAATTGTTTGCGGTACTGGTAAACCACGGTATAAAATTGATCTATGATACCATTACGGGATTATCGACGAAGCAGAACATTCCCAGTGGTAACCGTCGCCTTGATCATTCTGAACCTGCTGGTCTTCCTCTATCAAGGCTTCTTGGGCACGCAAGGAACCGTGCTAAACGACGGGATTCCCTGGCAAGAGCGTCAGCTTATCCCGCCTGCATTCGATCCTGTAAGCTATAATACCCATCGTCTGGCAGGGGGCTCTTCCAGACTCTATCCGGTCTCCCGCGATGACTACTTCGTTACACAGTACGCGCTCGTCCCCGCCGAATTCTTAAACAGGATCGACCTACCGCCGACGATCCCGATCCCAATCTGGCTCACCTTGTTCACTTCGATGTTCCTTCACGGTGGGTTGATGCACCTTCTTGGTAACATGCTCTACCTCTGGATCTTCGGGGACAATGTGGAGGATTCCATGGGCCACGGGAAGTTCCTCTTATTTTATCTGGTATGCGGGGCCATAGCCGCCTTCGCTCAAATGGCGATCAACCCGAACAGTGGGGTTCCACAGATCGGTGCCTCTGGTGCAATCGCTGGGGTTCTCGCCGCCTACTTCATGCTCTTCCCTAACTCTCGTGTCCTCACGCTGATCCCTATTTTCTTCTTCATCCGGCTCGTCGCCATACCTGCGGTCTTCCTCCTCGGATTCTGGTTCATCCTTCAAGTCATAAGTGGTGCTGGCTCGCTCGGAGCAGCCAGCGGAGTCGCCTTTTTTGCCCACATCGGCGGCTTCATCGCCGGAGGAATCCTTGTCTTCCTGTTCAAGCGCCGCGGCGTCCCAGTTGTCCTATGGCAAATGCTACGAAAGGGACGCCCATAGCGCTACCTCCTCACCTGTACTCATCTACTTGTGGAGCACTGACCTCATCTCATCGATAGTGTTGATACAGTCGATCCTTTCGTGCCGTTTGAGTCTCCTGAGGCAATTTCATCAGACTCGACCACTTCGGCGTTGGAATCACAGTGAGCTGGTAGGATTTAGCTATCAGCGGTCAGTCTTAAGCTCCCAGTAATCAGCTTCCGTAGCGTCGCAACCCGTGCGCGACGCAAATCAAACGTTCGAGATAAAACCCGACGCTACGACAAAACGGATCTTCTGTAGCGTTACACCTTATGCCCCTGGCAAACGCCAGCCGTCTTGTTGTATCCCCTCATGCTCCTCTTCTATGAGACAACTCTGTCCTTCACATTCCCCCACAAAACGGGTATGATAGATTGTTCGTCTAAGACCGAGAGATAAAGGGGTGATGCGAATGAGAAAGGGTGCGCTTCTAAGTTGCACCGCGGCCTTACTCTGTTTGATCGGGATCGTTGTTGCCGCCTCGGGCGGCGACCTGCAGGACAGAAACCCCATCGTAATCACGAGTGATTACGAGTTTACTGCGAAAAACGGTGTCGTAGCAGGGTCGGGAACAGTCGATGACCCTTACATCATCGAGGGGTGGCAAATCGACGCTGGCTATAACGATTATGGAATCCGTATCGATCGAACAAGCCGCTATTTCGTCATCCGGGACGTGGAAATCAGTGGAGCAGCTAAGGCTGCAATCTTTCTAAGCTATGTGAGAAATGCCCTTGTTCAGGATTGTAAGCTCACCGGAAACTGGGTTGGGATCATCTTTAATTTCGCTTCTGCCAACCGGATCAGTGGATGCACACTTATGAGTAACACAGATGGACTCCACCTCTACTTTTCAAGTGACAATCAGGTCCTCTCCAATACGATCGAGCGGAATGATTACGCAATCTGGTGCGATGCCTCCAACACGAACGAGTTCATCGGGAACACTCTCGCCTCTAACCACATGGGGATTTACCTCGAACTTTGTTCACAAGGTAATCTCCTCTACCACAACACCTTCCTCGACAACATTCATAATGCCCATAGTGATGATCTAAACAAGTGGGACTACGAGGGCGAGGGTAACTACTGGTTCAACTATGTGGGAATCGACGCGGATGGGAATGGCATCGGGGATTCACCTTATATAATCTCAAGTGACAGCGACCAGGACAACTTTCCGCTCCTCCGCGCACCGTAAGCAAAGATCGAAAAAGCAGGTCGGCCCGCAGCATTCTGCGGGCCGTTTCCCATCAGCCTTGGTTGACTTCTGTTCATGCCTCCCTACACTAACAACGACTACAAAATGAGAAAGGGGAGATTGTGTCCGCTGAAAAGTTTGCTGAGTACCTGCGGGGAGAGGTACCTTATCCATTAACGCACGTCCTGATTCAGGAGATGCAAGAGGGGCAGCAAATCTCCCAGTGTTTTCTCGTCAAGCAAAAGACTCAGCGGGCAACCCGTGCCGGAGATCCCTACCTGGAGATCCTCCTCGCCGACCGCTCCGGGACCATCCCCGCCCGCGCCTGGGCCGAAGTGGCACAACGCTACGCCACCCAGTTCGACGAAGGGGACTTCGTTTTCATAGAAGGACGAACTGAAACCTACCGAAACTCCCTTCAGATCATAGTTGGATCGATTCGCCGCCTAGAGTCCTACGAAGGGGAGGCTGGAAAGATCCCAGGGTTTGATCCAGGGCTGCTTGTACCGACAAGTGAGCATGATATTGACGAGATGTGGAGGGAGCTTCTGGAGTTAGCAAAGACGATCACCCCTCCACCACTGCAGCAACTGACAACCGCGCTTCTGGAAGCAAATGCAGACCGGTTCAAAGAGTTCCCCGCGGCGATTCAGTATCACCATGCCTACTTGGGTGGTCTCCTCGAACATTCCCTGGAGGTCGCGAAAAGCGTCGCCCGCTTTGCGGAAGATTACCCGGAGCTTAACCGCGGCCTAGCCACGGCTGGAGCGATCCTGCACGACATCGGAAAGTTAAGGGAATTGGAGAACCCAATCGCGCCCCACCACAGCTTTAGCGGCCAACTGGTCGGCCATCTCCTCCTCGGTCGTGATATGGTACACGAGGAGGCGAGTAAGATCGCTTGGCCAGACGAGCGCCTCCCCGGACTCCTGGAGCACATCATTGTCTCTCACCACGGCGAACTTGAGTTCGGCTCAGCAATCGTCCCCAAGACAGCAGAGGCGATCGCTGTTTACTACTTCGATAACCTCTCAGCAAAACTGAACATGGTGCGGATGCATATCACTAAAGATAGCGAGGAAGGCGACTTCACCGACTGGCACAAGCTCCTAGGGCGTAAATTCTTCAAGGGAAAACCAGTCGACTCCTAAAGTGAAATAGTGAATAAACGTCCGCTGGATCCATAAGGGGCTTTGCCTTGCAGCAAGAGAGCGATTCGTGAAAACGAGAACAGGACTATCAGTCGCACTCCGTATATGAACAACAAAGGACTGGCCGAGTGCTTGTCACTTGGCGTTGCGCATCCTTTGTATCAGCCTATAATAAACCTATATCCGATTGACCAACCGGAGGAATACTCCATGCATCGAACCGACTACTGTGTTCATCTATCATCAAAGGACATTGGGCGCAAGGTGACCCTGTGTGGCTGGGTGAAGCGCCGCCGAGACCTGGGGAAACTCACCTTCATCGACTTGCGTGACAGTTCAGGGGTGGTCCAGCTTCTCCTTGACGGGGAGGATCCCAAACTTGAAGCTGGGCATACACTGAACCGCGAGGACGTGATCGCAATTAGCGGTGTTGTGGCCGCTCGCAGCGAGGCAAACGTAAATAAAGAGATGGCAACCGGAGAAATCGAGATACAAGTGGAAGAGCTTAAGATCCTTAATCGCTCTATGACTCCTCCCTTCCTCGTGGAAGGAGATGGCTCAGACACAACCGAAGAGACACGCCTACGCTACCGTTACGTCGATCTGCGACGTGAGCGATTGCAGCGAAACCTCGCCCTTCGCCATCACGTTTTCAAAGGTATCCGCGACTACTTCTGCGACCTCGGCTTCCTGGAAATCGAGACCCCGTTTCTTACCAAGTCGACGCCGGAAGGAGCACGTGACTTCCTTGTCCCTAGCAGAGTCTCTCCCGGAAAGTTCTACGCGTTGCCCCAATCGCCGCAACTGTTTAAGCAATTGTTCATGATCGGTGGAATCGACCGCTACTTCCAACTCGTCAAGTGCTTCCGTGATGAGGACCTGCGCGCTGACAGGCAGCCCGAGTTCACTCAACTCGACCTCGAGGTCTCCTTTCCCCATGGCAAGGAGCAAATCCTCGAGCTATTGGAAGGGATGCTGGTCACGGTCTTTGGAGAGGTTCTGTCAATCGATCTTTCTGCCCCCTTTCCCCGCCTCTCTTATGCCGAGGCGCTCGCTTGCTATGGATCGGACAAGCCTGACCTGCGCTTCGGAATGGAGATCCATGACCTCTCGCAATTAGTGGCCAAAAGTGAGTTTCGCATCTTCGCCCAGGCGATCGAAAGTGGGGGGAAGGTGGCCGGTATTAACGCCTCAGGGTGTGCCGGCTACTCACGCTCCGCGATCGACCAGCTGCAGGAGATCGCCGTTAACGCAGGAACTAAAGGCCTTTTTTGGATTAAAGTGAGTGAGGAAATTACTTCACCTCTTGCCAAGTTCCTCCCTCGAAGCATGATAACAGCAATTCGGGAAGAGCTTTCGGCGCAACCCGGTGACCTGATCCTAATCCTTGCTGGGGCGAGCATCGAGAAGGCGTTGGGCGAGCTCCGTGTGGAGGTTGCCCAACGCGAGCACCTGATCAACGAAGGTTGGAACTTTCTATGGGTAACGGATTTTTCTCTGTTTGGTCTCGACGAGGAAGGGAATCTGACAAGCGAGCACCATCCATTCACCTCCCCCCAGGAGAAGGATCTGGCCCGGCTCGAGAGCGAGCCCCTCACGGTGCTGTCGAACGCCTACGACCTTGTCTTAAACGGGACCGAGCTTGGAAGCGGGAGCATCAGGATCCACTCGCGCAGGCTTCAGGAGAGGATCTTCCGCTTGCTTAATATCTCTCAGGAGGAAGCGCAGCTGCGATTTGGCTTCTTTCTACATGCTCTCGAATACGGGGCACCCCCGCACGGCGGCTTTGCCCTCGGCCTTGACCGATTGGTGATGATGATGGCCAATGAAGAATCCCTGCGCGATGTCATCGCCTTCCCGAAAACCACAACCGGGTTCTGCCCACTCACCGCGGCGCCGATGTCAGTCGAAGCAGCCCAATTAGAGGAATTGGGACTCATGCTCAGAGAGCAATAGCAGGAACGACACGAGGCAAACCGCGCCTTCTTGCCCTGTTCGCTGTTTAGCGCATCCTGGTCAGGAGCCTGACCAATAAGTCCTCCTCCAAGAACATGCAAACCAGGAACCGTGGTAGGTACTGGATCGCTTTTCCTCCTGCCGGCGCATGCGGACCGTACATCCAGTAATCGAAAAATGGGTCTTTAAAAAAAGGGCTCTTCCCACTTTAGCGTGGGTCCATATCGAGACCGCCGCAGTGAAACAGGATAGCCATTCTGAAGTTTTCCCTGTTGCGGTATCCACGTGCATGAT
>Ga0209121_10001587_pt1 | contig 23834 bp, 19 predicted proteins | sample Cruoilmetagenom3_FD_187292 | JGI IMG/M metagenome (GOLD analysis project Ga0209121, IMG submission 187292) | Oil polluted marine microbial communities from Coal Oil Point, Santa Barbara, California, USA - Sample 3 (SPAdes) (version 2) | ecosystem: Environmental > Aquatic > Marine > Oil seeps ... | reverse complement strand
TTGCCCCGCCATAAACAATCCTTTTACGGCCTTTGTTTCTAAGGTTGGTTTAAGTTGAGTCGGAAAAACAAAATCATATTCAACTGCGTAGCCGGGACGAGTTAGTTGCGCTGACTCTAACCCCTCAAAGGTCCTTATCATTTCAATCTGGACTTCTTCCGGCAAGCAAGTTAACAATCCTCTAACATACATTTCCATACCGCGTCTTCCAATGGGTTGGAGAACAACCGGATAATTCGAGTTTTCCTTAAGCTGTTTTACCTCTTCTTTAGCTAAAGAGACCCAACGCTCATCCATTCCAAGCAAGTCTACGACGCCGTTCACATTCTTCTCAATAGAAACATAGGTTTCTGGGTTAATGTTGACAATATAGCAAGCTAATTGCTCTTTCCAATCTGGTTCGTTCAAAGTTGAAATACCGGGGAGCTTTCCGTTGGATCTCCAAATCTCAAACTTCTTTTTATCGATGGTGTTGCCATTAATAACCGGAGCCGATTTTACTTTAAATCGTCCTATCTTGAAATCCAACCCTAAAAACTCCCGTGATAATTCTGCTGGTGAAACCTCACCATTTCTTCCCGCTGAAAATGACGCCGGGCCCACACGGACAACCCCTCTTAAAAACGTCCCGCTGGAGATAATTACGCTTTCGCCAAAAAAATCGCCACTAAATTTTGTTCGAACGCCGGCCACGTAACCACCTTCTGTAATTAAACCAGTTACAACATCTTGCTTAAGAGAAATATTTTTCTTCTTTTCTAAAAAATATTTCATTTTTAAGTGGTATTCACGTTTATCAACCAGGACCTGCTCGCTTTTGTTCTTTGGGTCATTTGCCAGGGAAGCTTTCCGGCTATAGATATAAGTTTCGCTGACGTTTTCCGCCATTCGTCCACCTAAAACATCTATTTCTTTTAAAAAACCATTTTTTTTAATCTCTCCAATCGATGAACTGCCAGATAACATAGCTATCGAGTCAAGGTTTAGGGTTATAAGTAACACCCTGCAGTTGAGTTGCGAGGCGACCATAGCCGCCTCGCAACCAGCGTGACCTGCACCAACAACTATAATATCATATTTTTCTTCCATTTAATTCTCCACGTTTTTTATTATAAATATCACAAAAACTGAAGTAATTTGCCAAAAATTCGCGCTTAAAGAAGATTTGGCAAATTACTTCCCTATGCAAAACCGAGAAAATATTCTGTCTAACAAATCTTCGTCGGTTACCTTTCCTATAATTTCACCAAGCCCCTCGGCGGCATCCCTTAATGGAACCACAACGAATTCTTCGGACTCGTTTTCCTTTAGAGCTTTTTGGGTTTCTCTTAATCCGTCCCGCGTCTTAACCAGGGATTTTTTATGTCTAACGTTGGTTAAAAGCACGTTCTCTGCAAAGTTTGCTCCGCCAGAAAAAACCGCATTACCCATAGCCTCCTCGAGTTCTTTTATCCCTTCTCCTTTTGTGGCCGAAATCTTGGTGGTTTTCTTAAAATCATAAATATCTTCGAGCTCTTTCTTGTTTAGTTTCTTCGGGAGATCTGACTTATTTAAAACGAGGATTGCTTTTTTGTTTTTTAGTTCCTTGCCTATTTCAACATCTTCTTTCCCTAAATGCTCACTAGAGTCCACCACAAACAGAACCAGCTCCGCCTCCAAAAGCGACTTTCTGGCAAACTCCACCCCCATCTGCTCTGCCTCGCTTTCCGGATGCCTAATTCCAGCCGTGTCATGTATTATTATAGGAATACCGTTTATGCTTATAGTTTCTTCAATAACATCCCTGGTAGTTCCTGGTGCAGATGTTACAATACACCTTTTTTCCCTTAAAAGTGCGTTTAATAAACTTGACTTGCCCACATTGGGTCGACCAATTATGGTTGTACGAACGCCGTCCCTGAGCACTCGTCCACTTTCCCACTCGTTTAATAACACTAAAACCCTTTGGAGCACATCGTTTATTTTTAACCCAAGCTCCACTCGAGGCAAAATCTCAACATCCTCATCCGAAAAATCTACTGCTGCCTCTAGTTGTGCCAACACGTCTAAAACAACTTCCATTATTTCGTTTATTTTTTCTGATAATGCCCCTTGTACCTGGTGCATTGCAGCCTTCAAGCTCGCTTCGGTACGCGAGTTTATTATGTCTATCACGGCCTCGGCCTGAGCTAAATCAATTCTCCCATTTAAAAAAGCTCTCCTTGTAAATTCTCCTGGTTCCGCAAGGCGCGCTCCATTCATCAAAAGAACACTTAAAACCTCTCTAAGGGGAATTATTCCACCGTGACAATTAAATTCTACAACATCTTCCCTGGTATATGTCAAAGGGGCTCTCATAAAACTCACAAGCACCTCATCTATTTTGTTGCCAGTGTTGGGGTTAACAACATAACCATAGCGAACAACATGGGAATCGTCCCCTATTTTTTTGCCTTTAGGTGAAACAAACACCTTGTTAGCAATATTTATTGCATCGTTTCCACTAAGCCGCACCATTCCTATCCCGGAGCTCCCCAAAGGAGTGGAAATTGCCGCAATTGTGTCCTGAAAATACATGTCTATCTTACCTCACATTGTTTAATCAACGGAGTCTCCTTTTGGCACTGCTGTCCCTTGCCGATCAAGCGATGTCCTGAGTAAAACCCCTCCATTAAAAACCATAAAACCCTGCGGTAGAGGACAAAGCAATTATACCAGTATTGCAAATAGGTGGGGGTTTAATTTTAAGAGATATGTTTCACGTGAAACATAAAGAAGAAAGCACAGTTAAAACAAGGTTTTTGGTTTTTTCACCCTCTTTAAACCGGGTGGATTATTACTCTTCTGTCAGATCCTTCGCCCTCGCTTATTGTTTGAACTCTCGGATCACTGCTTAATGTCTCATGTATTATTTTTCTTTCAAATGGATCCATGGACCTTAAAGAGATGGCCCTACCTTCTAAAACAGCCTCTTCTGCCAATCTCTCTGCCAGCTCTTTTAAGGTTTTTTCTGTACGGAGACGATATCCCTCAATGTCGAGAACTACGGGCATTCTTGTTTTTTCTCCTTTGTTCGCCGCAATTCCAAGGATATATTGAAGAGCCCGGAGCGTGGACCCGTGTCGTCCAATAAGAATACCGAGACCTTCCCCCTCCATATTAAAATGAAGTCTGCCCTCAATTTCAACATTCGCGATATCGGCTTCTAAACTAAACCTTTCGAGAATTTTCTCAAGAAGCCTGGTTGCCCTTACTACTCTTTTATCTTTAACAATTATTTTTACCCTTGCGGTTTTTTTATCGAACCCCAAAAGCCCCTTCTTGTTCTCTCTTAAAATCTCCACCTCAACCTCATTACGGGATACACTGAGCTCATCAAGAGCAGTTTGAACTGCTTCTTCTATTGTTTTCCCTTCGGCCTCAACCACTCTATCCATTAATTACTCCCCTTCGGTTGGTTGAAGTTTTTTGCAATAAAATATTGCTGAACCACAGCTAAAATATTAAATGTAACCCAATAGATAAGAACCCCTGCCGGTAGAGTGAGTCCAATTACAACCATAAACGCTGTCATCGGAAGCAACATCTTCTCTTGCTGAGGATCAGTCGACATCATCTTTTGCATAAAATATTGGCTAATCACCATTAAAATAATTAATATACCAAATGGTATTAAGTCGTTCCCGGACTTCATGCTTTTCCAAGGGATAGCTGTTAAGCTAGAGATACCAAGAAATCTGGTCACTGCCAACTTCGCAAACATTTCTTTGTTTGCACCCGCTCCGCTTCCCAACAGCCGGAACAAGGCAAAGAAAACAGGGAGCTGAAGCAGAAGTGGGAGACACCCCCCAAATGGATTTATTTTATTCTCACTATAAAACTTCATCGTCTCTTGGCCGAGCTTCTCTTTATCGTTTTTGTATTTCTCCTGCAACTTTTTAATCTCGGGTTGCCATTTTTTCATGCTCTCCATAGACTTTGTTTGCTTTATGGTTAACGGCAACAAAACAATTTTAATGATAACCGTTAAAAGAATTATTGACCAACCCCAACTATTGATATATCCATTAAAAAAAATCAAAACCTGGCGCAAAATATCTATAATTGGCTCTAAAATCTGAGACACTTAAAAACCCCTTCCTTATTTTACCGGATCGTACCCTCCTGCAGAAAAAGGGTGGCACCTTAAAACCCTCTTTACAGAAATAAACAAACCTTTCCAAATTCCATATTTTTCCAGTGCATCTATGGTGTACTGTGAACAGCTGGGATAATAACGACACGAGGGTAAAATGGCTCTTGAAATGCTTTTTTGATATATCTCTATGAGTATAATTAATAAATCTTTCATTTTTTTAACTGGCCTGCCTTACAAAGCACATTTAAGAAAGAGTTTTCTACTTCCAAAAAACTTTTTCTTTTTAGGGCCCCTCGCGCCACAATCACCAGATCGTAGCCCTCTTTTATATTACCCCTATTTAACCTGTAAACCTCTTTTAAAAACCTTTTCACCCTGTTTCGCTCAACAGCCGTTCCAAACCTTTTCCCTACAGAATACCCAATTCTTGTTTTTCCAAATTTTTCCTTTTTTAATTTCCATAACACAAGTTCTCTGTTTTTAAAAACTGTGCCCTTATTATATACTTCACGATAGTCGTTTTTCTTGGTTATACGCAAACTGTTTGTCATTTTATACAATTACACAGAAAGTCTTTTTCTCCCTTTTCTCCGACGGGCCGCCAATATATTTTTTCCCGCTGTTGTGCTCATTCGTTTACGAAAACCGTGTACTTTTTTTCTTTTTCTTGTGTTTGGTTGAAATGTTCTTTTCAAGGGGGCTGACCTCCTGTTTATTTCTTTACGAGCCGTGTTATTATAACGTGGCACATAGAACGTGTCAAGGAAAATGGAGTTAAACCTGTTTTTTGAAATAAAAAACCCCTTGTCTAAAAAATATTGTTTGGTTCTCGCCACACTTTGCTATAATTGATTTACTTTTCAAAAAAATGAAATCTTTCTTGAAAAACATGAAAAAAGGAAAGTGGTTAAAGCTGCGGGGTTTAAAGATTTAACAAATAAGGAACTTTAACTTTCTCAAGATTTCCACAACTGTGGAAGGATATGTGGATAAGTTTTAGGTTTTTCCACTTAACACACTTTCAAATAAAGTAAGCTTTAAGCAAATGTTTATGTGAAATCTTTACTTGAGACTTAAATTTAATCGTTTTAAGAAGTGGGTGTTTTGCGGTTATTGATTTATCCACAAACACCTTAAGATAATTGTGGAGTGTTGTCTTGTGAAAAATTTTTTAGAAAAAATATTAACAGAAAAGAGCAACCAGGTAAGTGGGGGGAATAAAGGCGAAAAAACTATTGGTCCCCTAAAATCCCACCCTAAAGAAAAGACGAATGCTAGAATCGCCATTTATGATTCTCTTTCTTCTATTCCGCGCATTATTAAGCTTTCAAGCTCAGATTATCAAGAGTTTATAAATATCTTAAGCACAAAAACATATCAATTATCGCAAGAAAAAGGGGGCTCTATTCCTTTTACAATTATTAAAGAGTTAATAGAAAACCTTATACACGCACATTTTAAAGAAATTATCATAACGATCTTAAACAGTGGAAATACAATAAAAATATCCGACCAAGGCCCCGGGATAAAAAACAAAGAGATGGTATTTGAACCAGGCTTTTCCACAGCCAACCAAGAGATGAAAAAAATAATAAAGGGTGTTGGATCCGGTTTACCGATAACAAAGGAGATATTATCTTTCTCTGGGGGCTCAATTAAAATAGAGGATAACCTTAGTTCCGGGTGTGTTATAACAATTAATCTTCCACCAACTCCATACCCGCCACTTAAAAACATTAAAAAATCCACCATAAATCAAGATAAAACCTCTTTTAAACTCAACCTTTCCAACCGACAAAAAAAAGTGTTATTCTTAGTTACGGAAATGGGGCCCATTGGCCCATCAGATATCACTAAAGAATTAAAGATTAGTTTAAGTACAGCGTATAGAGATCTTTTATTTCTTGAAGATATGGGTTTAGTTAAGGCCAACAAGCAAGGAAAAAGGAGTTTAACCCAAAAAGGTATAAAATATCTAGAAATATTTCTTAAATTATAAGTAATTTTTAGGAGTCTTATCTTGAAAAAACAACTTAATGAGGTTTGGGAAGAAGCTTTAATTATAATTAAAAATAAATTACCCACACCTGTTTCAAAAATGTGGTTTGATAACGTATCTCCTTTAAATATGCAAAATAATATACTTGTGGTTTCCACCCCTAATTCTTTTATAAAGGAATGGTTGGAGTCACGCCATTCTCAATCATTAAAAGAAGCTATTTCCAGTATAATGGGAAAAGATATCAATATTAGATTTATTTTAAATGAAGAGTTAAAAGAAAAAAATCTACCTCAAAAAACATCTGCGCGTTCAATTACAACTCAAGACTCAAACAACCTATTTAATTTGCGTTATACTTTTGATAATTTTGTTATTGGGAGTAGTAATAGATTTGCACATGCCGCTGCTCTCGCTGTAGCCGAACAACCCTTTAAATCATATAATCCACTATTTATATATGGTGGAGTTGGATTAGGAAAAACACATCTTCTTCAAGCTATGGGAAACTACGTATTCTTAAATAATAAAGGTTTAGATATTAAATATATTTCCACAGAGAAGTTTACAAATGATTTTATTAATTCTATTGGAGATAAAGGGAAAATTGCCGGTTTCCAACGAAAATACCGTAAAACAGATGTATTACTTATTGATGATATTCAATTTATAGCCGGTAAAGAGGCTACACAAGAAGAATTTTTTCACACTTTCAATAACCTTTATGAGGCCAATAAACAAATAGTAATTTCAAGCGACAGACCCCCGAAAGATATATCAACTCTTGAAAACCGCCTTAGATCTCGTTTTGAGTCCGGTTTAATAACAGACATTCAACCCCCGGATTTAGAAACAAGAATGGCTATCTTACAAAAGAAGGCAACTCTACAAAATATCAATATTCCTTTTGAGGTTTTAGAATTTATAGCTTCAAAAATCCAATCAAACATAAGAGAGTTAGAAGGAGCTTTAACCAGGGTTGTTGCTTTCTCCTCACTCACTAAGTGTAATATTGATATAAAATTAGCTGAGGATATTTTAAAAAATATTTTTTCAAGCCGAGAGGGTAGGCCTATCTCTATACAAACCATACAAAATGAGGTTTGCCATTATTTTAATATTTCAAAAAATGAGTTAACAGGAAGTAAAAGAACTCAGTCAATAGTTTATCCAAGACAAATAGCCATGTATTTATCGAGGGAGTTAACTGATTTATCCCTTCCTAAAATAGGAGAGGAGTTTGGAGGAAGAGATCACACAACTGTTATACATGCAAACTCAAAAATTGAAAGAATTATTCATGAAAAAAGAGAGGTGTATAACCAAATTCAAGAGTTGATAAATAAAATTAAGCAAAGATATTAATTGTTATAAAAGTTGGTAATTTAATGTTAATAATTTCTTAAAAAGAAACAATAATAGTTAATTAAATATTTAATAACATTTTATACAGCTTTTATTAACAAGGTTTTTAATAAGAAATTCCTTAATTAACGTGCGCTATCAACAAATCAACAAGGTATATTATTACTACTATATTTTAATAATTTACATGTTTTTTTAATAGGAGATGTTTATATGTATATAAAATGTACTCAAAGTGATCTTTGGAACGCAATTCAAGTAGTTCAAAAAGCAGTTTCTATAAGAAGCACACTTCCAATTTTAAGTGGAATTCTTTTTCAGGCAAAAGAAGGAAAAATGACTTTAAGCGCAACAAATTTAGAATTATCTATTAAATATAGCATTCCGGTAAAAGTTGAAAAAAAAGGTTCTGTTGTAATTCCTGCTCGTTTAGTGGGGGATATTGTTAAAAATTTACCCGAAGCAACCATAGAAATGTTTTTAGATTCTTCAAATAATCAAGTTAAATTATTATGTCAAGAATCAAATTTTAATATAAAAATTCTTCCACCGGAGGACTTTCCTAAATTTCCTGATTTAAAAACCAATCAAAGTTGTGTTATTGGTTCCTTTGATTTAATTAAGGCTATTAAACAAGTTATAAAATCTACATCAATTGATGAAACAAGACCAATTTTAACAGGTGTTTTTTTAAATATTATTAATAATAAATTAAAAATGGTGGCGACAGATAGTTATAGATTAGCTATTAAGGAGGTTGATTTAAAAGAGGGCTTAAAAGATAAAATTAAAGTTATTATTCCTTCTAAAACACTTGGAGAATTAATTAAAATAATATCCGGAGAAAAAAAATGTGATGTAAGTTTAGAATTTACGGACAACCAATTAATTTTTAAAACAAGTAATATAACTTTGATTTCTAGGTTAATTGAAGGGCAATATCCTAATTATCAACAACTACTTCCAGAGGAATATGGAGTTAATATGGATGTTGATAAGGAAGATTTTATAAATGCTGTTAAAAGGGTATCTTTATTCACACAGGATAATTCACCTATAAAAATTACAGTTAAAGAAGGGGTAATGGAATTAAATGCTGCCTCATCGGATTTAGGAGAAGCAATAGAGAAAATTAAAGTTGAGGGAGTAAAAGAAGATATAAATATTGCGTTTAACCCGTTATATCTTCTTGAAGGGTTGATGAGTGTGGGTGGGGAAAGAATTATTTTTGAGGTGATTAATACAGTAAAACCCGGGTTGTTAAGACCACAAGAAAAGAAAAACTTTCTTTATTTAATTATGCCTGTCCGGGTAATATAAAAGTAATAAAAACCTCTATCTTTTGACGTAGAGCACCACAGGCTTACTTGTGGTGCTCTATAAAATAAATTTAAATAGAAGTTTTTTTAAAGGTAATTAATTTGTATTTACAAACTTTAGATATATTAAATTTTAGAAATCATAAAAAATCCTCTTTAAATTTTTCCTCTGGAATTAATTTAATTATCGGGAAAAACGGGCAAGGTAAAACAAATTTATTAGAAGCAATTTATGTTTTATTTAACGGTAAGTCTTATAAGTCTTCTTTAAATAATGTGCTTATAACATTAGGAGAAGAAACAACAGTAGTAAAAGGAAGTTTGGTAGGGGAGGAGAAAAAAGAAGATATTGGAGTGATGTTAAAAATAAATGAACAGAAAAATATTAAGATTAATGGGATGCAAAATCAAAGAGTTAAGGATTTAAGAAATATAGTAAATATTGTTTTATTTTCCCCTGAGGATTTAAAGATAGTTAAAGGTGGTCCGGGTGGAAGAAGGGATTTTATTGATGAAGTAGGAGAACAAATAAATTATAAATACAATCACTTAAAATGGAAGTTTTTAAGGATTTTAAAGCAGAGAAACAATCTTTTAAGGCAGGTTATTGGGAAAAGGTGGAAAAAAGAGGAACTTGAGTTATGGGATGATAAATTGGTTTTAGTTGGAAGTAAATTTATAGGTGCTCGAAATGAAGTAGTTGAAAAATTGAAGCCATATTGTCACAAAATTAATTTAAAAATAAATTCTAAAAAAAACCTTAAAATAAACTATTTAAATAATCTTTTAAATAACGGAGATGTTGAGGGTGAATTTTACCGAAAAATTAAAGAATTAAAAAATTATGAAATAGAGCGCGGGAACACATTGGTTGGGCCGCATAGAGATGATGTTGGATTATATCTTAATGGTGTAGATGTTCGTTTATATGGGTCTCAGGGTGAACAAAGGGTGGTGAGTTTGTGTTTAAAAATGGCGGAGCTGGAGTTAATAAAAGAGGAGAAAAAGAAAACACCAATTCTTTTAATGGACGATGTTATGTCTGAATTAGATGAAGAGATGAGGGATAATCTCTTGAGTTTTATTTTAAATCTAAAACAGTCCATAATTACAACCACAAATCTTAGTTATTTTAATCAAGAGTATATGGATAGAATAAATCTTATAGAAGTATATGGTGGAAGCGTTAAGGAGAGAATGTGTTTGAAGACATAGGAACCATCTTGGGAGACGTTATTAAAAGGATGGGGATTAAAAAAAAGATCGAAGGGAATAAGGTTTTTAAAGTATGGGATGAAGTTGTTGGAGATATTATAGTAAAAAACACAAAGGCTTATTTTTTTAAAAAAGGGATATTGTTTATTGGAACCACGAACTCTGTTTGGGCTCAAGAGTTAAGCATGATGAAGCAGTGTTTGATAAAAAAAATTAATGATTGTCTTAAAAAAGAAAAGGTAAAAGATATAAGATTTAAGGTGATGAATATAGATAAAGCTTTAAAAATAAATAATGAGCCGGTTATGAAAAAATATTTTAAGGGGATTAAATTAAATCAAGGAGATTTAAAGGATATTGATGTGTTGGTGAAGGATATTAAAGATGGTGAGTTGAGGTGTGAGTTAAAAAAAATAATGGTGATTGATAAAAAAAGAAAAAAGGTAAAACCTAAGGTAAACAACGATTAAGTTAAATGTTATGGTATAATTAAGAGGTATATTGTAGGCAGGAGGATGATTTGTGAGTAAAGAAAAAACAAAATATGGAGCAAAAGATATTACTGTATTAGAAGGGCTTGAAGCCGTGCGAAAACGGCCAAGTATGTATATTGGGAACACTGGATCCAAAGGGCTTCACCATTTAATTTATGAGGTTGTTGATAATAGTATTGATGAAGCTTTGGCTGGATTTTGTGATGATATTAAATTATATATACATTCCGATAGTTCAATCACGGTAATAGATAACGGAAGAGGAATTCCTGTTGAAGATATTCCAAAATACAAGCGTCCCGCCGTTGAGATCGTTTTAACTAAACTTCATGCGGGGGGTAAGTTTGGAGGAGAAGGATATCGCGTGTCCGGGGGTCTTCATGGGGTGGGAGTGTCTGTTGTAAATGCTCTCTCGGAGTGGTTGATTGTTGAGGTTGCGCGAAACAGTAAAACATATCGTCAGAAGTACGAGCGAGGAACACCTGTTTCTAAACTTGAAGAGGTGGGTTCGTCTAAAAAAACAGGAACAACTATAACCTTTTTTCCAGATGGGGAAATTTTTGAGGAGATTGATTTTAATTTAGAGACAATAGTCCAAAAAATGAGAGAGACGGCGTTTCTAAATAAAAATTTAAAAATCAAAATAATTGATGAAAGAGGAATAGAACCACAAGAGTTTGTTTATAAATTCAAGGGAGGAATAGTTGATTTTGTTAAACATTTAAACACAAACAAAGACGTTCTCCATAAAAAGATAATTTATTTTGAAAGTAAAGATAATAGCAATTATATGGAGTTGGCTGCTCAATACAACAGTGGTTATTCCGAAAGCACTTTTACATTCGCAAATAATATAAACACCCATGAGGGGGGTACCCATTTAAGCGGACTTAAGTCCGCCTTAACAAGAACCATAAATGATTACGCGAGGGCCCATGGATTATTAAAAGATAAAGAAGAAAATCTTACGGGTGAGGATGTGCGAGAGGGTTTAACCGTTATACTCAGCGTAAAGCTTTTAGAGCCACAGTTTGAAGGCCAAACCAAGACAAAGCTTGGGAATAGAGAGATTAGGGGTTTCGTAGACAGCGCAACTTCAAAAAACTTGGCGGAATTTTTAGAGGAAAATCCCCGAGAGGCGAAGATTATTATAAATAAGGCAACGTCTGCCTCTTTGGCCCGGCAAGCAGCGCGTAAAGCAAGAGAAATAACGCGTAGAAAGGGTTTGCTCGAAGGCTTATCTTTGCCTGGAAAGTTGGCTGATTGCTCCTCTAAAGAGCCCGAAAACTCTGAAATATTTTTGGTGGAGGGAGATTCCGCAGGTGGCTCGGCTAAACAGGCGCGCTCAAGGGAATTTCAGGCTATTCTTCCTTTAAAAGGCAAGATTTTAAATGTTGAGAAGGCGCGCTTAAATAAAATCTTAAATAGTGATGAAATTAAAGCTATGATTTCTGCGTTGGGCACCAGTATTGGTGAGGATTTTGATTTGGAGGCGGCCAGGTATCATCGGGTAATTATTATGACCGATGCAGATGTAGATGGAGCTCATATCCGGACGTTGATCCTAACTTTCTTTTATAGATACATGAGACCCATGATAGATTCGGGATATATTTATATTGCTCAACCTCCTTTGTATAAAATAACCAATAAAAAGAAAAAATATTATGCGTTTAGCGACAAAGAGCTCAGCAAGGTTTTAAATGAAACTGGAAGAGACGGTGCCTCTATTCAACGCTATAAGGGGTTGGGTGAGATGAACCCGGAACAACTTTGGGATACCACCATGAATCCTGAAACGCGGATGCTGCTCCGGGTTACATTGGATGACGCCACCTTAGCAGATGAAATTTTCACGATTTTAATGGGGGACAAGGTTGAGCCTCGAAGAGAGTTTATTCAAAAATATGCCAAAAACGTAAGATTTTTAGATACATAAGGAGACATTAATGGAACAAGAGTTAGCCGGTACAATAGAACCTGTTTATATTGAAGAAGAGATGAAACGCTCTTATATAGATTACGCGATGAGTGTAATAGTGGGACGCGCTCTTCCTGATGTTAGGGATGGCTTAAAACCTGTTCATAGACGCATCCTTTATGGAATGTATGATCTGGGGATGACCCCGGGGAAAGCTTATATGAAGTGCGCTCGAATAGTGGGAGAGGTTTTAGGTAAGTACCATCCTCACGGGGACACTGCCGTCTACGATGCTTTGGTGAGAATGGCGCAAGACTTTTCGCTTCGCTATGAGCTTGTTGATGGGCACGGGAACTTTGGCTCTGTGGACGGTGATAGCCCGGCAGCTATGCGATATACCGAGGCCAGACTCCCGAGGTTAGCCATGGAGATGCTTCGGGACATTAATAAAAATACGGTTGATTTTATTCCCAACTTTGATGAAACATTAACTGAGCCGATTGTTCTCCCCTCGAGGTTTCCAAACCTTTTAGTTAATGGGTCCTCGGGTATTGCTGTTGGAATGGCAACAAACATCCCCCCCCACAACCTTAATGAGGTTATTGAAGCCGCCATTGTGCTTATTGATAGCCCGGAAGCTACGGTTGATGAATTAATGAAAAAGATTAAAGGCCCGGATTTTCCGACAGGGGGGTTAATTGTTGGCATAAATGGGATAGTAGATGCATATCAAACCGGTAGAGGAAACATTGTTGTTAAGGGAAAATCTCACGTTGAAGAAACAAAGAACGGAAAAAACCAAATAATTGTAACCGAGCTGCCTTTTCAGGTGAATAAAGCGAGACTTGCGGAGAAGATAGCGGAGCTTGTTAGGGATAAAAAAGTGACGGAGATATCTGACTTACGTGATGAATCGGATAGAAATGGAATGCGATTGGTTGTTGAGCTAAAACGAGATGCCGTCCCGCAGGTTGTTTTAAACAAGTTATATAAATATACGCGACTCAGGGTGACCTTTAATGCGATTATGCTCGCGTTGGTTGATTCAGTTCCTGTGGTGCTTCCTTTGGATAAGATGCTTCGGTATTATCTTGAACACCAGAAAGAGATTATTGTTAGACGTACTAAGTTTGATTTGGAGAAAGCTGAGAGCAGGGCCCATATATTAGAGGGTCTTTTGATTGCGCTCAAAAATTTAGATGAGGTTATAAAAACAATTAAGCAATCTGAAACAGTGACAATAGCTAGGGATAATTTGATAACGCGATTTAATTTAAGCGAAATACAAGCTCAAGCAATTTTGGATATGAAGTTGCAGAAGTTAACCGGACTTGAGCGCGAGAAAGTTCAAAATGAACACAGGGAGCTCTTGGAAAAGATAGCATATCTCAAGGGGATACTTGCCGACGAGAAAAAAATCTTGGGGATTATCAAAGACGAGCTTATAGAAATTAAGAATAAATATGCAGACAAGAGACGCACGCAAATTGTTCCGGATGAGGGAGAGTTAAACGTGGAGGACTTTATCGCGGAAGAGGAAATGGTTGTGACCATTACGCGTGCGGGATATGTTAAGCGCTTACCGTCTGCAACATATAGACAACAACACAGGGGGGGGCGCGGCGTCATTGGAACAAACTTAAAGGATGGGGATTTTGTCGAGCACCTCTTTGTTTCATCTACTCATGATTATGTTTTATTTTTCTCAAACAAGGGCAAGGTTTATAGACTTAAAGTGTTTGAACTACCCTTGTGTGGGCGCACGGCTAAGGGTCAAGCTGTTGTGAATATCTTGCCGTTTGAGCCTGGCGAGGAGATTGCGGCGGTTATTGCGGCCAAAAACTTTAAACAAGGCAAGTATTTAATAATGGCAACAAAAAGAGGCCTTGTGAAAAAGACGGAATTTAAGGAATATAATACCGCTAGAAAAGGCGGAATTATTGCTCTAACCCTTCGGAGGGGGGATGAGCTGATAGAAGTAAGACTGACGAACGGTGAGGAAGACATCGTTCTTGTTACGGAAATGGGTCAGGCAATACGCTTCAACGAATCGAATGTCCGTTCGACGGGAAGAACTGCAAGTGGAGTAAAAGGGATTAAGCTTAATGAAAGTGATGCTCTTCTGGGTATGGGTGTGGTTAAAGATGGGGAGAATTTATTTGTGGTAACAAACGATGGTTACGGGAAGCAGACGCTCATGTCAAAGTATCCCCTTCAAGGCAGGGGAGGTAAAGGTGTTCGCACCATGAAAGCTTTTTCTAAAAAGCGAAGGCTTGCCGGAATGAAAATGGTTCGAGGCGAACACGAGTTGATGCTGATATCAAACGAGGGTTTAATTATAAGGGTTCCGGTTAAGGGCATCTCGCGTATGGGACGAAGTACGATGGGTGTTAAGGTTGTAAACTTAAAGGCAGGCGATTCGATCGGCGCGGTTGCCAGAGTGACAAAAACAAAGTCTCCTGATGATGAAGAAGAGCAATAAAAGCTGGTGAAATTAATTTCAAGAGAAGCCAAGATGAAACAGTTTGATATTTTGGAGCATACAGCTGATGTTGGTATAGTTGCATACGGCAAAAATTTAAAAGAAGTTTTTGAAAATGCTGCTTTTGGGATGTTTAGTTTAATGGTGGACCCGGATACGGTTGAAGAGAAAATTTCTTATGAGTTGAAGGTCGAAGACGAAGACAGAGAGGGTTTGCTTACGGAGTGGCTGAACGAGCTGATTTACGTTTCCGAGGTACACGAAGCTGTTTTTAAAAGATTTATGATAACTCACTTAAGCGAAAGATCTTTAATCGCGAAAGTTTATGGTGAAGAAATAGATTTAAGTCGTCACCAAATTAAGACCCAAATTAAAGCCTGTACCTACCACGAGTTAAAGATAGAAAAAAATGAGATTTGGAGTGCCCGGGTAATACTTGATGTTTAAGGGGGACGAACAAGAATGATCACCTGTCTGGAGAAGGTAAGTCCATATTGTTTTAAAATCCCCGAAACTTACCGTGAAGGAATGCGTGTGCCGGGAATTATTTACGTGGATGAGCAATTGCTCAAATTAGCCGAAAACGATAAGGCCCTTGAGCAAGTTATAAACGTTGCGTTCTTGCCCGGGATTGTAAAAGCCTCCTTCGCGATGCCCGACATCCACTGGGGGTACGGGTTCCCGATAGGAGGGGTAGCTGCAACCAACGTGAAAGACGGATTTATTTCTCCCGGCGGTGTCGGTTTTGATATTAGCTGCGGGGTGAGACTTCTAAGAACGAATTTGGTTGCTTGTGAGGTTGCTCCTTTGTTAAAGGAATTGATGCACGAGCTTTCAAGGAATATTCCAAAAGGTGTGGGTAAGCACGGAAAGATAAGTCTCGATCGTAAAGAGATGGTTGGGCTTTTGTCGATGGGTGTAAAGTGGGTACTCGAGCAGGGGTATGCCTGGAAAGATGACATTGTTTATGTCGAGGAAAAAGGGTGTTTAAGTGAAGCTAACCCGGACAAGGTTAGTGAGCGTGCTTTTGAGAGGGGGCACAATCAACTGGGAACTCTTGGATCAGGTAATCATTTTTTGGAAATTCAAGAGGTTGTTGAAATTTATGATAAGCATGTTGCAGAGGTTTTCGGGCTCTTTAAGAGGCAATTTGTATTGATGATACACTCCGGTTCACGTGGGTTTGGACATCAGATATGCACCGACTATATCAAGGTAATGGATAGGGTCGTTAAAAAACTCGGCCTTGAATTGCCGGATAGACAATTGGCTTGCGCCCCAATTTCTTCTCCCGAGGGAAAAGATTATTATGCCGCAATGGCTTGCGCGGCCAATTATGCCATGGCAAACAGACAATTTTTAACTTATTGGGCAAGACAGTCATTTGAATATATTTTTAAAAAGAGCGCTGAAGATTTGGGAATGAGTCTTTTGTATGATGTATCTCACAATTTGGCAAAGTTTGAAAACCATGTTGTAGAGGGGGAAGAAATGCGTCTTTGTGTACATCGCAAGGGAGCAACGAGGGCTTTTGGCCCTAATCTTTTACCGAAGGACTCACCATATTATAAAATAGGTCAGCCGGTAATTATTCCGGGAGACATGGGCCGGGCTTCTTATATTCTTATAGGAACGGCAGAATCAGAGGACGAGGCCTTCAGCTCTACTTGTCATGGTGCGGGCAGGGTGATGAGCCGCACCCAAGCGAAGAAGACAATAAGGGGCGATGAGCTAAAAAGAGAGCTTGCCGAAAAGGGCGCGGTGATTGAAGCGGGCCACGTCTCGCTCCTTGCAGAAGAGGCTCCTGCTGCATACAAAGATGTAAGCAAGGTTGTCGACGTTTGTGAGGGAGCAAAATTATCTAAAAAGGTGGCAAAGTTAAGGCCTTTAGGTGTTTTGAAAGGATGAGATAATAAGATGGAAAGAAAAGAAAAGGAGCTAAGAGAAGCGGTTGAGAAAGCTCAAGATGAACTCAGAATGGTAAATGACGAGCTTACAAGAAAACAAGTTGAGTTGGAAACGATATATGAAACAGTTGAAATTATTCACTCAACGCTGGATATAAAGGAAGTCGGTTGCATTATTAAAGATATTCTCAATAAAATCTTAAAGGTTAATGCCTACACATTGATGGTTTACGACAACGTAGTCAAAGATTTTGTTTTTCAGACGGGGCGGGGTTTCTCAAAAGACATTAAGGAAGAGATTTTTTCTAGGGTGAAGGAGAGCAATGGCGTATGGTTAAATTCTCCCGGTGCTCATGGTGAAAACAAGACCATATCAAAAGAAAAACTTTCCTTTATGTGCATTCCTCTTCGTGCACATAATAGGTTGGTTGGGGGGTTTTGTACGTTAACGGAAACAGCAAATAAATTAACGGAGGAAGATATCGAGCTAATATCGGTAGTTGCGACTCAAATGGCTTTAGCCGTTGAAAACTCTATGCTATATGAAATGACTAAAAAACTTGCCATAACAGATGGGTTGACGGAGTTATATAATTACAGATACTTTCAGAAACGATTGGCAAATGAACTTAGTCGTGTAAAACGTTATAATCGGCCCCTTTCCCTTATCATGCTCGATGTGGATGATTTTAAAAAATATAATGATACTTACGGACACTTGAAAGGGGATGAGGTCCTAAGGGAAATTGCGAGGATTTTAAATAATAATTCTCGCGAGAGTGATATTGTTGCCAGATATGGCGGCGAGGAATTCGTTGTCGTTCTTCCGGAAACAGATGAAAAAGGGGCCTATTGTGTTGCCGAGAAAATCAGGGATACTGCGGCAACTCATCTCTTTTCCGGTAAAAAGAAGAGGGACGAACATATGACTTTAAGTCTTGGGGTTGCGCAGAACTCAGAACAACTATCAAATATAAGAAGTTTAATTAAAGCCGCGGATGAAGCGTTGTATCAATCTAAGCAAGAAGACAAGAACCGCGTTACGATAGCCAAACATTAACTCTTGGTTTTTTAGTCACAATGATGAAGAATGAGGTGGATTACTCGCCAAAATCCTCGGGGCTTATGTTTTCTAAAAATTCCTTAAATCTCTCTATTTCTATCTCCTCCTCCTCTTTGTTTATGATGATAGAAGCTTTTTGGATTACTTTCTCGTCGACAAAGATGGGGGATTTTGTTCTAACTGCGAGCGCGATAGCATCGCTGGGCCGAGCGTCGATTTCTGTGGGGTTTCCCTTTTGAGAAAAATGTATCCTTGCATAAAAAGTGCCATCTTTAAGATCGTTTATTTCGACCCTATCTACCACCGCGCTCAGTTTTACAAGAAAAGAAAATAAAAGATCGTGGGTTAGGGGTCGTGGGGGTTTTATTCCCTGCATTTCCATTAGAATCGCTGTTGCTTCAAATTGTCCAATCCAAATTGGCAGAAAGCGATGTGAGGATGCGTCTTTTAAAATTATTACCGGCTGATTTGTCAGTGCATCTAAATTTACTGCATGAACCGTCATCTCAAGCATGCTCGCTCCGCTTTAATTGAATTTATACTAACAGGATAACAGAAATAGACTGTCTTTAAAATCCCTAAAAAGTGACGTTGACCGAAGAATTTCTTGAGTGTAATCTAATGTTGGGGTTTTATCACAGGGGTGAAAAATGAGCGCGGATAGTTTGCAGGGAAAAGATATGGTTGGCGGTCACAAGAAGACCAAAAAAAGGGTGTTAACCATCATCGCGACGGTTGCTTTGGTAACTATTTTATTGTTAATTCTGAAACCATGGCGTGTGACGGGAAATCCTTATTTTAAACAGTTTTTTGGAGTTCTTACGGGTGAGAAGCTGACCGAAGTTTCAGAAAATGAAGAAGTGACTGAGGAAAAAGAAGAAGTTGCAAAGGAAATAGAAGGGAAAGAGGAAACCAAGGAAACAGATACTGAAATTGCTGAAGATGATTGGTGGAAAGAGGCGATAGCAAGACCGGCCGAGACGAAGGGTGAGCCCGAAAAAGAGATATTTATACCGATTGCTCCACCCGCACACGTTGAGGAAAGACCCGATACGGAGCTTGCTCCCGCAGGCTTTAAAGGAGATTTACTCAAGCTGATAAACGACTTTCGGGCGTATGATGGAACATTGGTGGTTTCCATGGATGCAAATTTAGAAGCTCAAGCTCAACAAAAGAGCAACGAGGCGGCCATAAGAGGAGCTATACTTAGCAACTATATAAAGGGGGTAAGCAGTATAACTTTTCTCGGTCTTGTCGGCGATGGGGTAGAGTCTTTTGTCGTTCAGGAAAATCTAAATCAATCTGCATACGAGACATATATGAATCCTCGCTGGAAAAAAATTGGCATTGGGGCCATCGTCGGAAGCTTCGATGGGAACAAACAAATTGTTTGGGCGATAATTTTAGCTGAGTAGGGACACTCGTAATCTCCAAAAAATGTTTGATATATTTTATTTTGCTGGTTAAAATAAGAATGTCTTTGGCAACATAGATAGTTGTTCATTATTCGTGGTTTGTAAATTTGTGGGCCTATAGCTCAGCTGGTTAGAGCGCACCCCTGATAAGGGTGAGGTCTCTGGTTCGAATCCAGATAGGCCCACCAACAATTCAGTTATTAGTTGGTAGTTCATAGTTAATAGCAAAAAATTTAAAGTTTTAATAACAAGTTCAGAGGTCTTTTGTGATTAAGGGGGCCTCTAAAGTTTTGTTTTTAATCTTTTCTTGATACTTTTTTTAAAATAAAAAGGTAGTTGGCCCAATAAAATGACTTTTTCAACTTCTTGCGTTCTTGCGGGTTTGAATAAATAGAAAGACACCAAGAGAAATTCTTTTCGCAAAAATTGGCGGGTATGTAGATTTCGTTGACATGTCAAAGGGGCTATAATATAGTAGTAGCTTGTTGAATAGGTGTGATAATGGGGGATTAGCTCAGCTGGGAGAGCGCCGCCCTTGCAAGGCGGAGGTCGTCGGTTCGATCCCGATATCCTCCACCACGTAAAAACTCGGCTTGGCCTCGTTCACGTGGCAGGCCGATTTTAATAAGTCCCGTGATTGCAATGCAATTTTATGGGGCTTATTTTTTTGTTCCTCGGGTTTTATGTGGCAGGCTGTTTCCACAAAAGTTTCTAACATGCTGAGCGGAAATCTTTTTGCTGATATCTTAAGAGCCGGTCTAATAATAACTACGCGGTATAGTAAAAAGATCTGCCACTGGTCTCATCGTATAATAGCCCGGGACATCAGGTTTTCATCCCAAAAAGCAGGGCTTGGTTCCCCGTGGAGTCACCAAATTGTGAATTTGACAGGAGATAGACCCTTCTTTAGGATAAAGCCAATGGGAAAAAAGAGACTAATAAAAATAATCGGAATACTTAGTTGTTCAATAATATTTTTAGGAACACTTGCATCGCCAAGCCATGCATTTGATTTTTTTGGGCTGTTTGAAGAAAAGCAAATATCTTATCAAGCATCAGGCACTTTTAAGGGCAAAGCGTATGCTGAAGCTGAAACAGCCAGAATGAAAAATGACACGTCAAAGAGCGGATACATTCCCACCGAAGCTAAAACCCAGCCGGTATCCAGCAAATGGTTAACTTTGAAAGTTGATGATGAAGGTCAAATTTCCGGTAATGGGCGCTTACATCCAATTCAAGGTGAAATATACGGAAGGTGGACCGCAAAGAATGACGTCATACGTTTAGCTTACTTCCACTGGGATTACAAATTTGAATTTACCGGTAGGTCGAGCGGGGACAGGCTAAGCGGGAAAGTAAAAGCGCTGCTTACTTCTTTTGATACAACTGGTGGAGAATATGAAAAAATAATTTTTGAAAATAAATGGCGGGCTAATAAAAAAGATAAAATTATAGCCGGAGAAATTAATATTGAAGGGCGTAGTAATCTAAAATTTGAGTTAAAAGTAGGCGAAGAGATTGAGGCCGAAGAAGTCGAAGAGGTTGAAGAAGAAAACGAAGAAGAAGAGAAAGAAGTCAAAACAAAAAGATTAAGAGTGATAAATTTGAAAGGTGAAACTATTGCTAATGGGAAAGCAGTAATCACCATGAAAGATGGGACAACCAAAGAAGTAGATGTTGACAATGGAGAGATTGTATACGATGAAAACGCGGTAAGAAAGATCTCTATTAGGGACACGGAAACAGGAAACACAGTCTATATTAGGGCAAGTGAGGTAAAGGGAGACGGTGTCATAATGGCATCGCAAGAGCAATGGATAGACCATTTAATGTCTGGGTTACAAGACATGGCCAATATATTAAACAATGATGAAAAAGTAGATTTAAATGAAATTTTTGAAATCAACCCAGAGGCTGATGGAGATAGTCATAAGCCGCCTCTTTTTGACTTCTTTAGATTTTTCGGGGCAAAAGACAAAATTAATTTTAGTTCCGAGCAAATGGCAAAATTGGGTAGCGTAGATACTGCAGTGCAGGAAAGTCTGGGGCATGCTTTTACCGAAGTGATTGGTGAAGGAAATAAATTCAAATATGCGGGAGGGATGCACAGCGATCCCTGGCAACCGGCCTATAACGAGAGATCAAAACTTAATCCTCTTAGATGGTTTGGGAATAATCTTTCAGCCTTGTCTGACAAAAGAGCCAAAGGAGTAGCTCTTTCAGAAGGATGGGCACAGTATGTGGGAGACAAATGGCAAAGAGGATTAACTGAAACACCCGACGAAGAGAGCGACTACACGCTAGAAAATGCGCAAAAAAAGATGGAGGACGGGAAAAGTGGCACTTCCGGTAAACTCTACGAAAGCGACTCAGGTTATGGTGCCAAAGTAGAAAATGTTGTGGCCACAGCTTTTAATGAAATTTACAAGGGGCAAGAGTTGGAAGAGGCATTAAAAGATTTTGTTAAGGTAAGAGAGCAGTATAAAAATAGTTATAAAGGTAAAACCTTTCAAAACGTTAATCAGTTTTTGGAACAAAAAATGGCCATGACACAGGACGAAAAAGAGAAAGAACTAATTTTAAAATTGATTCAAGAACTGTCTTTAGATTGAACAACTAAAAGTTTATCCATCTTTGATCTAATCTTTCTTCCTCTCCCTAATCCTATTTTTTTAAGTTATTAGTTCATAATTTTCTTGTTTGTCCAAAGAATTTTATTTTGTGGATCGGACACGCTCCACCGTATCCGCGAGACCATACTCGTTCCGGGCGGGCCGAGAATAACTCGCTTGCGCTTCGTCAGATCAGTACCTGGCAGACAGATTCTCGGGCGCTCACTTCGTTCGCTTTCCAGCCTTCCGTTCCGTTTTATCGGGGCGGCCTCAAGTTTCACTTTGTCCGACTCACCCGGGTTTAAAAAAACCAAGAAGTAAAATCTTTTTCTACCTAAAAAACGATATGGCGATTAGCCAAAAGGGCAATGGATAAAGGGATAATTGGGAGAAAAGGAGAAATATTAAGTTACAGGCTTGCAAAAACTGCCAAATTCAATACCAATAGGTAGATTACAACTGCACAAAAGTGTGGTGGCAATTAAGCGGTTTGTAAAAATAGGCACACGAGCTTTGTAGAAATAAAGAAGACTTGTCATGAAAAAGCTTTTAAGCTGGTTTAAAGGATTATCCAAGTTGGGCAAAAGTGGGTGTGTTTTTTGGTGTCATCATTGCTTTGGGGATTCTAGTCCAATTTGTTGCAGGTTTCGTATAATATACAAAAATGAATTAAAATAGTGAAAACATGCCGTATAAAAACGAGTTGTACGCAAGCTGGGCTAAAAATTATTATTGATTTAAAAAAAAGGTGGTTTTATGAGTTTTGAAATTTATTATTTCACTGGAACGGGAAATTCCCTGGCTGTGGCAAGAGATATCGCAGAGAAAACCAATGGAAAACTGATACCCATACCTTCTGTGATGGATAAAGAAAGTATAAAAACAGACGCAGATAATATCGGGATTGTATTCCCTTCTTATATGGCTCATCTCTATGGTATACCCCTGATAGTAGAAAGATTTATCAAAAAACTGGAAAATATTGGCTCAAAATATATTTTTGCTGTTTGTACTTGTGGAGGCTATGAATGTGTTAATGCACTCCCTACTTTAAAAAATCTAGGTAAACTAATTAAATCAATGGGCGGCAAACTTTCAGCAGAATATTCGATAAGACTTCCTATGAACACCTTAGATTACAGTCATATTCCATTTCCTATAGACCAAAATCGAGAAACAATGTTTAATAGCTGTAAGAAGAAAATCGAAGTTATTTGCCGATGCATGACTGACAGAAAAAAGAGCAAATACAAAATCGTAACATCACTGTTCAATTGGTTAATGGCCCCAATGTATCTGATATTACGAAAATTTCATTTGGGAGCACTGACGAAGTATTCAAAAGAACCAAAAGATACAAATCTCAAATATTATGAATTGATGCCTTTGACCGATAAGAGTATTTACGCTGATGAAAAATGTAATGGCTGCGGAATATGCGAAAAAGTTTGCCCTGTCCAAAACATTGAAATGATTGAAAATAAGCCGGTTTGGCAGCATCATTGTGAGATGTGTCTTGCCTGTGCCGAATGGTGTCCAAAAAAGGCGATTCATCACTGGTTGAGAGTTGAGGAAAAAAATTACTACCACCCAGATGTTAAGGTTTCAGATATGATGGGACAGAAGTAATACCTGTTAATGAGATTGTCATCATTTTTAAACTTTGATTTTAAAAAAACGACCCGGCCAGCGTACAACAAAGCATATGTGCTTCGCTATGGCCTGTGGCACATTTTACTTCCGCGATGCTCCAGCAAGACGTCACATATGCCCGAAACGATAGATGACATTGCAAAGCTTAAAGAGAGGATAAACTATGACACATGTTGGGTTAATACTAATTTTGTGTTGGTAAATTAAAGACTTTCTACAGGTAATATGACATAATTTCTCAAGAAATTGAAAAGCTTTTCAATTAAGGAGTA
>Ga0209121_10001586_pt1 | contig 23836 bp, 29 predicted proteins | sample Cruoilmetagenom3_FD_187292 | JGI IMG/M metagenome (GOLD analysis project Ga0209121, IMG submission 187292) | Oil polluted marine microbial communities from Coal Oil Point, Santa Barbara, California, USA - Sample 3 (SPAdes) (version 2) | ecosystem: Environmental > Aquatic > Marine > Oil seeps ... | reverse complement strand
TAACTCAAGGTCTGCAAAATGCAATTCGCCCTGGATGACGACCAAGACAATGTCATTCTCCCAGTCAGGCTCAATCGCCCTCTCGATCCTGGGCAGGATCTCCCATGTATAGAAGATCCCGCTGAAGGCATTGGTCCTGATGACCTCTATATCATGGATCAGGTTTGGCAGATATCCTTGGATCCTAGCGCATGCTTCATCTGCGATCTCAAAGCCCTCATGGCAGATAAATTTCAGATTCATCTCGTCCTCTCTTTCTTCCACTGGATTAAAACCTCATAAACAATAGGATCGCAATCAACCCGAAGATAGCCTCGATCCCGATCAAGGTCAATACCAGGTTCCGCTCGTGAATCCCACCGGCCAGCTTCATGATCCACTGGCAGAGACTCACCGGCCTCGACTTAGGGCAATAGAGCTTCCCGTCCTTTCCTAACTCGCCTCCCCAGCCCCTCGTGGGAAATCCGTGTGCTGCCTTGAACAGGAAGTCCACCGCGTAGGGGATGATCACAATTACACCAGCCGTTTCGAAGTTTCCCACGATCACCGCGGTGGCGATGATCGCCCCGATGGAGAGTGTTCCCACATCTCCGACCAGGATCTTAGCAGGATACCAGTTGAAGTAGACGATGCCAAGAAGTGCCCCCAGCCCGGAGAGCAGGAGGATCAGCGCGGTGGTTTCATGCAGGATGGCGGCGATGATGGCAAGGCTTCCCATCGCCACGACGCCCAGCCCGACTTCCAAACCGTTGAATCCGGCGAGCATGTTCACCGCGTTCGCAGCGACGGTAACGCCCACCGGAACCAAGACCAGCGGGTAGAAGATCCAGAAGTTGAGCGTCCCTACAAACGGGATCCGGATCCACGTGTGTCCTGCCCGCACTGCCATTAACGGTAGAGCTGCGAACACCGGCAACAGTGCCTTCATCCACTGCCTCATCCCAAGTAAGTCATCGACGATCCCGATCAATCCCGCCAAAAGGACGGTAGACAGTATCGCTAGCAAGACGACCAGATCGACCGAAGAGAAAACGTGAAAGAAGCTCACCATGGCCGTGGCGAGCAGGATCCCTCCACCGAAGCCTACTACAATCCCCAGCCCACCCATCTCGGAGACCTCGGGCTGGTCGGGCTTGTGCAAATCCCTACCCACAATCCCCGCGCGTTTTAGTCGAGCGCTCAGGATGGAAGCCGAAAGGAAAGCAACGACCAAGGCAACCGCAAACGAGGCAAAAATCATATATCCTTCTTTAGATTAAAGACCTCTTCAAATAATATTTCGACTCACTTTCTTTTCAGTCGCTCCTGAATTACTCTTCTATACACCTCGACTTGCTTCTCCAGGACAAGCTCTTGGTCGAACTCCTGCTCCACCCGCCTGCGTCCATTATCCCCCATCTCCTGCGCTAGCTTCTCGTCTTTTAAAAGCTTCAGAATGGCCTCTGCCAATCGTTCTGGATCGCCCACGGGTACTAAAAATCCTGTCTCGCCATCGGCCACTTCCTCTCGACACCCGCGGATGTCTGTGGCTACGACCGGCTTGCTCATCGCCATCGCCTCTAAGATTGACTTGGGCATCCCTTCCCGATACGATGGCAATACAAAGACATCTAGAATCGCCAAAAACTCCCGAAGATCTTCCACAAAGCCGGTCATGGCTATATCCTTGCCCAAATCATGTTGCTCAATCAAGGCCATGGCTTCACCTTTGGTTTTGCTGTCTCGTTCCGATGCTATAGTGTCATCTCCAATGATCATCAATTTAACGCCAGAAAAGCCCCGCTTGATCTTGGCCAGTGCCTCAATTAAATCTATAATCCCCTTCTCTCGTACGATTCTTCCGATGAACCCGATTACTTTGTCACCACTTCGTATCCCAAGTTCTTTCTTTCTCTGGCTCTTGACCTCTTCCGAGATCCTCTTGCTGTCAAAGCGATGCGTATCGATCCCTATTCCATTTAACCCCATGAGCTTGCTCGGCGGGGCTATCCTTTCTTCGATCGCTGTCTTTTCGTCTTCAATGCTGACGGTAAAGATAAAATCAGCAAACTTGGCCACCAGCCGCTCGAACAAGATGAGTGATCTCCACTTCCAGTGAGTCATGTTCTCATGGAAGTAGAACCCCAATGAGGTAAAGATGATGATGGGGACCCCCGCCAGCTTGGCCGCTACGCGGCCGATAACCCCGGCGATAGGAGTGTATGCGTGAACTATATCAAATTTCTCTTTCCTGATATATCGATAAACCCTGATCAAGGACATAAAATGTGATAGGGGTCGAATTCGGCGTGTGATCTCAATGTTCTTGATTTTGTAGCCCTGCTTCCGCAACCTCTCCGTTCGCGGCCCGTAGGAACACAATATGTGCACATCATAGTCTTCCGCAGTTAGACGATCGATTAACGGGAGCAAAAAAGCTTCCGCAGTTCTATCCACCGCGCAGAGCTGTAAGACTTTGACGGTGCGCTCTCTCACATCTGCCAACCTGTCCTCCTGACGAGTCCTTAGTTATTACTATTAGCCCGGAAATAATCTAGCATATCGCGCAGCGATCTCTCCGGCGGAATCTGGGGAACCCAGTCCAGCTCACTCCTTATCTTCTCAATATTGCCTATCTGTCTGGGGATATCCGATTGGCGCATCCTCTTCACATCTTGTTGGGGCTCTATGTCAACTCGTGCTTCCCTAATCAAGATCTGGAGCACTTGCCTGATTGAATGGCTCCTCCCCGATCCGACGTTGTAAACCTCTCCTTCACTCCCCGCTTGCATCAGTCGCCAGTATGCCCGGACGACATCACGCACATCAACGAAGTCTCTCTCCGGCTCCAGATTGCCCACCAGTATTTCCGGTTTCCTGGCTCCCTTCTCCACTTCAACGATCTGCTTGGCCAACGCCCCACAGACGAAACCAGCAGACTGGCCGGGCCCGATCAGATTGAACGGCCTTACACGGATCACTTTTAGACCATAAGTCTTAAAATATTGAAATCCTAGTAGATCCTGGGCTACCTTGCTCACTCCATAATGGCTTATCGGCCGGAGGGGGTTCTTCTCTGAAATCGGTAGCTCATCTTCATTGACGATTCCGTATTCAGCCGAGGAACCGACGATAAGCATCTTGGGATCTACCCGATCTCTATTCTTCCTCACTGCCTCAAGCAGGTTCATCGTCCCCATGACGTTGATATCGTAGAAGAGTTTGGGGTCATCGCTGAAATTTAACCCCGCCAGATGGAAGATATGGGTTGGCTTCACCTTGCGGATCAGATCTAGCAACCTATCGTAATCTAGCAGATCAGCTTGGAGAAACTCATAGTTGCCAGCATAGGAAGGGGCACTTATGTCGATTCCCAAGATACTTAATTCGGGATCGGCCTCTTGCAGGTGCTTAAATAGATGATAGCCGGTAAACCCGGAGATCCCTGTGATCAACGCTTTTCTTGTGCTCATCTGAAGAAATCACCCCAGCAATTTATCTTTCAATTCCGCAAACTCCTCCATGGCCTTCTCGTAATCTTCCTGTCTTCCGATATCCCGCCAATACCCGTTGAAGTGATATCCCTTTACCGATTCATCATGCTCGATCAGTGTCTTGATCAGATCTGGAAGATCACAGGCTTCTCCTGGCTTGATGTAGTCCAACACATGTGGCTCGAAGACATATATGCCCATGCTGACCTGGTATTTTATAGTTGGCTTTTCAATGTAGTCATAGACCTCATTCCTTTCGTTGGCTTTCAGGACACCGAGCGTGATCTCGACCTCTTTATCATACATGGCCACCGTTGCTATCGCCTTCTCCCTCTGGTGATATTCGATTAGTTCAGCATAATTAAGGGTGGTCAGGACATCCCCGTTCATCACGAGAAAGGTATCCCTCAAGTCCTCAATTAAGGCCAAAGGCCCTGCCGTTCCTAACGGCTTATCCTCCAGTGAGTATTCGATCTCGACCCCCCACTTGCTCCCGTCGCTGAAATAAGCTTCCAAGAGGCTTGCCAGATGGCCGACCGCCATCGTTATCTCCGCTAATCCTGCCCTCTTCAACTGCCGGATGACCACCTCTAATATGGGCATATCATCCAGGGGCATCAGCGGCTTGGGGAAGATCGTGGTATACGGCTTCAGGCGCGTTCCCCTTCCGCCTGCCAAGATCACCACTTGCATCTGTTTCTCCTCATCCATCAGATATTATAGATCTCAGCTTTATATAGATCCAAATTATCCTGTATCCACCTGATGGTTTCCCTTAACCCTTCCTCTAAGGTATATCGCGGCTCCCAGCCGATCAATTCCTTGGCCTTGCGGCTGTCACAGATCAGCTCCATGACCTCGCTCTTCTCCGGCCTGATCCTTTGTTCATCACGAACGATTCTGACATCTTTGTCCACAAGCTCGATGATCTTCTCTGCTAGTTCTTTGATGGTGATCCCACTCCCTGTGCCGATGTTGATCACCTCGCCCACGGCTCTATCCGATTCAGCGACCTTCAGGAATCCAGTGACCGTGTCTTTCACATAGGTCAGATCCCTCACCGGGGTAAGCAGGCCAAGTTTAACTTCAGAGCTGGACAGCACCTGAGTAATGATGGTGGGAATGATCGCCCGGGCCGACTGGCGCGGGCCATAGGTGTTGAAGGGGCGGATGGTAGCCACCGGGAGATCGAACGAGAGGTAAAAACTCTCGGCGATCTTATCAGCACCAATCTTGCTGGCTGAGTAGGGCGACTGACCCTGCAGGGGATGGTTCTCATCGATCGGTGTATATTTGGCAGTCCCGTAGGTTTCGCTGGTCGAGGTGTGAACTACCTTCTCGACCCCTTCTTCCAGACAGGCCTGAAGGAGATTGAGCGTTCCCTTGACGTTGGTATTGACATAGCTCTCCGGGGCGATATATGAATATGGAATCGCGATCAAGGCCGCTAGATGAAAGACAATGTCGCAATCTTTAACAGCCTTTCTCATCATGTAGGGATCTTGTATGTCGCCCGTGACAACTTCCAACTCCTGCTTGACCTCTTCGGGCAGAAGCTCGATTAACCCCCAGTCGTTGCGGGAGTTATAGTGCACCAGAGCCCTTACCTTCGCACCCAATTTCACTAACTCTTCACTGAGATGGCTTCCGATGAATCCCCCGGCTCCGGTGACCAAGGCCCTCTTCTTCCCCCATTCCATCATTACCCAAAGCCTCCTCTATTATTTAAACGCGATCCATTATTATCAATAACCGCAAAATGATGTTGTCAATCGTTGTTTGGCGGTACACTTCGCCCGAAAAGGCATATCCCAGCCGCCCTGTAAAACTTTTCCGACTATCGATGAATCGATCCAAGATTGCTTTTTTCTCTAGGGTTAAGGACGGACCATATATCTTTCTAAATCTTTCCGCTTGTTTTGTAACCAAAGGTAATCTACTAGTCTTCAAAAATCTCTGAATTCTTGCCGCCCATTTGGCTATAGTACCAACTTTAACGCCAATAACGTTGGATGAGTGTTGTCGATATAAAATTCTAGGTTCTGCATCGTAAATCACTTTGCCGAATGCTGAAATTACGAGATATATCCACCAATCATGCATCCTCGCGGTCTCGGGGATCTTCCGTAAAAGCAATTGTCTTGAAGCCTTATTTATGACTATTGTACATCCCGTCGTGATGTTCTGAACGAGGGCATTTTCAAAAGATGGGCCTCGTCGTGGAATTTGAGATCGCCCGATAACGTTCAGATCTTCATCAACCAATACAACGCTCGAACAATATAGGGATGGAGTGGCTTGGGGTAATTGCTCCAAGAAACCAACCGCTCGTGAAATTTTATCCTTTTCCCAAATGTCATCTTGATCACAAAAAGCATAGCAGTCTACGCTAGGTGAGGACATTTGGATTAATTTAAAATAGCTTTTTGGAACCCCGAGATTTCTTCCCTCAAAGATTGAGACATTACCGAATGAGGCATATTGACTAAGAATACTTAGAGTGCCATCCTCTGAACCGTCATCACGTACTAGAATTTCTATATTGGGGTAATCTTGCTGCAAGAGACTATCCATCAGTGCAGCAAGGAATTTCTCACCGTTAAACGTAGACAATAATACCTGGACCTTTTTCAACGGTACCCCCTAGTTATGCACGCTAGACCAATACTATATTCAGCTTGACATCTCAGCTGACATCAAGCCTCCCAGCTCTGTTGAGGCAAGCTTTTCTCTTGCATACAAGGTTATATAAGCCCTCGATATGACTAATAATAAGAAGAATATGGGTGAAATGAGGAGAGGATTCGTGCCTGCTGCAATGAATAACATTGCAAGACTTATTGACAATAGCTTTCCGGTTCTATCGAGTCGCCGAAGGGAACTAAAAAGAAGTAGCACGTACGAAAAGAATCCTAGAGCATATACCACCCCAAATTGTCTCAACAAATTAAAGTGACTCACTTCCACATTGGTGACTACTCTATCTACGCCAATACTGTAAAAGCTGGAACCTACCCCCATACCCAATAAAAGTGTCGCCACGTCCTTAGACATGAGCTTAAGTATAGAGTCTATGTGTCCCACCTTTATTGATGTTGACGCTGATGTGCTGGATAACTTGCTTATGACAAATTTACCAACATCCCCATATCCTGATATGTAAAGCATAGGAGCAATGATTAACAGTACAACTCCAAATAATGTAAATCGCTTGACATATACTTTAGAAAGCTTGCCTCTCCACAAGCTGCCAAATGATGCCCAGAGTAAACCCACCAGCAGAAATAGAATCACGGCTGTCGATGTGGTCACGAATGCTGCCAAGATTAAGACAATGAATTTCATTTTATTCCCACGCAGTGAAAGAATCGCTGCTGGAATAAATAATAATGTCCATCTGAAGTAAACATTTGGGAAGAATCCCTCAAAGCCACCGCCCAATGGGTTTTGTCCAAAATATCCTAGTCTATATCTGTATGCGAATATATTAATTCTACTAATAAGGTCACTTTGACCCAGAAAGTGAAGTGAAAAAAGGACACAGAAGATTATCACTACTAGCACTGCTCCCCAAAATAGAGCGGTTGTAAAGAATGAAATAATCCTTTCCTTAGGCCGAATTAGTAGGAGGAGAGGATAAAGCAGCCATGTTACGAAAGGAGTCAATCCCCTCACTGCCGCGTTTGGTGCTACGGAGAATGGACCAATCGCTAAAAATAAGAAAAATATTGGAGCGATAATAAACAATGCTCCTTCCATGATAGAGAAACTAGCTGGAATTGCCATTCTGTTGGTAAGGGCAGCCATTAACACATAAACGAATATGGTAGCAAAAGCGCCGTATTTCAGGCCAAATGCCCCCCCAATATCTATGATCAGCGCAGCCAAAAAAAAACCATACAGTAGGGACGGTATCTGCAACCCTCGCTCAACCCTCTGTCCGCTCACCACAGGCACTCGCATCGGTTAACTGCCTCTCAAATATCCCACCAGTTGTTCCGGTTAAGGACGATACTTGCTACCTTGGGCTATTCTCGATTTTCTTTTGCCTCATATTCTATCTGTGCCATTCTCGTCCCCGTAGTACTTCTTGTTGTCCTGTCGATAGGTTGAAGTTCAGCCCGGTGCTAAATTGCCTAGCTTCTGGCGGAGTCCATAACGCATCATCTTTTGCTCATTATTTCTTACAGCTCTTCCCCTTAGGCGATTCCCTACTTACACCTGGTACAGTTTCAAGGGCGCATGCCAGTGTGCCAAGCTCCTTCTCTGTATGATCCATCCAGTCACGGCTTCTTTCCATCATTATCCCTTGCCCTGGTTATCCATGATCCACCTTCCCAGCTTGGTCTCCTTTGCCAAAATAGCTCAGACAAGCAACATCCGCATGGGCTGCAGCGTTCGCTTGAATGGATTAAATATCAGCCCCAGGATCTCCAGCGTGACTATCCCAAGCAGCGCCTCATCATCGGCCTCTCCCAGGATTACGGGGGTATAGCCTTCTCCTTGGGAAAGAGTTATATAGCATTCTGAAACCTTTCGTGTGATCATGCTTCCGTCGGCGAGCGCAAAGGTATGCTCTCGCTTCGGAGAAAGTCCTATCGTCTGCCATACCTTCTGGGGAAGCAAAGAATAGGTCGCCCTACTATCGATGAGAAAGCGCACTTGCTTTTCCTTTCTCGTCGGACCTTTTACCCTCCCCTCAATATAGGTGATGCCCAAACAACCTCACCTCCAGCTATATCTCGCCAGCTCAATTAAAGACGATGACCGCCGCCTTGGGAAGTTTCGATCTTTCTCTCTCTACCGATCTCTCACTCGTCATTCCTTCTTGCCATGGACCTTGAGTTTTGTCAACAGATTCTGAAAACGGGTCAGTATATCCGGCAGGTCTGCGTAGATACGCTCGGCTATGGCTTCATCATAGGTATGACTGGTCAGGTTTCGCAGCTCGATCATGGCGAGCCAGCCGGGGTCCTCTGTAATAAGTCCTGTTTGGAAGGCCGCTCGTATAGCCTCGCGGGGAGATCGGGCCTCCAGCCCTTGTTGTTCTGCATAGGTTTTCATGACCTTCCATGCGAGTTCAAAGGTGAATTCGAACCGTTGGATCGCTGCATCGCGCAAGTATTCGTTCTTGGTCTGGGCTAGGGCATCCGCCAGTCGCTCTACAGCGCGTCCGAATGCAGTGAGGGATTGCCTAAATCGATCAACGCTCATCGAGGAGCTCACCACCTTCCAAGACGGATTGGACTAAGTCCTGCGAGCTCATATGCAGGTCCACCAGATCGACTCGCTGTAAGATGCGTAGCCCCTCCAACTCAGCACGAATCTGAGATAGAACGGCCAATTCGATGGGGCGTTCAGCAAACAGGCCAAGATCATAATCGGAGCGGGGCGTGCTTCGTCCCTGAGCACGCGATCCAAAGAGGTAAAGGCGATAGTGCCGCTTTCCAAGATGCCGGGCCACCACTTCAGAGATCTGTCGGTGAGTCTCCTCCGAAATCGCGGTTTTAGTCCTCATTCCTATCCCTCCTCGCACGGGGACATCACTCTGCCGCCCATCACCTTATTAGATGAAGCAATTATAGTCATCATACATGCTTAGGTACATCCTTGGCCAGCCGTTCCAGTTGAGGACGATAACCGCCACCTTGGGGCAGTTATCCATGATCCGCCTCACATATATCCAAACCCTGCTGTCATCTCTGCTCCCAACCTTTCTCAACCCGCCTTTAGATCGGCCAATAACTTGATGGGAGCTTCGGGTTTCACCTTCTCGCCAACCTTTCTGTAAAACCTCGCGTCGGCTGTGATGAACTCAAAGCCCAGCTCCTCGGCATATTTGAGACCACGGAGGCATCTAATACGCTCATCGGGCCTCTCGCCACCTCCTGATCGCCGAAACGCTATCCCAGCCTTCAGGAATAGGATGCTTCCCTCTGATCTCATCCTGTTTCTCCATGGCCATCTTGATCTTATCCACCCCGCGCAGCCTTGCCCCTACGAGATAGCCAATGCGCCTTTCGATTACGCTCATCTCATCGTAACTTCTGACGGTTCTCTCCATCGTGAATTACCTCCCTTTGGAATTATACCATAAAGGGCCTTGCCGCCCTCGAGGACTTCCAGGTAGGTAAAACAGTCCCCTTCCTCCCGCATCCTTTGGAACTCCCCTTCAACGCCTTTTTAGCGGATTGCTGGGTAAAGAAGGCTGAGGCATAGTAATTCCCATCCTCAAGGCAGTCCCCTGCGGTCTTCATGTCAGCCTCCGCCTGATCAAGCCACCTCAGGCCCTCCTTGATATTATTCATCATAAAAATCGTCTCCAATTCCACGCCATACCTCGCCAGCCTTCCAGCCTGGGACGATGATCGCTACTTTGGGCCAGTTATTCATGGTCTATTCCCGACCGTAGCTGCCTTATCTCAGTTTACTCTTACGTCCTACAACCTGATCTAAAATAGTCAGTATTTCCTCTCCATAGCGGTCTTGACTGAATCGCTCTGTTGCCCATTGCAAACCATTCTTTCCCATCTGCTGCGCTAAATCGGGATGTTCATAGAGATATCGGAGTTTCTCGGCAAGTTCCTTATAATCTCCTGGAGTATAAAGAAGGCCGTTAAATCCATCACGAATTAGCTCTGCTGTGCCGCCACTCCTTGCTCCCACCAGAGGCTTTCCTAACTTCATCACCTCGACAGTGACTCTCCCGAAAGCTTCGCACCTCGAGCATATTAGCCCCACATCGGCGCTTTCCATAAAAGGAAAAGGATTTTCTACATAGCCAACAAACTGAACGTATTCATCAAGTTTGTTCTCTGACACCAATTCGTGCAAATATTTTCGATATTTAGGATTACCACTTCCGACAATGAAAAGCTTTCCCCGTATTCCCACATGTACTAACTCGCCAATAGCTCTTATGGCGTCTTCCTGTCTCTTCCCTTCTTGTAAACTACCTACTATTGCACAACTTATTTCCGGACTGGCTTGTGCCGATAAAGCAGCTTTCTTGGTCAGAATGTGCTGTGGGACGTTTACAGGTTGGTAAACTACCTTCAATTTTGATGGTGCAATGTATTGCCCATAATTCTGGGCGATGGCATTGGAGTTAGCTATGAAAATTGAAGTAAGTTTATCCATTAGCCATAAGGAGAAGTTTTGGCCAAGGTCGAAAACTAGACCGTGATCTTCATAGCCAAACTCGCGTATGTGCCACACATGCGGTCGCCGAACAAGCGCTGCTGCAAGGGCACCAACGCAAACGGTGATGGTGTTGGTATATACGATATCGCACCGCCATTGCTTGACCTTTTTCGCGACAGAGCCCACCATAAAAAAGTTTATGAGTGTTCTGCCCAAACGTTTCCACAAGGGTGAGTCCTTTCCGCTCATCCACCACCTGTATGGAATCACACAAAAAGGGATGCCACGATCGCTCAATTCGCTACCCAGCGCTCCATGCCGCGGCAACAAGACACAAGACTTTACCCCGTGTTCCTTAAGCGCGTCTATGGTTTCAATTAAGGATCTTTCTGCCCCTGCCTTTCCAGATGAGTGCGAAATAAAGCAAACCTTCATAATCTGCCTTCCAGAATGAGCTCGCTGGTCCAAATGCATCTCTGCCCATTTAACTCAAGTGCACCCACCTTTCTCCAATATAAAGAATCGATGGTAGGGCATCTCGAAGGCCTGGTATGTTTTTACCACGCGAGCCGCATCTCTGTTCATATCTCACCAAGTTCCGACACGAGAGATGCGTCGAAAAACTCATAGATTGCCATAGTAAGTTCACTCGCCTCAGGACAGCTGCTTGTTTGTACGGGCTCATGCCCCACCATTTACGATTCACTGATCTCTCGACTCGTGGCCTTGGACTCCCGACCTTGGACTCCCGACTCCTGACTGTTGACTATGAAGTGTCCCATTTCGGTCCGCTTCGCCCCACGCCCCGGTAGTGAAACCCCAGCGTTATGAGTTCGTGTCCGTCCAGGGCGTTGCGGCCATCAAAGATAAACCGCGGTTCGGTCATCAGCTCTGCCACCTCCCCCCAAGGAAGGTCGACAAACTCCTGCCATTCCGTTACCAAAATCACGGCCTGCGTTTCTTCAAGGGCGGCAAGCGTTGAGTCGCACAAGATAACCTCTTTGGGAAGCAATGGGCGCACAGTTTCCATCGCCTTGGGATCGTAGGCTTGCACCTTCGCCCCAAGTTCCACTAGCAACCGTGCGATGTCAAGTGCAGGCGCCTCCCTGATATCATCCGTGTCAGGTTTGAAAGCCAACCCAAGAAGAGCCACCTTCACCCCTTTCAAGCTCGGGAAGACCTCTTGCAACGCTTGAATCGGGAGGAGGCGTTGGCGGTTGTTCACGTTGATCACCGCGCGCAGGAGCTCACAGTTGTATCCCTTCACTGACGAAAGAAACTCCAGCGCGCGGGTATCCTTGGGGAAGCACGAACCACCGTAACCCAACCCCGCTTGCAGGAAGCTTGACCCGATGCGAGTATCAAGTCCCACCCCTTGAGCCACATCATCGATATTCGCCCCCACCCGGTCGCAGAGGCTAGCGATTTCATTGATGAACGAGATCTTAGTGGGCAAGAAGGCGTTGGCAGTGTATTTGATCATCTCGGCACTTGTGACATCCGTGATGAGAACAGGAACCTCGATCCCTTCGTACATCCCTTTCGCTAGTGCGGTCGCATTCTCATCCTCCCCGCCAATCACAATGCGGTCGGGGTGGAACCAATCATGCACTGCTTGTCCCTCACGCAAGAACTCCGGGTTGAAGACATACCGCAACTGACTGTCCGCCAATTCTTCACTTATCAATCGCAGGCTGGTCCCCGGAGGAACGGTGCTCTTCATCACAACAACCGCTCTGCCGGGATTACGCTCTTTGATCCAGCGAATAGCCGAGTAAACCTGAGAAAGATCGGTCCCACCGTAGGGTTGAGTAGGAGTTCCTACTGCGATCAGAATGATCGCACCTAGTGATTCCTTCACCTCGTCGAGGCAATGAAATCGAAGCCGTCCTGCCGCCAGACCGGAGGAGATGAGTTCCGAGAGTTCAGGCTCGTAGAATGGGCAGATCCCACCCCGGAAGGACGAAATTTTCGATTGATCGACATCCACGCCCAACACGTTGTGGCCAGCCTTGCTCAAGGCAGCCATAGCAACCGCACCGACATATCCCAAGCCGACAACGGTGATATTCATCTCCCCTCTCCCTTGAAAGCTTCCTATTCTAAGGGTTAATTGTAACGTCGCAGCTTGTCTGCAACACTTTTGCATCAAGTGCACGATTTAAGACCTGCTCCATGAAATAGCCGCTGCTGATAGTATTTCACAGGGCCTGCCCCCATACATAACCCCATAGATGTGTTAGTCATTCACGAGCTCAGCCAGCTCTCGATTGGAAGGTTGCTCACGAAGGTAAAGTGACGATCATTACTGAGGATTTTTAAGTTGTGGAGACGCGCTACAGCAGCAATCTGAGCATCGCTGGATGGAATGGGTTCCCCTTTGGCCTTTTGCTCCGCTTGAATCCGCCCGAACTCCTCGGCTGCAGGACGATCGTATTCCCAGAGGATTACGGAATCCAGGAAAGCCTTGCGGCGAGCTAGATTCTCCTGCTTACGCTGGCTGGCGTAAACAGCGTAGTAGAGCTCCCCTAAAACGGTCATGGAGATACTAAAGGTATCCCCTGTGCCCTTTGTCTTCTGCAATCGGGCTTTGAGTTTCTTTTCCCCTTCCAGGATCTTACTGACATGGTTGGTGTCTACCAAATAATCGGTCATATTGTAGCTCCAGCTCTACCGATCAAGCTCCATCTCCCGCATCTCTTGGATATCGGCGAGCAGACGATCGAGTTCACCTGGTGCAAACGACCAAGTGCCGACGTGGCGCAGTAGGGCTTCTGGAGAACCACGTTTGGATTGCTGCAGTTGGCGGCTTCGGAGGAAATCCACAAAATCCAATACCTCTCTTAAGCGATTCTCAGGTAATTCCTGTAATTTACCTGCCAAGTCTCTTAAGAGCTCAGGAGTTACACTTTTCACTTCAGCCACAATGGCCTCCTTGCCCAAATATACAATAAAACTCCCTTACCGAGCAAGCTCCATTTATCTGTCACCTTACGACTTTGGACCTTGGACTCGCTCTCACCATTCACTAATTCACCAAGCTCTTGACTTTGGACCTTGGACTCGCTCCTACCATTCACTAATTCACCAAGCTCTTGACTTTGGACCTTGGACTCGCTCCTACCATTCACTCCGTTATCTCCATCGCCCATTCGCGGTTTCCTAGGGATCAATCCACGGTCCACTTTAGCCATTTTCCTCGTCCTTTGCCAACACAAAGAACCGATGATAGGGCACCTCGAAGACCCGGTAAGTCTTCTTGATCTCAAAGCCAGCGCTCCGCATTTCGTCCATCACCTTTTGTAAGGGATAACCGGCCTTGCCGATCTCCCAGTAGTGCTCTCCATCAAATTCATGCTTCGGTGGTCTCAGCCTTGGCAATGAGATCAGCCTCTTTAATTCTCCGATCTTCGGGATCTGGATGTCAAGCCGATAAGCCCTCGTTGAATCCGGCAGAGATAACACCGCATACCTGCCTGAGACCCGATGGATTTCGTATAAAGACTTTGGTATATCTTCATATGGCAGATGCTCTAAAAGCTCATAGCAAGCGACTACTTCAAAAGAGTTACCGGCAAAAGGCATGTCAAGAACTGAGCCAACATGGTCAGGGTTCAATCTCTCATCGATATCTATAGTTGTTATGTTAATTCCTCTCCATTTTAGATAATTAGCCACCAGATTATTTCCAATGCCCACCTCAAGCACCGACTTTGGTTCAAGTGAAAGTATTTCGTCAATTTGATGCCAATAACTGATAAATCTACCTTTGCTATCATATTCCCTTCGAAAATAGTGAGAAGGTTCAACTTGGGGTCCTAATTTCCTCGCTTTATCTTCCTTGCTCTCCCTATCCGTAATTCTCATTCTTATTGCCCTCTATAAAGTCTCCTTAACATCACACCAGTGAGACAAGTCGCGATCCAGCAGCTCACTTAATCGCTCCACCTCTGGTGCGAACTGTTCCTGAAGTCGCCTACGCACGTCCTTGTCCATCGGTGGCCTAGTGCTGATGGTGTTCCAATCAGAAACCATTTGGCCAATTGGACGACGAACAGTGCCTGGTAGGAGGACTCTTGCCGTTGTTGCTATCCAAGAATCACTCGCGACCCTGTGGAGCAAGATACTCTTCTTTGGACGCTGCGGATTGTGTACCTTGAATTCAGGGACGAACTGATCATCAACCTCAAGAAATCTTAAAACTCTTCTGTACTCTCTTAGCGTGTTACTTACTAGATCGTCAAATACTATTATATGGATCTGCTCCCACATAAATGCATCTACATATCTTTTAATTTGCTCTGTATACAGAGGAATCTCTGAGTAGAACAGGTGTTCAGGAAAGCGCACGTGCTTAGGTATCCGTAATCCCGCTCTTCGGTCTTCCTCTGCCTCTAACGCTGCCTCAAAGTCTACGATGTCTTCACGACCTGAGTGATAGACAAGATGGCCATGTAATGAATATAGCATGTCCACAGGATTTCTAATCTGAATAATGATTTTCGCATGAGGGCAGAACCGTTTGATTTCTGCCGCTGCCCGTTTTGAATATAAATACCAGGTGGACTTCTCCCCCGCTCTCCTCGCATTTCCGGCTTCAGAAAAGCAATCCAGGTATTCCTCTTCCGTCATCTGCTCCAGGTTGTAGCGAACATCACTGCCGAAGAAATGTGGCTCTCCACGGGCCATGAATACATCGGGGTGCTGTCTGAGATACTCAGCCATTGACGTAGTACCGGATTTAGGCGCACCCACAATGAAGAAATCTGGTCGTCTAACGTACCCCCCCTCACTCGCCATCTACACTGCCCTCCTTAACGTCTGAAGTGTCTTAATTAACCCCAAACGGTAAAACCTCCAGAAGAGAAGCTGACAAGCTATGTAGCTAATCATTGCACTAGCAACCAGACCTGCAAATTCTATGAACCCAATCGGGTTAAAAGCACCCTGAATGACCAAAACCACTGAAGCCATCAGGCTGGATCCAACTATGGATGGCAATAACCTATCCCTGAGAAGCTTTTTGGTAGAATAGTGAACTATCTTAGAAGAGGCTTTCCACCAGACCGGGATCGTCCCTGCAATGCCTAATAACACTGCGATGGCCGTGCCGCCAACACCATATCGAACGGTCAAGGGATAAATAGAGAAAGCTATGACCACGACCCTTACCGAGTTCATCCAAAAAACGAGGCTAGGTCGCCCAACGGCTCGGAAGAGCACACCAGTTGCCGCGATTGAGCGAATCAAGCCTGAAATACTTAGAATCCTTAGTGCGGGGACCATCGGCATCCACTTTTCACCTAAAAAGAGGCGAACGAAATCGGGTGCCAATATGAAAATTCCCGCAGTTAAGGGCAAAGAGAGAGAAGCTGTAGCCTCTACAGTTCTCAAGAACCCTTCCCGCAGTTTTGGAATATTATCCTGCAGCTTGGAATACGCGGGAAAGGTCACCTGGGAAATGACATGGGTGATCTCTGTCGCCATCAGGTTGGAGAAGCGAAAGGCTACTTGGTATAATCCTAAAGTAGTCACTCCTAATACCTTTCCCAAGAAGATGTCGTCTCCTTGAGTAGCTAGGAAGACAACGATGCTACTACCTAAGATCCACTTTCCAAATGTATATAGCTCCTTCGCCTTTGCCCCCTCAAGCCGTGGTCTGGGCCTATATGGATGAATGAAATACGACACCACCATCCGCACGAGATTCCCGGCTAGAAGACCGAAGACAAGTGCCCAGACACTCCTCAAGAGAAATGCTGCCGAGATCGCTACACCTACATTGACAAGAGTTCCACTAAACATATAGACGAACTGCTTATGGAACTCCAGCTCCTTCTGGAAGTAGATGACGCCGATGTTGGTGAACCCTTGGAGGAGCGCCGAGAGGCCGATGACCTGAAGTATAGGTTTGGCCGCTGGAGCTTCAAAGAAGGCGGCCACATAGGGCGCGATAAGGAAGAGGATCAGTGCTAGGAAGATTCCCCGAGTGGCTTGGACCGTCCAGGCTGTATCTAAATAAGGCTTCGTATCTTCTTTCTTTTGAATAAGCGCTGCGTTGAAGCCCGTCTGGGAGAAGGTCTCAAGGGCTGACATAGCAAGGAGTGCAATCCCAAAGAGCCCAAAGTCCGTAGGGGCAAGGAGCCTTGCCAGAATGATAGTGCGGGCTAACCCAAAGAGACGATCGGTAATCCGCAACGCAAAGACCCAGATCCCACCGTGCACCACCCGCTGAGAAAGTGACTCGCCGGGATGTCTAAGCCAAGTGTAGATTTTGTTTAGGTGCATTCTTGATCCTAGTCGAGGGTCCAGAGTCGTGAGTCGTCAGTCAGCATCGTTCCTACTAGTTTGTAGTCGGTAGTGAGTAGTTCATGGTGTGTAGTGCTTGGTCATTAGTTCTTGGCTCTTAGTTCCTTGTTCAATCTTTCCCAGTGCGACATTGAAACCATCTTCCACATCCTCCAAAGAGGGATCAGACGTCGGATCCCCATAGCGACCAACGTTCAACCCTTAGCTTAAAGTAATTCGCTGAGCTTGCAGGCCACTCTATTGCTGGGCGAGTTTATTCACTTCCTGCTATATACCCTTTCTCGTAATACCTCCGTTGCACCTCACCCATTACTCATCACTTGCCGCCTCCTACCGCAGCATCACCTGTACCATGATCACGCCGGATCCTTCCTCTAAGGGTTCCATCGCCTTGCCAATAACGGTGCCTACGCAAGCCGCTGGGTCGCCTTTCATCGCCACACCAGGGGTAGAGGAACTAACTAGGAGGTCGCCGATTTGAATTGGGCCGTTCTCAGCAGTTACCTGCAAGGGAACCCTGCCAGCAATGGCGAGAACCGGCCGGTTGTCCTCCCATTTGTCCTCAGTTGCATCAAAGTCATTTCCCAACACCACACCTGGTGAGGTCGAGATGATGCCCGCAACTCTGGTACTATAAGGAGAGCTGGCCTTGCGGAAGAAACCCGGATGCTCCGGGTCGATTTCAACGATATACCCCGGTTCGACCCATTCGCTCGTGTTGATGCGTTCAGCAACATCAGCGCTGCCAACATGAAAGGCCCCGTCGAAGCAGTAATATGTGCCATCCGCGTAGACATCTCCGTCTTTCTCCACTCGGAACTTCGTGTCACCAGGAAACGAAGAATCATACAAGGCAAGTAGGTTAGCCACGGATCCGTGAACCGTCAAGGTTGCGCTCGGTGTATCGGTATTGATGCCGAAGAGACCATCATTGTCTATTGTAAGACGCCTCGCTCCACCGCCACTTACATTAGTCCCGATATCGTTGATGATGAACTCGCCGTTATTTACTCCCGTAGCATTCGTGCCAACAACGAACGTTTTCCAGATGGTGCTGAAGTCTCCGAAAGCCGTTCTGGTCAGCAGGAAAGCAGAAGCGTTCACATCCCTGTCCATTCTAAAGCACGCGTTTCGACCTTGGAGATGGACTGCCCGCGCTGGGAATTGCGTTCCCACCCCTAGGTTACCAGCGATCGTAAAATTGCCGGGTGCATTCCAGCTCCCAGCCAGTGGGGCATAACCCGGTTCCTCCTCTGCCGCAGGGGCTGGAGCGCTAGGCTCCGCTGTCTCCCTCACGGATGGCGGTGCCGCTTGGAGCTGGACCTTATCACCAGGGAGCAACGCTAGCTTGCCGCTCTTCTCAAAGACGACCTCTCCTTGCGCGTTCCAGCCGAGCGCTTGGTACAAGTATGCCCCGTAGGCCAGCCGCTCGCCCCATTCGTTGGTTCTATCCCAATCGATAATTCTTCCGGGTATCACGCCGGAGTCCCATAGCTCACGACCGGAGAGGTCGTAGATCGTTATCTGCAGGCTTTCCACTGCGGCCACGGCCTCGAACCGTATCACATCGGCGTATGGGGTAGCAGTAAGCTGCTCCACTCCCCAGTTCGCAAAGACCGGGATCAACACAGCTGCTATTACCGCTGACCCCACTGCCAGCCCAATCCACCAAGTACGTGTACGTCGCTTCATGGTTTATACCTCCTTGTTTTTAGTCCAAAGTCCAGAGTCCAAAGTCCAGAGTCGAGAGTCCGAAGTCCAGGGTCGATAGTCCAGGGGCCATAGTCCAACGTCGACAGTCCAACGGCCATCCTCCATGGTCTATTCTCCGATATCTTACCTCCACGCGCAGCCACGATGAGCACACTCCAAACACTGGGGTATCATGCCATTCTTGGTTTCGCCTTTGGCCATACGCCGTCGCTTGCTTGCCGAATTCTCCTTCCCACTCCACGACCTTGGACAGTGGACTCTGGACTCGTTTCCACCTCCTATCCTAGTCACTGCGTCCCAACCCATCTCTCTATCTCGGCGATGAATCGAGGAAAAGAGCTCAATGCCTTCCTATAATGCTGGTATACCAGATCTGGGTTCAGACTTAAGTAGCCGTGGACGAGGATGTTACGGAACCCTCCCAGACCCTGAAGTTCCTTGTACAGGCTCTCGCTGATCACTCGCTTCTCTCCTAATTTTTCCAGGATCTCTTCATATTCCGTCGCAGCGGTTCGGTATACGCTGGCTAAGATGTGATTCCCGATGTCAAGAATCATTGAAGATGCTATCTCAAGCCCCCTCTCCACAATCCATTGGGTATCTGTATCCCTCTTGTATTCCGCAAGTTCTACATACTCCTTCTCCTTAAGCTTGGCAAGGACCTCTTCCAACTTCTTCAGCCGCTCTAGGACGCTCTCTTTGCTGAATACCATTCTCTAGCCCTCTCTCTAAGGTAGCTGTTCTGGACCGCTCTCAGGCAAGCCGTATCCTGGAACCTGCGAATTGCATCCATCTCGAACTTATTCAATGCCTCCTCATCGCGGAAGTATATGGGGTAGCCTTGAGTAATGATCGTGAACTTCAACGTAGGAGGGGCATCGTTTAAAAGGAGCAGGTCGAACCGTTCGGACCCCAGGACCTCTCGGACTCCAAGCATAAGCTTCTGGTAGAATGAGTAAAGTTCCTTCCCAACGCGCTCAAGGAGGACGGCAATATCGATGTCCGCGGTGGTCTTAGCCTCGTTCCGCACGTAGGAGCCGAACAGATATGCAACGGATATCCCTTCTTGCTGGAAGAGGCCCTTGAGCCCTTCTAGGATCTCCTTAAACTCCTTCTGAGGACCCGGTAGGATCTCTCCCCTGGGTCCGCGATAGGATGCAGCGATTCCCATAACCCCTCCTTATCTACTAAGGTCCAAGGTCCAAAGGCCAAAGGCCATAGTTCATGGTCCAACGTTCATGGTCCAATGTCTAAGGTCCAAAGTCCATAGTCCAGACATCTTAGATCTCCTTTGGCTATCATAAGTTTCTTTAGTTATCTCCTTTCAAAGGCCACTTTCTTTGCCGCATTGTCAAATGTCACCTTATACCGGTCAAAAAGATCCATACCCAGTAAGTTGAAACCTACACCCAACTTGGCAGAGAATCCAACCTCCATCTCAAATTCATCTTCCTCCAATCTCATTCGCAACTTGTGGAGATAGAAAGGGATAAAGCTACCATCACCCACCACGGCCAGCAGCCTTTTGCCCTCGTGGACCTCAACACCCAGCAATTCAGCAACTTTATCATCAAAGATACTGCAAGAAGCTCCTGAGTCCACATAAGCCCAGACCTCGACCCAGCTATTCTTTGATCTCAGGCTGATAGGGATAAGGGGGACATCACGCCTCCTATGCCGAGCATAATCAAATTCTACAGAATACATACGAGTTCTTCCTCCCGAGGAACCTTCAACAGCGAGATCTCTTCCTCTTTCGCCACTTTCGTAGCCGCCTCCATTGCCTCCTTGGGAGTGAGCGCTGCAGCAATGACCCTTTCCCCTACCACCGCGATATATTTCCCTCCGTAGTCGTCAACCAACTTTTCAAAATTCTCTGTGATCCATTTCTGAGCCTTTTTCATTCTTGACCTCCTTTGCTTCGCCTAACTGTCCAAGGTCCAGAGTCGATAGTCTAATGTCCATGGTCCATAGTCCAAGGTCCAAAGTCCAGAGTCCAGAGTCGAGAGTCCAGTGTCATGAGTCAAGAGTCTGAAACTTCTTTCAGATAGCGTATGAATCCGGAGATCAACCTGGCAACCTCATCAGCCCGCTTGTACAACTCGGCGAACTCCCCTTCGCTATGTAGAGGAATTGGATGAATTCCTTGTCTGTCTGCCGAGAGAACCCCTCAGAAATATTCGACATGATAGAGGTAGCAGCTCTTCGAATCTGGTCTTTCAAAGCCCAATCCTTGCGGAACGCCTCTCTATCGGTTGACCTATAGATCTCCTTGACAAGAACTCGCGCCTTTCTCCAGGCCTCGATATCCTCGAACTTCTCTATCTTACTCATCGTGCTTTGACTCCAGACTCGCAGACTCTAGACTGATCTGGTCCTTCCGATATATTGGCCATGATAGAAACGGCGGCTCGTTGCACTTGGTCGCGTAAACCATAATCTCGGGTGAACTGCCCCTGAACAGTGGCCTTGTAGATCTGCTGAGTTAGTTCCCGCGCAGTCTGCCAAGCTTCAATGTCCTCGAATCGTTCGATTTTCATGTCTATAGTCCATGGTCCGTAGTCCAAAGTCCAATGTCTAAAGTCCAAGGTCGATAGTCCGAAGCCCACGGCTAGACGCCAGTTCATCGTCGACAGTCCAACCTCCGTCGTTCCTAGAGCCTTGATAAGTCAGCTCTTGACTTTGGACTAGGGACGTTGGACGATCAAGACCGTTTTCTCACCGCATCAACAGCACCTGGATCACTCCGGTGCCGGTTTCTAGTGGTCCCAGGGCTTTCCCCACAAGGCTGCATGTTCTATCCGTATCAGGGTCCCACCGCATGGCAACCCCCTGTGTCGATGAGACTACAAGTAGATCACCAGGTTGGATCGGACCGCCCTCAGCAGTGACCTTGACGGGGACAATGCCGAGCAGCGCTAAAAGCGCTGAGTCGTCAGTCACCAGTCGGGAGTCATCAGTCGTCAGTCCAGTGTCCGAACCCAGGACCTGTGAGCCGAGGACGAATCCTGGAGCGGTGGAAACGACGCCTGCCACCAAACTTGAGCAAGGCCCACGGGACTTGCGGTAGTGGCCGGGATTCTCCGGATCGAGTTCCAACACGTCTCCGGGCTCCACTGGCTCGGACACCGGCACCCACTCCGCCACGTCTGCCTGACCGGTCGATAAGCCTTGGCCGCAGATGTTCTTATCGGCGAAGACGCAGCCGAGGTCATTGACACGGAAGACCGAGGTGGTGGCCTGAGCGGCCGGCCAGATGATCGCCTTGATGCAGACGTTCGCTGTCGCATCCATGCCGGTCAAATCGAACCACGAGCCAAGGGCGCCGCTCGGGCTCACATAGCTTTCCCCGGGATTCGCCGTCGCAGCGTCACTATACCCAACTACTGCACACTCGGAAGCGATTGGGTAATCGTAGGTGGGGTTGTTGAATTCCACAACCACGGTGAACGTTTCCCCGTTTGACAGGGACACGGGGGTCGTGAGGTCGACCGTGTGATAGCCCGGATCCGTGAACGTTCCACTCTGGTTGTGCGCCACTGTGCCATCGGGTCCGCCTCGTTTGATATATACGTTGTATCCGGTACTCGCATCGTTTGTGTAGAACGCCACCCGGGTCAGATACCCGGCTTGGGTGGTGGTAAACACGTTCGCCCCCCAGGCAGTCGTGGCAGGGGGATACCCCACATCGTTGACCCAACCCAGCGGGTCATACTGGTACACGGTGGAGCACTCCGTATCGCGCGCATCCCAGAACATCATGGCAAATCCACTGTTTCCCACAGCATATTTGTCAAAATACGAAAGGTAGAAGTAGCCGGCCTCACCCCAGCCGGTGCCCCAGTTGTTTTTGCAGATCCATGCACCGTTCCCAGGTGCCCCCGAAACGACCTTGCTGTCGTCCCAACCCACGATGGCTACGGCATGGTTAGAGGTCTCAGCGCCACTGTAGTAATACGAGTAGGTTGCTGGGTCATAGTAGTTACTGCCCCAGTAGAAGGCGGTATACATGGCTCCGTGCGTCATGATCTCGTTTTTAGTGCGGGTTACGTTTGAATAAATCGAAACCTCACGCAGGTACTTGCGGACAGGTAGACCGCTCGCACAGCCTGTGGCATAATCGTAGTATGGATCGTCAGCCTCCGCGATCGGGCCGTCCCGACGGCCGAGGTATGCAGTACTAATGTAAAAGTCCCCTCCGTCACAGGGTCCCCAGGTGAACCCGTGACACTCCTTGAGGTTGTTCTCCGACAGGTCCCATGTCTCCCCTACTACTTTAAGGAGCCAGGACTCAAGTGACGCCTTCGTCGCGAAAGCCCAACACGCCCCGCAGTTAGCCTGGTCCCTCACCGGGGTCACCTCACCCAACACCCGCAGGTCATAGGCGGCTGGTTGACTGAGGGGCGCTTGGGGTGGTTCTCTTAATACCAGCAAATGCGAGAGGTCCACCGGCCCCGGGATATGCCCCAGGTAGTAGCCTTCAGGGGTTACTAGGGCTGGCGGCCTTACGGTCCGGGGTAATTGCATGTACTCCTCAAACGCCGGGTTCAGCGGTGCCGCTTGCGGCTCTGAAGCGCCGATTGCACCGAGGTCAAAGGTAGCGATTGCAAGCACAAAAATGGAAGTTAGGACCCACAACTTCGCGAGAACGCGTCGCTTGTAGTAGGAAAAACTGCGCACAACAACTCACCTCCCCAACGTGTGTGATTATGAAGCTCCTTTATACTGTACATTGTACTCACATCACCCCCTGCAGCAACAGCGGATGTGTCTTATGGTCTGACTGAAGAACCTATGACGGACACAGTCACGCTAGTTAGGAGGAGGTACCCCCTGCAATAAACAGATCGCCGAAACAAACGCTAACGATCTTCACTGGCTTTCCTAGGGGGTCCAGTGCTGTTTTCAGGGAACTCTAAGACTTTGCCCGCGAGACCCTCGATCGTCCTACTGGTCTCCGGGCTCCATTGCCTCGCGTGGTGAGGAGCCGACAAAACAACGCGTAGATCTTCGGGCTGGATCGACTAACCCTCGTTCGCCACCTGTGCCGGTGCTGGATTGCTTGCGTGGCGGTTTATCGCATCTTCTTGTTTCGCTTCGCTCTTTGTGGTAAAGTAATTATGGCTCTTCCCACTTTAGCGTGGGTAGTGTAGCATGAACCGATCCGTCCGAAGCAATTTGGGAAGGAGGGTTCATGG
>Ga0209121_10001585_pt1 | contig 23846 bp, 17 predicted proteins | sample Cruoilmetagenom3_FD_187292 | JGI IMG/M metagenome (GOLD analysis project Ga0209121, IMG submission 187292) | Oil polluted marine microbial communities from Coal Oil Point, Santa Barbara, California, USA - Sample 3 (SPAdes) (version 2) | ecosystem: Environmental > Aquatic > Marine > Oil seeps ... | reverse complement strand
GCTATGATTGCTTGTAATATTCCACCAAATTTAATGCGAAAGGAATTTGCTTTTGAACGTTGGGAAGATTGGGATGTTGATTTGTTTGAAAAAATTGAAGAATCCTTATTGAAAAAAACACGAGATTTTCATTATAAGATTTTAGGATATGATAAGTCACCTTCTGCGGTAGCAAAAGCAAAGGAGAATATTAAGAATGCTCATTTAGATGAGTTTATTCATATTCAGCACGAAGATTTCTTTAAAACCCAAAAAGCAGGAACTGATAAACTGCATATGGTGTTTAATCCTCCATATGGAGAACGTTTAGAGAATCTAAATGTTGAAGAATTCTATGGTAATATAGGTACCACACTTAAACATGGTTATTCCAATACCAATGCTTGGTTAATTACTTCTAATCTTGAAGCTTTAAAGTTTGTTGGACTGCGTCCATCTCGAAAAATTAAAGTCTTTAACGCTAAACTCGAAGCACGTTTAGTAAAATACGAAATGTATGAAGGCAGTCGTAAAGCCAAGAAGCAATCTCTATAACTGTTAGGCTTAATTTTTTTATAAATTATCTGTTTTCTGAGTAGTCTCTGTTTTTGGATATGTAGCGAATATATCTTTAACTAAACCATTGATATAAGGTTTTAGTTTTTTGTCTGATTTATTTAAATCGCACAAAATTGAAGCATGCCAAAGTACCTTACTTGTTTTAAAATCAGCAACATAAGCAACTAGAGTTTCTGCCTTGTAGGTTTCTTGATGAATAGTGCAACTTTCCCAATACTCTAAGTCTGCAGAGTGCTCACAATTTTTGAATTCAGCAGTTTTCTCACTGATAAGTAATCTAAATCCAGCTTGTAATTGAGGATCAAAGACATTGGTTTTATGTCCAGTAACTGTCATTTCTGTATCAACAGCATCTCCAATATGTCTGCGGATATCTTCATTATCTAAGTTTGGATAATTAGAGTACTCTACAAAAAAATCATCGACGCAAAGTACATAAGTATTGTATTGGTTAAAGTCCGTTTCTAAATTATAGTCATAAACAACTTCACTGGTTGATGCACAATTAAAGAGAAGTAGTAACACTAAGCCTGCTAATAATTTTGGAACTCTCATAACACTATAATTTAGAATGTTATTAAAGTTCTGAATTACAGCTTACAAATACTATGACAAATGTCAAGTTTAGAAAATAAAATGAAAATTCATTTTTTTTACTTTTCTAGAGATTCTAGTTGCATATTATAATCGTATTGCAAATCTTCATGCAGTACGCCTACCTTTTTTCTAATAGATAGTATTTGTCTTTGATAGAGATTGCTTAACGTAATATTTCTATGAATCGAAGGTTTTAATTCGTTTAGGCGTTCGCAGAAATAGAGTAGTAGCTCAACTTCGGTTGTTTTTTTTAAAGAATAGCGACTATACACTCTAATTTGCCTTAGGATTTTTCTAATGGTCTTTTTCATATAGAAATAACTATCGGTATTGATGCCTTCAAATAATTCATCTAAGCTAGATTTTACACTTAAGATGTAACCATCTTCATCATGCGCTTCAAATAACAAATAGGTAAGTAGTGCCTTATTTTCTTTTTTAAATTTTCCTAAACGTAAGCATAATTCAAGCAAGTCTTCTTTTGGTAAATGCTTTAGTTCCTTTTTTATGGTAACGATAGATTCAATCTTCATGGGTTACAAATTTAAGGCTTTTAAAACAGTTTGTTTATAGGTTTGTCCAATAGGAATCGTATGTGAGTTGATTGTAATCTGATTTCCAGAAAGGCGATCCATTTTATTAAGGTTAACACTGAACGATTTATGAGTACGAAGAAAATGATTAGGTAAATTCTCTATTAGTTTTGAAAATGTACTATACGTTACTATAGTTCTTTCTTTAGTATGCACTTTTACATAATCACCAAATGCTTCTATATACTGTATGTTGCTATAATAGACTTTGTGTAAAACTTTATTTTCTTTTAAAACAATAAAATCATCTATTGTTTTAGTGGTGTTTTCACTAGTTAAGACTTTGTGGATTGCAGTTAAAAAGCGTTCATAAGCAATGGGTTTTAATAAATAATCTACAGCATTTACCTCAAATCCATCAACCGCATATTGCGCATAGGCTGTTGTGAAAATTACTTGAGGTGGATTTATTAAACCTTTATAAAAATCCAAACCAGATTGTTGAGGCATATTTATATCTAAGAAGAGTAAATCAATAGTGTCATTTAATTGTAAATATTTAAATGCCTCAGCAGCATTATTGCAAGTGGCTTTTAAATTTAAGACAGATGTATCTTTTACAAAGTGCTCAAGGACTCGTTGAGACGATAATTCGTCATCTACAATTAAACAGGATATAGATTTATTAGTGTTCATCAGTAATTGTAAGTATTACTTTAAATAACTCTTTTGACGCTTCAATTTTTAATAGATGCTGGTTTTTATATACCAAATTTAAGTTATTTCTTAGATTTTCTAATCCAACTCCAGAATGTCTGTCTTCAAGACTATTTTTTGTATTAAGGTTAGCATTTTCAATACAGAAAGTAAACTTATTTTCTTGCTGAAAAAGATCAATTTTAATTGGTGTATTTGTTTCTCCAGCAATAATACCATGTTTATAACTATTCTCTAATAAGGGGAGAAGTAGCATTGGGTAAATTTTAAACGCTTCATTATCGACATCTATATTTAGGTTAGTCGCAATTGGTGTCTTTACACGATGATTCTGAAAAGCAATATAATTTTGAAGTAAAACTATTTCGTCTTTTAGCTCCACACGTTCCGTGTCAGAGTCGTAAATAACATAGCGTAATATATCTGAAAGTTGAACAATAGCTGATGTTATACCTTCTTTTTTCTCAAGAGCTAAGGCGTATATAACATTTAAGGAGTTGAATAAAAAATGTGGATTTATTTGTGCTCTAAGAGCAGATAATTGCGTTTCTATTTGTTGGTTTTTTAGACGAAGAATTTTATTTTCTTTAGTGTTAAAATAGAACCAATCTTCAGCTAGTTTTAATAGCGTTGTAGCGATTAAAAATATTGTAAAAACTAAAAACACACTTGACTTTGAAAGATATGAGATGAAGAAATAATTCGAAAAAAGTGAATCTAGTATTGGTTGTAATAACCAACTACTTAAAGTAGCAAAAATTAATAAGTTTGTTATAAAACTTATTATATATAAGACATATTTTTCTTGCTTTAAAAATCTAGGAATGAGTACATAGAAATTAATTAAAACAGGAACAGCTAAAGCAGATAAAAACGTTAGGGTGTATATGTAATCTACAGTAATTGGAGATTTTCCTTTTGAGAAAATAAATAGAAGAATTACAAATGCTAAAGACCACAGTACACCATTAAAAATGAGTGGTCTGTGGTAATCAGTTTTTTTTAGAAGTGAATTTAGACTAAGGTTTTGCATTAGTATTTACTAAAGTTAACATATCTGATTTTTTCCATTTGTCTTCTACATTTGAAGATAGATATTTCTCTAAAAACGCATATAATTCTTCCGATTTAGCACTGAGCAAAAGTATTTCTTCTGGTCCAATACGCTCATGTTTTAAACGCATTCTATTAGCATTTATCAAATCGGTGATTTTTTCTTCACTTAACCAAGATAACCTAACAGCATCATCTTTTGTGAAATCTAATTTTGCTACAGAATGTGTTTTTAAAAGATGTTCTGCCGCTAAACTATTAATTTCTTCGTCGTCAATCTCAATAGGAATAAAATCCAAAAAGTACTGTTGGTCAATTTTAAATGGCATAGCAATAAAGCCTGCTTCATTATCTTTTTTTACATAATTGATTATATAACCATCTTTATAATTCTGAAAAGCTTTTTTATCGTCTTCAGAAAATTCTATGCCTTCTTTTCTATCTTTTATAAATTCATCTCTTACAGAAGCAATTGTCCATTGTCCATTTTTATTATCGGTCCAGCTGCCTAGTAGTTTTTCGTTAAATTTTAAACTAGCTTTTGTGTAAAAAGGTTGAAGTGATTTTACGATGCACGAACTGAATAGTGAAACAGTTAAGATTAAAATAAGTCCTTTAGTTTTCATATCGCTTTGGTATTAAAAGTTTCAGCTAAACTCTATAAATTTGATTTACGTTACAACAAATTTCGACAAACCAGAAGCAACTCATGTCAAACAATTTTAATTTGAAATCAAAATAACGAGATTGAATACAAGATTATGTATTACAGTATTAATAACCTCCTTTTAGAAGATTAATACTAACTGTTGCAAGTTCATTGTTCGGGAATTTTGAGAAATGAGAATCGTCTGGCACCAATCCAACTTTTATAGCTATGGATCTAAAGACATCTACTTCTACGATGTATTGGTCGCTAAAACCATGAGTTGCATCGTATGCTGTAACTGCAGTTTTGCCAATGTTGCATGCTGCTAAACTTGGACTAATGGTGTGCAATTCTATAATCAATAACCCAAATTTTTCTACATACGGTTTCCACTTGCCTAGATGTTCTAAAAGGGATGCTTCTACATCATTATTAGATAAACGTTCTCCTTTGTAAGCATAAGCACCAGAGGATGTACTAATTAAATTATTACGCTCTGTTGGTAGTTTCCAAATACGGTTATGATCTAAGAAAGTTCTAACACTTAGTAAATCATAAAGCTCAATATTATAATCTTCTTTTAGGTCAGCTGCCAATAAATCTGGTCGTCCAATATCTCCCCAAATGACTTTAGCCCAAATATCTGCTTTAATAAGATTAGCTCTTGTAACTCTTAGTGCCGCATTGTTAAAATCGGCACCAACTAAGAGCAGAGGATGCTCATCCAAATACTTTCCGCGGAGGGTTTGTTGTTCTATAACATTAAAAATATGTTCTATAAATGCGCCATTGCCACAGCCCATATCTAAAATGCCTTTGGGCTGTTCATCTATTGGCCTGTTAAATAAATCAATAATGACTTTATCTATAACTTTAAAATATGTGGCATGTGCTCCGCCACTTCCCCAAACGTTCATTTCTCGATGTACATGCTTTTCAGCTTCATTTGCTGATGCTGTCTTTAGTACTAAAGGATTACCAAAAATCAATTCATCTAATTGTAAAAAGGTTGGGATGTACGACACGGTTACACCATATGCACTTGCACGCTTGGCAAAGAATAGTCCTTTGTCCGTAAATTGATAGGTGTTTTTCTTTTTGTTAAACCAACCTAAATGAGATAAGAAATCGAGTACTTTTTTAAAACTTTCTGGATCTCTATGGTATTCTTCTGCAGTAAAAGAGGCTTCCATAAAGTATTTGTGAAATAAACCATTTACACCCAATAGCACAATAATTGGTCCTGCAATAACACCTTCAATATGCTTTAATATTTGAAATTCTATTGAATTTTCGCCCGAAACATCAAGACCATATGTGTTTTCAAATTTTTTAAAAATACGCTCTAATACTATGAAAGCATCTGCACTAATCATTTTATCAGTTGCAAATCGATCAGAATACTTTAGGAGATTTACTGCATCTTCATACAAAAATGCCAGTGCAAATGCCTTCTCACTATTTTTATTAATTGAGAATGATGTCGTATTTAATTTGTTGTCTATAACTTGCTCTAACCAACCTTGAGAACACATTACACGTAAGCCTACATTTAAGTAGCCTTCATTAGCATTAAAAATTTTAGATAATTCTTTTAAGTCTGCACTTTTGTGTTTTAAGAGGTAAGTTAAAACCCCTTTCTTATGAAGTGCGAATGAGGTAGTTGCTATTGCAATTCCATCGAGATGTCTAAATATAGTGCTCCGTAATTTTGACTTATCTGTTTTTGTTAGCATAAATGATTGGTTTATATCTAAATATAAAAAAACCATTATTTAAATAATGGTTTTAGTATTAAAAAACAGTAATTAGTTAGTCTATTCTATTCATTTAAAATTGAACGTAGTGATCTATGTCTAATTTTTTCTTTATTCTTCACTAAATAAGGAATGTTTTTAAGAATGTATTCAAAAGCTACAATTCTAGCACTTGTTTTTCGGTTGGCTTTAATAATCTTCCAAGGTGCGTGGACTTGTGTTTTTTCAAACATAGCTTCTTTATATTTAGTGTAATCATCCCAAAGCGATAAAGCACGTTTATCTACATCGCTGTATTTCCATTTCTTGGTAGGCGTACTAACAATATCTATAAAACGACGCTCTTGTTCTTTCTTGGTAATTGAAAAATATAACTTAAGCAGATAGATACCAGAGTCTTGAATCATTTTTTCAAATTCATTGACCTGACTCATAAATATGTCGTATTCTTCCTTTGTGCAAAATCCATTAACTGGCTCTACAACAGCTCTGTTATACCAACTTCTATCAAAAAATACAATTTCACCATTATTTGGTAAAAGATTAACGTAACGCTGAAAATACCATTGACCCATTTCGGTTTCATTGGGTTTTGGTAATGCTTCAACACGTATTGCTCGAGGAGGCAAATGTTGAATTATTCTTCGTATTGCTCCACCTTTTCCTGCAGCATCACGTCCTTCAAATATGATAATTACTTTCTTATTGTTCTTTGCTACCCATTGCTGAAGAATAAGCATTTCTTCTTGTAATTTTTCGAGTCGCTTTTCGTATTTTACATTATTAATGGCCTTATTTATATTAAGATTTTTTTGACGTAATAATGCCTCTATTCCTTTTTTAGAATTTATAATATTTAAACTTTTTTCTGTCATTTTTGAAATGGATTTCATTATTGGTCAAGTTGAATTGTATTTCTAAAGTAACGTTGTACAACATTAGGATCTGGTAAAATAGATTTACAATTGCTGCCTTTGTTATCATAGTCAAATAGGCTCAATACGTATTTTATACTCTCTAACCGTGCACGTTTTTTGTCATTAGATTTTATAATTACCCAAGGGCTAAAAGAGTTGTGCGTTCTTGAAAACATTTGGTTTTTATATTCAGTAAAATCATCCCACAATTCTTGTCCTTTTTCATCAACAGGACTAAATTTCCATTTTTTAAGTGGATTTTTTAATCGTTTTTCAAATCGACGTTGTTGTTCTTCTTTAGATACGGAGAACCAAAATTTAATAATATTAGTGCCAGATTCATGAAGCATGTTTTCAAATTCTGGTACCTGAATCATAAAACGGTTGTATTGTTCCTTGGAGCAAAAACCCATAACAGGTTCTACAACGGCTCTGTTATACCAACTTCTATCAAAAAACACGATTTCTCCTGCATTTGGCAATTCTTTTATATAGCGATTAAAATACCATTGGTTTTTTTCGATTTCTGTTGGCTTGTTTAAGGCAACGATTCGTCTTGCTCTAGGGTTAAGATGTTCTGTAAATCGTTTAATTGTACCTCCTTTACCAGAGGCATCTCTACCTTCAAAAATGATTGCAATTTTTTTGTTTTCTTTCTGTACCCAGCGTTGAAAATCTACAAGTTCTGCTTGTAATGGTAGTAATTCTTGTTCGTATTCATGCTTTTCTAAAGCAGACTGAAAAGTTGGATTACCTTCTTTGTTATTTTCAAGAAAATCAACTAAATCTGTCTTACTTTTAAATGTACTTAGAATATCTTCTGTTAGCATAGTTTAGTGTTAATTATTAACTTTCAAAAGTATAAATATCTCAATTTTTATTACATGATATATGTCATGCTATTAAAAAAACAAGACCTTTTATTAATTAAAATAAAGGTCTATAGAGATATAATTAACTTTTAATTATCTCAATTTTGGAAAGTCCATAGGACTTAACTCGTGCATAACATTGTAGACACTTTCAAAAATATCTTCTACCGATGGTTTTGAAAAATAATCACCATCTGTTCCATAAGCTGGTCGATGTGTTTTTGCAGCTAAAGTTTTTGGTTGGCTGTCTAAATATTGAAATGCGTTTTGCGTATTTATAATTTGATCTAAAATATAGGCAGAAGCACCTCCTTCAATATCTTCGTCAATGACCATAACACGATTGGTTTTGGCAATACTTTTTACGATATCATGGTTTAAATCAAATGGTAATAAGGATTGTACATCAATTATTTCTGCATCTATACCAACTTCTTGTAACTCCTTAGCAGCTTGCTCAACTAAGCGCAATGTAGAACCATACGACACTAAAGTTATATCATCACCTTCTCTAACAGTTTCAACAACACCAAGAGGTGTTTTAAATTGACCGATATTATTAGGTAACTTTTCTTTTAGTCTATAACCATTTAAACATTCTACCACTAATGCTGGTTCATCACTGTCTAATAGCGTATTATAAAAACCAGCGGCTTTAGTCATATTTCTTGGCACTAAGACATGAATTCCTCTTAGTAGATTTAAAATACCACCCATTTGAGAGCCTGAATGCCAAATGCCTTCTAAGCGATGGCCTCTAGTTCTTACAATTAAGGGTGCTTTTTGGCGACCTTTAGTTCTGTATTGTAGCGTTGCTAAATCATCACTCATTATTTGTAACGCATACATTACATAATCTAAATACTGAATCTCTGCAATAGGTCGTAAACCACGCATAGCCATACCAATACCTTGACCTATTATAGTGGCTTCTCTAATGCCACAGTCCGAAACTCTTAATTCACCATATTTTTCTTGTAAACCTTCTAAACCTTGATTAACATCACCAATGTAACCAGCATCTTCACCAAATATTAAGGTTTCTGGGTAATTACTAAAAATAGCATCAAAATTATCTCTTAAAATAACACGTCCATCGACAGATTTCGGATTAGAATCGTAAGTAGGAAGAACTTCTTTTTGGTTTAAAGCATTAAGATGAGAAGTACTATGTAAATGTGAACTATATTTCGGTTGAACTACGTTCATATAATTATTAATCCAATTTTGAATAGCTGTTTTTTCTGAAGACTCTTCAGTAACTACATATCGTAATGCTTTACGTGTAGAAGAAAGAATATCTCTGCGCAAAGGTTCGTCGATAGCCTCTAAATCATTTTTTAGCTTTTTTATAAACACTCCATTAGGGCTTGATGAGGCTAATTTGTTTAGTAAATATGTGGCTTCATCACGTTCAGCTATAATGGGATTAATAAAAGAATTCCAAGCGGCTTTTTTGCCTTCTCGAACTGTTTTTTTAATAGAGCGCTCAATAGCTATTAAATCTTCATCTGTAGCTATATCATTGAGAATCATCCATTGTCTCAATTGTGCATTACAATCGTATTCAGCTTCCCAAGCCAAACGGTCATTGTCTTTGTAACGTTCGTGGGAGCCAGAAGTAGAATGACCTTGAGGTTGCGTTAATTGTTGCACATGTATCATCACAGGTACATGCTCTTTTCTAGATATTTTAGCAGCACGTTGATAAGTGTCTATAAGTTCTGGATAGTTCCATCCATCAACCCTTAAGATTTCGTAACCTTTATGGTTTTCATCGCGCTGAAAACCCTTCAGAATTTCAGATATGTTTTCTTTTGTTGTTTGGTGTCTTGCATGCACTGAGATACCATATTCATCATCCCAAATACTAATCACCATTGGCACTTGTAATACTCCTGCAGCGTTTATGGTTTCAAAAAACAAACCTTCACTTGTACTTGCATTTCCAATAGTTCCCCAAGCAATTTCATTACCTTCTTTAGAAAAGTTAGTTGTATTTATACCATTTACATTTCTATAGATTTTAGAGGCTTGTGCTAAACCTAATAATCGAGGCATTTGCCCTGCGGTAGGAGAGATGTCTGCACTAGAATTTTTTTGTTGCGTTAAATTTTTCCAATGACCATGTTCGTCTAAACTGTGTGTAGAAAAATGGCCTCCCATTTGGCGACCAGCAGACATAGGTTCTTCTTTTAAATCTGTGTTAGCATATAAACCAGCAAAAAATTGTTCAATGGTAAGTTCTCCAATTGCCATCATAAAGGTTTGATCTCTGTAATAACCAGATCTAAAATCACCATTTTCAAAAGCTTTTGCCCAAGCAATTTGGGGAACCTCTTTGCCATCACCAAAAATTCCAAACTTAGCCTTGCCCGTTAAAACCTCTCTACGACCAAGTAAACTACATTCGCGACTTGTAACGACTAATTTATAGTCATTTAAGACTTCAGCTTTAAAATCTTCAAATGTAATTTCAGTTTTGGTGTTAGGGTTCATATGCATATAAGGTCAAATTTAAGTTCTGCAAATCTACGAAAAATTGAAATTTATTGCAATAGGCAAAAATGTTATAATGCTGAATTATTCTCAATTAAACATACTGTATTCAGAGAATTGTTTAAAAAAATATTGAATTTTAACTTTTAGATAAGAATTTATCAATATGCTGATCTTAAGTATGAGTAAAATAAATTAGAAGGGCACAGTTAAGGTTAATTAATACCACTTTCTTCTAAATAGACCCAATAATACTTGAGGATCTACGGTGAACATAAAACGAATGCGTTGATCGTAATTGGGTTGTCCAATTTCCCAGCCTAGATTAGAGTATATAGGTAAGTATATTTCAAAATAATCTTCTACAAGATTGAGTCTAATTCCAGAATCATACACAAATTTCGCTTTGTCAAATTTATTTTTTACAAGTCCTGCATCTCCATAAGCTTGTATGTAACGCCAAATAGAAGTGCTAAAATTCGCTGTGGTCATCCATTGATTGGCATAAGGCGTTTCTAGCATGGATTTAAATCCACCTTCAGAGATTATTATTTGCTGGCTAAATAGTCCAGCAGCTTCGGAACGTCCAAGATAATTTAAGTCAAATAAATAATCTGTAGGCCTATCTAATGCAAAGCTAAAGTAGTTTGAATTTGGATCTGTATTATTGTCTAAAAAGAAGCCTGCAAAAAACCTAAAATTGATGTTTCTGTTGCTTTTAGTGAGTTTTCTAAACTCATAATTTAAAGAGAGTTTACTAAACTTGTCAGCAACCTGAAAATCGGTATTAAATCTAGAAAAATTAATAATTCCAGGGTTAGAATGGGTATATCTTAGGTTAAAAACACCGTAATCTGGCTCATCAACTTCAATAATTGCATTTTTGCCTATATCTCTATTAATACTGACATAGCGAGCAGTAATCTGATCTATTTTATCAGATCTAAAGTCATTGTCATCTCTAAATGTGAATGATACAGAAGGTCTTATTCTTGTAAAAAAGGCATCCTCAGCAAAAGATTGATATCCAGCAAATATGCCATAAGTGATATCAAAAAGATTACTGTTTTCAATATTATGTGTGTAAAAAATAGATGTAGAACCTGTTAGCGACTTAGATTTTGTAGCATATTGAGGCGAAAATCTATAATTTAAACGTTTTCTTAGAATCGTTTTATTATACACTTTTGTTCCAAGTGTTAGACCGTCGTAAATATTCTTAAACTCTACTAAAGGCATAAAAAATACTTGGTTGTAATCTGGGTCTTCAATATCTTTAAATAATCGAAACTGTAGCGGTTTGTTATTAAAAAAAGCTCCATTTGCAGACTTATGATTATCTCTTTGGTTGTATTCTGGAATAGTATTATAATAATCTAAAACAAATTTTTTAGTTTCATCTTTTGGTAAAACCACTGTTTTAGTTTTATTAATATGTTCTATCCATTGTTTACCCACTATGGTATCATTATTCATTTTAAAAAGAGAGATAGGCATGCTATTGTCTCTTTTGTTTTTAATGGTAACTTTTATAGAATCTGTGGTTGTTTCTATTGATTTTATCTTAAAATCAATCTTTTTTCTAGTGTTTACATAGTCTGTAAAAAACCAGTCAATATCTTTTTCTGTTTTAGATTTTAGATACGTTTCAAATGCATCAATAGATATAGGTTTTAATTGATGAGATTTTAAAAACTCAGTAATAGTAGCAGTTAAATTAATATCGTCTGTAAAATCACCTAAATAATTTAAACCAACACCAGCTTTGTACTTGCCAGCGATATTAGCATTAAACTTAATTAAAGAATCTCTAGAGGTTGTTAATGGTTGATCTCTGTTTTTTCTGGCAATTTCCATGGAGTAAAGAAAATACTGAAAGTTAAAGTCTAAATCTGCAGCATGAAAAGCACGTATACCCCAAATATTAGCCAGAGATCCCATAAGCTTCATGTCTGGATAATGTTCGTCTACATATTTCATTAAGAAATAAATCTGAAGCCCTTCGCTTAGCCAATGTTCTTTTCTTGGATTAAGCAACAATATATTATCGATATATTTTTTAAGTGCTGTTTTTACAAGCTTTAATTCGTATTGAAAATCATCTGGGAATGGTCTAAAGAAATCAGGTAATTGATTTAATCCGTAAAGAGGATTAGTATCATAATCATTTTTAGAGACAACCAATAGTTTGTGAGGATATTCCCCAAGGTTTGTCGTTAAAAAACGAGTTATTTTGTCAGTTATTAATGCTTTATCTGGGTCAGCCAAGCCTTTTTCATTAATATTAGAAATCACAACAAAATCATCCGTTTGAATAAAACTAAATTGAGGAAACTTATTAAGAGATAAATAGGTGTCTACGCGGTCTTTACCATACAGTATGGTGGTTTGTGTTTTGGTTGTCGTATCAGGACGTAAATCAATAAAGTCTAACTCCGATGTCACTTTGTAATTCAATGGATGCGTTATACTAAGTCTAATATCTGCCTTTGGTACAAATAAATCATCTAAGTTTTTGTTGCTGTAATAATGCCATCTACCATTAAACATGGTAGGAGTGATATACCAATATTTGAGTTCAAAGTTTTTGTTTTTTGTAAACCCATAATTAGTAAATGTTGCATCTGGTAATACGAGTATATAATCGAGTTTAATGTTATACGATTCGCCAGGTTGTAAAGGGGTTTTTAAAACTACTTTGATTATATCTGGATGTGATTCTAGATTATTGAATTCTAATTCACGATTCTCCTTGTCTTTTATAGAGGTTACAATGGTATAACCGCGTTCCTCACTTTTTGCTAAATGAAACTTTGTGATAAACTCTTCTTCAAAACGTTTTGCTAGTGGTGTGGATTTGGTAGAATAACTATTATTCCAGTCGTTTAAATAAATTTCAGAAAGAACGGTGTTCGATTCATTTTTATAAACTACTGATTGATCAATAGAAATAGACTTATGTTCTACATCTACAATTGCATTGATGTCAATAGCATTTTGAGCGATACTATAGCTGCAAAAAAACAAAAAGACTAATGATATGTATAGTTTGTTAATCAATGCGATATTATAAATTTAAGCGGTTTAATATAGCTTGAAGCACCTGCTAAAATATACAAGCCATTTTGTAATTTCGAAACATCAAATTGTTGCTTGTAATTGGCGTTTAGCTGTAGTGTTTCTATAGGTTGCCCTAAATTATTGTATATAATCAACGATTCATTGTATAGTTGAGATGATGTATTGTAAATTGTTATGGTAGTGTTGATTACGTTTTGCTTTAATGTTAAATGACTTGCGATTTCTGCCTCGTCAATATGTAACAATGTAGCATCCGTTTCTAGAGATACAGTAACAGGAAGATGATCACTAAAATTGTGCAATGCGTCTCTAATAGCAAAGTTAAATTGAGAACCTGTGGTTTCACAATCCGCTGAATTAATAGATTTGTTATAGCAAGATACCAAACCATTATTACCATAAACTTGATACGAATTTGGAATATATGTTAGGTCTGCTGTACTCGTCATATTTTCTGTAGCTAGTATAAAATCGAAACGATCATCAAATCCTCCTGTTGAACCACCCATTCCGTTTTGTGTACGTGTAGATTGTGTAAATACTTCAACATAGTTGGTGTTATTATGCCAACTGCCAATACGATTGGCTAGATCCATAAAGGTAATAGCATTACTATCGCTTAATAAGTTTTGAAATGCAGCTTCGCTGGCAGTATATACATTTAAATCTCCTCCTAAGAGAACCATAGCGTCTGTTGGCAAAGTATCTAAATAATCCTCTAAATCTTCAACCATTTCAAAGCGACCCTGTGCATTTGTGGTACCACTAGAAGCTTTTAAATGGCAAACTATAATGTAAACATCTATTGGATTGGTAGCTTGGTCAACCGTGTTGAGTCTAACTTTGTATACATTAAAGTCTCTTAAATAGGTAGGAACAATAATCTGTTCTTCTATACTAAACTTAGTGCTATCGTAATACAGTAAGTTTTGCAAATCATTCTGATCACCATAATTATCATCTGACGTATTAGAGGCATAGGTAGCCATTTCAAAGTCAGTGTTAATGGCTGTTTTAGTAATGTTTAACACGTCAATTGCGCCAGCTATATTATTGAGTTCGCAAACCAAGAATAAATCGGGTTGATAATCCCAGAGTATATACTCCAAATCCTGTTCTCTATTTGGTACTGCTGTTTCCAGTGGATAGTTAAGCAAATTATAGAACATCACTTTAAACGTCTCTTGCGCTGAAACATTTAAAAGACTCCATATGCAGAGCATGTAAAAACTAAATAACCTCTTGTTCATAGCGTTGAAAGGGTAGAAAATATTTAGAAATTTGGTCTAAGGTCGTATTCTTTATAGAAATCGTTAAGTACTTCTAAAACCTCGTCTGCCGAATCAACAAGGTGTATTAAGTCTAAATCTTTAGCACTTATATTACCAGCGTCGAGAAGGGTTGTTTTTACCCAATCAAATAAGCCTCCCCAAAATTCTTTTCCAACTAATATAATAGGAAAGGTTTCTATTTTGTGGGTTTGTATTAGTGTAATCGCTTCAAATAATTCATCGAGTGTACCAAATCCTCCAGGCATCACAACAAAACCTTGAGAGTATTTTACAAACATAACCTTGCGGACAAAGAAATAGTCAAAATCTAAGCTCTTATCACTATCGATATAAGGATTGTCGTGTTGTTCAAAAGGGAGTTCTATATTTAAACCTACGGAGGTTCCTCCAGCAATATGTGCTCCTTTGTTACCTGCTTCCATAATACCAGGACCACCTCCTGTAATCACACCATAACCATGATCAACTATTTTCTCAGCCACTTCTACAGCAAGCTTATAATATTTGTGGTCTGGTTTAGTTCTTGCTGAACCAAAAATAGAAACACAGGGCCCAATTTTACTTAGTTTTTCATAACCATTAACGAATTCTCCCATGATCTTGAATATCGCCCAAGAGTCATTCGTTTTTATTTCATTCCAGCCTTTATGTTTATTCTCTTTTCTCATGTATTCTTTATTAGTCATTAATCAATAATCATTTATCAATCGTCATTCAGACAGCGCGCTAAAATAACGTAATTAATGTGATACGGACAAATGCATCGCGGTAATATATTGTTAATTCAACTCTTTTCTTAAAAATTTAGCCGTATAACTCTTTTTGTCCTTTATAAGTTGTTCTGGTGTCCCTTTGGCAACAATGTCTCCACCACCTTTTCCACCTTCGTAACCAATATCAATGATATAATCTACTGTCTTTATCACATCGAGGTTATGCTCAATAATTAAAACTGTGTTTCCTTTATCAGCAAGTTTATTAAGTACTTTCATTAACACGCGGATATCTTCAAAATGTAAACCTGTAGTAGGTTCATCAAGTATATAGAACGTGTTACCTGTGTCGCGTTTGCTTAATTCGGTTGCCAATTTTATTCGTTGTGCTTCACCTCCAGAAAGCGTGGTACTTTGTTGTCCTAACGTAATATATCCCAAACCAACATCTTCTATGGTTTTTAGTTTGCGGTGAATTTTAGGAATATGCTCAAAAAACAATACGGCTTCTTCAATCGTCATATTCAACACATCACTAATAGATTTCCCTTTATAGCGAATTTCTAAAGTTTCCCTATTAAAACGCTTGCCTTGGCAGGTTTCACATTCTACATAGACATCGGGTAAAAAATTCATTTCTATAACACGCAAACCACCACCTTTACAGGTTTCGCAACGTCCTCCTGTAACGTTAAAGCTAAAACGTCCTGGTTTGTAGCCACGTATCATTGCTTCTGGTATTTTTGAAAATAAACTACGTATTTCACCAAAAGTACCTGTGTAGGTTGCTGGATTACTTCGTGGTGTACGACCAATTGGTGATTGGTTGATATCAATAACTTTATCAATATGTTCAAGACCTTTAATGCTTTTATAAGGCATTGGTTTTTTGACACCATTAAAATAATGCGCATTTAAAATAGGGTATAGGGTTTCGTTAATTAAGGTCGATTTCCCACTGCCCGAAACTCCAGTGACACCAATCATCATTCCAAGCGGAATGGCTATATCTACATTCTTTAAATTATTGCCTGTACATCCTTTTAAGACCAGTTTTTTACCGTTGCCTTTACGTCTGGTTTTTGGTACTTCAATCTCCTTTTCACCATTTAAATAGGCTGCGGTTAGTGTATGATGTTTTAATAAGTCTTGTGGTGTGCCTTCACTAATAATTTCGCCACCATGTTTTCCTGCAAAAGGACCAATATCAATTACATGGTCTGCGCGTTCTATCATATCCTTATCGTGTTCTACTACAATCACGGAATTACCTACATCTCTTAAAGACACTAAGGAATTAATAAGTTTTTCATTATCGCGCTGGTGCAAACCGATACTAGGTTCGTCAAGAATGTAAAGTACTCCAACCAATTGCGAGCCAATCTGTGTGGCTAAACGAATACGTTGCGCTTCTCCACCAGATAAGGATTTAGAACTTCGGTTTAAGCTAAGATAGGTTAAACCAACATCGAGTAAAAACTGTACACGACTTCTAATCTCTTTTATAATTTCAGCAGAAATTTGTTGCTGTTTGGACGTTAAACGCTCGTTTAGGCCTTCAAACCAGTGTCCCAATTCCACCACATCCATATGCACTAAATCCGATATACTTTTACCATCTACTTTAAAGTATAGCGATTCTTTGCGTAAGCGCGAACCTTCACAAACCGGACATTCTATTTTGTCCATGTATTCCTTTGCCCAACGTACTAATGATGTAGAGTTAGATTTGTATTGGCTTTCTATAAAGCGAGCAACACCTTCAAAATCAATCTTATAGTCTCTTGCAACACCGAGTAGTTTGCTTTCTACAGTAAAGCTATCTTTTCCACCATAGAGGATAACCTGTTTGGCTTCTTCAGGTATCTTTTTCCATGGATCATTCAATGAAAAATCAAAGCGTTGTGCTATGGTTTCAAACTGTTTAAAAATCCAACTTTTCTTTTGTGGTCCATGTGGTGCTAATGCTCCATTATTAATCGATAAGCTTTCGTCTGGCACTAATTTATGTGCATTAACAACAAACAATTCTCCAATACCATTACAATTGGCACATGCTCCTTTTGGTGAGTTAAATGAAAAGTTGTTGGGCTCTGGATTAGGATAAGAGATACCTGAAGACGGACACATTAAATTTCGACTAAAATATCGTGGTGTATTGGTATCATGATCAATAATCATTAATACATCATCACCATGATACATGGCTGTGTTTATAGATTCCAAAAGTCGTTTAGATTGCACTTCGACTGCGCTCAGTGTGACATTTTCAGAACCGTCAATTTTCAGTCTATCAATTACAATTTCAATATCGTGGGTTTTGTAACGGTCTAACTTCATGCCTTTTTCAAGGTCTACAATGTCTCCATCTGTTCGTACTTTAACAAAACCTTGTTTGGCAATTTGCTGAAACAATTCACGATAATGGCCTTTTCGAGAACGCACCACAGGCGATAAAATGTTAATACGTTTGCCTTTATAAGATTCTAAAATGAGGTCTTTAATTTGATCGTCACTATAATTCACCATTTTGTCTCCTGTCTCATAACTGTAAGCATCCGCAGCTCTGGCATATAAGAGCCTCAAGAAGTCATAGATTTCAGTAATGGTACCAACAGTAGAACGTGGTGATTTGCTCGTCGTTTTTTGCTCTATCGCAATAACAGGAGAAAGCCCATCGATTTTGTCGACATCTGGACGTTCTAAACTGCCTAAAAACTGACGTGCATAAGCCGAAAAGGTTTCAATGTAACGACGTTGTCCTTCGGCATAAATGGTATCGAATGCCAATGACGATTTGCCACTACCAGATAAACCAGTGATGACTACCAATTGTTCTCTAGGTATAGTAACATCAATGTTTTTGAGGTTGTGAACGCGCGCTCCCTTTACTTCAATAAAATCGTTGAATTGGCTCATAAATGGTTGAAATCGGCTTGTGTTTTAGTTGAATTCACCTTCGCCAAATTGGCTTCAGCGAACGGAGGTGCAAAGGTACAATTTTTAGTTGTGAAATTGAAGTGACCTTTACATCGTAAAACGATAGTTGAAAAGTTAGAAAGTTAAAAAGTAACAAAGTCACATAGTTGCTAAGTCAAGAGCCGACAGCTAAAAGTCAACAACTGCCAACGAACAACCAAAATCTAATTTACTGTAATGCTGAGCATAGTCGTTGTATCTATATTTTTTGTGAAACCTACTTTTCCTCATTTATTAAACATTATACTAGCATACTTTCAACTTTTAATCGCGAACCACTTTCAACGAATACCTTTTAAAAAAAGGTGCATAAGTAAAAAATTTAATTACATTTATCGCACCTACTTAACGAATCAACCCAAATCAATATGAAAAAAGCCTACATTTTTCTACTAATTTTCTGTATCTCATTTTTTAGTACAAACGCACAATCTGATTGTTCAACCGCTTATGCACATATCGTTTATGCCTTGTCCCATTCTGAGTCCGCTTTAGATGCCAACAATGTCACCCATGCTAAACATTTTGCAGTAAGAGCCAAAGAAGCTTTTCAGCGCGTACAAGCATCACTTAAAGATTGCCAATGCGAAGAAGTGGACGACCTTGTTTACGATGCTATCGATTATTTAGCGAAAGCAAAGACTACCGAAAAGCTAGAAGATGCGTATTATTTCGCCAATAAAGGCAAAAAATTAGCAGAAGCCTCCATTGAAAAATTAGACTATTGTACTGTAGGCTCGGAAGATCTTGTTGAGGTTGCACCTGTATCGACTGAGGAGCCAGACAATGCAATGGGCGAATTATTGTCTATTGCTCAGCAACAAGAACAACTAGAGCAACAACAACGCGCTTTAGAAGGAAAGCAGGCCGAATTAAGACAACAACTAGCTCAGAAAAAAGCACAAGAATTAGATCTAAAAAAAGAAGAGCTCATTTTAAAGTTAGAAACGACATTAGCAACAAATATTAAAACCTTTAATAAAGCTTTACAAGATTGTAACTGTAATACTGAAATTGAGAATTCTACACTAAATACTAAGGCTTTATCCTCAAAGTCTTTAGAAGAGATTCGATGGGCTTATATTGATGCTATAGAACAACTCTCATCTAACTATACTATAAAATTAGCTGATTGTAAAAATAAGTAGCGTGTAATACATATTATTCAGTTTCTTCATGTGGTTCCGATTTAATATCGAAATTATTAATAAAATTCTGTTTTTATAAAAGTTGAATATTAAGCCCTTGCCAACCCAAGGGCTTTTTTGTTACCTTAGACTTTTAAAACAGACTTACAATCCATGCCCAAAAACAATTCCCTAATTAACGCCATACAAAAACTAATAGAAGCCATATTATCTGCTTTAGGTCACAACACTTCCAAAACCAGAACCTGGCACCAACACGTCGTCCCATACCAAGATAAATGGGCAGTGCGTAGAGAAGGCAACAAACGCATTACCTCAAAACATCGTAAACAAAGCACAGCGATTAATAAAGCTAAAGTTTTAGCCAAACGCTATAAAGCAGATGTGATTATTCACAGAGAGAGTGGTGGGATTCGGGATCGGATTAGTTATAGAGAAGATTAGTTAAAAATAGCTTGCAAACTTGTAGGCTTTTTTTACCTTTAACTATTCCCTTAATTAATAACAGCGACTCTATTTTGAGGCGCTTTATTTATGTATTAAATTGAACAAATGTCCGAAGACCAACAACAACTACATCAAACCCTCTGGAACATCGCCAACGACCTTCGTGGTAATATGGATGCCGATGATTTTAGAGACTACATACTAGGCTTTATCTTTTACAAGTACTTAAGCCGAAAAATGACTTTACACGCCAATAAAGCCTTGGCACCAGATGGATTAACCTACGACCAAGTTATGGGTCATGCGCAAGAAGCCGAACTGCTAGAAGCCGTAAAGCAAGATTCTCTCGATGCACTAGGTTACTTTCTAAAACCAACCGAACTCTTTAGCGAACTCGCCAAACGCGGTAACTCTGGAGGCGTCAATAAATTCATTTTAGAAGACCTACAAAAAGTGCTCAATAATATTGAGCAAAGTACTATGGGAAGCGAAAGCGAAGATGACTTTGGCAACCTCTTTGAAGACTTGGATTTAACCTCTAGCAAACTCGGTAAAACCGAAGAAGCCAAAAACGAACTCATCGTAAAAGTGCTTGTGCATTTAGAAGGCATTAATTTCGATTTAGAAAATCAGGAAAGCGATTTACTTGGTGATGCTTACGAATACCTTATTGGGCAATTTGCATCAGGAGCAGGGAAAAAAGCAGGCGAATTCTATACACCACAACAAGTCTCAAAAATATTAGCGCAGTTGGTGACCACAGGCAAAGACCGACTCAAAAGCGTGTACGACCCAACCTGCGGTTCGGGTTCGTTATTGTTACGAGTATCAAAAGAAGTTAAGGAAGTAGGTGGTTTTTACGGACAAGAAAGCAACCCAACCACCTATAACCTGTGTCGTATGAACATGATTATGCACGATGTGCATTACAAACGTTTCGATATTTATAACGAAGATACCTTGGTGAACCCATCACCAAAACACAGCGACCAACGTTTTGAAGCCATAGTTGCCAATCCACCATTTTCTGCCAAGTGGAATCCCGATGCTATTATTAGCGACGAGCGCTTTTCACCTTACGGTAAAATGGCACCCAAAAGCAAAGCCGATTTTGCCTTTGTACAGCACATGATATATCAGTTAGACGATAACGGAACCATGGCTTGCGTGCTACCACATGGTGTACTTTTTAGAGGCGCTGCCGAAGGCCATATACGTAAATACCTTATCGAAGACAAAAACCAGCTCGATGCCGTCATTGGTCTACCAGCCAATATATTTTACGGTACAAGCATCCCAACGTGCATCCTCGTACTTAAAAAAGACCGCTCAACTTGTCATGCTGAGCGCAGTCGAAGTATCCTATTTATAGATGCTAGCAATGACTACGAAAAAGTGAAGACTCAAAATGTATTGCTTCCTGAGCATATTGATAAAATAATAAACACATATAGAACCTACTGTCACACTGAGCGCAGTCGAAGTGCAACCATAGACAAATACAGCTACGTCGCCACGCTAGACGAAGTACGCGAAAACGATTACAACCTCAACATCCCACGCTATGTAGATACTTTTGAAGAAGAAGAACCCATAGACCTGGCCAACGTATCTGGGCAGTTACAACAGCTAGAGCAAAACATAAAAGAAACCGATGCCACCATTGCCGACTATTGCCAGCAATTAGGCATTGATACGCCATTTTGACGACGTATCGTCATCCTGAACTTGTTTCAGGATCTCATGAAAGAAACCAAAACATGAAACAAAAACAAGTACATACAAAACAATTTGGGCACGACCATAAAGGTCAGGCTGTCACTACTCGCTTTTTTGTGAAAAACAAAAAGAGCTCAAACACACCGTTCCATCCTTCGTGCAACCAATGAACACACAAACCACAAATATCAATAAGGACGTCATTGCGAGGAGCGAAAGCGACGTGGTAATCTCATCAAGGGAAACTAAACCTTTAGTACCGCAATTACGCTTTAGTGAATTTGAAAGTGCTTGGGTTAGAAGTACAATTGGTGAAGTCTGTAGTATGAAAGCAGGCAGTTACATGAAAGCTTCCCAAATTTCTGGTGAAAAATTAGAAGGAATGTTTCCTTGTTATGGAGGAAATGGTCTAAGAGGTTATACAAAGTCCTTTAATAAAAATGGAAAGTTTACATTAATAGGTAGACAAGGTGCGCATTGTGGTAACGTAAAGCTTGTTGATGGTAAATTTCATGCAACAGAGCATGCTGTAGTAGTTTCTTTGAACAATCAATATAGTACAGATTGGATTTACTATCTATTATACATATCCAATTTGAATCAGTATGCAACTGGTCAAGCACAACCAGGCTTATCTGTTAAAGGTTTGGAAAGTATTAAAATTAATTTTCCAACCCTTCCCGAACAACAAAAAATCGCCAGTTTTTTAACCGCAGTAGATGCCAAACTACAGCAACTCACCAAAAAAAAGGAGCTCTTACAGCAGTACAAAAAAGGCGTGATGCAACAACTGTTCTCTCAAAAGCTTCGGTTTAAACCAAAACCAAACGACTCGGTAGCTGAGCGTAGTCGAAGCTATCCAGATTGGGAAGAGAAGAAGTTAAAAGACATTATAGAATTTAAAAATGGTAAAGCACATGAACAAGATATAGATGAAGAGGGTCAATATGTTGTTGTAAACTCTAAATTTATTTCAAGAAATGGTGAAGTAAGGAAGTATTGTAAAAAACAAGTTTCACCTCTTTATAAAGGAGATATAGTTATGGTTATGAGTGATATTCCAAATGGAAAAGCTTTGGCTAAATGCATTTTAATTGATGAAAATGATAAATACTCATTGAATCAACGTATTTGTGGCTTATCAGAAAAAGATGTGATTAATGAATTTCTGATTTACATACTGAATAGAAATAGATACTATTTAAGATTTGATTCAGGAGTTGGGCAAACCAATTTGAAAAAAGGTGAAGTTTTGAATTGCCCATTGTTTATTCCTTCATCAAAAGAAGAACAACAACAAATCGCCAGTTATTTATCTGCGCTCGATACCAAAATAAAGTCGGTGGTTGAGGCTCTCGAAGCCACCCAACGTTTTAAGAAGGGTTTATTACAACAGCTATTTGTTTAATTATGGTTTGCTCACGTATTTTATATTTTAATAATTATGCGCACGTTATTTGAAGTGAGCGCCTCGTTTTTAAATTTTAAGCGCACGTTTTTTATATAAAATTAAATATAGCGCGTATATTTTTTGTTTAGCGCACGTTATTTTGATATATTTGATATAAATAGTTTTTATCGATAAAATGAAACATAAACAGTATTCAATAAAAACAAACACGTTTCACGGCAGGCAAACACCAGAGGATGGTCTTTTAGTAGGTTATGGCGCACTAATTGAGCGCTTAAAGTTACCAATACCAATACCACACAGATTATCACTTATTGCGAAAAAAACTAAAAAGTACCAAGCAGATGGTTGGTTTGTGTACTCGCCGTCGTATCAGCCCGAAGAAACGCTTTACAAACATTTGGTCTTTGCTATAAAATATGAAGGGATTAATCTATTATTATTTAAAGCCTTATTTAAAAATATTTCGCAAAATGAACTGGTAGAATTATTGCATATTGAGCCAATGGGCCAATACAGTCGTAAAATTTGGTTTCTATACGAATGGTTAATGCAAAAGCAAATAAATGTTAACGTAGATTTAAAAAAGCGCAAATACATTTCATTAATAGACCATAACTTGCAATATGCTATAACAGGAAGCGAGGTGGCACGACAAAAAATAATAAATAACCTTCCTGGTACACAAGAGTTTTGTCCGTTAATATATAAAACTGATAAATTGGATGGCTATATAAACGCCAAATTATCAGAGCAAAAAAATGATTATTTAAATGGCATTCATAAAGATGTTTTACAACGAGCCTCTTCATTTCTACTCTTAAAAGATTCAAAGGCCTCATTTACCATAGAGAACGAAAATCCTGGAACCAACAGAGCAATGCGTTGGGGAAAAGCTATTGGA
>Ga0209121_10001584_pt1 | contig 23858 bp, 20 predicted proteins | sample Cruoilmetagenom3_FD_187292 | JGI IMG/M metagenome (GOLD analysis project Ga0209121, IMG submission 187292) | Oil polluted marine microbial communities from Coal Oil Point, Santa Barbara, California, USA - Sample 3 (SPAdes) (version 2) | ecosystem: Environmental > Aquatic > Marine > Oil seeps ... | reverse complement strand
GCGGCAGCATACGCCGCAGGAGCGAAGAAGTAGCTGCCTTCTAGGGTCATTGTGTTGTTGACAGGGTGGGTATAGTCCGCTCTGCTTATGGGCTTGTTTATGTAACTGAAAGGTTTGGCTGAGGAAAACACTATGTCCGAGCTGAGAGAGGTAGCTCTTATTTTGCTGAAGTCAATATTTTTTAAATCACACTTCCCTACCCTTATCGGTTCGGTGGAATAGACGGTTTTCACACCGAGCTGTTCCAGCGTGTCTTTCGTTCCAGAGCCTATCTTCCCATTTTTGGCAAAAAGAAGAGGACAGTTATGATACGAAGCAAAAATGGCGGAGTTGCAGACAGATTCGGTACTCTCAGAAAAATCATTTTCTTTTTTTCCCTCCCACTCATAAGTCAGCTTAAAATCTCCTCCTTTGCCCTTAGACACCACGCACGCATAATATTTTCCGTGGCCAAGCGAATCCAGCGTGATGGGTTCTCTGTATGGAATTTGGCTGGCTATTACCGCTCTGTTTTCACCCCTTAGTATCAGACCGAACTCTGAGGGGCCCTCGAGTGTTATTCGAGCGTTTCTGCAATCATAAGGAGCCACGCCCAGTTCAAACTCTTTTCCAGGATAGGCTTTTACGTGCAAGTCGTAATGGCATGTGAGTGAAAGAGGTTTTCGACTCGCATCTCCGTCGCCGACCATCAAGCCCTGGGTAGGCATGTAGGTTATTCCTATACCCCACTTCCCACTGTTGTAGATGTATGAACCAACGTGTTCAAAAGCTCCCTCATGAACATTCCAATTTGACGAAACAGCAACCTGTCCGAGGCTCCAATCAAAGAGCTGGAGGTCAGGATCCTGTCCTTTGTATCCTCCCCATTCCATGTCAACCTCGATCCATTTGTATCCCTTTGGCAACGTAAAGTTGTGGTAGGTGGTTACGAGAGTTGGACTTTTCGTTCCTTTGAAATGAATGGTTCCCGCTTTCGCCTGGGGCAGACTCCCTTCGAACGAATCCTCAAAACTTTCATACTTTCCATTTTCTGGTGGAAGATTCGCTATGACTGCAAGATCGCTCCTTTTCCATGAGTTGAGTGCTATCTTGTTCGCCATCTCTTCCGCATCTTTGCCATTAATCTTCGTTATGTTTCTCACTCCTCTTTCTTCCAGATCTTTCAGAGCTTCTTCATTCAAATTCATGGCTATTGCCTTTGAAGACTTAGCAAAATCAAGCCAGTCGTCCATGAAGTACCCGATTCCTTTGTTCGCGTCCAGGTAAATGTCCTCGTTTTTCCCTTCGTAAAATATGAGCGGAGAGGCGTAGAGATAGCCCCCAGAATAATACAAAGCGCTCGGAATGGCTGACAGATATGTCAAATCATCTACCATTGAGTTGGGGTCATATTGAATCAGAAAAATTTTCGGTTCAATTTTTGCGGGCGCAAAGGAGAAAAAAGGGTCTTTATCTCCTCCCGCATTTTCGGCATTAGGCATAAGCGTGGCCGGTGTGAGGCCTAACAAAGCGATTATTATAAGATACGTAGCTATTTTTTTCATACTCCTTAATGCAACTTTTAATATAAATATGTTGCTTTTCCATAGTTTTTTTGTGTTTTTTGCAGTCGCTTGATTTTTGCATCAACCCCCCTCAGTCCAAATAAAACCAAAAAAGTGGTCACACTGATCCATTCGCCCCCTTGTTGTTCCCCATTAACTTTTGTGATATCTTTATCAAGCTCAAGCAACAAACAAAGAGTTTTATAAACCCCTGAGCAATTCATATAACCCTGCTAAAAAGAATGAAAGCTATTTCTGCGGTTCTAGTTTTGATCGTATTGTTGCCACTTTTCAGCCAGGGAATAACTGTACAATCCCGTCTCGATGTGGACCCCGAACAATTAAAAGAGATATTGAAAGGATCTTATTCTTTCGATGAGGCTGGTTGGAGAGTGCTGCATCTGGAAGGAGACCCATATCAGATAGGTTTCCAGTGTGGATATCTGCTTGGGAAAAACATTTCTTATAATCTAGAAGTAACTGTTTTTGGCGCAGCCGGTTTCTGCTCCGAATGGGAAAACGCTCGCAAGCTATCGCTCGAGTATTGGAAAAAGGTACCCGAAGAATATCAGCAAGAAATTCGTGGGATAGCAGAGGGAGTTAAAGCTTCAGGAGCTCCTTCTCCTTTCGATAGGCCAATAGACTGGAAAGACATACTCGCTCTCAACGCTCAGGTTGATCTGTACTACAAGCAACTTTCCCAAGAAATTAAAGTCAAAACATCGGAGAAAGAGGAATTGCAACCAACTGAAATTGCGATAAAACTGGAGACAAAAAGAGGATGCAGCGCTTTCGTCGCCGCGGGTAATGCAACAAAAGATGGGGGTGTGGTCATTGGCCACGAAACCTGGTGTAGCTATATAGGAGCTGACACCAATTATTTCATGATTAATGTGAAACCGACCAAAGGCTATGAATTTTCGATGCAGGTCATGCCGGGACTTATATGGAGCGTTGAGGACTGGTACATGAACAGAGCTGGGTTGGCGGTGGCTGAAACAACCTTGGGAGCTGGTCCTTATGATGACACTGGCAAACCCCTCTTTGTAAGGATCAGAGAGGCTGTTCAATACTCGTATTCAATAGATGATTTTGTTAGGCGCATGACCTACAAAAACAACGGAGCGTATTCGTGTGACTGGCTTGTTGCTGATGCCAAGACAGGAGAGATTGCGATCCTGGAGCTTGGGCTAGACGAATGGGCTCTGAAGCGGACATTCAATGGGTTTTATGGGTCTTGCAACATCGCATGGGATGAGGATGTTAGAAAGGAGCAAAATGCGGGAGAATTCACAGAAGACGGTTCCTACGCAAGATGGGTCAGATGGAGGGAGCTAAAAGAAGAATGGTGGGGGCGAGTGACCCCCGAGGCGGGAAAGCGCATGCTATCCGATCATTTTGACACCAAAACCCGCAGCATAAATCCAAACACCACCACTCTGTGTGGACACGAAGAGCTCGACCCCCACGTGAATTTCAAGCCACACGGCTCCATCGATGCAAAAATCACAGACTCTTCGATGATGCCTAGAATGGAGATGCTTGCAAGGAGAGGGCACCCATGCGGCATGGATTTTGATGCATCTGAGTTCATTTCAAAGCATCCGGAGTACTCAAAAGCCAAACCTTACCTCAAAGACATGAGAGCCTACGAATGGACGATTCTGGGTAAAAAACAATGAAACTCCCCATAGACCTCGCCTTTTTGGGAGAGTTGTTTTCAAAAGTCCATCTAATTTTTTCGTTCAGTTAAAAACAAACAAAAAAACTTCTTATCCTTCATGCAAGAGGGCAAAAAGAGCACAGATCGTATTGGGGCAAAGGCGCATCAAGAATTCTTTCGGCTTCTTCCAGCACTTCCATTCCCAATTTTCCGGAGTATTCCGTCAAAAACGCTCTGGCCTGCGCTTCCCCCTCCGCGTGATAGATCTCAAGCGCCTTTTTTTCTACTTTCTCCTGTGAATTGTATGCTTCATCCTCATATTTTTTCCACACGTTCCTCAGCGCCACCGATCTGTTCTTGTAATCTTCTTCCGCCCAGTCCGCTAGAGTTCTGAAGACCCAATAGGCTGACTCCATATCCTTATCCTCAAGATCGCCCCTCTCATAAGGTTCGGGAAACTCAAGAATTCCAAGGTACCAGGGCACGTATACGCTCTCGCATGGTCTGCCTGATGTTCTCCAATACACGTTGCCGATATGGGCAGGCATATCACTTCTTAATTGCATCACAAAGCTCTCCTGTGTGCTCTCGGAGCATATGGTTCTCATCCCCGTTGCGTGAGGTGACCCCAGGGTGTACCCTTCAGTGAGATCGTATTTTGTTCCCTCGTAATGATATCTAAAAACCTCGGTTAAGTTCCGGACTGAAAGCTTGCGGTTTGGTTTTGCTGAGAATGGAAGCTCGTCCAATGGATAATTTTTTTCAGTCAAAAGAAGCAGGCCGCCCCACTGACGACATGTGTTTGCAGGAGACTTTATCGCCGTGTCTTTTCCATAGGCTTTGGCAAAATCAAATGGTTTTGATGGATCGTGCCACCCTCTCTTCACGGCGTAGGTTATCAGATCCTCAGATCCCATAAAATTTTCCTCATCCTCCAAATCAACTCTTCGTATAACATATCTATTGGGGACGACCGCCACTTCGTTATCCGGAACGCGCTGAGCCACCCAGTGCTTTCCATACACCACGCACACTACCCATGCTTCTGATGGGTCTCCCACCATATACGTTCTTCCGGGATGCGCATAGCCATAATACTCCACCAGCTGCCCTATTATTCTCACTCCATCCCTAGCAGTTCTTGCTCTCTCTGCGACTATTTTTCTAAGGCAACGACCGATCCCTCCCTCTTTTAATTCTGGTCTGTCCTCTTTTGAGGGGCTCGAGTCACTTGCTATTGCCACGCCCCACTCATTCAGATAACTATCACTAAAATCAAACCCCGGCATCTCTGACCACAAATAAGAGTAAGTCTCTCTAGCCTGACGCACCAAACCCCCATTTTTGAGGCGAATCACTTCATCAGGCTCGTGCTCAATTCTGGGGACAACATGTAAACGAATAACAACCTTTCCACTGTCATCCTCATTGTGACCTACCAATACTGAGCCGTCCTCTGTTGCATTCTTCCCTGCCAGAATCAAGAAGCATTCATGATCCAAACTGGAATTAAGTGAGGATTTTTCGCACGAAGAATCATGCTCTATCGGCCCTTCGCCGCCTAAACTCGCATAACATACTCCTGAAATCAATATCAATACGGAGAAAATGAGTATGATTCTCTTTTTATTCTGTTTCCTTTCCATTCTCAGTTTTTTTATTGCATATACCACCCACTACAAATTTAAATAATTATCTACTCCATCCTCTCCGCTCTCCTTATCTTTCAAATTGTTCTTTCGCTCTTTTAAAAATGTTATAGAATACTTTTTAAGAGACGAAGTGATTACTAGATTGGTGATTTGATGAACTGGTTGGATGAAGCAAATTTTGTTAGGATGCAGGCTAGGCTTAACAATGAGATGTTCGGAAGTTTCATACCTCTCATAGCTAGTGAGAATGTTGAATCTCCCCTGTGCCAGGAGATGCTCCTTACTGATTTTCATGGGAGATATGCAGAAGGCACTCCTGACATGAGATACTATCAGGGATGCAAATATTTTGATGAGGTCGAGAAGAAGGCTATGGAGCTAGCCAAGCGTTTGTTTAACTGTTCTTACGCAAATGTGCAGACTCTTTCTGGAACTGTTGCCAATATGGCCATGTTCAAATCCTTGACAAAACCAGGGGGCAAGCTTCTCGCTTTGGATACCGCAGCCGGCGGACACATATCTGCCGGGAAATATGGGGCTGCTGGTTTCAGAGGATTGACGATCATAACCTTTCCTTTCGATGAAGAAAAATGGAATATCGACGTGGACAAATCTGTAAAGCTTATAGAGACAGAGCGCCCGAATCTCACCCTTGCAGGAGGCTCTGTGATCCTGTTTCCAATTCCTCTAAAAGAGATAGCCGAGGCGACCAAAGCAATAGACAGCCACATGGCTTTCGATGGAGCCCATGTTCTAGGACTGATAGGTGGAAAGCATTTTCAAGATCCTCTGCATGAAGGGGCTCAGGTGATGACCGCTTCAACCCACAAAACGTTTCCGGGGCCTCAAGGAGGGATAGTGCTCGCAAATCCCGATTTGGACACCGAGGAAGGCAAGAAGTTTGCGAGAAGGTTAGACTTTGGCTGTTTTCCCGGAGTGACTTCCAACTATCACCTTCACCACGTGGCTGCAAAAGCAGTAGTTTTGGCTGAACACCTGGAGTTTGGAGAGGCATATGCAAAGCAAACAATTGCAAATGCAAAGGCGTTTGCCCAGGCTTTGTGGGAAAGAGGCTTTCAGGTCCTTTGCGAACCCTATGGCTTTACCGAATCCCATCAAGTCTTGTTGAGAATTGGAAAGCCAAACGAGGGAAAAGGAAAGTGGGCCTCAGAAAAGCTGGAAGATGGTGGCTTAATCACAAATCAAGAGATATTACCGGGTGACAAGAGTCCAACATTCACTTCAGGTCTGAGATTGGGTACCCAAGAACTGACAAGAATAGGCATGAAAGAGAAAGACATGGAGGATGTTGCCGAGTTCATGAAGCAAGTCTTGCTCGATAAGAAAAACCCAGCAAAGGTAAAGGAGAAAATCAAGGAGTTCAGAAAAGATTTCCAGTTCATTCATTACTGCTTCCATGCGGATGAGTGGAAGGCCTACGAATACAGGAAACTGATTTAAAAAAGAGCTGCTTAAGTCTTGTTGCAGAATAAGACATCCTTTATATTTTCAGTTTTCTCAAGCAGGACGGGCACACCACATAGTGAAGTCCGCTTCGGGTGCTCCAAGTGCGCATGCATCATTCTGGTAAAGTTTTTTTATATCACTTGGCCATATAGCTGTAATTGTGTAATTAAAAGGAGGTGAAAGAAATTATGATTGAACTTCCAGAAATATTCATGAGACCTTTCATCGGTAAAATACTCCTGAGTTGCTGTAGTCTTTTGACGGTGGCTTGCCCCTTCTGCCCCTGCACGTTTCCTTGTTGGGCGTGTAATGCGTTGGGAACCTTGTTCTATATGCATGGCAGCTTTCTGCAGGGTCTGCTAGAATTTTGTGGGTCTTGTGGAATTTGTGGAATTTAATAAAACTTCAGAGCGAAAAATCTATCTTTGCCATTTATGGTGGTAGTTAAATCGTCTCTGAAAGCTTTTATTCTTTTTTTGGCTGAATTTCTCAAGACCTTTGTTTTTTACACTCAAAACAAAAGAAATAAACGAAGCCCCTTTATATGCCAATCTAAAGAGGAGATACTGTTGATGTTGGAAACTCTATTGGAAAGAGCAAAAGAGTGCATATGTCACATGCAAAGGAATCGGCAGATCTAAAATTATTTTCACAGAAACTGTTGAGCTAGAGGCATCGGGGCCATGTGATACGGTCGGGCGAATAAACGACCCCCATTCAATTCTGTTTAAATCCTCCCAATTATTTTGAAATGCGAAAATTTGCGTGGATGTAGGGTATAATATTCCCAAGCAATCCTCTCAAAATTGATATGATGCGGACATCAATTTTAAACTTATTTATATCCCCCTATCACTTCTCCATATTTTAACCAGGCTAATTTCGGCTCGCGGTTATTCTTCAGGAGGCCAAACTGCTTTTCTGATTCCAAAGGTTCATCTGGTCCATCCAAGTACTCATAAAAGAAAACCCCTTTTGCACCAGCATTTAAAGCCGCCCTTGATATTTCTTCTATATATCTAGCTTGATTCTGCTGTGATCTAAGATAAGTGTGGTACCCCGTCTCCAGAACTATTACGTCCTTGCCATAACCTCTTGCAATCCTTATATCATTTGCTACATTTCTGGCCAAATAAGGATTGGGCAAAAAAATGCAAGGATAGGATTGAATGCCTATGACATCAAAATCCACCTTGCTCACTGCCTTTCTAAGCCATGTCTCCCATCCGCTGGAGCATGTGCCCACGCTTAATATTATCTTCGCCCTTGGGTCTGAAGATCTGACTGATCGGCTTAATCCCTTCAGTATTTCAAACACCTTTTCTTCGTTCCATTCCCCTACTCTCCAGCCATTTCGTACATGGCCTTTTATCTCGTTTGGTTCGTTTTCTATCGAATACTTGTAAATGCTGCCCTTATATCTCCTAACCACTTTTTTCGTATATTCAGATATTTCTTCCACATATCTCTCCGTGCTCAAATCCTTTGTCCAATCTGGAACCACGGGCCTGTTTCCATTGTATCCATTTCCAATCTTTGCTATTATTTTCAGACCATTTCTGTTCGCTTCGCTTACTATAAAGTCATAGCAGGAAAAATCATAAACCTCATCTCTGGGTTCGATTAGTCTCCAGGCAAAATCTACGCTCAGCCACTCAATACCATTGTCTGCTATGATGCGGAAGTCTTCACTTCTTAATTCATAGCAATTAAACGGTATATGATATGCCACCAAACCCCACATAAAGCCGTCTCCTGCCCATTCTTCATTAAAATTTACTTCCGTCTGGGATCTAACCTTCAATCCCGATAAACCTGTTAATGCAAATAGCAAGCAAATTGCCAATGTCAAAGTTTTTTGTTTCATTTTGGTTATTTCCAGTTTTCCACTACATGGAACAGCTTAAATAGTTAACTGAGAACTAACCTTCCAATTCCCATCCTCTCCATTTAAAAGAATTTCATTTTCCAAGGGTCTTTGTCAGGTATTTAGGTCGATAAAGAAAGATTTATAAAAACATTGCCATTTCGATAAAATGCAAGTGAGGTAAATAGTGCTGAATAGATTTCGCGAAAAGTTTGATTTTTTGTTTGCTCCTATCGTAAACAAAATGCGAAACGCCAACCCAAACGTCATAACAGGAATTTCACTTATTTTTGCCGTTGGTGCTGGCGCCTTGTTCTGCTTGAGCTCTCCTGAAGATGCGTTGAAAAACAATTTTCTTTTGTTTGGGGCACTCATGGTGGGATTAAACGGTCTGTTCGATCTCTTGGACGGGATGGTCGCCCATTTGAGCGGAAAAGCCTCGGCAAAGGGTGATTTCCTGGATCACGCTGTTGACCGATACTCAGATGTTCTTATCATCGGGGGAATAGGTCTATCAGCTTGGATGACCACAAGTTGGATTGCATTGCTTGCAATGACCGGGGTGCTGCTTACGAGTTATATGGGCACCCAGGCTCAGGCCGTTGGGCATAAACGAGATTATGGAGGCTTGTTGGGCAGAGCTGACAGGTTGGTCATTTTGTCGGTCATTCCGATAGTTACGCACCTGCTACTTTATCTTAACGTGTCATTACCCTATTTCAACCTGATTGAATGGTCACTGATCTACTTTGCCGTTGTTGGAAATCTGACGGCAATCCAGAGGTTCCTTTCGACCTTTAAATGGTTCAATAGAGGCCAAAAATAGAATGTTAAGAGAGAATTTATGCTTCTTTTATTGCCTCGAACACAGTGAAAAAACATCGACCTCTTCGGAGAAATGATAAACTCTTTCGACCTCTTGTAATTTTGTTTTTAGGTCCGCCATAAAGTAATTACGCTGCTTCGACCCATGAAACAAATTGAGAGGTACCTTTTTAAATTGGGAAAAATTAGAAGAGTAAGAATAAATGGATTCTTACAATGCACGAATGGGCTCTGGCAGAGGCGGTAATCTCCACTGTGGTTGAAACATCCAAAAAAGAAAAAGTTAAAGAAATTGCTGAAGTCAAAATTAAGATTGGAGAGCTACAGCAGATTGACGAGGAAATATTTAGATTCGCTTTAGGAGAGATCATAAAGGAAATGGTTCGAGATCAGGACTCTTCACTTGAGAACATGAAGATAAAAATAGAGAAAGAACCCTCATTTTTGAAGTGCAGAGTTTGTGGGCATGAATGGAGTTTTATCAGTCAGTCCAAAAAGCTTAGCGAGGACGAATCCGAATCAATCCATTTTATTCCTGAGGCAGCGTATGTTTACATAAGATGTCCCAAATGCAAGAGCCCAGATTTTGAGATTACGAAGGGGCGGGGAGTCTGGATCGATTCAATCAGAGGAACAAGGTGACCTAAGCATGGATCCCAGACAGAACATAATAGAAAAGAGGTTAGCAAACATAAACCGGCTGATAGCTGTCGCAAGCGGGAAGGGGGGGGTCGGAAAAAGTTTGATTGCAACAACCTTGGCACTCTCTCTCTCAAAGAAAGGTCGCAAGGTTGGGTTACTCGATTTGGATTTTCAGGGTCCTTCTGCTCACGTGATTCTGGGACTGAAGAATGCCTACCCCAAAGAAGAGAAAGGGATCGTTCCGCCTGAGGTTCACGGCATTAGATTCATGTCAATTGTGTACTACGTTAAGGACGAGCCTTCTCCCCTAAGAGGAACTGATGTTTCAAACGCCATAATAGAGCTCTTGGCAATAACCCAATGGAAAAAGCTAGATTTCCTGGTTGTCGACATGCCACCCGGTATTGGAGATCAAACGCTAGATCTGATCCGCTTTATGAAGGGAAGTGAATTTCTGGTAACCACCACTCCCTCAAAAGTTGCCTTGGAAACCGTCAAAAAGCTTTTGAAACTGCTAAAAGAACTGAAAATTCCGATAATGGGACTGATTGAGAACATGAAGATGTTTCCATCTTCATTGGCCAGAGAGCAAGCCAAAGAGCTTAGTGTGCCATTTCTCGGAGAAATATCCTTTGATAGATACCTGGAAGAAGCAATTGGAAATCCGAACAAGCTGCTTGAAACCAAGTTTGCAAGAGATTTGAATGTGATTTTATCCAAAACAAACCTCTTATACAAAAGCATCTAAGCATCTAAAATAGGCTTAAAGGAAAAGTATATTATCCCTCTCAATCATCTAAAAGTATGAAGTGTGTTGTCTATTTTCAAGGAGTTAAAGAGGCCCACTTTCTCACAAAGAGACTCGCATCAGATTTTAAGAATTTGCAATTTGCCTATCCTAAGGATAAGAGGCAGCTGCTTAAGGAGATAGAGGATGCCGAGGTGCTTTTTGGGGGATTTGTTGATGAAGAGACCATAGACAAAGCAAAAAAATTAAGATGGTTCCATTGTGCAGCTGCCGGTGTTGATTATATCATTAAAACGATGAGAGAACACCCACACATCCTTTTTACATCAAGCAAGGGTGTGAGCGAGGAGCAGATATCAGAATGGGTCATTGCCATGACTCTCTATACCCTGAAACATGTTAAACAGCTTCAGCGCCTATACGATAGCAAAAAGTTGGTCAACTTGGTAGAGCCTTTGATGCAGGATGAGCTTTTTGGAAAGACTGTTTGCATTGTTGGTCTGGGGCGCATAGGAAAAAGGGCCGCTCAAAAATTTAATGCGTTAGGCTGCAGAGTTCTCGGCATTAAGAGAGAAAAGGCAGAATTTCCATACATCGAGAAGGTTGGCACCCTAGAAGACCTGAAAGATTTTTTTTCCGAGTCAGACATCATATCCACCCACCTCGCTCTGACTGAAAAGACAAAAGGATGCATAAACAGAGAAGCAATAAATTCTATGAAAGAAAACGCCCTATTCATAAACACGGCAAGAGGGGCGTTGGTCGATGAGAAGGCCTTGATAGAGAGGCTCAATAGGCGGGAGATCAGAGCACTCCTCGATGTCATTCAAGACGAGCCAATAAAGGAGGGAAACCCACTGCTGAGCACCACAAACTTGCTTGTCACACCCCATGTGTCGTATAATAGCAAGGAATTCTATGGTAAGCTTTTTGATTTGTTTTCAGCTAATTTAAAGTTATATCTGCAAGGAAGAAAGGACAGCCTCATCAACGTAGTAAACCTCCGGCTCGGCTATTGACCCTCAACTCTTAGCCCAAAACCGTGTGATAAAACTAATAATTAAGCGCAGAATGTAGATCCTCAAAACGCCAAAAAACCTTTCCCAAGATTAATATATGCCCCTGACCATAGGTTAAAACCGAGAGAACTATGGGGATAGCAATCGACACAAAAAAAGGGATCGCGGGTGATATTGTATCAGCAGGATTAATCGGATTGGGTGCCGACGAGACGAGGCTGTTGCCAGCCATGGAATATGCTGGAAATCAGATAGGATCTACTAGAATAGAACTGGTTAATTTTGGGGGCGTCAAGAAATTAGAAGTTAGCTTTAAAGAGAGGGAGCACCACCTTCTCGAATCCAAAGCCAAAAAAATATTCTCAAAGGTCGCTGAGGATTTGTCTATCAGCAGACCCTACAGCGATATTGGTTCCAGAGCGTTGAGCGTTTTGTGCGAAGCCGAAAGGTGGGTACACAAGAGAGACATAAGATTGAGCCACATGGTTGATCAGCACGAGGCTGGCGAAGAAGCCGTCCTTCATGAAGCTAAGGATATTCTGATTGACATTGTTGGGCTCAGTGTGGGCTTGATGGACCTGAGAATAAGCGACATTTATTATCTAGATTGGGTCAACGTAGGCAGCGGCACCGTCCAGTTTTCTCACGGTGAATTTGAAGTTCCAGCACCCGCAACCGAGTATGTCCTGAATGAGCACAACATCATTTGGAAAAAATCAGAAACTGGCGAAGAGATGACCACTCCAACTGGAGCAAGTATCTTGGCAGGTTGCAGAGCAAAAAGGATGATTTCTTTGGAAGGTCGCAACCCATTCAGGAGAAGCCTTTCTAGAGGAACGAAGAATCTCCCTCCCGTGCCTTTTTACTTGATAGAATAGGGCAGCATGCATTTTTCAACAGCCCGCACTTAACTCTTCTAAACATGCAAATTTACCAGTTAAGTGACATCCCTATGAGCAACACCTTATGCCCTTTTTTGAGATTGGGGAATTGATAAGCAAGGGTTTTCTGCGCTTCGCTCTTTCATAGAAATAACTAAATAGCCACTATCATATTTTCGATGAAAGCAATAAAAGGAGTTAAGAATGGCTGTTTTGGAAGAACCCTTAAAAGAGGTAATGAAAATTAAGAATTATGTAGGCGGAGAGTGGATTGGGTCTAAAGGCAAAGTCACAGATGTCAAGAACCCTGCCCTTTGCAAAACAATCGCAAAAGTTCCCTTATCAACAAGAGATGAAGTGAATGCAGCTGTGGAAGCAGCCGGCGATGCTTTTCCTGAGTGGAGGAGGACACCTCCAATAACTAGAGCGAGATGTTTGTTTAGGCTAAAAGAGCTGTTGGAGGGGCATTTCGAAGAGATCAGCAGAATTCAGACCATGGAGCATGGAAAAACAATCGATGAATCGAGAGGTGAAACGAGACGAGGAATTGAAATGGTGGAAGTTGCCACTGGAATTCCATCGCTAATGATGGGTTACAACCTGGAAGACATCGCAACAGGAATAGACGAATATCTAGTGCACCAACCTCTTGGAGTCTTTGGCATAATACCTGCTTTCAACTTTCCCTTTATGATCCCCCTATGGTTTGCACCCTTTGCAACTGCGACAGGAAACTGTGTCGTCATAAAACCCTCGCCCAGAGACCCGATAAGTCAGGTAAAGCTTGCTGAGCTTGTAGAAGAAGCTGGTTTTCCGCCTGGTGTGTGGAACGTCGTTCATGGGGGTGCTGAGGCTGCATCTGCCTTGCTGGAGCACCAAGACATTAAAGGAATAGCTTTTGTGGGGAGCACCAGGGTGGGAAAGGAGGTCTACAAGAAGTGCGGCGAGACCGGAAAGAGGGCAATCGTTCAAGCAAGCGCAAAGAATTTTTTGCTTGTGATGCCAGACGCTGATCCGCGAAGAAGTCTTCCCGCATTGTTGTCATCTTTCTATGGAAATGCAGGTCAGCGGTGCCTGGCCGGCTCAAACCTCGTTATCGTTGGTGAGGACGATGCTTTTTACAAAAGATTTGTTGATGGATTTGTTGATGCTTCTTCCAAGCTAAGAGTGGGCTATGGGTTGGATGAGTCAATCCAGATGGGTCCAATGCAATCGGTAGATGGAAAAGAGAGAGTTACGAAGTTTATAGAGAGAGGCATGGAGGAAGGGGCGAAACTGAGGCTTGATGGGAGAAAACCAAAAATCAGCGGAGACTATCCTCCTTCTTGCTTTCTAAACCCAACAGTATTTGAGGATGTTGCTCCAGACATGGAAATTGCAAAGGAGGAGATCTTCGGACCAGTAGCAAATGTCATGAGAGCCAAAAACCTGGATGATGCGATAGAAAAGGTCAACAGATCTCGCTACGGCAATGCAGCATCTATCTTCACTTCAAGCGGTAAGTATGCCAGAGAGTTCAAATACAGGGTTCAGGCAGGTAATGTAGGCATAAATATAGGAGTTGCTGCGCCCATGGCTTTCTTTCCGTTTGGCGGGATGAAAGACTCGTTCTTCGGAGTTCTGCATGGGCAGGGTAGGGATGTGATTCGCTTCTTTACCGAGAGCAAGATTTTGATCCAAAGGTGGTTTTGATGGAGATCAGGACGCTCAGCGCAGTTCTTAGCTTTGCTGAAAAGCTCGAGGGTCAGGGCGCAGAGTTCTACGAAGATCTGTCTAACCAGGAAAAATTTTCAGAGAACAGGAACTTCTTTTCTGATTTTGCCAAGGGAAACAGGAAGCACAAGCAGCAGGTGAAGCGAGCTTACCAAGAAAGCATCACGGATGCTTTTGAAACTGGTGGCTCATTCAATTTAGAGCCTAGTGACTACCTAGTGAGCATAGCGATGTCCGGAGGCCTTGGGCAGCCTGCGATTATCAAAAAAGCAATCGAACTCGAGGAAAAAATGGGCAAATTTTACCTAGATGCAGGCGACCAATCAAAATCACTGCTTGCTGACATATCCAGAACTTTCAAACTCATAGCCAAGAAAAAGTCTGAGAGGCAGAACAAGCTAAGATATCTTTACCAAGAAAATAAAGGAGGGCTGGATGATTAAACCTGAAGAATTGGTGGAGCTGGTAACAGATCACACTTACGGCACTTGGAGGGCACAGAAAAAATGGAAAAAACCATTGTTTGTCACCAGTGCCAAAGGCGTTTACTTCTATGATGACAAAGGAAAACGTTATCTGGATTTTTCATCCCAATTAATGTGTTCCAATCTGGGTCACGGAAATAAGGCAATAGCAGATGCAATCTGCGCTCAAGCAAAGAAACTCCCCTATGTGGGTCCAGGATTTGTGTGTGAGGCCAAGGCAAAGGCGGTTGAGGCATTGCTTGAAGTGATGCCCAAGGGAATAGACCAGTTTTTCTTCTCAACCTCAGGAACTGAGGCGAATGAGTGCGCTGTAAAAATGCTGAGACAATACTTTGAGTCTAAAGGCAAGTATAAGATAATCTCAAGGCACAGATCTTATCACGGTGGTACTTCTGTAGGGGTTTCGTTGACTGGAGACCCTAGACGGTGGTATGCGGAGAGAGCAAGATGCACAATTGATGGTGTGGTGTTCGCTCCCGATGCCTACTGCTATAGGTGCCCTTTTGGTTTGGAGTATCCCAGTTGCGGCATACTCTGCGCCAAATACGTAGATCACATGATAAAAGAGGAGGGAAATGTTGCAGCTGTTTTTGTCGAGCCCGTTGTCGGCACGAACGGAAAGATAGTTCCTCCCAAGGAGTACTTTCCCCTATTGAGAAAAATATGCGATGAAAATGATGTTTTGCTTGTTGCCGATGAGGTGATGAGCGGCTGGTATCGAACAGGAAAGTGGTGGGCTTTAGACAACTGGAACGTCAAGCCAGACATTTTGACAACTGCAAAGGGCTGCACTGGCGCGTATACTCCTGCAGGCGTTACTGCAACTACAGGAGAAATAAAAAATTATTTTGAAGAGGAGGTCATGTGTCACGGTCACACTTACTACATGCATCCCCTGGTACTGGCGGCCATTCCAGCCGCTGTGGAAGAGTACAAAAAAATTGGGGCAACAGGTCTCCCAAAGCGAGTGAGCAAGCGTATAGAAAAAAGTCTCAAAGAACTCATGAGTGAGCATGTTTGCATTGGAGACGTTAGAGGAATTGGCCATTTCTGGGCTGTCGAGATAGTGAAGAATAGAGAAACCAAAGAACCATTTGCTACTAAAGCAGATGAGTTTTCTGGCAAAATTCTCATGACAGATAAGGTAGCGAGTGATGCATTAAAGCATGGGCTCTATGTTCATCATTGGTACGATAACTTCACTGTCGCACCTCCTCTTACAATAACTGAAGAGGAATTTGAAGATGGAATGAAAATATTTGACAGTGCATTGAAGATCGCTGATAAAGAGGTAGGAAAATGAAAACAAAGATAAACCCAAAAGGAAATTCTCGTATGAGGTAAAAAAAGTTGGAAAGAATAGTTAAGGTTGGACTTATACAAGCTCGGTGGGAAGGCGATGTAGAAAAGACGATTCTAAAACACGAGAGAATGATTGATGTGGCAGCAGAAAAAGGTGTCCAGATCCTATGCCTCCAAGAGCTGTTTTTCGGTCCCTACTTTCCAGCGGAGCAGAATCTAGAGTGGTGCAAGTTCGCTGAGCCGATACCAGGACCATTGACCAAAAGGATGCAAAAAAAATCTAAGGAGCACGGTATGGTTCTTATTGTCCCAATGTACGAGCAAGAAATGCCTGGGGTTTGTTACAACACCGCTGTCGTTTTCGATGCTGATGGAAAAATGTTGGGCAAGTATAGAAAAATCCACATACCACAACTGGAAGGCTTTTGGGAGAAGTTTTACTTTAAGCCCGGCAACCTGGGATATCCTGTTTTTGATACGAAGTATGCCCGGATAGGTGTTTATATTTGCTATGACCGGCATTTTCCTGAAGGAGCAAGAATTTTGGGATTGAATGGTGCGGAAATCGTGTTTAATCCATCTGCAACCAGCAAGGGGCTCTCGGCACATCTGTGGGAACTGGAACAGCCTGCACATGCAGTAGCTAACGGGTACTATATCGCAGCGATCAACAGAGTCGGTGTTGAAGGTCCTTGGAATACAGGTAAATTCTATGGAAACAGTTATATCTGCAATCCAAGAGGCAAGATTATCGCTAAAGGATCTGAAGATAAGGATGAAATAGTTGTCGCTGGCGTTGATCTGGACATGATCCACGAGGCAAGGACTCTCTGGCAGTTCTATAGAGACAGGAGGCCTGAAACCTACAAAAAGCTTATCGAATTATAGAGCTGATGTCATGAAGTCTGATTTGGTGATAAAAAACGGAAAGATTGTAACTGCCTTGGACACCTACAACGCAGACATAAGCATAGAAAACGGAAAGATTGCCAGAATTGGAAAAGGGTTCAAGGGAAGTGAGACGATTGATGCAAAGGGGATGCTTGTCTTTCCCGGTGGAGTTGATGTGCACACACACCTCGATATGCCGTTCATGGGTACAACATCTTCCGATGACTTCGAGACTGGAACAATTGCAGCAGCTTTTGGTGGCACAACCTCAATAGTTGATTTTGCCATCCAATCTGCTGGAGAGAGTCTTTCAAACTCTCTTTCAACTTGGGAAAATAAGGCAGATGGAAAGGCATCCGTGGACTATGGCTTTCACATGGCTATGACTGATGTCAACGAAAAGACCCTTGATGAAATGGAAAGTATGGTTAAGAAAGGCATCCCTAGCTTCAAGCTTTTTATGGCGTACAAGGGCTCGTTTATGAGCAGCGATGAAAAGATCTTCCTGGTGCTTGAAAGAGCGAAGAGCATCGGCGGCTTGGTGATGTTTCACGCAGAGAATGGGGATATTATCGAATTGATGACTAAAAGACTTGTCTCCATGGGAAAGACTGAGCCGAGACATCACCCCTATGCTCACCCCGCAATTGCTGAAGAGGAAGCAACAGAAAGGGCAATATTGCTGTCTGAGCTGGCATCCGCGCCAATATACATAGTACACCTCACCTGTACTGGTGCCATGGAAAGCGTTAAAAGAGCTCGCGAGAAAGGGCTTCCAGTCTATGCTGAGACCTGTCCCCAGTACCTTATTCTAGATGCTAAAAGATACAATGAGCCTGGTTTTGAAGGCTCGAAGTATGCCATGTCTCCCCCGCTAAGAGATAAAAGCAACCTGTCGCTCCTATGGCATGCTCTCTCATCCAACGTTCTACAGGTTGTATCGACAGATCATTGCTCCTTCTTTATGAAGCAAAAGGAGATGGGAAAGGATGACTTCTCAAAGATTCCGAACGGGGCTGGTGGAATAGAAACGAGAGTACCACTGATGTATTCAGAAGGCGTAGAAAAAGGAAGAATAACCCATAACCGATTTGTGGATATCTGTTCAACATCACCAGCAAAGATGATGGGCATGTATCCTAAAAAAGGATCGATAACTCCAGGGGCAGATGCCGACCTCGTTATTTTCAATCCAAAAAAGAAAGTGAAGCTTTCATGGAAGACACTTCACCAAAGAACTGATTACACCCCCTATGAGGGGATGGTCGTGAAAGGGTATCCCATAAAAGTGATTGTCAATGGTGAGCTCAAGATCGATAATGGAGAGTTTGTCGGAAAAAAAAGGACTGGCAAGTTTATAAAGAGAAACAAATTTGGGGCGTTCAATCCCGAAAGGAGTAAACACCATGAAGGCTTTAGATAAGTCAGATCTTCCTCCTCTGCAAAAAGCTTCGATAGAGGCAACAAAATGTCTCTCTTGTTATGATCCTCCCTGTGTGGAAGCTTGCCCTGTTCATCTTGATGTGCCCACGTTCATTCGGAGAATCAAGACCAACGATATAAGGGGTGCGGTTAGCATTCTTAGGGAGAAACTTATATTTCCTGGGGTTTGTGGTCTGATTTGTCCACACATGAGATTGTGTGAAGGGGCTTGTTGCTACAAAGAGATATCGACACCAATTAGCATTGGCGTGCTCCAGCACTTTGCTGCCCGCATTGGTAAGGATATCGAGACCGAAGCGATGGAAATAAAACCCTCTGGAAAAAAAGTTGTAATTGTTGGGTCAGGACCAGCAGGGTTGGCCGCAGGTCATGATCTGATGATGAAGGGACATGATGTCAGTGTATTTGAAACCCATTCGTTACCTGGGGGTCTCTTAATCCAAGGGATTCCTCACTACAGACTTCCCCAAGAAGTTCCCCTAGAAGAAATCCAAGAGATCAGAGGAAAAGGGTTAAAGGTCATTACAGGCAAGTCGATCAAAAGCACGCACGCGCTTCTCAAGCATGGATATGATGCAGTGCTCTTAACCCCAGGTGCTCCCGAAGCAATTCCTCTTGGCATGCCTGGCGAAGAATTGAAAGGGGTCATTCAAGGTATAGATTTTACAAGGATTTTTAATCAGGGTACAGCAAAATCATTTTCAGGCAAAAAGGCAGTGGTCATTGGAGGCGGAGACGTTGCCATTGACTCAGCTCGCTGCGCTGTTCGTCTTGGAGCAGATATGGTTTATGTTGTTTATCGCAGGTCGTTTGAAGAGATGCCGGCATACAAGGTAGAAGTTGAAGATGCCAAAAGGGAAGGAGTCTGTTTTTTGACGTTAGCCCTTCCTGTAGGAATTGCAGGTGAGAAGGGCCATGTGAGAGGATTGAAATGCATAAAGACCAGATTGGGCAAACCAGACAAATCAGGCAGAAGAAGACCGATACCGATTCCAGAAACAGAGTTCGAGATAGAGATTGACACTGTCATTGAGGCTATCGGTCAGAGGGTGGACAATTCTTTCCTTAAAAGCAACCCCAGTGTTGAAACCGAGAGGGGTCTCATAAAGGTTAATGAGCGGTCAATGACTTCGCATCGTGGAATCTTTGCTGCGGGAGATGCGGTGAATGGTGGCACCACCGTGGTTCAGTCGATCGTAGATGGCAAACGCGTTGCCGTCGAGATTGACAAATTTCTAAAGGAGGTCAGCGATGAAAAAAGTTGATATCTCCGTCGATTTCTGCGGTCTTCATTTCGAAAATCCGTTCATACTTTCATCTGCACCCCCTACTGCCAATGCTGAAATGATTCGGAGAGCATTTGATGCAGGGTGGGCTGGAGCTGTTACGAAGACATTGGCGTTGAAGCCTACGCAAAACGTCAGGCCAAGATTTTCAAGTTTTTGTTCTGAAAGTGGCACACCAATAGGCTTTGAGAATATTGAGCAAATCACAGATCATAAACTAGAAGAGTGGCTACCCAAATTACGGAAAATTAAGAAAAAATATCCAAACAAAATACTGATAGCAAGCCTTATGGCACCTGCAAATCCTCAAGAATGGCAAAAGCTAGCTCAAAGGGTGCAATCCACAAGACCAGATATGTTCGAGCTAAATCTTTCCTGTCCCCACATGGCTGAAATGGGCAGAGGTTCATACATTGGCCAAGATCCTCAATTAACATCGGATGTTGTAAAATGGGTTACTGAAGTGGCTGAGGTGCCAGTAATGGCCAAGCTCACACCCAACGTTACCGATATTGCATACATAGGGTTTATGGCAAAAAAGAGTGGAGCAGATGCATTATCTGCCATCAATACTGTTCGAGCATTGATGGGTGTCGATCTTGATACGATGGAACCGAAGCCCTCTATTAACGGATTCTCGGCGTTTGGCGGTCTTTCCGGTTCCTGTGTTAAGCCCATAGCACTAAGATGCGTAGCACAGATTGCTAAGGGAACAGGATTGCCAGTTTCAGGTATAGGTGGAATAACTGATTGGAGAGACGCCGTCGAGTTTCTCATGTGTGGCGCAACCACGTTGCAACTCGCCACTGCAGTCATGTACAATGGCTATGAGATTATCAATGATATGACGACCGGGCTATCAAACTATCTGTATGAAAAAAGCATCAGTTCAGTAAAAGAAATCACAGGCAAGGTCTTGCCAAAGATAGGCGACTTAGCGAATTTGGATTTTGGATACAAAGTCGTTTATGAGGTTGACAAGACCAAATGCATTAAGTGCGGTCTGTGCTACAGGGCTTGCAGAGACGGCGCTTATGACGCCATCAAGGCAGACGAGGAAAGATTGCCGACAATTGATGAGGAGAAGTGTGACGGGTGCTCTCTTTGCAAGCACGTGTGCCCCGTGTGGAACTGCATTAATATGAAGGTTGTCAAGAGGGGGTAATAAGTGCCTATTCCTTATTCTGTCCCCCTCTTGAAAAACTAAATGGAAGAATACTTTTCAATCAAATATTCTTTTTACTGATTATTTTCCAGCCACAACCAATGCATTATTTCCTTGAATTCTTTCGTTAGGATACTCTCGTTAGAGTGACTCTGATTCCTTTTCCAAAAAGCAAGTTAATGGAGTCTCTTAAGAATCTAGACTTTTTTTGGGGGAGTAAAACAATCTCAAAGCACTTATCATTCTTTACTGCTTGTCTTTTACGATACGAAGAAATTTATAAATACCGTTCTGTATTAAAATTCATGGGAGAAAAACTTTTTGGAACAGCGGGTATTAGAGGAAGAACCAACAAAGCCATAACGCCGCAATTCGCATTGACATTTGCTCAAGCATATGGCTCTTATTTTAATGGTAAAATTGCAGTTGCCAGAGATCCAAGGTACGGCGCAGATATGTTAGAACGGGCTGTCGTCGCAGGCCTAGCCTCCACTGGCTGCGATGTCCAAACCCTTGGATTGGTTCCCCTGCCCGTGTTTGCCAGGTGGGTAGCAGATTTTGGAGATGGTGGAATAATGATCACGGGTTCTCACATCCCCTCAGATCAAATCGGGCTGGTCCCGGTGGACGGACTTGGGAGAGATCTATGCCCAAAAGACGAAAGGGGCATAGAAGAGATTTACTCCAAAAAAGAATGCAGGTCCGAAGAGTGGAACAAAATCAAGAGCGCAACCAGCGTGGAACCTGTAGAAAACTACATCAGATTCCTCGAAAGAGAGGTCAGAAGTGTTTCCGGCTTTAAGGTAGCCCTGGACCTAGCAAATGGCTGTTTCTCATCGATAGCAAAGTCCATCCTTGAAAATTTTGGAATAGGGGTCCTCTGCATAAACGATGTGCCCAAACCAATTCCAAATCGGCCTTCTGAACCGAGGAAGAAAACTCTTCAGGAACTGAGCAAAGTTGTGAAAGGCGAATTCGATCTTGGAGCAGGGTCAGATGTCGACGGCGACAGGGTGGTGTTTCTCGATTCTTGCGGAAACGGAGTTTCCGAGGACGTGACAGGAGCAATATTTGCGAAAGATCTCGTAAAAAGAGGTGAGCAAATTGTCACCCCCATAAACTCTTCTCTGCTAATAGAGCGTGTTGGGGAGGAATGCGGATTCAAGGTGAACTATTGCAAGGTCGGTCCTCCCGCAATGGCAGAATCCCTGCTGAATACCAAAGCCGTCTATGCTTATGAGGAATCAGGGAAATACATATTTCCGCCAAAAACTCTGTGGAGCGATGCAGTTTTTTCAACTCTAAAATTGTTGAAGATTTTGGATGGGCAGGGATGCACGTTAGAAGAATTAGTTTCCCAGTTTCCCAATGTGGTGCAGATTAAGGAAAAACTGCCTGTCGAAAAGGCCGTAAAGCAAAAAATTTTGTGGGAGGTTGAAAAGATAGTTAAAGTCACTCCGCCTAGAGGCATAAAAGATTTGGTCACTCTGGATGGTGCCAAACTTGTTTTTGAAGATGGTTGGCTGTTGGTGAGGCCATCGGGTACCGAGGATATCTTGAGGGTTTATTCAGATGGAAAAGACCTTGCCACCGCTAAAAGACTGGTCACACTGGGTAAGAACCTAGTAAGCAAAGCTCAAAAGCAAATTGGTAAATAAGCTCAAAAATCACATCCAGATTGGAAAGATGCTTTTTTTGGTTTAAAATCACGATTTTCTAAGGGAAAAGGCAATAAAATTGATTTATTTCCAAGAAAATAATACAAAGTTTTATTACCCTGTCTGTGCATAGTTTATTATAACAAAAAAGAAACAAAAAGACAGATGAAGAAAAAACTTTTTTTTCCTGCGGTTTTAACGGCAACCCTCCTTTTTATTTCTGTAACCACGATCGGGATATCTCACACGTCGAGGCTGCCTTTTATGTCCAAGGCTGACCTTGTTATTACAGAAATCTGGGATGAACAGCGTACAATATGCTACAATATAACAAACATTGGTAAAAAGAAGGCGGGTCTGAGCAATTCGGCCCTGATTCTCGATGGGGAAGGGATAATGAGGGATTATTCCGTACCCGCTTTGGATCCTAAGGAAAAAATAACAAGGAGATTCTCCGCGGCTAAAATGCCATTCGGCACACACGAAATAACCGTTATCGCGGACTGTTCCAATCTCGTTTCCGAGTCAAATGAGAGCAACAATTCCAAGACAGAGACATTGTCATTCGAATTTCCAGAAGAGATAACTCTAGATTAATACCTAATCTAATCTGAGCGTCAAAAAATTAAATAAAATTTCATTCTATTTAACAACCCACAAAATTGCATCCTTCTCAGCGCTCCTCAACATGTCAGATGCAATCCTGCAACAACTTTCTCGCTCTTTATGCGATTGTATTCTTCGCAAGCTTCTTTGGTTGGCTTTGCAATTAGCTCTATGCTGCTCTTGCGTAGCAGATCTTTTACCTCTTGGTCGATTTTTACCAATCCATACGCTCCAGTCCCAATTATCAGTACGCTTGGTTTCACTTCCAAGATATCTTTAATATCCTCCATGCCTACTCTATGTCCCCTCGTTCTATACCAGTCCGACCTTATCCTATCCTGATAAATTATCACGTCAGACTGATATGCTTTTCCATCTATGACTATCCTTCCAAAGGAATAATGATCTATTCTCATTTTAGGGTCAAGAACCAAATTCGCAAACAATCTACCTATCTTACTTATCCAATCTCTTCTAGGATTCCCCTCTCGGTTACATACCCTGTAACGTACCTCGCAGGCGTAACATCAAAAGCAGGATTCAAGGCATGAACCCCCTGGGACATTATTCTTTTTCCGCCTATTGCTAAAACCTCCTTTTCATTCCTTGTCTCTATTGGTATGTCTTCCCCTTTCTTAACTTGTTTATCGATTGTGGTTGATGGGAAAGCGACATAAAAAGGAATCCTATTTTCTTTAGCAAGAACTGCCTTTTCATATGTTCCTATCTTGTTTGCAAAATCCCCATTTTTAGCAACCCTGTCCGCCCCAACTACAACAAAATCTACCAAACCTTTTTTCATCAAATAACCTGATGCGGAGTCAACTATCACTTTATGGTCTATTCCTTCCTGATACAATTCCCAAGAGGTTAGGGAACCTTGTAATCTGGGTCTCGTTTCACTGACCCAGACCATAAATTTCTTTCCCTGGTCTTTCGCAACTCTAAGAGGTGCCAGAGCCGTTCCCCAATCCACTGTGGCCAGGGCACCAGCATTGCAA
>Ga0209121_10001583_pt1 | contig 23858 bp, 23 predicted proteins | sample Cruoilmetagenom3_FD_187292 | JGI IMG/M metagenome (GOLD analysis project Ga0209121, IMG submission 187292) | Oil polluted marine microbial communities from Coal Oil Point, Santa Barbara, California, USA - Sample 3 (SPAdes) (version 2) | ecosystem: Environmental > Aquatic > Marine > Oil seeps ... | reverse complement strand
TACGCTAAAGCTTTGGTGGACAGGCCGTCGAGGGCGAGGAAAAAAGGGGGGAGGAATGACAATGGGAGAAAAATATGATTTCTTTTCTGAATTCCTCTTGAATTTCAATCAATATTATGCTATAAAAAAATATGAATGTAAGATTAGAAATATTCTTATTACTAAGTAATATGTTAAAAATTCTCTTTCTTTAATTCGAGTGGTACATTACTGATTAATTCCTTAAATGATATGTAGGGTAATTTAATCCCTTTCTGAATCATAGAATCGTATATTATAACCCCATTTTTATAATCAATTATATTATTATACGCTTTGTATAATATTCTTGATACTGTAAGCATTTGTATTTTATGTTTGCAACAGTATTTTCTTATATCTTTAAAGTTATTACTTGCTAAAATGCAATCATGGACATAACAGTATGCCATTCCTATTGCTTCACCTTTCCCAATTGAGAAATAGTCTGATGTAATTTCAGAATATTCTTTTAAAACATCCTGATCAGTTGCAGTTGATATATTTATTTCAATTATTTCTCCATTATCAATATATTTTTTTATATTATGATAATATTTGGGTCCTCTCATCAGTTCATCTTTGACAAAATCCAATAAAATTAATTGTTTTGAAAAAAGACTTATTAATATATCTATCCTCTTAACAATAACAAAACTTGAAACAACATCAGAATCAAGAACTATACAATTCATAGATTAGTAAGCTCAAAATCTTCATCACATTTTTGTTTGTCAGGTGGTTTTAAACCTAATTCGTAGTATAACTCATTATATTTACCTGTAGATATTTTTTCATCAATAAATGCTTTCTCTATTAATGATATATAATTACTGAAAATTATATTTTTATTTGTAGGGGTATATAATGATGTTTCATATCCTAATTCATTGCATTTATTTATTATCTTTTCCTTTAGAATATTAAAGCGATTTGTGGAAATCAATTTCATTTCTTTTAACTTTATAAGTGCTGCGTGATGACTTACACCAAAGATATTTTCCAATCTAATAATTTCAGGTAAATCTATTGTATCAATATTTTTTAATACTGATTTATTTTTTATATATTTTTCAATACCCTCATCAGGGAAAAGGAAATTAATAGAGAAATAGTCAGCATATTTCTCTTCTTTGTCAGTATTGTTTGCAAAATTACCTGTATTACATACAGAAGCTGTAAAGTTATTCTGTATATATAAATGATATAATTCATGTCCAAGTGTAAAATTCTGATGCCCGAGTGTTTTTGAACTATTGATAATGATAAAATTATATTTATTTCTCTTTAAAGCTATTCCTGAGAAACTGTTTCTTGCAAAGGGTTTGAAAATCAAATTAAAATCCAATATTTTTCTAATCGATGAAAAATTAATTGGTACATGGTTAGATAAATACAATTGTTTGCGTAAATTGCGTGCATGAGTTCTAATTCTGTTCATCCAAAATTTTCTTTAAGTTTATATAATTGCTTGCAAATTTATTAATTAAGCTAATAGTATCAAGAGTATCTTTATCTAATTTATCGGATCGAAATGACATTATTGAATCTGATAAATCTGTTGTATTTTCCATTAAGAAATATTTCATTGGAATATTAAACAAATTAGATAAACGGTCCAAAACAGTAATCCTAATTTCTCTTTTGCTATTTTCAATATAACTCATTTCTTCCTGTGTGATGTCTATAAATTTTGCAACTTCTTCCTGTGTGAAATTGTTCTTTTCTCTAAATAATTTTATATTTTTTCCAATTGTATATTTTAAAGCATTATCTTTCTTCATATGAACCTCCTTATATAATAATATAACATATTGTTATATTATGTCAAGATGTATCGGAAAAGAGACCTATTTTTGATAATAGAAATGTTTAAAAAAATTTGGGTCAGGCTGGAAACTGGAATTTAAATGACATATGGGGTCGACATTTCGACATTTTATCACATGTTGATTTGGAAATTAAAAATACAATCACCCTCACCTCAGTCCTCTCCCGTCGAGGGCGAGGAAGGGTAGGGGAGGAGATAACACGGAAAGGGATATCTACCATGAATTCTCGAATAATGAATAATAAATGCCAGACATCAGTTGTAAGGAAGGGGAAGGGGAAAGGGAATTGTGAATTATGGATTGTAAATAGAAGGTCAAGGAAGAAATAGTGATATAATGAGGAATTTTACGAAGGGATTAGTTTTTTACCTTTTAGAAGGAGAAGTAGGAGACAATAATCAAGAGTGATGCAATTGCGACTAAAATGGAGACAGTTCCTGAATAGTCTTGACAAAACGGGAATAAGAGGTATAATAGTCATATGAAAAGATATCTTGAAGATTTTATAAAAAAAGATATAGGGGAAAAAATAATCATTATAACAGGACCAAGGCAGGTGGGTAAAACCACACTTGCAAAAATGATAAACAACAATTATGATTATCTAAATTATGATTACCCTGAACATCGCATAATGTTAAAGGAAAGGAGCTGGGATAGAAAAAAAGAGGTCATTATTTTTGACGAAATTCATAAGATGAAGAATTGGAAATCCTTTTTAAAGGGGATTTATGATGTAGAAGGACTTAAAAGTAAAATTATAGTAACAGGAAGTGCGAAATTGGATGCTATAAAAAAAACAGGCGACTCCTTGGCAGGAAGATATTTTCAGTTCAGACTTCACACTTTTGATTTAGCAGAAGTTAAAGATAAAATTAATCCAAAATCAGCATTCGAAAGAATTTTGGAGGTTGGAGGTTTTCCTGAACCTTTTTTAAAAGAGGATTTGACATTTTATAGAAGGTGGAGAAAAAGCCATCTTGATATCATTTTAAGGCAGGATTTAATAGACTATGAGTCTGTAAAAAATATACTTGCCATTGAAACATTAGTTGAATTACTTAAATACAGGGTTGGTTCACCTGTTTCTTATGTAAGTCTTTCTAGAGATCTTTCATGTGATCCGAAAACTGTAAAAAGATGGCTGAGGATTCTTGAAACTCTATACCTGGTATTCCCAGTCAGGCCTTTTCATAAAAATATTGCCCGTTCAATAGTAAAAGAGCCTAAATATTATTTTTATGATACAGGGCTTATTAAGGGAGATATAGGTGCAAAGATTGAGAATCTGACAGCTTGCTCACTTTTAAAAAGATTAAACTTTTTAGAGGATTGCCTGGGGTATGAAGTTTCTTTAAATTATTTAAAAAATAAGGATGGGAAGGAGATAGATTTCCTCGTGAATATTGAGGGGCATAAAACTATGATTGAGGTTAAATCGAGTGATGGAAATTTAAGTAAGAATTTTAAAATATTTTCAAGATATTTTCCTGAAGCATCAAAAATCCAGTTAGTTTATAATTTGGATAGAGAAAAAACCTTTCCTGATGGTTGTGAAATACGAGATATTATAAATTGGCTTTCAGAAACAAACAATCTGCAAATTTAAGGGCTCAAATCTATGTTAATCGAAAAAAATGCAGGAAAGCAAAATCTTTGCTGCTAATATTTTATTAGTTGTAATTATTATGATTATACTTATAATATATTAAAAGGTACTATTTGATAAGGAGGTGATATGGATAGTTTGGATATATTTAGAAAAATACCAATATTTAACGAGCTTAATGATGAAGAAATCGATAGGATTTTTACAATTGCACAGAAATCATCATTTAAATCAGGTGAAATAATTTTTTCGGAAGGAGATAAAGGGGACGGATTTTATCTTATTGTTAAGGGGAGTGTGAAAATTACAGTAACAATCGATAGTATTGGAGAGGAGTTGCTTTCATTATTAAAAGGGAATGTACATTTTGGTGAAATGGCATTAATCGATGATAAACCCCGATCAGCAAATGCAATTGCAGAAACTGATGTTATTTGCCTATATTTTGATAAAGATAAGTTTAATAAAATTATAGATGATGATATTTCACTTGGCAATAAAATCAGAAAGGGATTTTTAAAGGAATTTTCCAGAAGGCTGAGGACAACAGATAATAATGTAAAGAGGATTATATCGATTCTAAAGACTAATGATGAGAGGGATAATATAGGCGAAAATAGAGAATAGTGAATAGGAAGAAGAGAGATTAGCCACAAATAATGAGGAATAGACATCAGACATCAGACATCAGCCGAGAGGGGAGAGAGAGAATCACCCTCACCTCAGTCCTCTCCCATCAAGGGCGAGGAAGAAAGGGGGAATAGCCACAAATTGAAAGAGAACTTCACGAAAGAGAAATATCCTTTAACTTTCCCTCCCACTTGCGGGAGGGAATTGAAGGGAGGGGGAGATTGAGAGAGAACCACCACGAATTCTCGAATTTATAACGAATTACACTAAGAGAAGAGAATAATTTTTATATTGATTTCACAAATTTGTAGCGAATTGCACGAAGAGAATAGGGCAGACACAGGGGTCTGCCCCTACAATTTACGATTAACGATTTGTTTTATATATCCGTTCCCGTTGGAATTGGCATTCACGCAATGGTGAAACCATTGGCACCCTCACCTCAGTCCTCTCCCCGCCTACGCTAAAGCTTTGGCGGACAGGCCATCAAGGGCGAGGGAATAATATAACTATTGACATTCATTATTTATTTCATATAATAGAGCAATATGAATGTACTTGACCTTGGATTTAAAAATTACAAAGAAACATGGGACTTGCAGAAAAAGGTAGTTTCAAAAATACAAAATTATGGATTTGACAATACATTGATTTTTGTAGAACATAATGATGTTTTTACATTTGGAAAAAGAGGAAAAACTGATACATTAAAGGTTAAAGAGGAAATACTTAAAAAATTGGGCTTTGAATTGTACACGATAGAAAGAGGAGGGGATGTTACATATCATGGTCCGGGTCAACTTGTTGTCTATCCGATTTACGATATAAAATCTCATCTTGTCGGTGTTAAAAAATTTGTAATGAATATCGAGACTGTAATAATCAATATGCTGAAAGATTTTACTATAGATGCAGAAAGTGATGAAAAAAATATTGGGGTTTGGATTAGTGATAACAAAATTGCTTCTATAGGTATAGCTTTTGATAGGCATATATCATTTCATGGTGCAGCAATAAATGTTAATACGGATCTCAACAAATTCAATTATATAATACCTTGTGGGCTCGAAAATAAAGGTGTAACATCGATTCAACAACAAGCGGGAAAAAATATATCTATTGATAGCGTTAAGAAAGGAGTTATTGAGAATTGGATAAATGTATTTAATGAAAAAAATATAAGATATATTAGAGAGAGTGATATATGAAAAGAAAACCTTCCTGGCTAAAAGTAAAATTGCCACAGAAAGAGCAATATGGAAAGATAAAGAAGATTTTAAAAGATAATAAATTACATACTGTATGTATCGAAGCCCGATGCCCTAATCTCGGACAATGTTGGGATCAGGGAACAGCTACATTTATGATACTTGGTGATGTATGCACAAGAGCATGTAGATTTTGTGCCACTAAATCAGGTGATCCAGGGGGAATTATTGATAAAAGTGAACCCGAAAGATTAAAGAATGCCGTAAAGATGATGGGACTTGATTATGTTGTAATCACATCTGTTGATAGAGATGACCTAAAAGACGGGGGAGCCGGAATATTTCGAGAAACCGTTCGGTTATTAAAAGAATATAGAAATGATATTGGTATAGAAGTACTTGTTCCCGATTTTTCCGGGGAGTATAAATTAATTGAAAGCGTTGTAAATTCGGGTATAAATGTTTTTGCACATAATATCGAGGTAGTAAGAAGAATATCAGATAGTGTTAGAGATAGAAGATCCAAATATGATCTTAGTTTGAATGTTTTAAATCTTGCATCTGAAATCAATAAAGACATTATTATAAAATCAGGTATAATGGTAGGAATTGGTGAAACGGATGAGGAGGTTTTCAAAGTTATGGAAGATGCTGCAAATAATAATGTAAAACTGTTTACGATAGGGCAGTATCTGCAGCCTACAAGAAAGAATGTTGATGTAGATAGATTTGTTGTACCGGAAACATTTTCTTTGTATGAAAAAGAGGGAAGAAAAATAGGACTTATTGTCAAATCCGGTCCATTGGTAAGAAGTTCATATATGGCTAAAACAACTTATTTGGAAGCAATCGATGCACAGAAAAATAATTATCGATAACAATAGAAAACCGAGGGTTCTTATCGTAGGAATACAATTGTTCAATAAAAGCGATATTGATTTCGAGGTTTTGGAATTAGCTTCTCTTTGCAAAACCGAGGATGACGAAGTAGTTGATTCTTATATTGTAAAAACTGATAACATTATTTCCTCAACTTTTATAACAATTGATAAATTGGAATTGATAAAATCAATTGCTTTACAGAATAATATTGATAAAATTATATTTAATGTTGATTTACTTGCAAGGCAGAGAAAAAATATTAGTCAAATAATGAATCTTAAAATTATGGACAGAAATGAAGTGATACTCAACATATTTTATCAACATGCCAGAACAAAAGTTTCAAAGATAGAGATTCAATTAGCTCGTTTAAAGTATGCATATTCGAGGTTAGTTGGCATATATGATAATCTTTCCAGAACAGGTGGTGGCATAGGCACAAAAGGTCCCGGGGAGCAGGAAATCGAATATAAAAGAAGAGAGATTAGAGTAGAAATTAAAAAACTAAGAAATAAGCTCGATAAAATAAAAGAGAGAAAAACCGTACAGAGTAATAAAAGACAGGATGAATTCAAGTGTGCAATTGTAGGTTATACTAATTCGGGTAAATCCACAATTATGAAATCTTTAACAGGTTACAAGTCATATATTAAAGATGAGCTATTTGCAACTCTTGATCCTATTACAAAAATTTTACATTTAAACAGCTACGATACTGCCGTAATTACCGATACAATTGGTTTTATTCAAAATGCACCACCGGAACTTATTGATTCATTTTATGAAACATTGTCCGAAATAGAGGATGCTGATCTTAATTTGCATATTGTAGATATAAGTTCACCATATTATCAGGAACAGTTGGAAACAGTAGACAATGTGATGAATAAATTGAAATTTTGTCAGGAATCTATAATTATTTTTAATAAAATAGATCTTATTTACGATGAAATATTATTGAAAAATATTAAGGAAAAATTTCCTGATGCTATCTTTATATCAGCCCTATTTAATAAAAATATTACCGATTTAACAGATAGAATCTATTCAATATACAATAAAACTTATAGTACATTAGAGTTACCAATTGAGAAATGTGGTATATTTTATTCATCGGTAAAGAATAAAATACCCATTAAGATTGTATATAATAAAGATAAATGTATAGTAAAATTCAGAAAGATATATGATAATCTAATAGATAAAGAATTGAAATAAGTTGACTATGATTAATATTTATATTAATATATGGAAAATGGAGGTTTAGATGATAGCACTAATAGTTTTGATTGCAATAGTAGTTATAATAGTATTTTTTGTAGTGGGAACTTACAATACACTTGTAACTTCTCGTGTAAGGGTAAATAATGCCTGGTCTCAAATCGATGTTCAGTTAAAAAGAAGATACGATCTAATCCCTAACCTTGTCAATGCTGTTAAGGGTTATATGGAACATGAAAAAGAAGTTTTTATTAAAGTTACTGAAGCTCGTTCAAAAGCTATGAATGCTGAAGGTATTGCAAATAAGGCGAAGGCGGAAGGGGAACTTACAAATGTATTAAAATCATTATTTGCAGTAATGGAGAATTATCCGAATATCAAAGCAAATGAGAATATGATGCAGTTACAGGAAGAGCTTGTTTCCACTGAGAATAAAATATCCTTTTCCAGACAACATTATAATGATGTAGTAGCATTTTTTAATACACTGATTCAGAAATTTCCACAAAATGTAATTGCAGGGATGTTTGGATTTACAGGAAAAGAATTTTTCAAGGTTGAAACTGAAGAGGAGAAAAAAGCCCCGGAAGTACAGTTTTAGTTTCGAAACATCAAGATATAGCGGAATATCCGAATTTACCACAATATATAGTATGTAATTATAAATAATTAATATTACTTGACATTAATTATCTATAAATGTATACTGTTAAATATAAATAGCTATAATTATATCACCTGTCACAAGGAGTACATATGGCTTTATCCCCAAATGATATTAAACCGGACAAGTTTTACACCGTAGAAGAAGTTGGAAAATTATTGTCCCTTAGTGGGCAAACAGTGAGAAATATTTTGCGAAAAGGAAAACTTTCTGGTAAAAAAATTGGTCGAAGATGGCATGTAAAAGGGCTTTCTTTAATTAGGTACATTGAATCTTAAAAAAGGTAGGGACTATGGCTAAAGGAAAAACTGGTATTGGTGTTGATATAGGAAGCTCACTGATAAAAATTGTTGAACTTGAAGGATTACCAAAGTCACCTATTCTTACTAATTACGAAGTGAAAAAATTAGCATCTGAAGCTATCGTAGATGGTGAGATCATGGATAGAGGTCTTGTTATCAACACAATGAAAGAAATGATTAACGATATGAAATTAAAGAACAAAAAGGTAGTTATATCGATTTATGGCAAGTCTGTAATAGTAAAGCGTATTCAAATGGAAAAAATGAAAAGAAGCGAAATTGCAGAATCGATAAAATGGGAAGCAGAACAACAAATTCCATTTGATGTAAATAGTATTGAATTGGATTATGCAGTTGTTAATCCTGATAGACCTGACGGTAAAATGGATGTATTATTAGTCGCTGCTAAAAAGGATGCTATTCTTCAGAAGATTGATTTATTGCATGAGGTAGGCTTGGATGTAAAAAAAATGGACATATCGAGTTTTGCAATAAACAATATATACGAATTTAATACTGATCAACCCAAAGGACAATTTATTTCACTTGTAAGCGTAGGATTCGAAGATACAAGTATTAGTTTTATTGATGATGGTGTCTTTATGTTTACGAGAGGAAATCCTACTGCTTCAAAGAGATTTGTATATGAGTTACAGAAGAGATTTGGCATTACCGAGGATGATGCAATTGACATTATTCTTGGTAAAAGTAAAGATAAATATAACAATGATGAGATCAATGCCGCACTATATGATTTTGTAGATAGTATTTCAATTAGTATTGAAAGAAATTTAACTTATCTAACCAGAGATAAGGAGCATATTGATAAAATAATTCTTTCTGGTGGTGGAGCATTAATTCCGGGATTTAGTGAGTTATTAGCCAAGCACTTCGGTACAAAAGTAGAGATAATCGACCCATTTGCAAAGGTCTCGATAAAAGAGGGAATAAAAGCAGATGATCTTAAAAACATAGCTCCTATCATTGCTGAAGCATGTGGACTGGCTTTAAGGGCTGAATAAATAGGAGATAATTATGATTGATATTAATTTATTGCCACAAGAGATAAGAAAAACTAAGAAGAAAGATCTTGGTATGCCCAAAGTTAGTTTTAATGTAAAACTCCCGATAAAAGGAGGGATATTCCTTATAATAGGAATATTTATTATTGCAATTGGCATACTTATTGCTTTCACTTTTAAACAGCAAGCCACTATAAATAAATTAAAAACTGAAATTGCTACAATGGAAACCGAATTAAGGAGCTTGGATGAAGTAGTTAATCTGGTAAATGATTTCAAAGCGAAACAGAAAGATCTACAACATAAAATTGGTATAGTAGAACAATTGAATACCGGAAGATTAACAGAGGCAAGAATTGCCGACAATTTAGCACAATGTCTACCTGACTATATGTGGTTAACATCAGTACAGCAAAAGGGTAATACTCTGGAGATTAATGGTATCACATTTTCTATTATAATAGTCTCGGATTTTATAGATAATTTAGAGAAGAATCGATATTTCAATATGGTTAACCTTAAAGTAATTGAGAAGAAAAGATTGCTTGAACGTGATATAAAGGAATTCAAATTATCATGTTCAATAGCGATATAAAGGCAGGTTTATATGGACAGAAAAAATATAATAGTTATTTCGGTGTCAGCTTTACTTCTTATCGTTATAATAGTTTTATGGAATTATCTAATATTGAGTAAAAATAATACGGAAATCAGAACTCTTAAGGATACACATACTAAAGTTTCCGCAGAACTGAGTAATGCGAGAAGGGTTGCGGCAAGTCTTGAGGAAACAAAGATAAAATACAAAGAGATGGAACTTCAGTGGGAAAAAGCAAGTGATATGCTTCCAACAAGTATACAAACCCAAAATATTATACGATTGGTTGGAAAAGCTGCTTCGCAGAATAATATAAAGATTCTGAAATTTTCTCCGATTGGTGCTATTACAACAACGGGAGACTATTCTACAGCAAAATATAAAATCAGTTTATCATCTGATTATAATGATTTTGGAGCGATGATAACTAATCTTGGTATGCTAAAAAGGATAATTAAACCATTGTTTTTTAATGTTAAAGATAATCCAAAAGCTCAGAATGAAATGCAAAAAAGAGAAGGAAATGTTATTGCCGATATTACAATTGAAACATATGCGCTTAACCCTGCATTAAAACCCTCTAAACAAACTGATAAAACAGGGGGTAAGAAATGAGAAGGATATTATATATTATACTTATAGTTATTCCGGTTCTTTTTACCGGATGCAATAAAGGGAATGTTTCCAATTACCTTGTAAATAAGATTGTGACTTTTTTTGTAGGAAATAACAGCAATAAAAATGTTGAACAGGGAAATATTGCAACTAATGGGATTTCCAACAGTATATTGCAAAAGAATAATGATACTGATTCTATAGAGGTTGGAGATAACGAAGAGGATACAATTAGTATTGATAGTCTATTAAAAGGAGTGCAATTACCTTTCAAGGTTGAAACATATGTGTTCAAATCAGCAAATAAAAGAGATATTTTTGAACCATTGCTTTCTAAGAGCAAAACTTCAGAGGCACTTAACCTTGACAACTCTATTCTTACCGGAATTGTAACAGGTCCTAATGGAAGAGTAGCTTTAATTAAGGAATTCGGTGGTCAAGGATTTGTATTAAGAGAAAATGATAAAATTGCTAACGGTTTTGTAAAAGAAATTGGAAACGATTATATAATTTTTGAAACACATCAGTTCGGTTTTGTATCTAAAACAACATTTAAGCTTGAATCAGAAGATCAAAAATTAAAATTTTAAAAATGAGGTATATATGAGAAAGACAATGATAATTCTATTAATGCTAATCCTTCCATTTATGTTAATAGGGACTGAAATTAACAGTATTTCGGTTCTGCCTTATAGTTCGAATAAAACATTAGTGCAGATGAAAATTAAAGGTGATATAACATTTACCGATTATTCCCTTTCCGAACCTTCAAGAGTAGTTTTAGATTTTGTAAATATTGATAATGATATTCCTCTTGAGAAATTTATTATTGAACGAGGTGGAATTAAGGGTATTGATATTTCAAATCCTAATGATATGGTAATCAGATTCAATATTACATGTGATGATGAGTTTTCTTATTCTATCACTCGTGATGAATCAGTTGTTAATTTGATAATAAATTCAGGGACGGAAGAGTTTATCACATATACAAAAGAATTTTCATATAATAAAAACAGTGAAATGGATGCAGAAGATGGATTAATATCATTAGATCTGGAGAATGCCGATATAGTAACTGTTTTAAGAGGATTAGCTAACTATAGTGGTAGAAATATAATAGCAAGCAGCAATATTAAAGGAACTGTTACGGTCGATTTGCATAATGTTCCCTGGGAAAAAGCTCTGGATGTTATTTTAAGATCTGCCGGATTTACATATTTAATCGAAGGTGATATTATCAGAGTAGGAACAGGAGGTGAATTTAAAAAGGAATTACAAATCAGGGAAGAATCTAACCCATTAATAAATAAGGTTTTTAAATTAAAATTTGCTCATTCCGATGAAATAAAAACACCTTTAAATAAATTGTTGTCATCAAGAGGAGGGATTGAAGTCGATAAAAGGACAAACTCATTAATTGTTACGGATATTAAGGAGAACATTGATATCGTTGATAAGATGTTAAGTGTATTGGATTCTCCTAATCCACAAGTTGAAATTGTTGTAAAAGTTGTTGAAATGGATGCTAATTATGACAGAGGACTTGGCATTAATTGGGATGTTTCAGGATTATCATCACCTGCAGGTGATGTAAAAGGAAATGTGACATCGGGAGAACAAATAGCAGCACATACGACTCTTAATATTGGAACGGTTGGTTCTTATGTTAATGTTAATGCGAAGCTACAGATGTTAGAGAAGGAAAATAAATCAAAAACAATTGCAAATCCTCGGATTACAGCTGTTAATAATCAAAAAGCAAGCATACTTGGTGGTAAAAAATTTACTGTAATAATGTTGGACCAAAGAGGTAATCCCGTAACAAAATTATTTACCGTTGGTACGAAAATAGAGGTTACACCTCAAATTAATTCTTTAAATGAAGTTACAATGGATATCCATGCTGAACTCAGTACTGTGGAAGGTGCATCGACAGCTCATCCTATAATCAATACTACAGAAGCAGATACAAGGCAGGTTGTAAAGGATGGTGAAACAGTCGTTATGGGTGGTTTTATCAAGACTACCCAATCAGATACAAAAACGGGTATACCGTTTCTTAGAGGAATACCTGTTATTGGGAATATTTTTGGTACTACATCAAAGCATACAGAAAAGAGGGAAGTGCTAATATTCTTAACACCTCATATAATTAAGTAGATTAGGTAGGATAAAAACAGCGTATATCAGGGAGGAGAAATTTTCTCCTCCCTGATATTTATTTTTGCTTTCAGAATCATTATTTTATTTATTAAAACTCTTTCTAATGTAAGCATCTTAGCTTCATTAAGATATTGCAGTGATTCGTCAAATTCAGCCATTTCAAAATAACATGTTCCAAGGAGGTAGTAAATGTATGCCCATTTTTCATTGTCATTATTTGTATAATTCAGTGCATTTTTAAGTATTTTTATTGCATTCGGAAAATTGTCTTCTTGAATTATATATTTTGCAAGTTGAATATATAGATCATATTGCATTATATTTGTATTTTGTGCAGTATTAGCGAGTAGTGTTTCAGCTTGTCTTAATAATCCATTCCTAGCATATATGTTTGAAAGAGACAATACGGATTGTATATAAAATGAATCTTTCTCCGCTTCATAATTTTTTAAAATATTGTTGAGAATCTTACCCGCTTCACTATATTGCTTTATCCCTTTATAGCATTCTGCAATATTGTAGTATATGACATTGGTTTTGCTTTTTTTATTAACAGATTCTAATAGTACCGTTAACAATTGAATTGCATCATCGTATTTACTTAATTTAATTAAAAGGTTAGATATAAGGATCTTATCATCGAATTCGGGATGTGGTAGTTTCTGCAAAGAGTGTATTGCTTTATCGTAATCATTCAAGGAAATATGGATATCTGAAATCGTTCTTATATAATTTGATTTTATTTCATTATTATCAATATTATCAATAAGATAAATATATAAATCAAGCAATTTGTTGAATTTACCTTTTGTTTTATAATAAGCACTAAGTTCTCTTGCTAATGACATTGTCTTCTTAGTGTTGGGATATTTTTTAATAAAAGCAAATGCCATATCAACAATGTTCTTATAGTATCCAATTTTCAATCTGCATTTTTCAGAATAAAAAAGAACATCTTCATACAAATCCTGTGGATAAGAATCATTCTCAATTAATTCTTTAAATAATTTCAAAGCTATTTTGTATCTTTTCATATTATAATTTGTAATTGCTATATTGTACTTTGCATAATTATAATTTGTACTTTCAGGGAAGCTATCAATAACAATATTAAAGAAAGTCAATGCGATTTCATTATTTTTAATACTTAAATTGGATTTAGCTACCATATAATAAACTCTGTCGATGTCGATAAAGGATGGATTTGAAATTATAATTTTGTTAAAAATTTCAATGGCATTTTCGAATTTATTAATTTTATAAAGAGATAATGCATGGAAGTATTGGGAAAATGAATATAATGTATGATAAGGTGGATATGTTACTTCAAAATTTTTAAATACATCTATTGCATTCTGATATTTGAATAAATTGAATAGTGACAATGCCTTAAAAAATGTACTATAAGCAACATATTTTGATTGAGGATAATTATCTATTAAATAATCAAATATCTCTATAGCTTTTTCGTATTTATGTATTTTTTCTAAAGAATATCCATATAAGAAGAAAATTGATTCATTATATTCGGGGATGTCTATTTTACTGTCATAGACCTCGGTGAAAATATCATATTTATTTTGTAATATATAATCCCACAGCAATAGAAGGTAACTGTATTTGTAAAATATGCCCGTGCTTTTGTTCAAAGCATTACATAAAGAGGTTTCAGCTTCTTTGTGCTTTTGAGTGTTCATATCAATATAACCTTTAATTAGGTATAGCTTACCTGTCGTATCATAAGGTATGGATTTATTAAGACTTTCATAGAAATCCATATCAGTAGAAATATAATGCTTTAGATAATAATATGCGTAGAATATATTTGACTGTATCCAGGAGGGGTTACTGATTGTTAAAATTTCACTGAGAATTTCAATTGCATTTTCTATATTTTCGGATTTGAAATCTTTTAATGCTTTGTAAAACATTAGCTCAGATAACAGATCTGTACTTATATTATCTTTATTGATAAATGAAAAATACTTTTCAGATTCGAATAAATCGTTAATTTGGTAATAAGATTTTCCTATCCAGAGGTTCACTACCGATTCGGACTCACTATTGTTAGAATACTTTATTGAGTTTTTAAAATTTATAATTGCCTTGTTAAAATTATCATTTGTATAACAAATATATCCTTTCCAAAAATATGACCCCATAAGTATATTGTGATCAGAAGATATATATATCAATCTATCAAGAATATTATTTGCCATTGAAGTATCATTTTGAAATATATAATCGACAGCATTTTCAAGTTGTTTTTCTTCATATCTAAATTCGGAATTTAGTAAAGGAGGTAAAAGTATCATAATTAATAAAGTCAGGAATAATATTCTTTTCATAATGATATAGTAAAATATCTACATTTTTTTGTCAAACAAGAATATACAAGGGTAATTGATGGAATTGAGGATTTTATCTTCGATTTATAATATTTATAAATGCAAGCACCGTTTCCATTACATTAAGTATTTCCTATTGATTATATTCCAATAATTATATATAAATATAGTAATGAGATTCCGTATTTATAAAAGGATAAATAATGACCGCATGTTTTCGTAAAAAGTATTGTCTAATTAAATATATGAAATGTGTTATTATGAATAATTTGTTATGTTTAGTTGTATAATTTATGTAACGAAATGGTATGAAAATCGTATTGTTTTTTGATATTGAAAATGTATAAACGGAGGTGTTATGAAAAAGAGTATATTATTAATTTTACTTGCCCCATTATTTCTCACAGGGGAATCAATAAGTGTAAGAGAAGCTGTTGAATTTGCCAATATAAATAATAAAGATATTCAAATGCAGAAAAAATCGGTTACTATAAAAAATCTTCAGTATTCAAAATCATTTTTATATTATTTACCTGAAATAAACCTTAATACATCATGGAATAAAACAGGTGGTGATCGCCCTTATCAAAGTGTTATTGACAGTGGTTATAGCGGTACGATTTCATTAACACAACCAATTTTCAATTATAATTATATAGAAGGTGTAGCATTCGCAAATATAGATAAAGTGAAAGAAGAAATATCATTAAAATTAATTAAAATGAATGTTGAGATAGGAACCATATCAAGATTTTATAATGTATTATCATTATTTAACGAAGAAAAGGCAGCTAAATTTCTTCTTGAGAAAAGCTCGCAAACATTTAAAATGGTCGAAAGCAAGTATGAGCTTAGAAGTGCTAATAAAAGCGAATATCTTAAAGCAAAGGTAGATTATATTAACAGTGAAATAAACTATAACACTGTTAAGTCAAATCTTGACATATCTAAAAAAGAATTATTTAATTATATTGGTATTAAATATACTGATTGCACTTTTAAGGATGATATATATATAGATACATTACAGATAGAGAATTTGGAAATACTGAAAGAGCGATTGACCAAATATGATCCTCAAATTCTCGCTGAAAAGGTTAACTTACAATATTCGATGTCTATACTTAGGAGTTCAATATCTAATTTTCTACCATATATAAATTGGAATTTATCGTATTCTACAAGAGTAGATAATATTCCAACATTTTCAAACTGGGAGGATGGAGATAACTGGTCTACATCTATAAGTTTTGTATTACCTCTCTTTAAGGGGGGTAGGAGAGCAATTGATATTGCTGAAAATAAGATAAATTATCAAAAATCGAAGATAAATTACAACAAGACGGTTGAAGATAGAATAAGAGATTTGCTTGAAAAAATTAGTGATGTTAGAGGTGGTTATTTAACATATACATCTGCAATAGATGCAGAGGAGATGGCAAAAGAAAATTTTAATATTAGTGAAATTCAATACAAAAATGGTTCTATTTCCCAAATTGAATATCTAAATGCAAAAGAAATATATGAAGATGCAAAGTCAAATCTTATTAAGTCTAAATATGCATATTTAACAAATAGATTGCAGTTGGATGTAATGACAGGGAAATGGAAAGGAGAATAGTATGAAGAAGAAAATAATAATTGCTTTAGTCGTTTTAATTGTAATTATAATAATAATTGCTAATATTAAAGGTAGTAGAAAAAAGATCAATGTATATACTCATAAAACCAAGATAGGAGATGTTATATCATATGTCTCAGCACCCGGGCATATTATTTCTAAAAATGAAGTTAATATATCATCTCAGGTTATGGGTAAATTAATTAAAATTAAATATGAGGAGGGAGATAATGTAAAAAAGGGTGATATACTTGCAACACTTGATGACTTTGATGAAAGAATGACACTAAAGAAAGCAAAAAGTGCTTATCTGGCACAAAAAGCTTCGGTAGAATACAAAAGAGCTATTTTTGAGAAACAGAAGGTTCTTTTTAAGAAAAATTTCACATCCGAAGAATCATATCAAGCTCAAAAATTGGATTATGAGAATGCATTACATATATTATCCCAGAGTGAAGCACAATACAAAATTGCAAAAAAGAATCTTGAATATACAAGGATCATATCACCGATAAACGGGACAATAATAGATAAAAAGGTAAAGGAGGGGGAAACCGTAATTATAGGAACAATGAATAATCCGGGGACAGTACTATTTAAAGTCGCAGATCTTGACAATATGCAGATGAAAGCTATGTTTGATGAGAGTGATATCCCTGATATTATAAAAGGGATGAAAGCTCGTATAGTTGTCGATCCTATGCCCGAAGATACATTCAAAGCAGTTGTTTCCGATATTGCAAGTGCAGGTGATATAATAGGGGCTGGAACAAGTGGCGAAATTACTAATTTTGAGGTTAAAGCAGACATTATAAATCCTTCTAAAAAAATAAAGAGTGGTATGGGTGGTAATATAGATATTATTTCTAAATTAGTAAAAGATGTAATAAATGTTCCGCTAACAGCAATTCAAAAAAGAAAAATCGATGATAAACTCGAAAAGGGAATATTCATATTAAATAATGATAAAGTTCATTTTAAAACAGTTGAAGTGGGAATTACGGGAGAAAATGATATCGAAATTATAAGCGGGTTAAATGAAGGTGAAATAGTAATTGTAGGTCCATATAGTTCTCTAAAGAATCTAAAGGATGGTGATGCTGTAAAAGTAGACGAGAAAAAGAAGGAGAAAGGGGGAAAGAAAAAAGTTAGTAAAGAAGATATCTCATCCGATAAGAAAGAAGAAAATGAATCGGATAATAGACATCACAAGAAGGGAGAATAAGGGGGTTAAATGGATTTATTTGAAGGTATAAATAGCGCTTTTATATATCTAAAAACCAATAAATTGAGATCATTCCTGACAACACTCGGAATAATTATAGGTGTAATGACAGTTATAACTGTTGTATCGTTGATACAAGGATTGGATCTTAAGGTAAAAGGTATGTTTTCTACCTTTGGAACAGATGTTATATATGTATCAAAATGGCCATTTATACAGACCGGGTCAACTGATTGGAGAAAGTTCATAAAGAGAAAGGATTTCACTATCGAAGATGTAAAAGCTATTAAGAAACATTGTCCGGATATAATATATGTTTCTCCGGAATTTAGTACAAACAGGGATGTAAAATATAAGAATGTCAGACTGGAATTTGTATCGATTTCCGGGGTTAACGAAGATTATCAGGATATTATGGCTCATTTTGTAGAAAAAGGAAGAAACTTTACCGAAAGCGAGGTTGACCGCAAAAGATTTGTTTGTGTAATAGGTAAGACCGTTGCAAAAAATCTATTTAAAGAGAAAGATCCTTTGGGGAAGAGGGTGGATATTTCAGGCTATAAATTTAAGATACTTGGTGTATTGGAGGAGAAGGGTAATCTTATGGGGCAGGATATGGACAATTTTGTCAATATTCCTTATACAACAGCAGAAAAGATAATGGGGAGAAGAAGAAAACATATGACGATTGTAGTATCAGCAGAGGATAAAGATCTGGCAATGGATGAGATGAGAGGTGTGCTCAGGGTCAGGAGAAAAGTTGCAGATGATGCGGATGATGATTTTGATTTTGGAACACAGGATATGTTGTTGGAATTTTATAAGAAATTCTCAAGTGCTGCGTTTCTTGTAATGATTGGTATTGCTTCACTGGCACTTGTTACCGGTGGGGTCGGTATAATGAATATTATGTATGTGACAGTAACGGAAAGGACGAGAGAGATCGGTATTAGAATGGCAATTGGGGCGAAGAAAAGAGATATACTCTGGCAGTTTCTTATTGAAACCGTAACAATATCCATTTTGGGAGGAGCTGTGGGTATTCTAGCAGGTATTGGGCTCGGGAAATTGATTTCAACCGTAAGCCATCTGCCCTACGCGGTTTCTATTTGGAGTATTATGATAGCTTTTATTGTATCGGCAGGAGTAGGTATTATTTTTGGAATACTGCCGGCAAAAAAAGCTGCAAATCTAAATCCTGTAGAAGCATTAAGGTATGAATAGGGGGTAAATATGTTGATAACAGCAAAAAACTTAAAAAAGAGCTATCTGATGGGAGAGATAACTATTAGAGCAATTAGAGATATATCAGTGGATATCAAAGAAAATTCATTTGTTTCTATAATGGGACCATCAGGTTCCGGAAAGTCTACACTAATGCATATATTAGGTTGTCTTGATAAACCTGATGAAGGGGAATTCTCTATTAAAGGAAGATCTGTTCATGACCTTACTGATGATGAACTTGCAAGTATTAGGAACAATCTTATAGGTTTTGTATTTCAAACATTCAACCTGATTCCCAGAATGAATGCACTACATAACGTAGAATTACCACTTTTATATAGAGGTGAAAAACAACAAGTTAGAAGAGAGAAATCTATAAAATCTCTTGAGATAGTGGGACTTGGTCATAGAATTCATCATAATCCCAATGAACTTTCAGGTGGAGAAAGACAGAGAGTAGCAATTGCAAGGGCGATGGTTACAGATCCGTCTATTATAATCGCCGATGAACCTACGGGAAATCTTGATTCTAAAACAGGGGAGGAGATTTTAGTTCTTTTTGACAAACTTCATAAAAATAATAAAACAATTATTATGGTTACTCATCAAAGAGAAGTTGCTGAAATTGCAAGTGAAATATTACATTTAAAAGACGGACAAATAATTGACAGGGAGATTATAAGTAATTAAATAGAGTAAAATTGCTGTAGAAAATGGTATGATAAAATGTTTGAAAGGCTTTTTAATTAACATAAATAGTACTGAATTGAAAAGACTAAACCATATGATTATTACGGTAGGAATAGAGAAATACCAGTTTAATGTAATTAATGACAGCAGGTAAAATCCGAAAAATGCTAAAAATCCCTCTAATGTAATATCTTCGAATAGAGAGATTTTACTGAAATACTTTTCTGCCAAACCATAAAACACATTTCCTGAAATATAACAGGATGTAATTATAATGATTATATTTTTGTTGAATAGTGGAATCATTACAAGTATTGAAATTAAAAAATATACAAATCGAATATTTGTATTTTTTAAACCCTCTTTAATATAATTGAATTGTATAAAAAGAATTCCTAATAATAAAATAAGCATTATCATTAAAGTTACAAAACAGATAATTTTTGAGAATAGAAAAACAATAAATGGGATAATAAGTAAAGCAAAATAATAGTAGGAATTGATACAATTATACTTTTTATCGGTTATTTCCATTTTAAATACTAATCCCTTTTTTGTAATATAAGTATAAATAGAAGATATTACTATTATAAAAAGACTCATTATGCATATTAAAAAGGTAATATTTTTGTCAATAATATAGAACGAATAAAAGCCGGATTTTGCCAAATTAAGAACTAAATATGCGATTAATATAAGAATGATTATAAATCCGGATAATGAAAATGAATGAAAAACAAGAAAAAGTATTATTGTATAAGCAATCATCCACAAGATTGGAAAAAAAGGAAGACCGATTTTGACAAGTATAATCAAGCTAAAAATTACAATTCCATAAGATGTAGCTGCTCCTCTTCCTCCTTGAAAATTCAGATAAAAAGGGAAAATATGTCCAAGTATTACAAATATTGCCGAGATTAATATAAAGTAGTCTTGAAAATAATTAGGAGCCATATATTCCCATAATAGATAGGATATAACAATAGCAATAATGCCTTTCGAAAAATCTATTAAACCTGTTAAAAATGCTGGTAAAAATCCGGCAATTTTATACACATTAGTAGTACCTGTATAATTGAAACCTGATTCCCTTATATCAACATGCTTATATAATTTGGTTATAAAGAAACCCGGGGATATTGTTCCAATAAGGTATGATATAACAAAAGGGATTAAATACATAGTTTAGTCACCTTTGTAAGACTTCAAATTTATTCCCGCATTTGAAAGTTTAATAATAGCATTTACTATTTTCGGATAAAATGCTTTTCCACTGAGTTTTTTAATTTCATTTATCATTTCTGACTCTTTTCTTACCTTTCTATATTTTCTGGAAGTGGAAGTTCCCGCATCGAATGTATCGGCAAGAGCAACGATATTAACAAGTAACGGATGGTTCTTTTCCCCTTTAGGATATCCCGAACCATCAATTCTTTCATGATGTCCAATAGCGAAATCGCCTAATTTGTCCATATTTAATTTTTGTAATATTTGCTTGCCAAAAACCGTATGATTTTTTATTAGTGAAAATTCTTCATTTGTAAGAGGTGCTGTTTTATTCAATTCAAACCAGGTAATATACAATTTTCCAATATCATGAAGGTAAGCCCCGAATTTAAGAACATACAAATCATGTTCAGATATGTGAATTTGCTTTTTTTTCATAAGATATTTTGCAATATTAATTGTAATGTTTCTGACATTCTTTGAATGATCATCGCTTGTATACCAATCCTTTAATCTGAGAAATTGTATTAATTGATCAATAAGAGGTTCTTCATATTTTATGATTTCACTAACATTTTTATTTTTAAAATCTTTAAATACAATATTAAAGGAATCATTAATCATTATATATTCATCGATTGTATTTCCGTAAATTTTAGATGCCATTATAGATCTTTTGAAATATTTATATGTTCTTTTTGTGTCATTCATTTCTGAATATATAGACGCATAAACACTAAATATAGATGAATTCATCCAGCGTTCGTAATGAGTGTTTTTTATTTTGTTTTCAAGAGATTTTATTGTTATTAATGCTCCATTTAAATCGCCTCTTAGTACCTGTAGTTCACAATAATTCAATTCATACATTAATTTGAAATACTCAACATCCAACTTTTTATAATTCATAAGATTTTCAAGTTTTGCTAAATATGCTCTCTTTATTGCATATTTGCTATTTTTTGCGATTTTTATATAAATATCACATAAAGTATGATAATAAAGTGTGTAAATATCACTTCGGCAGATTGAATCAAATCCCTGAGGATTTTTTTCAGGTGCATATTTGTATATTTTTTTAATCCTATTAAGGTATTTTTCGGCTTTCATAAAATTTTCATAAAATACTAAATTAATAAAGGCGAGAATACCTGATATATAACAACTAAGCCCTGTATCTAAATCAGAATCTCCCAGTTCGTTAGATATACCAATTAGAATAATTTCAGCTTTTTTATATATCCCTGTTGATAATAAAAACGAGGCGGAACGTACCTTTAAATATTGCCTCTGAAATTTATTTTTGCTTAATTTTGATTCTTTATCAAGAAATTTATAAGCAAGATATGGATCCCCAATATCATTCAATTTGCATGCCAGTTTTAATGCATTGGGATAAGGAGTAGTTCTGTCATATATTGCACGAGTCATAAATTCTACTAATGAATAATTATATTCATCAAACTCTTTTATTGATAAATTGTAAATTGACGATATTTTATTTATATATTCAAAATAGTTATCCAAAATTATATGCTTATTTGTCATTAATTAATTATAATGGAACTTTTGATTTATGTAAATAGAATAGAAATATCAATATATTCAACTCGAGATGCGACATATGTTTACAAATATGAAAGAATACAATATAATGCCATTATGAAAGAACATAGAATGAAGCCTTACATGTTGATATTATTTGCAATTGCCCTATGGGGCTCTTCATTTGCATTTGTTAAAATAGGTATAGGGTATTGTTCCGAATTTTTATTTGTCAGTATTAGATTTTTAATTGCATCAATAATCGCATTGTTTTTGTTTAGAAGAAAAATAATGGGTATTGGTAAATCCGAAATTAAATGGGGTAGCATTATAGGTATTACTTTATTCGGTGGGTTTATATTTCAAACTATATCTCTAAAATATTCAAAGGTTGCAAATACAGCTTTTATTTCAAGTCTATTTATTATTATAATCCCTTTTCTATCACACTATATTGAAAAAGTTAAAATAAAAAAATCAGCTATTGTAAGTATTTTCGTTGCAATATGCGGATTGTATCTATTAACAGGTGTGAAAAATTTGCAATTTAATATAGGTGACTCTTTAGCGTTATTATCCGCAATAGCCTTTGCTTTTGAGATTGTTGTTATACAAATTGCTACAAAATCAAATAATTCGGAGAATATATCATTTATTGCATTTGTTACGGTATTTATTTGCTCATCCATTTTTATTCCCTTTGAAAGCTATAAATTTGTATTTAATATAAGGCTAATATCCGTTTTAATATATCTCGGATTTATATGTACCGGTTTGGCATTATGGATTCAAATGAGATATCAAAAGCATCTTAATACTGTGTTTGTGGGGTTATTTTATTTACTTGAACCTATATTTGCTCTTTTGTTTGGTTGGATAATATTTAGAGAAATATTAACATTAAAGGGGATACTTGGAGCAGGATTAATACTATTTTCTGGTCTTATTTCAGAATGTCCGTTTAAAAGAGATGTAACCACAAATAAGGAGAAATAGACTCCAGACATCAGACATCGGACATCAGCCGAGATGGGAGAGAAGAGAGGGGAAACGCTACCAATACACGAATGGGAGACAAATTACAAATGTGTCATCCTGAATCCTGACCTGCGTCAGGACAGGTCTATTTCAGGATCTGATATGAGATGCTGAATCAAGTCCAGCATGACAGAAAAAGGAGGAAACAGAGGGCGAGGAAATAATATTGG
>Ga0209121_10001582_pt1 | contig 23862 bp, 23 predicted proteins | sample Cruoilmetagenom3_FD_187292 | JGI IMG/M metagenome (GOLD analysis project Ga0209121, IMG submission 187292) | Oil polluted marine microbial communities from Coal Oil Point, Santa Barbara, California, USA - Sample 3 (SPAdes) (version 2) | ecosystem: Environmental > Aquatic > Marine > Oil seeps ... | reverse complement strand
CTGCCCGCCATGCGCGCGCGGGGCGGTGAGTCTTTTCACCGAAAGACCAAGCCCTGCGCGTGTGACCCAAAAAACAACAGAGGAGTCACAAACCCATGCACATCTCCATGAAGTCGGCCCTGTTCGCGTCCGCGCTTGCCTTCGCGAGCCCCGCGCTTGCCGCCGGCACCGCCCCGGACGGCTCGGCCCTGGCCGACGACCAGACGTTTACCTACCGGGTGCTCGACGAGCACAGCTCGGTCGACCCGCAGATCGTCGAAGACGTATCCGGCTCCGAGATTGTCCGCGATCTGTTCGAAGGCCTCTACAACCAGGATGCCGACGGCAACCTCGTGCCCGGTGTCGCCCTCTCGCATGAAGTCTCGGAAGACAAGCTGACCTACACCTTCTCCCTGCGCCCCGAAGCCAAGTGGTCGGACGGCAAGCCGGTGACGGCGGGCGATTTCGTCTACGGCTGGCGCCGCCTCGCCGACCCGGAAACCGCCTCCCCCTACCAGTGGTTCGTCTCGGTGATGGGACTGGCGAACGGTGAAGCCGTGACCGCCGGCGAGATGGGCGTGGAAGAGCTCGGCGTTTCGGCGACCGACGATCACACCCTCGTGGTCACCCTTTCGGCCCCGCTGCCCTACTTCCCGCTGACCACCACCCACGCCTCGACCTTCCCGTCGCCGAAATGGGTGATCGACGAGTTTGGCGCCGACTGGACCGCGCCGGAAAACATCGTCTCGAACGGTGCCTACGTGCTCACCGAGCACGTGCCGCAGGAACGCTCGGTGCGCTCGCGCAACGAGATGTACTGGGACAACGATGGCACCATCATCGACGATGTCGTAGCGCTGGTCATCAACGACGAGAACGTGGCGCTCACCCGCTACCTCGCCGGCGAGCTGGACCGCACCGAAGTGCCGGCCGGCCAGTATCCGTCGATGAAGGAAGAGTATCCCGACCAGGCGTTGAGCTTCCCGCGTCTGTGCAGCTACTACTTCAATTTCAACCTGTCGGACCGAGGCCCCGAGGCCACGATGAACAACGACGTGCGCCTGGCGTTGTCCTATGCCGTCGACCGCGACATCATCGTCGAGAAGGTGCTTCAGGGCGGTCAGTTCCCGGCGTATTCCTTCACCCCGGCGGCCACCGCCAACTTCGAGGTGCCGACGGTCGACTATTCGACCTGGACCCAGGACGAGCGTAACGCAAAAGCCGTCGAACTGATGGCATCAGCCGGCTACGGCCCCGACAACCCGCTTGAGCTCACCTACCTCTACAACACCTCCGAAGCCCACAAGAAAATCGGCATCGCGGTCGCGCAGATGTGGAAGCAGACGCTCGGTGTTGCCGTCACGCTCGAAAATCAGGAATGGAAGACCTTCCTGGAAACCCGTGGCGACCACGACTTCCAGGTCGCGCGGGGCGCCTGGTGCGGCGACTACAACGAGGCCTCGACCTTCCTCGACCTCGTCCACACCGATTCGGGCTACAACGACGCGGCCTATCACAACGAAGAGGTCGACACGCTGCTCGGCGAAGCCAAGTCGCTGGAAGATCCGCAGGCCAACTATACGCGGATCGAAGAGATCCTGGCCGCCGAGATGCCGATCATCCCGATCTACCACTACGCTGGCGTTTACATGATGAGCCCGGCAATCTCCGGGTCCTGGCCGGTGCAGAACGTGGAGCAAAACTGGTACTCGAAAGACCTCTACAAAGTCGCCGAGTGATCGAGTAAAGAAGCCATCGGACGTCGCGGGGGAGACCCCGCGGCGTCCGGCATATTTCCGGGGGCCTCCACATGTTCAGCTTCATCATCCGGCGACTCGCCGTCGCCATACCGACGTTGCTCGTCCTGTTGATCTTGTCGTTCTACCTGATGCAATTCGCGCCCGGTGGTCCGTTCACCTCCGAACGCCCCCTGCCGCCGCAGGTCCTCGCGAATATCGAGGCGAAATACGGGCTCGACCAGCCGACCTGGAAGCAGCTCCTGAGTTACATCACCGGCATCGTCACCGAGTTCGATTTCGGGCCGTCCTACAAGTACAAGGACCGCACGGTGAACGACATCATCGCACAAGGTTTCCCGGTGACCCTGACTTACGGAACCATCGCATTCGCGCTGGCGATCATCGTTGGCGGCGCGCTGGGCATCGCCGCGGCGATCCGGCAGAACACCTGGCTCGACTATTTCGCGGTCGGGTTCACCATCGGCGCGCAGGTGCTGCCCAACTTCGTGATGGCGCCGATCCTGATCCTGATCTTCACCCTCTGGCTCGGGCTCCTGCCCGGCGGCGGCTGGAACGGCGGCCAATGGAACCACGTGATCATGCCGGTGATCGCGCTTTCCACCTCCTACATGGCGTCGGTCGCGCGCCTGACACGCTCGTCGATGCTGGAGGTCTTGCGCTCCAACTTCATCCGCACGGCGCGCGCCAAGGGCCTGCCCGAAAATGTCATCATCTGGCGCCATGCGCTCAAGCCGGCGATCCTGCCGGTGGTCTCCTACCTCGGCCCGGCCTTTGTCGCGATGGTCACCGGCTCCTTCATCATCGATTCGATCTTTTCGACGGGCGGGATCGGCTATTTCTACGTCAACGCCGCCTTCAACCGCGACTACGCGGTGATGATGGGGCTGACCTTCCTGCTCGGGTCGATGACGATCCTGTTCAACATGGTGGTCGATATCCTCTACGCCTGGATCGACCCGAAGATCCGGCTGTGAAGGGGCGGCAGGCATGACAAACGTTACGCTTAATCCACAACAGCCGAAGACGGCCGAGATGGCCCAACGCATGGACGAGGTGAAGGGCCGCTCGCTCTGGGCCGACGCCCGCACCCGGTTCCTGCGCAACAAGGCGGCGATGGTCTCGCTTGTGGTCCTGGTTCTCGTCGCGGGTTTCGCCTTCTTCGGCCACGCGCTGAGCCCCTGGGACAACGAAACCATCGACTGGGACGTGCTTGGCAACGTCAAGGAAATGGGCAAGCCCTCGCTCGCCAACGGACATTTCTTCGGCTTCGACGACTCGGGGCGCGATCTCTACAACCGGGTCGTGCAGGGCACCCGGATCAGCCTGATGGTCGGCGTCGTCGGCGCGCTCATCGCGGTGTTCGTCGGCACCACCTACGGCGCGGTCGCGGGCTTCATCGGCGGACGGGTCGACAACGCGATGATGCGGTTCGTCGATATCGCCATGTCGATCCCCTACATGTTCGTGTTGATCCTGCTGCTGGTGGTCTTCGGCCGCTCGATCGGGATGCTGTTCGTCGGCATCGGTCTGACCGCCTGGCTCGATATGAGCCGGATCGTGCGCGGCCAGACGCTGTCGATCAAGAACAAGGAATTCATCGAGGCGGCGGTGGCCACCGGGGTGCCCTGGTTCACCATCATCCGCCGCCATGTGGTGCCCAACCTGCTCGGCGTGGTCGTGGTCTATGCGACCCTGCTGGTGCCGCAGATGATCCTCACCGAGAGCTTCATCTCGTTCCTGGGGCTCGGCGTGCAGGAACCGCTCACCTCGTGGGGGGCGCTGATCTCCGAGGGTACCTCGACCATGGGCTACGGTACGCTGTGGCAGCTCTTCTTCCCGCTCGGCTTCTTCGTGATCTCGATCTTCGCCTTTTTCTTCATCGGCGACGGTCTGCGCGATGCGCTCGACCCGAAAGACCGCTAGGAGGCTTGGGCCATGACAGAATTTCTTGAAGTGCGCGACCTGCGGGTCAGTTTCGACACGCCCGACGGCACCGTCACGGCCGTCGACAGGATCTCGTTCGACCTGCGCCGCGGCGAGACCCTCGGGATCGTCGGTGAAAGCGGGTCCGGCAAGAGCCAGCTGGTGTTCGGCATCACCGGCCTGCTCGCCTCGAACGGCCGCGCCACCGGCTCGGCGAAGCTCGAAGGCATGGAGATCCTGAACCTCGAAGCCGCGAAGATGAACCGGATCCGGATGGAGAAGATCGCGATGATCTTTCAGGATCCGATGACCTCTCTGAACCCTTACCTGCGCGTCTCCGACCAGATGGCCGAGGTGCTGGTGCATCACCGCGGGATCTCGAAACGAGCGGCCATCGCCGAGAGCGTGCGGCTGCTCGACGCGGTGCGCATTCCCGAGGCGAAGGCCCGGGTGACGATGTACCCGCACGAGTTCTCGGGCGGGATGCGCCAGCGGGTGATGATCGCGATGAGCCTTCTGTGCCAGCCCGACATCCTGATCGCCGACGAGCCGACCACGGCGCTGGACGTGACCGTGCAGGCGCAGATCATGACGCTGCTCGCCGATCTCCAGAAAGAGTTCGGCATGGCGATCGTCCTCATCACCCACGATCTGGGCGTGGTTGCCGGGAGCTGCGTCGAGACCCTGGTGATGTACGGCGGCCAGGTGATGGAGCACGGCACCACCGAAGGCATCTTCGAGCGGCCGACGCACCCTTATACGCTGGGGCTGCTCAAAGCGGTGCCGCGGCTCGACAAGGAGACCGCGGCGCTCGAGACCATCCCCGGAAACCCGCCCAACATGATGAACATGCCGGCGGGCTGCCCGTTCGTACCGCGCTGCGAGTTTGCCGATGACCGTTGCTGGACCGAACGGCCGGTGCTGAAACCCGCGGAAGGGTTCGAGACCCGCACCCGCGCCTGTCACCGGAGCCTGGAGGAGCTGGCATGAAGGACCTGACCACCCCGATCCTGAAGGTCGACGACATCAAGGTCTGGTTCGACGTGAAGATGCCCGGGTCCTGGCCCTGGACCAAGCCCCGCAAGCTCAAGGCGGTCGATGGGGTAAGCTTCGAGCTCAACCCCGGCGAGACGCTGGGGATCGTCGGCGAGTCGGGCTGCGGCAAGTCCACGCTGGCACGCGCGGTGATGCAGATGGCGCCGGTGGAGGCGGGCAACGTGGTCTGGCTGGGCGACGAGCTGGTCGGGCTCGACACCGGCCAGATGCGCAAGCATCGCAAGGAAATGCAGATGATCTTCCAGGATCCTCTGGCCTCGCTCAACCCGCGCATGACCATCGGCCAGATCGTGGCCGAACCGCTCAAGACCCATCACCCGAACCTGTCGGGCGCCGAGATGAAGGACCGCGTGCGTGACGTGCTGGATACGGTCGGCATCCTGCCCAATCTCGTCAACCGCTACCCGCACGAGTTTTCCGGCGGCCAGTGCCAGCGCATCGGCATCGCCCGCGCGCTGGTGGTCGATCCGAAGCTCATCATCTGCGACGAGCCGGTGTCGGCGCTCGATGTGTCGATCCAGGCGCAGGTCATCAACCTCTTGATGAAGCTCCAGGAAGAGACCGGCGTGGCGCTGATCTTCATCGCGCACGATCTCAGCGTGGTGAAGCACATCTCCGACCGGGTGATGGTGCTCTACCTTGGCAACGTGATGGAGATTGCGCCCTCCGCCGGGCTCTACGCGAACCCGATGCACCCCTATACCGAGGCGTTGATTTCGGCGGTGCCGATCCCGGATCCCAAGCTCGAGGCGGCGAAAGAAGTGATGTTGCTCGACCAGGACCTGCCGTCGCCGCTGAACCCGCCTTCGGGCTGCGTGTTCCGCACCCGTTGCCCGATCGCCGAACCGCGCTGTGCCGAGACCAAACCGACGCTCGCGCACAAGGGGGACGATCACCAGGTGGCCTGTCATCTGAGGTAGGCGCGTACGCCCGCGCGCGCGGGCGTCCCCCGGGGAACGGCGCTTCCAAGCGCCGTGCGAACGCGTTTTCAAACGCGTTTCCAAGCGGTTTCGAAACCGCTTCGGCCGCCGTCCCGCAGGCGCGCTACCAGGGTTGGCGCAGGCAGTCGAACACCGCGTTGATCGCGCCCCGCGACCCGGCCATTGAAAACGTCAGCACGTTGCCCCCGAGGAACAGGCGCATCTGGTGACCGGCGGCAGCGGCGTCGACGAGCGGTCCGGTCAGCGGGCTCACCAGCATCTCGCCGTTGCTCAAAAACGACGTGGTCCATCGCTGGCCGTCGACCTCGATGCTACCGGAGATCCGGTCGGCCGGGTTGAAAGTGGTCGCGAGCCGCCATTCGGTGCCGGTGTTGCCGAGATGGAGTTGGAAACCGCCGGGCTGTTCGGTCCAGGCCGAGCAGCCACCGAACGCGCCCGAAAACTTGTGCGCGACGATGCTCCAGCCCGGGACCTGCGTAAACAGGATGTCCTGGTCGAACGCGGCGGCACGCTCGGGCAGAACGGACAGCAAGGGCAGGGCGAGCGCCAGCGCGGCGCGGTGGAACAGCAGTTTGCGTGGCATCGGTCTTTCTCCCTCCGGAATTCGGCTATCCATTGGAAGGCGCAGACCATTTTTTTCCACCCCGACCCAGCGCGTTGGTCGGGTCCGGCGCGTTGCCTGCCGACGGCGCCTCAGTCGAGCGTCTGCCGATAGCGCAGCATCGCGATCACTACGATCACCGCGCCGATAATGACGATGGCGCGCAGATCACCCGCAATGTCGCTGAGGTCGCCGCTCTTCAGCATCACCTTGCGCACGATCCGCAGGTAATGGGTGGCGGGGATGGCTGTGCCGATGGCCTGCGCCCAGCCGGGCATTCCCGCAAAGGGGAACATGAACCCCGACAGCAGGATGGTGGGCAGGATCGTCATGAAGCTGGCTTGCATCGCTTGCATCTGGGTGCGCACCAGCGTCGAGATCAGGAACCCGAGCGCCAGGTTGACTACGATGTAGATGTTGAATCCGACGAAAAAGGCCCAACCGGAGCCCAGGAAGGGCACCTCGAACAGCACCTCTGCCGCGGCGAGAAACACCCCGGTCTGAATGTAGCCGACGAAGACGTAGGGCAGGATCTTGCCCAGCATCACTTCGAGCGGGCGCACCGGCGTGGCGATCAACGTCTCCATCGTCCCGCGCTCGGTCTCGCGAACGATGGCGACGGCAGTAATGAGCACCATCGTCATCGCCAGGATCACCGCCAGCAGGCCCGGCACTGTGTTGACCGAACTGGCCTGTTCGGGATTGAACTGGCGGTGTGCCACGACCGAGAACGGCGGTGGCGTGCCGGCGACCGCTTTCAGCGGGCCTTCGAGCGTCTGCTTCACGGCCGTGTCGACGATGCCCGAAAGGGCGCTCATCGCAGTGCCGACCGCGATCGGGTCGGAGGCGTCGGCGGCGACCAGAACCTCGGGCGAGAGGCCTCGGACGATGTCGCGTTCGAAGTCGGCCGGGATCACCACCACGAAGTTGGCGGTGCCATCGCGCAACGCCTTGTCTCCCCCCTCGGGGCCCGACACCAGCCCCTGAAAGTCGAAATATTCCGAGGTTTCCATGCCCGCCAGCATCGCGCGCGCTACCGGGCTCTGATCGTTCATTTCAAGCAGCGTCGGCAGGTGGTGCGGGTCGGTGTTGATCGCGTAACCGAACAGCACGAGTTGCAAGATCGGGATGCCGACCATCATGCCGAATGTCAGGCGGTCGCGCCGCATCTGGACGAATTCCTTGGCGAGTACCGCCCAGAACCGGCCGATGGAGAACAACCAGCTCATTCGGCAGCCTCCTTCGGACCTTGTGCAAAATTGTCGGCCGCCGTGGCCATCAGGTAGATGAACGCCTCTTCAAGCTCGGCATCCTTCTTCTCCCAACGGTGCAAGCCGTTCACTTCTGACCGCTCGGCGATGACTTCGTCGAGCGCCGCCGCATCTGTGGAGGACACGTGGAGTTGGGCACCGAACCGGGCGACCTGCTCGACCCGCGGGTCTGCAAGGAGCGCGTCTTCCAACACGGTGAGCTCCGGGCCCGAGACCCGCCAGGTGGTCAGCCCGACCATGCGCGGGATCTCCGCTGCCGGCCCGTCGATCAGCTTCTTGCCGTAAGCGATGTAGGCGATGTAATCGCATTGGATCGCCTCGTCCATGTAATGGGTCGAGACCAGCACGGTGACCCCCTGCTTCGACAATCTGCGGATTTCGTCCCAGAAATCGCGCCGCGCCTTCGGGTCGACGCCTGCGGTGGGCTCATCAAGCAGCAGGAGCCGCGGTTGGTGCTGCATACAGGCGGCGAGCGCGAGACGCTGCTTCCAGCCACCCGACAGGGTGGCGGCGAGCTGGTTGCCGCGGCTGTCCAACCCGAGATGATCGAGCGTTGCCTGCACCACCTTGCGACGGTTCTTCAGCCGGTACATCCGGGCCATGAAGTCGAGGTTCTCGCGGATCGTGAGATCGCCGTAGAGCGAGAACTTCTGCGTCATGTAGCCGACGTTTTCCTTGATCTCCCGCGTTTCCTTGTGGATGTCGTAGCCGAGCGTGGTGCCTTCCCCCGCGTCCGGGGTCAAGAGCCCGCACATCAGCCGGATCGTCGTGGTCTTGCCCGAGCCGTTGGGGCCGAGAAAGCCGTAGATCGCGCCCTTGGGCACGTCCATGTCGACGTGATCGACCACCGTCGTCTTGCCGAAAATCTTGGTGAGACCCTTCACCGAGATGGCAGGCGCCCCCATTGAATCTGAGGCGGTCATTGCGGACGCTCCAGGCTGACCGGTTGGCCGGGCAGGAGGCCGGTGCCGGGCGCGAGCCGTGCTTCTGCGCGGAACACCATCCGGTGGCGCTCGTCGCGCGAATAGATGATCGGCGGCGTGTACTGAGGGTCGGACGCCATGCGGGTGATGGTCGCGAGGGTCCCGTCGGCGCAACCGTCGCAGGTGAGCGCGAGCTTGTCGCCGATGCCGAAGCTCGAACGCACGCCCTCGGGCAGGTAGAACAGGACCTTGAGCGCATTGGGCGGCAGGATCGACACCACCGGCGTGCCGGCGGAGGCGACCTCACCCACGGTGTAATAGACCTTTTCGATCCGCCCCGTGATCGGCGCTGTGGTGCGCATGTCGTCGAGCCGGGCCGCGGCCACCTCGGCGTCAGCGCGCGCGGCGTCCAGCGTCGCCTGCGCCGCGATCACCTGCTCGCCGCGCGCCGGCAGTTCGGCGACCTGGAGCTGGGCTTCGAGCTGGGCGACATGGGCGTTGGCCTGGTCGAGCGTACTGCGGTCGATATCGACCTTGGCCTGGGTGACGATCCCGCGTCCGGCCAGGTTCTCGGTGCGCGCGAGCGTGGTTTGCGCCAGTGCGCGCGCCGCGCGGGCCTCTTCGAGCGAGGCGCGGATCACCGCGATCTCGGCCTCGCGCGAGCCGGTCTCGAGGTTGCGCAGGTTGGCCTCGGACTGGGCAACCCGGGCATTCGCGGCCCGCAAGGACGCGCGCTGCTGGCTCGCGTCCATGTCGAACAGGAACGCGCCGACAGTGACTGCGTCGCCCTCGGCCACCGAGAGCGTGCGGATGCGGCCGGTCACCGAGGGCGCGACATAGACGTAGTCGGCCTCGACATAGCCGTTGTAGACCGGGGTCGGATCGTCGCCGTAGCCGGGGACGATCGCGGCCAGGAGCGCGGCGAAGGTTGTGGTGAGCCAGGCGAGGGCGCTGTCAATCATCTGGGCGGCTTTCGGGGTCTTGGGCGAACAGCCCGTTGAGCAGGATATCGAGGTGGTTTTCCGCCAGCGCGTCGAGGGCCAGGCCGCGTTCCGGGCGGATGTCGAAGATCTCCGAGAGCAGCACATGGAGCACGATCGGTCCCATGATCGTGCGCAGCGTGAGTTCGGGGTCGACGGCGCGCAGCTGCCCGCTGTCAACCCCTTGGCGGATCAGCCCGATCGCGAAGGGGAGGACCCGGTCGAGCACCGCGTTTCGGTACATCTGGGCGATCTCGGGGGCGATGACTGCCTCGCGGATGACAATCTTGGGAACGGCGAAGACCTTCGGATCCGTGAGACCGACGACGATGCTGCCCAGAAGCGAACGCAGCGTTGCGCGCAGATCGCCCTGGGCGATGTTCGCGACGGCGAGCGCGCGGTCGGCGACCGGGGTGACGGCGCGTTTCACCAGACCTTCGAGGATCGCCTGTTTCGACGGGAAATAGAGATAGACCGCACCTTTGGAAACGCCCGCCGCGGTGGCGATCTGCGCGACAGAGGTGTGGGCATAACCCTGCGCGACGAACAGGGTCAGCGCCGCGTCGAGCAACTCATCCGGCCGGTCCTCGGCGCGGCGGCGAAACTTCGGTTCGGGTGAGTTGGGGCGGGCCATGGGAAGAAACTAACTGACCGGTCAGTTAGTTGCAAGGGCTGAGATGTCGCGGGGGGGGTACGGCAAGATCCGGCCTTTCAGCTATCCAGAGCTCCGGGTGAGCGAAGGCCCTTTATCGCATTGAAAAAGATTGGAAAATCAGGACCCGGGGCCGCCCCATCTATCCAGCCAAGGCGGCGTCACTCTTTGCGGGGCAACACCGGCGCGCTCTTGTCCAGCGCCAGCTCGGCCTCCGAAAACCGCCACGGTCCGCGCACGCCGGGCACGCCCTCGGGGGCGATTTTCAGCCCCCGGGCCGCGACCTGGCGGTCGTCGAAGGCGGCGGCGATGTCGTTGATCGGACCGGCCGGCACCCCGGCGCCGCGCAGTGCGGCGAGCAGCGTGTCGGCTTCCCAGGCGGCGGTGGCCTCGGCGAGGATGCCGATCAGGATCTCGCGGTTCTCCACCCGCGCGGCATTGGTGGCGAACATCGGGCTATCGGCCAGCGCCCCGAGCCCGAGTTGTCCGGTGAACGCCCGAAACTGTCGGTCGTTGCCGACGGCGACGATCACATGTCCGCCTTCCACCGGCAGCGCCTCGTAGGGCACCAGGTTGGGATGGGCGTTGCCGAGCCGTCCCGGGGCCTGGCCGGTGGTGAGGAAGTTCATCGCCTGGTTGGCAAGCAGCGCCACGGCGCTGTCGAGGAGGGCGAGGTCGATGTGCTGGCCGCGCCCGGTGCGGTGACGCTGTTCGACCGCGGCAAGGATGCCGATCGAAGCATAGAGCCCCGCGACCACATCCGTGACCGCCACCCCGACCTTGACCGGCGCGCCGTCGGGCATGCCGGTGATCGACATCAGCCCCGACAGCCCCTGGATCATGAAATCGTACCCCGGCTCGGCGGCGCGGGGGCCGTCCTGGCCGAACCCGGTGATCGAACAATAGATCAGGCGCGGGTTGAGGGCGGCAAGACTGACGTAGTCGAGCCCATATTTGACGAGCCCCCCGACCTTGAAGTTCTCGATCACGATGTCGGCGCCGGCCACCAGCCCGCGCACGGTGTCCTGCCCTTCGGGTGTCGAGAAATCGGCCACGACAGAGGTTTTTCCCCGGTTCGCAGCGTAGAAATAGGCCGCCGTCCGGTCGCCCTCGCGCTCGATGAACGGCGGACCCCAGGCGCGGGTGTCGTCGCCGGCCGGGCTTTCCACCTTCACCACGTCAGCCCCGAGATCGGCCAGTGCCTGGCCCGCCCAGGGGCCGGCAAGCACCCGGGCGAGTTCGACCACCTTGAGGCCTTCAAGCGGTTTCATGGGCGTTCCTTCACAGATAGGGCGGCGTGCAGGCCGAGATGATGCGGGCGGGCACCGGGCCCGGGTTGCGGAATCGGTGCGGCGCGCGGCTGTCGAACAGATAGGCGTCGCCGGGGCCGAGCACCACTTGCTGATCTCCGACCGTGACCTCGATCTCGCCGGCGACCACGATCCCGCCTTCGCACCCCTCGTGGTCGAGCATCGCCTCGCCGGTATCGGCGCCGGGCGCGTAGGTCTCGGTGAGCAACTGGAGCCCATGCGCCAGCGCGTCGCCGACTTGCGCAATGGCGACGCCGGTGCCGAGGCGCCCGGTCAGATCGGTGAGCGCGCCTGAGCGGAAAAAGACCTTTTGCGGCGGGGTCTCGTCGGGCTCAAAAAAGGCCGACATACTGGTGCCGAGCCCGCCGAGGATGCGCCTGAGCGATGCGACGGAGGGGGAGGACCGCCCGGTCTCGATCATCGAGATCTGCCCGTGCGGCACGCCCGCGCGCTCGGCGAGCTGGCGTTGGCTGAGGCCCGCGGCCTGGCGCAGCGCTTTCAGCCGCCCGCCGGTGTCGAACTCGTCGTCCATGTCGCTGTCCCGTCCGCCTTGCGCAACTTTCTCCTAGCATTGCTCAGAATATTGCGCAATACCGGGGCACACAAAGGGAGACACCGGATGCCGCACGACCTGCCTGCCAAGAGCCGCCCGGAGCTTGCGGCTTTCGACTGGGAAGATCCGTTCCGGCTCGATGCACAGCTTGCCGAAGACGAACGGATGATCCGTGACGCGGCGCGGGCTTACGCGCAGGAGGCGCTCGCGCCGCGCGTGGCGGCGGCCTTCGAGGACGAAGAGACCGACCCGGAGATCTTCCGCGAGATGGGCCGGATGGGGCTGCTCGGCGTGACCGTGCCAGAGGAATACGGCGGGCTCGGCGGCTCCTATGTGAGTTATGGCTTGGTGGCGCGCGAGGTGGAGCGGGTCGATTCAGGCTATCGCTCGATGATGTCCGTACAATCCTCGCTGGTGATGTACCCGATCTACGCCTTTGGCTCCGAGGACCAGCGGCGCAAATACCTCCCCGGCCTCGCAAGCGGCGATCTCATCGGCTGCTTCGGCCTCACCGAGCCGGAGGCCGGCAGCGATCCGGGTGCGATGACGACCCGGGCCGAGAAGACCGCCACCGGCTACCGGCTCACCGGCAGCAAGATGTGGATCTCCAACGCGCCGATCGCCGACGTGTTCGTGGTCTGGGCGAAGTCCGCCGCGCATGATGGCAAGATCCGCGGCTTCGTGCTCGAGAAAGGTCTGCGCGGTCTGTCCGCGCCGAAGATCGACGGCAAGCTTTCTCTGCGGGCGTCGATTACCGGCGAGATCGTGATGGACGCCGTCGAGGTGGGCGAGGACGCGCTTTTGCCGCATGTCGAGGGGCTGAAAGGGCCCTTCGGCTGCCTCAACCGGGCCCGCTACGGGATCAGCTGGGGGGTGCTGGGGGCGGCCGAGTTTTGCTGGCATGCGGCGCGTGGCTACGGGCTCGACCGCAAGCAGTTCGGCAAGCCTCTGGCGGGCACCCAGCTCTTCCAGAAAAAACTCGCCGACATGCAGACCGAGATCGTGCTCGGGCTGCAGGCGAGTTTGCGGGTGGGGCGGTTGATGGACGAAGGCGCGGCCGCACCGGAGATGATTTCGCTGATCAAGCGCAACAACTGCGGCAAGGCGCTCGACATCGCCCGCATGTCGCGCGACATGCACGGCGGCAACGGAATATCGGGCGCCTTCGGCGTGATCCGGCACATGATCAACCTCGAAACGGTGAACACCTACGAGGGCACACATGACGTGCATGCGCTGATCCTCGGCCGGGCCCAGACCGGGTTGCAGGCGTTCTTCTGACCGCGGTGCGTTTTGTGCTACCCCGTGTCACTCCGTAGCACAAAACGCATCGGTGCCCCGTCGTGGATACCCGATTCCCGCCGACGGCCTACGGATTTGAACCCGGAATACCCCAATAAGCCGCGATATCGGCCATCAGCGAATGGGTGTTGCGCCAGACAAAGCCGCCCTCCGTCGCGACCATGTAGCCGATCAGACGCAACCGTTCGCCCCGGATCCCCTGGGCGACGATCTCGTCGGGAAAGATGACGTCGCGCCCGTAGGCCTTGCGCGTGGCGATGCGAAGGCCGGGCATGGCGAGGCTCACCAGCTCGGTACAGGCCAACCGGTCGGTCGTCGCGACATCGAAGGTGTAATCATACGCCAGGCCAACGCTGTTCGCGAGCGTCGCGTAGGCCTGGCGACGGGCATGCGCGGTCAGGTTGGGGCGCAGGATGGCGACGGTATCGGCTTCGATCACCCGGGCCGCGGTGGTGGTGCCGACCGCCGGTGTCTGCGCCTCGATGAACACCCGGCCAGCGCGGATATCGTCGTGCAGCGGTGCCAGCGCGGGGAGGGTCCACAGCCCCGCGGCCCGCAGCTGCGCTTCGGTGCCGAGATAGACCACATCATGCGAGAAGCGGCCCGGGATGATGGTGCCCCAGAGGTAGCTCTTGTTGGCGGAGAAGACGAGATCGAGCGGCTGGAGTTGGGCCATGAGCGCCGCCTCCGCCGCCGTGTTGCCCGAAAGCAGACCCGGAAAGACTTTCTCCTGGTAACCACCGTACATCTTTCCGGCCACCTGCGATCCAAGGTCGTCGGCAAGGGCGAAGGCGGTCCTGATGAGCGCTTCGGGATAAAACTTCTCGGGCTCGGCACAGCAGGTGAAGGCGCGCGGTTCGAGCACGGCAATCTCGTCGGTGAAGCCGGGCCCGACGGTCGTATGTGCGCAGGCCGACAGGATCACCGACGCCAGAATGAGCGCCAATCTCTTGAATGGAAGAAGCATCCGCACCCCCCGCGGGTGATTTCACTGCCCGCAGACTATAACGTATCGAACCTTTCCAGAGAGCAAAATCCTGTGAGACAATGTGTTTCCGACCGTGGCGCGCGCGTGTGGCACCGACGTCCGTCGGGCCGCCATACGCGCCATACGCGCCATACGCGCCGGAGATGATGCACACCCCGGACATGATGCAGACGATCGAAACTCTGGCGTCCTTCGGCCCCTTCCGTGGTGAACGCCCGCGCGACGCGCCGGGCGAGACGGGGCGCGTCGCCCTCGCGGCCCCCCGGCGCAGTATGTCGGGCGTGCCGAGCCGGAGCCCGTTCATCTCGTCCGGTCCCCAGGCGCGGGGCTGGAGGGCCGGCAGGGCGGCCCCTGTTGAGTGACGGCATCTCACCAAAGCGCCGGTCCCCAAGCAACCGGGAAACCTCTCGACAACCAAGGCGGGCATGGCAAAGGTAAACCGCCAGCGAAAGGAACCGCGATGAAACCGGACCACCCCGAGCACCAGCCCCCCGGCCACGCCGATACCGCCCGCTCCCGCGCGCCGGTGATCGTCTACCCGCCGGAGCGCCTGCCGGAACCGGACCTGCCGCTCTATCGGCGCGCCCGGGCGGCCGCCGAAAAGGTCGGCGAGCTGCGGGTGCCCCCGCGTGATGCGCGCGTTTTCACCGTGAAGGCGGGGCAGTTCTTCCGCATCCGCAGCATCGAGGGGCCGCAGGTGGGCGATCTCAACCTGTGGAACGCCCACGACCTTGCCGAACGGTTTTATTCCGGCAAGGCCCGCGCGCTGCACGGCACGCATCTGTCGACCGGCGACCGGTTGTGGTCGGGCTTCCCCGCACTCAGGCCGATGGCGACGATCACCGACGACACGCTCGACTGGTACGGCATCGACGCTTTCGGGGCCTCGGTGCATGACGTGATCGGCACCCGCTGCGACCCCTATACCAACTGCCTGCTGGCCGGCGACCCCTACCATTACTGCTGCCATTCGAACCTGACCCGGGCGCTGGCCGATCATCTGGGCGTGCCGCTGGACGAAGCCGAACCCCATGTGCACGACGTGCTCAACGTCTTCATGTGCACGGGCTTCACCCGCGACACCGGGTTATACTTCATGAAGGCGAGCCCGGTGCATCCGGGAGACTACCTTGAGTTTTTCGCCGAGATCGACCTGGTCGGCGCGCTGTCGAGCTGTCCGGGCGGCGATTGCAGCACCGGGCATTCCTCCGACGCCGCCACCTGCTACCCGCTGCTCGTCGAAACCTTTGCCCCGCCGCCGGGTGCGCTTGACGGCTGGCAGAGCCCCGCGCCCAACGGTTACGACCGCAGCCACGGCGTTGCGCCTGTGCCGGGCGCGCGCTAGCCTGCCGGCCAAACATCTGGAGGATGTCACATGCTGCGCTCGGCCGGGTTCAGGTTCTTCATCGTCGCCATTCTGGCTCTGCTCATGGCGATCCCCGTGCAGATGGTGTCCTCTATCGTAGATGCGCGGCGCGACTATTCGCGCGAGACGATCCGCGCCGTCGGCGAGGAATGGGGCGGGAGCCAGGTGCTGTCGGGGCCGGAACTGGTGATCCCGGTCCGCCGGGAGGTGACCGAGATCCGCAAACGCGAAGTTGTCGACCCGGCAACCGGCCGCGTCGAGGTGCACCCCGAAAGCGGCCAGCCGATCCTGGAGACCTACGAGGCAACCTCGGTCGAGGAGCGCCCGCCTCTGGTGCTGCTGCCTGGCCGGTTCGACGCGGTGATGACGACCGCGACCCAGGTACGCTACCGGGGCATCTTCGAGGTGCCGGTCTACACCGCGGACGTGATGCTGACCCTCGACTTCCCCGTCGACGGGATCGAGACGGCCCTGGACGACGGCGAGGAGGTGCTCTGGGACGAGACCCGGCTCGAGATGTTCCTTTCCGGCAACCGGGCGCTCAGGGGCGAGGCGAAGCTGGAGATCGACGGTGCCGGCGTGGCGCTGGAACCGCTCACCGGGCGGGGCGGGATCGCCGCCGCCGTGGGTGATATCCGCGGGGCTGGCGAGGTGCGCCTGCGGGTGGGGCTGAACGGGGCCGAGCAGCTGATGATCGCGCCGGTCGGGCGCACCACCCGGGTGGAGATCTCCGGCGACTGGCCGGACCCGGCCTTCACCGGCGCCTTCCTGCCCGATGAGCGCACGGTGACCGACGACGGCTACCACGCCCTGTGGACCGTGCCGCATCTCGCCCGCGCGGTGCCACAACTGGCGCGGGCCGGGATGATGAGCGATGCCGGCGATGCCATTGCCTTCGGCGTGAGCTTCTACCAGCCCAACGACTTCTACCAGAAGGCCTGGCGCGCGACACGCTACGGGCTGCTCACCATCGCGCTGACTTTTCTGACGGTGCTGTTGATCGAGGGCCACCGGGCGCGCCCGGTCCACCCGGTACAATACATCCTGATCGGGTTGGCCCAGGCGATCTTCGTGCTCCTGATGATCGCCTATGCCGAGCATATCGGGTTCAGCCCGGCCTACCTGCTGGCCTCGGGCGCCACCATCGCGCTGCTTGTCATGTTCGGCTGGCTCGGGCTCAAACTCGGACGCCGCACCCTGGTGCTCGCCGTCCTGCTCATGGTGCTCTACGCGGTGCTCTGGCTGATCTTGGAATCGACCGACTACGCGCTGCTTGCCGGCGCGACGCTGGCCTTCCTCGCGCTCGCCGCAACAATGATCGTGACCCGCAACGAGGAATGGTACGCGCCGCCGGGCAGCCCTGGCATGTTCGGGCGCAGGAAGCCTGCGCGGGGTCCGGAGCAACCGCCGACCTGACTCCTGCGGCATGTGCGGTCCGGCACCTTCGCCCAGGCTTCGCCCAGACTTCGCCCAGGCTTCGCCCGCGAAAAAGAAGGTAGCGCTAACGTTAATAAAAACAATACCTTGACCCCCTGTCCGAGTTCGCCCACCCACTGCGAAGTCTTCGCCCACGCCCGGCTTCATCCTGGCGCAAATGCTCTGGGGTGGCGGGGCGGCGCGCCCGGAAGGTCGGATTGGCACAAGCAAATTCGAAATCAGCAGTACCGCTCGATCCCCACGAGTTGGCCGTAGGAGTAACGGTCCCCCATTGCCCAGCCTGCGGGCAGGATCCGGTCGAACGCGGCCCGGTCGTCGTCCGAGAATACGATCTTGTCGGCGCCTTTCCACTCCAGAAGATGCGCCACCGAGCGGGTGGCCGGGATCGGGATCAGGTGCTCGCCCCGGTCGAGCGTCCAGGCCAGCGCCGTCGCCGCCGTGGTCCAGCCCCGGTCGGCGGCAAAGGCGCGCAGGCGGCGCACGCCCTCCATGTTCTGGCGGAAATTGCGTGGCTGGAAGCGCGGATTCGGGCGGCGGAAGTCTTTTTCGCCGAAGCTGGACGGGTCGAGGTCCAGATCCGTGAACATGCCGCGCCCGAGCGGCGAGAAGGGCACAAAAGCGGTGCCAAGCTCGGCGCAGGCCTGGATCATCCCGAGCTCGGGCTGGCGGCTCCATGCCGAGTATTCCGACTGCACCGCGTCGACGTGGCCGACCGTATGGGCAAGCCGGAGCGAGGCGGGGGAAATCTCCGAGTAGCCGATCGCCCCGATCAGCCCCTCTTCTTTGAACTTCAGGAGTGTCTCGGTGACCTTTTCGATCGGGATCGACCAATCGCGCCGGTGCACGTAGTAGAGCGCCACGTGGTCGACGCCGAGCCGGGTCATCGAGGCCTCAAGCTCGGCGCGCAGGTGGTCTTCGGAATTGTCCACCGTACCGCGCGGCGCGCCGATGACGATGCCGCCCTTGGTGGCAATCTTGAACCGCTTGCCCCGGTCCGCGGTCCAGGCGCCGATCACCTCTTCCGACGTGTAGGGCCCATAGATGTTCGACGTGTCGAGGAAATCGACCCCCATCTCCCAAACGGCGTCGAGGGTGGCGAAGCTTTCCTCGCGGTTCGTGGGCCCGTAGAACCCGCCGAAGCTCATCGCCCCGTAGGCGATGGCCGAAACCTCGGGTCCGTGGCGGCCCAGTCTGCGCGTTTTCATGTCTGTTCCCTCAGATGACGAATTCGCCCTTGTCCATGACAAGCTGGCGGTTGCCGTCGGCTTTGAGGCCGGTGACCCGGATCTCCGGCCCGCCGATCATGCAATCGTGGTGGATCTGGCTCTCGTTCATCCCCGCCGCCACGCGGTCGGCCCCCGCTTCCAGGTTCATCGCGTAGGCGTTGCCGAAGGCGACGTGGCAGGCTGCGTTCTCGTCGAACAGGGTGTTGAAATAGAGCACGCCGGAGCGCGCGATGGGCGAGCTCTCGGCCACCAGCGCGACCTCGCCGAGATGGCCAGCACCCGCGTCGGTGGCGAAGTGGCCCCGCGCCACCTCGACGCCCTTGCTGGCCTCGATGCTGACGGCCTCGCCGGCTGCGAACTCGACCACCAGCCCCTCGACGATGCTGCCGCCGATCACCGCCGGCTTGGTGAACACCGCGCGGCCCTCGGTGCGGGTCCGGTCGGGCATGGTGAAGACCTCTTCGGTGGGCAGGTTGGGCGCATAGGCGGTGCCGTCGGGCAGGCTGTTGCCGCCGCCGACCCAGCGGTGCCCCTTCGCGAGCCCGACCGTCAGATCGGTGCCGCCGCCTTCGAAATGCAGCGCCTCGAAGCGGGCCGCGTTGAGGTGGTCGCGCCGGCGGGCCAGTTCGGCGAAATGCGCCTGCCAGGCCGCCACCGGGTCGCCGGGCATGTCGAGCCGGAGCGCCTGGAACACGTAGTCCCACAACCGGTCGACCGCGGCGCCGCGGGTCAGTCCGGGGAAGACCTGGTGCGCCCAGCCCTCGGTCACGAAGGGCACAATGTTCCAGTTGACCTCGCCCGATACGATGGCATCGAGCATCGGCTTGCGGGCCTGCGCATGGGCGGTGTTGGCGCGCGCGACCCGGGTGGGATCCTGGTCCGCGAGCAGTCCGGGCGTGTCGCCGGCGATCGCCAGCCGCGCGGCACCCGCGTTGAACGCGCCGGCCATTGCTTCGAACAGCCAGCCTGGTGCTATGTCGATCGCCGCGTCGGTCCCGTGCGTGTATTTCGCCAGCACCGCGTCGTCGTCGCTGTAGAGCGTCACCACGTTGCTGGCCCCGGCGTCGTAGGCTTCGCGCGTGATCCGGTTTGCGAGGTCGCGCGCGCCGATATCGGCGGTCATCACCAGCTCTTGCCCAGGTTTGAGGCCGAGGCCGAACCCCACGGCGAGCTTTGCCAGGCGATCCAGTTTGTCATTGAAATCCATGGGAAACACTCAGTTGAAAGCGGCTTCAAGGGCGATCTCGACCATGTCGCCGAAGCTCTTCTCACGCTCCTCCGACGGCAAAGCCTCGCCCGTCACCAGGCTGTCGGAGACGGTGAGTGCCGCCAACGCGCGCACCCCGTAGCGGGCCGCGAGGATGTAAAGCTCGGCCGCCTCCATTTCCACCGCGAGCACGCCGTGGCGGGTCATTTGTTCGGTGAGATCCGGGCGTTCATCGTAGAACACATCCGACGAATAGATCCCGCCCACATGGGTCGCGACGCCGCGCGCCGTAGCGGCCGCGTGCGCCGCGCTCAGCAACCCGTAGTCTGCCACGGGCGCGAAATTCAGCTCCCGGAACATGCCCGAGGAGGGGGTCGAGAGCGTCGTCGAGGTCATCGCCAGAACCACGTCGCGCACGTTGACGTTCTTCTGCATCCCACCGCAGGACCCGATGCGGATGAGGGTCTTGGCGCCGTAGTCGCGGATCAGCTCGTTGGCATAGATCGACAGCGACGGCATGCCCATGCCCGAGCCCTGGATCGTGACCCGGTTGCCCCGCCATGTGCCAGTGAAGCCCAGCATCCCGCGGGTCTCATTCACCAGCTCGGCGTCCTCGATGAAGTTTTCCGCCACCCAGCGCGCCCGGTACGGGTCGCCCGGCATCAGCACGGTTTCGGCGATCTGGCCGGGCTTGGCTCCGATATGAATGGTCATGGCACGCTCCTCTGTCTGGCCTGAGGACTATACCGGCTCGGTCAGCGGCGAACAGGGGGGACGTGGGTTTACCACCAGGCCGTGCTTTTCCCCCGGCCGAGATGGGTGCGCACGTAGGCCGGGAGCGGCCAGGCATCGCGGTCCATGCCGGAGATCCGGCCCATGCGCCCATCGCGCCAGGCGTGGTCGTAGAGTTCCGGGTGTATCGTCACGTCGATCCGCGAGAGCGCCGCCTCTACCTTCGACTTGGTTTGTTCGAATTCTTCCGCCAACTTCGCTTCTGCCCGTCCCATTTTGCCGAGCCGGGGGCGTTTCGCCCCGTCAAAGACTGACCGTCGGAGAGAGAGGGCAACGGCAAGGACGATCACCGCGACGGCGCCAGCGAAGAGATCAACCGCGGCGACGGCGGCCCAGTTTTTGTCCAGCCAACCGCGCTTTCCCTTTCCGGAGGCCAGTTCGCTGCGCATCCGGTCGAACTCCGCGGCAAAGACCTCGCGAAACTGGCGGGCAAACTCGGTCCGGCCGAAATCATCGCGTCCGGCGAATATCCGAAGGGCAGGCCGTACGAAAAGGCCACTTTCGGAACGTGCGACGAACTCTTCGAAGTCGAACAGGAAGAAATAATCCTCTTGGTCGCGGGAATTGTGAGCCAGCTAAACCGCGATCTCGATCCCGCGCATGAGGCGAGGCACCGGGAGTCCTGACAACCAGTTATTCATGTCTTACTCAAAGAGAAAACCGGAGCCTTTGCAAAGGCCCCGGTTGTTATCTTGCGTGCGTTCACGACAGAAAATCAGATCGCGAGATCGTCCTTCTGGCCGCCGGCCTGGATATGCGCGGCCATCCAGCCCGGGGCGCGGCCACGACCGGACCAGGTCTCTTCCGGGTTGTTCGGATTGCGATATTTCGGCGCGACCTTGGCGCGACCATCCGCGTTGCTTTTCGCTCGCCGGGCGCGCGGGGCCGGTTTTTCGCCCTGTTCGCCGGTGGTCAATTCATCGAGGGAAAACCCATGCGCCTTGGCCGCAGCCTGGGCCGCTTTCAGTGCGGTTTTCTTGTCTTTGGCGTCAAGCGCCTTGATCGCAGTTTCGACATCCGCACGCAGCTTGTCGAGTTGCTTTCGCGTCATCTGCTTCAATTCGGCCTTCATGAGATTCTCCGTGGGGGTATGGAAACCGGATAAACCGTTTATTCAACGCCTGATAACAGGCGTCGAAACGGTTTAAAAGAGAAAATGTGGGAAAAGTGAAATCTTTATAGTCGAATACCCGGAACAAAACCGGCATGGTGCCGTATGTTGCCTTGCAATATCAGATTGAAATCCGAATGATTTTAGAGGGTTATGCGGAAACCGGGCGGCAATTCGGATATCTCGGCGAGTTCAATCGTCACACCCGTTACTTTGGCCCAACGCGGGCCGATATGCAGGGCCTCGACCATTTCGTCGACGGCGGATGATTCCCCGCCGATCATCGCGGTGACGGATCCGTCGGCTTCGTTGCGCACCCAACCCTCAAGCCCGAGCGCGTGCGCCCGGCTTTGCGTCCAGGCGCGGAAACTCACCCCCTGCACCCGGCCGGTGACGCGGGCGGTGACGGCGCGGATGTTCCCGCCGGTCACTCCGCCGCCTTCCCGCGCGGTTCGGCCAACGTCACGATGTCATCCATGATCACGTTGAGCTCGAAATCCTTGGGCGTATAGACCCGGGCCACACCCATGGCACGCAGCCGCTCGGCATCGTCCTCGGGGATAATCCCGCCAGCGACGACCGGCACGTCGCCAAGCCCCGCCGCCCGCATCCGCTGCATGAGGTCCTCGATCAGCGGGATGTGGCTGCCCGAGAGGATCGAGAGGCCAACCACATGGGCGCCGTCGCGCGCCGCACTTTCGACGATTTCCTCAGGCGTCAGCCGGATGCCTTCATAGGTGATGTCCATGCCGCAATCGCGCGCGCGCGCGGCGATCTGTTCGGCGCCGTTGGAATGGCCGTCGAGCCCCGGCTTGCCGACGATGAACTTCAGCCGCCGTCCGAGCGCATCGGAGACGGCATCGACCCGGTCGCGGATGTCGTCGAGCCCCTCGGTGCGGTTGGACGGCGCCTTGGAGACGCCGGTGGGCCCGCGGTACTGGCCGAAGGCCTGGCGTACCGCGTCGCCCCATTCGCCCGTCGTCGCGCCCGCCTTTGCGGCCGCAATCGAGGCGGGCATGATGTTTTCGCCCGACGCGGCGACTTTGCGCAGCCAGCCGAGCGCCAGGTGCACCTCGCCCGCGTCGCGCGCGGCGCGCCAGGCCGCGAGCCGGGCCACCTGATCGGCCTCGGCGTCCGGGTCGGCGACCATGATCGCCTCGGGGCCGGAGGTGAGCGGCGAGGGGGCGTGTTCGGTCCATTTGTTGACGCCGACGACCGTGGTGTCGCCGACTTCGATCCTTGCGATCCGCTCGGCATTCGACTCGACGAGCCGCGATTTCATGTAGTCGATCGCCTCCATCGCCCCGCCCATCGCGTCGATCTGGGCAAGCTCGGCCCGCGCGCCTTGTTTCAACGCCTCGACCTTGCGCTCGATCGCCGGGTTGCCGTCGAAGATGTCGTCGTATTCGAGAAGGTCGGTCTCGAAGGCGAGGATCTGCTGCATTCTCAGGGACCATTGCTGGTCCCATGGCCGGGGCAAGCCGAGCGCTTCGTTCCAGGCGGGAAGCTGCACCGCGCGGGCGCGGGCTTTTTTGCTGAGCGTGACCGCGAGCATTTCGAGCAGGATCCGGTAGACGTTATTCTCCGGCTGCTGCTCGGTGAGGCCGAGCGAGTTGACCTGCACACCATAACGGAAGCGGCGGAACTTCGGCTCCTCGACCCCGTAGCGTTCGCGGGTGATCTCCTCCCAGAGATCGACGAAAGCGCGCATCTTCGACAGTTCGGTGATGAAGCGGATGCCGGCATTCACGAAGAACGAAATCCGCCCGACCATGGCCGGGAAATGTTCCGCCGGCACTTTGTTGCGAAGATCGTCCAGCACCGTGGTGGCGGTGGCCAGCGCGAAGGCGAGCTCTTCCTCCGGCGTCGCGCCCGCCTCCTGCAAATGGTAGGAACACACGTTCATCGGGTTCCATTTCGGCAGGTGCTCGCGGGTATAGGCGGCAACGTCTGTGATCATCCGCAGCGACGGTTTCGGCGGGCAGACATAGGTGCCGCGCGAGAGGTATTCCTTGATGAGGTCGTTCTGCACCGTGCCCTGGAGCTGGGAGACATCGGCCCCCTGTTCCTCGGCGACCGCGATATAGAGCGCGAGCAGCCACGGCGCCGTCGCGTTGATGGTCATCGAGGTGTTCATCTTTTCGAGCGGGATCTCGTCGAACAGCATCCGCATGTCGCCCAGATGCGCCACCGGTACACCGACCTTGCCGACTTCGCCCTTGGCCAGCTTGTGGTCGCTGTCATAACCGGTCTGGGTCGGCAGATCGAAAGCGATCGAGAGGCCGGTCTGCCCCTTGGCGAGGTTGTTGCGGTAGAGCGCGTTCGACGCTTTGGCGTTCGAATGACCGGCGTAGGTGCGGAACAGCCACGGACGATCGGCTCGGCGATCGGCCAAGCCCTGGGGACGATCGGCTCGGCGATCGGCCAAGCCCTGGGGACGATCGGCTTGGGCGCCGGCCAAGCCCTGGGGACGATCGGTTTGGG